>OKSB01000128.1_pt1 | contig 77009 bp, 63 predicted proteins | sample 1601171 | NCBI WGS metagenome assembly OKSB01 (sample SAMEA3541496, study PRJEB24748) | human gut metagenome | biome: human gut; feature: human-associated habitat; material: faeces | place: China | collected 2012 | reverse complement strand
CGCGAGCTGGGTTCAGAACGTCGTGAGACAGTTCGGTCCCTATCCATCGTGGGCGTAGGAATCATGAGAGGAGCTGTTCCTAGTACGAGAGGACCGGAATGGACGCACCACTGGTGCAACTGTTGTCGTGCCAACGGCATAGCAGGGAAGCGAAGTGCGGATGGGATAAACGCTGAAGGCATCTAAGCGTGAAGCCCACCTCGAGAATAAGATTCCAGGCAGCAATGCGAGAGACCCCTGGAAGACTACCAGGTGATAGGTCGTCGGTGGAAGCGCAGTAATGTGTGTAGCTTGACGATACTAATCGGTCGATAGCTTGATTTAGTCGATCCAAGACCAAGAGAAGAAATGATGAAAGATCTCGTCAGAAAGGCTCATATGCAGTTGTCAGGGTGCAGAGGCGCCCGATAAAGAAGTTCACCCTTTGCGGTGGCTATGGCCTGGGGGTTCCACCTGTTCCCATTCCGAACACAGAAGTTAAGCCCCAGCACGCCGATGGTACTTGGCTGGAGACGGCCCGGGAGAGTAGGTCGCTGCCGCATCCTTCTTCCCCGCTTGTGTAAACAAGCGGGGCTTTTTCTATATTTGCGCCCACTCCTATCTTTCCAGCTGCATCATCCGCGCCATAGTGGCGTAGCGGGCGATGAAATGCTCCAGGTCAATGGCTCCCTGCACATACTGATTGAGAAGGCCGATCATCTCCCTGGAATCTGATGAAAAGAAATTAAGCCCCGTCCTGGTGCGGATGCGCAGATACGGAGTCAGCGCCTTATATCTTTCGATCATTTCGGCGGTTGTGGCATAGCGATGAGCCTCCAGGTCCGCAAGGTTCAACCGGACGGCTTCCAGCCGGGTGCTCAGCTCCAAGGATTCGTCGGGCCCGGCATGCGTCAGCGCGCGTTGAATGCTCGCTTCCTCTTCCAGCAAAAGCGCTTTGTCCGGACGGTAGTGCTCCTGCTCGATGGGAGACGCTTCGGCGGGGATGTACTGAATGCGTTTGTGAGGGGGCAGGTTTTGCGCATAGGTCTCGAGATAGGCCAGTGCTAAATCGCGAATTGGCGAGGCGGGATTGATGACGAAAACCGTCACGTCGGCCTCAACAGTGGGAGTGTCTCCCGGACTTACGGTCAGGGGCAAAAAAGCGGTGGGGATTCCGGGTTCATCCTGTGGCAGCAGCGTGGCGCCGGCATAAGACAAAAGGCAGGTTTGGGCGATTTGATCCAAATCGTATCCCGTGGAAGGCAGAGGAGGCGTCGCCGCATAGATGCGCTCCATGGCGGGCAGTGCTTCCTCGTATTTTGCCAGCAGCGCCCGAAAGGCGGGCGTGTCGATTTCTACGCTGCCGTCATCTCGGGCAAACTCTGCCAGATACGTTTGCAGGACCAGTTGCAGCATTTCTCTTTTGAATGCCGCAGCGTCGCCGACGTCAGAGAGGAAAAAGCGCCAGCCGTCTGAGAGCAGATCGTCCCGCCGGGAGAAGGCGATGCAGACATCCAGCAGCTCCTGCGCGGTGGCAGGCAGGGGACCGAGGTTCGCTGCCCGCCATGCTTCCAGATAGACTTCGTACAGGAGCGGCGCATTGATATCGCCCATGGGAACGGCGGCCAGCGCACCGTCGGGGGTGTAGAGTGCTTCACTCAGGAACGGCGCGTAGGAGGCTGCTGCTTCCGTGAGAATCTCACTTTGAGACAGATCCAGCGCATAGCTTTTGGAAATGACCGCACGATACTGTGGGGACGCGGCATCAAAAAGATAAATGTCTGCAGCATGCAAGCCGGCAATCAGCTCGACGGCATAATCGGTACCCGGCGGATCGCTGCGAGAACGGATGGTCACCAGCGGATAGGCCTGCGCAAAGGCGGGATTGTCCTGTGGGGAAATGCTCACGCCACCGGCAAACGTCAGCACAACGGGCTCCAGACCGCCCAAATCGGCTGTAACGGTTGTGATGCCGCCGGCCGCGCGAAGCGACAGGTAACGCCCGTCCACAAGGCAGGCGAAGCCGCCAGGCGTGCCCGCACTGATTTTCGCCACGGGAAGGGGGTTGGTATCCTGCCCGCGGCAGAGGTAAACGGTTCCTGCTGTCTCCAGGCATACCTGCCCGCCTTCGGGCACAAAGGCGACGGACTCGGGCCGGAGGGAGGCCAGCGAGGCAAACAAGAGGGTATCGCCGTTTGAAGCATCATAGCGAATGATATCGCAGGCGGACGCCGCATCGCGTATGTCGTAGGAAGACATCACCACCGAACCGTCCCCGCAGGGGGCAATGGCCTGTATGTTCTGATTTTCAAGCGCTTTCCACTGGCCGTTGGCAAGGCATAAGGCGAGCAGATCCGTTTTGAGGGGGACATCGCTTTCCACCAGCAGATACAGCCAGCCACCTGAAACGGCATAGCCGCGCATCAGACGAAGCGCGCCCGCTGCATCCAGCAAAGCGGGTGAATCCAAAGGGTAGATTTCGGAGGAAACGACATGGCCCGCCTCGCTGATGTCCAGCCGGGTCAAGGTGCCGCGTCTGAAATTGAGAACGTAAAGCGACGAGGTGTCGCCCATGAGCTGACCGTCGATTCCCTGCCCCACAAGCGTGACGCAGCCGCTTTCATCCCAACGGTAAAGGCGGGATTCTACGGTGAAATAGAGCGTTTCACCTGCCATTGCAAAGCCGTCCGCAGCAGAAAGCAGCGGGGAAGGGTCCGTGCTGCCGTCGGTCGCCACGGCGACGGGCAGGCTGAATGCGACAGCGAACACGGCGGTCAGCAGAAGCAACAGCCATTTCGGTTTCATGGAGTCGGCCTCCTCTTTTTGCAGTTCGAGCAAGTCGAAACGGCCCGCGATTCCATCATAATATACGACGAAAAATGCATCCATTTTTATGCAGCGTCAGAACATTTTCCCGGGGCTTGCCCGCATTTGAAAGCCGGCAGAGGCATGGGGATATCTTGCCCTGTTCCCGGCGCTGTGATATGATAAGGCAAACGCAAATCGGCAAGGAGGCAACAGCAATGAAGATCGGCTTTATCGGCATCGGCGTAATGGGCGAGAGCATGGCGCGTCACCTGATGGAGAAAGGTCACAGCCTGACGGTATATAACCGCACCAAGAGCAAGGCGGACCGCCTGCTGGCGGAGGGCGCGGCCTGGGCGGAGAGTGCGGGTGCGTGCGCGAAGGACCAGGACGCCGTAATTACCATCGTGGGATTTCCCAAGGACGTGGAGGAGGTCTATCTGGCGGCGGGCGGTATTCTGGACAGCGCCAGGCCCGGCGCGTACCTGATCGACATGACCACGACCAGTCCCGCCCTGTGGCAGCGCATCGCCGCTGAGGCGAAGCAGCGGGGCCTCAGGCCGCTGGACGCGCCGGTGAGCGGCGGCGACAGTGGCGCGCGCAACGCCACTTTGAGCATCATGGTGGGCGGCGATGAAGCGGACTTTGAGGCATGCCGTCCACTGTTTGAAGCCATGGGGAAAAGCGTCATGCTCACCGGCGGTCCGGGCTGCGGTCAGCATACCAAGATGGCTAATCAGATCGCCATTGCGGGATGTGTGGCAGGTGTGGCCGAGGCCATCCGCTACGGCGAGGCAGGCGGCCTGGATGTGTCCAACATGCTGGACTGTATCTCGGCGGGCGCGGCCGGAAGCTGGCAGATGAGCAACAACGGGCCGAAAATGGTGAAGGAAGATTGGGCGCCCGGCTTTTACATCAAGCATTTCATTAAGGATATGCGCATTGCCGTGGAGGAAGCGGACCAGCGCGGGGCGGAATTGCCCGTGCTCAAGCAGGTGCTGAACATCTACGAGCGCCTGCAGGAACAGGGGCAGGGCGACCTGGGAACCCAGGCCATTATCAAGGCCTACTGGTAAGAACACAGCGCAAAAGCGCGGCACCCGAACGTCCCGGGTGCCGCGCTTTTCAAATCAAACCAGGGGAGCGGACTGCTTAGAAATGCCCGACGGGTTCCGTCCCATAGGGGCGCAGCCGGAATAAAAAGGGAGGATAGTGCAGTGTGGCGATGATGCTTTCGCCCGTCTGAAGAGCGGTGAGGTCCTCGTCGCTGATGACGTGCTCGTCCATCACCTGCTCCACCATGCCTCGCTGTACCGTAGACCGGTAGCTTTCTACCGCGCGGTGGCGTCCATAGAGGCTCTTGACATAGGAACGGCTTTCGCGGTCCCAAAGCCGGAAGGCCACGGTCGTGCCGATCTGCCCGAGCATGGGACCTGCCGCTGCCTGATAGCGTGCCTTGATCGCGGCTACGCCGGTTTCGGCCATCAGGATGCGCAGGCCCCTGGCACGGCCCAGGGCGAGCGCATCCTCCAGATGAGGCAGACGCCCCAGCACACATGGCCCGTCCAGAAGCAGCGTCACGGTTCCGTCGCGTTCTACCCGGGACAGGGCCTCGGTCAGACACAGGTCCATCAGAGCGGCAAACACAGGCCGCGTCAGGGGGCCGCGTGCCGGGTCGTAGCAGACGAAGATCGTGCGGCCGCCGCGCGCGCGCATCAGCTTGCGGATTCCCAGCGTGCCCCGGCTGCCGAAGCGCCCGGCGAGCAGTTCACGCGCGGCCTGCTGCAGATGCGCTACCACGCCCTGCGCGCGTTCCCCCTCGCCCAGATAGCTGGCAAAGGCGCGAAACTCCGGCGCGGCATCAAGAATCTGGCACATGCTTTCCATGTCGAAGCCATCGATCAGCTCGCGCAGGGCCTGACAGGTACAGAGCTCGCTATCGCCCCGGCGCTTGAGATACACGGCCAGCGCCATGATCAGATCGCGCGCGGCGGTAGGATAAAAGGGATGGGCGGCGCTTTGGATGCGCTCCTCAAACAGCAGGCCGAACAGCGCGGAAGCATCCTCGATCAGGCGGCTGTCATCGGTAAATTCCTCAAACAGATTCCAGCATTCCGGGCCGTCAGGTCCCGCGGCGCGCTTGTCATCGGCAAACACAATGTCTCCCTTCTGGTACAGGGCGTTATAGTACTCGCCGGTGGGGTCCAGGATGACCAGCGCATCATTTTCGGTCTGGTTGGCCCGCAGGCCGCGGGCCAGATGCAGCAGCATGTTTGTCTTGCCGGTGGCAGGACTGCCCAGAATCAGCATGTGCCGGTCGATCAGGCTGGCGCCTACGGGCAGGTAGACGCTTTTGCCCATGCCGTCCGCCCCGCCCAGCGCAAACAGCGCATCCGGTTCGCGGTAGGGAATGTCGCGGGCGATTTGCAAGCCTTTGAGTACCGTTGCCATAACACACCTCCGGGGCGGATCAGGCCCGCCCGTCCGCATCATCGTTTTCGGTTTTTATGTCCTTGAGGAGCTGCGCCATCATGCTGGGGCGGGACGGGCCTTTTGTCCCTGTCAGCTGGGAGAGCGACCGCACCACATACGGCGCGGGTGCTTCGGCAGATTTGGCAGGGGAGGGCGGCAAAGCGTCCGCTGAGGCCTGCTCCACCGCGGTAAACATGTCAATCTGCTCAAAGCGCGGCATAGGGGAAGAGGGCGCTTTGACGACCTTTTTGACCTTGACGCGGCGCAGGGCCTTGGCCGGTCTGGCAATGGGCGCGTCTGCCGGGCCGGAGGGCGCGCTCTCGGTCGGAGTGGACTCTTCCGCCTCTTCGCAGGGGGCGGGAACCGGGTCCGCCGGCGCTTCCGGTTTGGGTTCGGCCGGCTCGGCGGCGGCTTCCTCCGGTTCGGGCGCAAGCTCTTCTTCAGGCGTTTCGATCTGCAGGTCCGCAAGGTCGAAGGTGCGGACGGAGCCTCGCATGGCATAGCCGCTTTCGATGCACAGTTCGCGCAGCGCGTCGGGCGCGAAGAGCACGCGCTCCTGCTTGTCGTCGTCGGGCACGCCCTCATGGTGACGCCACATGCGGCGCAGGTAGTCGATGTCCGCGTCATAGCCGCTGAGCTGGGCGCCGGTGAGGGAAACGGCGGCGCGCTGTTCCTCGCGTTCCATGGCGTTTACCTGCCGGGTGAGCAGATCACTGGCGCGTTCATAGGCAGGGGTGCCCACCTGAAGCTGCGAAAGGGCGCTTTCACGGCGGTAGAGCGCATCCACCAGCCGCCCCTTCCATTCCTGCCAGCGGGCCATGGCGCGCATGCGCCGGTATTCCTCCACGCCGACGGCAGCGTTTTCACAGGTCAGGGATGCGGGCTCCAGCACCAGACGGCGCTGGCGCAGCAGCTCACGGCTATCCGGCAGGCAGACCAGCTTGTTAAGCATGCCCAGAGGATTCATGCCGCTACCATAGGCGGGGTTGTTCAGCACATCGGCAACCAGCGGACGCAGCTCGCGGTCACGCACGGCAGCGATGCGAACCACGGTGGGATACCGGCCGCCGCGGGTGGCAGGATCATAGGCGGGCGCGATCTGGAAGCCTTCGCACAGGGCACGCACATCCAACGTCATGCGCTGCCGGTCGATATACTCGCACGCATCCTGGTAGGGCAGCCACAGGTCACCCGGCGCGCCGTCCTCGTCGTAGGACAGCTGCAACAGGCGCGCCGTGGTGCGTGTGACGGGCGATTCCTCGAAGGTATCGCAGGCGTAGCGCCAGGGTTCATACTGCCGCACGCTCTCGGCGCGCTTGGCGCTCAGGGTATAGAGGCCCTTGGCCCCGGACGCGCCGTCGTCCAGCCCGCGCAGGATACACAGATCCTGCATCACGCGTCCCAGCTCCTTTTGGCGCACGCACACGGCATTTAGCCCGTTGAGCCGAAGGTAATCCTCCTCAAAGCGCACAGGGTCGTATTTTTCGCCCATTTCCAGGCGGGTTTTCAGGTAGGTCATATAGTGCGCGCAGCGGGCCGTAATGCGCAGCTCCCGCTCCGCGCCCTCCAGAATCCCGCCGCCGCGTGGAAACACGCTTTCCGGCACGGCCACGGCCTGGTGGCCGCCGCCGATCAGGTGGATGACCAGACGCTCGCCAAAAAAGGGTTGATATTGCGGAAACAGCATGGCCCATGCCCTGTCCACCGTCACCGCGCCGCCGCCCCGGTAGCGGCCCTCCGAATCAAAGTTGCGAAGAGCGTTTTCCCCGGTGTAAAGTTCGGGGATCTCGGCACAGAGCAGGCGGTGGTATTCGTCGGGATCGGTGGAAAAGCCCGCCGGCGATACTTTGGCCAGGTTGCGTTCCCGGCGGCCCACGTAGCTCATATTCTGGACCAGCTCGATGGGAAAGATGGGTAAAAAGGAGCAAAACCGGTCGGGCACGGATTCGTCCGACTGGGCGAACATGCGCTTGGCGGCGGCCCAGAGCGCGCCCTCCTCCAAACCGGCGTAGCTGATGATTCCCGTTTGTCGCGTGGTGAGGCGCATGGCCGCACCTCCTTTCCGGAGAAAGCGTCAGATATCGTAGACGAATTGCAGCTTGGGAAGCAGCCGGTCCAACCCCAGCTTGAGGTATAGCGGCGAGGGGTCGCCCGTCGCATGCTGGATGAAGGCCTGCCCATCCTCAGCGCGGAGCATGAGCAAAAGCGGCTCCGCGCCGTCGCAGGTGGTGGCCATGCAGTAGGCCAGCGGCAGGGTGGGGTGTTCCCTGCGGTAAAACCCCGCCTCCTCAAAGGCGCGCGAGGGGGGTGCGGATTCCGTGTTCTTGCAGGTTTCAAAGGTGCGGTTATACAAAAAGCTCAGCGGGCTGTTCATATGTGCTACCGGGAGATGAAAGTGGATCTCCAGAAACTGGCACATGGACAGATATTCCACAATGCTGTGGTGAAACTGCTCCGCCAGCGGGCCCAGCGGCACGTTGCCGTCCTGCCAGGGGATAGGCTGCCAGAAAGCGTAGCCGGGCCGCTGGCAGCCGGGCAACAGCAGCTTTTCGTCCAGCGGAGTACGAAGAAACGTAAGGGGCCGGCGGCCCGTCTCCTTGATGGCCGTCTGCTGAAAGCGGATCAGATAATCCCGCATGATAGGCGCAAGCGCCGTCTGCATGGTGGTTCAACTCCCTTTGGTATGGTGGAGGCGTCAGTCCTCCGGCATGTAAGATATCAGCGCCGCGGACTGACCGGTATACGGATCGGTGGACACCAGCAGCTCGCCGAAGGGGCAGCGTACGCGCACGCTGGCCATGGTGTCCGGGCACGGGTCCTTGAGGTGAAGACGGCGCATCAAAAAAGCGCGCTGACGGTCCATGCCGGGCCGCTCGCGGCCGCCCGCGGCGCTCACGTACAGCGTCACCGCCACCAGTGCCCCCTCCTGAAACAGACAGACCGGGGCCAGCGTGCCACCCGTTACCGGGCAGGGCTCCAGAAACAGCTCCCGGTCGCGAAGGGTGGCATAGCGGCCTGAAAGCGCCGCCGGGGCCATCAGTGCCTCCAGGCGCAGGCCGTTTGAAAAGGTGAGGGTTCCCGTGTCTATGTTCAACAAAGGCGTCATGCACATCCCTGCCTTAGCCATGGCTTTTGAACGCATTGCCAGCGTGCGGCCCAAACCGCTCCAATTTAGAGTCTATCATCCGCTACGGGGCCTGTCAATGATTCCCGAGCGGTTTTTCCAGGTTTGACAGAAGCGGGAAAAGCGGCTATGATGGCTCTGGATGCAAACAGAGGAGGTACGGCCATGCACAACCGGCTGGACTGGCAAAAACAGCTCGTGCGCGCGGCGATGTGCGCCATCACCGTGCTGGCGCTTGCGCAGGAGGCCCTTCCGGCGGAAGAGGGGCCGGTGCTGTCGGGCACGGCTCTGTGGGCGCTGGCGGCAGGCGCGGCATGGGCGCTGTATGGCGCACTGCTCAGGCTGCGGCGGCCGTTTGCGCCGGCAAGGCTGGGTGTGCTGGCCGCTTTGCTGGCCGGAGTGGTGGTGCTGGGGCAGAGCTTTGCCGCCGTGGGCACGGCGGAGATGGCGACCAGCCGGCTGTCATGGACGGCGCTGGTCCTTGTGGGATATGCACTGTTGATTTTTTCGGCCATGCGGCTTTTGCTGGAGGCGCTATCGGCATCCGGGGAAAAGGGCGGCGGGCGGTTTCCGCTGCCCGGTCCCGCGCCGGTCTGGTTGGGGGCGTTGCTGCTGGCATGCTGGCTGCCGTGGTTTGTCTGCCTGTTTCCCGGCACGGTGAGCAATGACAGCATCAGCCAGCTCAAGGAGCTGATGGGCCTTACGCCCATGACCAACGCAAACCCCGTCTTTCAGACGTGGCTGTTGGGCGCGTTCCGGCAGGTGGGGCTGTGGCTTGGAGGACCGGACACGGGGGTGGCCCTCTACTGCGTGACACAGGCGGTGCTGATGGCCTGCCTGATGGGTGCGCTGCTGGATGGCATCCGCCTGAGCGCGGCCCCGCGCTGGCTGTTCTGGGCGGCGCTTGTGTTCTATGCGCTGTGCCCCATTTTTCCGGTGTTTGCATTTTGCGTGGGCAAGGATACCAACTTTGCCATGGCGGTGCTGTTCCTGTCGCTGATGGTCAAGGGCGTGGTGGATGAGCCGGGACGCTGCGGCGCGGCGCGGGCCGCCGGGCTTTGCGCGGCGGCGGTGCTGTGCGTGCTTCTGCGCAATCCGGGTATTTATTTGGTGCTTCTTACGCTTGCGCTCCTGCTGGCATGGACGCTGTGCCGCCGGGAACGCCGGGCGTGCCGCGCATGGCGGATGCCGGCGCTGGCGGCGGGATGCGTGCTCGGTGTTTATGGCGCCCTGCACCTGCTGGTGCTTCCGGGCCTGAATATTGCACCCACGCCGGAAAGCGAAAACTATTCCCTCCCGCTGCAGCAGGTAGCCCGTGTGGCTGTGGGCGGCGGACTGACGCAGGAGCAGGAGCAGGCGGTTTCGGGCGTTCTGCCGGTGGAGGAACTCAAAGCTGCCTACAATGGTGAGTTGAGCGATCCTGTCAAGGCCCTGTGGCGCGAGGACGCAACCGCAGAGCAAAAGGGCGCCTTCTGGCGCGCGTGGCCCGGAATCGTGCTGGACCATCCCATGACCTGCCTGAGCGCCACCTTCCACAATACCTATGGCTATCTCTACCCCGGCTACATGAGCGTCATCAAGCCCACATTGCTCATCGGCGATCAGTCCACCCGCACGGCGAGCGTCAAGGGACTGTACGATTATACCGTCAACCCGCTGAGTGAAGGACTGGAGGCACTTACCGACCGCCTGGCCCAGAATCCGCTGTACCGGCTGGCGGTGTCGCCGGGCCTGTATGGCTGGATCGCGCTGATGAGCGCGGTGTGGCTGCTGCGCGGAAACAGGGGGCGGCTTTTGGGCGCCGTGCCCGCGCTCTTTACGCTGGGGGGATGCCTGCTTTCGGCAGTGAACGGATACTTCCGCTACGCCATGCCGCTGTACCTGTGCGCCCCGCTGCTGCTGTGGCTGACGACGGACGGTGGAATGCGGCGGCACAGATAGAAAGCTGAATTTTTTTGCCTACCCCATTGACAGGGAGGCGGGGATGCGGTATACTTTGGTCACTGAAACGTTTAAGTGAATCCGCTCCCCCGTTCTGAAAGGAGCTGTCAGGCCCATGAAGCGCGTAAGCATCAAGGATGTCGCCCGTGAAGCCGGCGTGTCCGCCACTACGGTGTCCTACGTGCTTAACCGGAATCCGGATGAAACCATCAGCGCCGAAACCACCCAGCGCGTGCTGGAGGCGGTGCGCAGGCTCCACTATGTGCCCAACCTCAACGCCCGCAGCCTGTCCAGCCGCCGCTCCAACCTCATCGGCGTGCTCATTCCACAGACCGAGCCGGGCAAGGAATTCATGTTTTCCAATCCCTTCTATGGGGAACTGCTCAGCGCCATCGAGTATACGGCCCGCAAAAACGGCTACCACCTGCTGCTCAGCGGCACGCAGGAGGACCAGAGCTATGTGAGCGTGGCCCAGAACCGGGGCGTGGACGGCATTATCATCGTGGGCGCCTATCCTGGGCGCAATCTGGAGGAACTGCGCGGCATGAACGTGCCCATCGTCCTGGTGGACAGCTACGTCAAGGACGCGGCCTTTCACACCATCGGCATCGAGGACCGGGAGGGCGCGCGCATGGCCACCGAATACCTGCTGCGCAAGGGGCACCGGGAGGTCGCCTTCGTCAGCGGCTCCATCCGCGAGCACGGCGTCAACAGCAAGCGCTATCAGGGCTACTGCGACGCGATGGCGGCGGCAGGCATCCCGATCAACGAGGATGCCCTCTATTCGCAGACCGTATCGTATGAATACGGCGTAGAGGCCGCCGACGAGTTTGTGCGGCGCGGCTGCAAGCAGACAGCCGCCTTTGTCACAGCGGACGTGCTGGCCGTTGGGCTGGTAAAGGGTCTGTTGCAGCACGGCCTGCGCATCCCTCAGGATTTATCCGTTGTGGGCTTTGACGACGTATATCTCTCCCGCATCTGTTACCCCTCGCTGACCACGGTCCATCAGGACATCGCCCGCAAGGGAGCCGAGGCGGTGCGCCTGATCATGGAGGCGGCGGCAGGCGCGCATGAACGGATGGAATGCATTCTGCCGCTGACGCTGGTGGAGCGCGATTCGGTGATGGAAAGGAGGGGGCGGTAATGCTCAAGCACCTGCCGGAGGGGCTGGTTCCCTTTGAGGACTGCGGCTTCGCCCGCCATCCCTTCGCGCCGCTGGCCATGGAGCCGGTCCGGGTGGACTGCCGCGTGGATGCGGAGGACGGGCGGCCCGTGCTGCGGCTGCGCGTGGACGGAGGCCCGGAAAGCGAAATCGCGCCCGAAAGCACAGATGGCCGGCACTATCATTTTGGGCTGGGCGGCTTTGCACTGGGACAGAAGGTCGGCTACCGCATCGTAACTCGGCGGGAGGAAAGCCGCGTTTTCACCTTTGAGCCGCTCCGGGAGCGGCAGGCGGCGCAGCCGCGCGCCATTCTGGAGGAGGAGGACCGCCTGCACGCGGTGTTCGATGGATTTGCCGTCACCTTTTCCCGGGAAGACGGCACGCTGCGTATGGAGGCGCACACCCGGCCTGTCTGCGGCGCCTCCTGCGAGGCGGCGCAGTGGACACTCGGGGAGCAGTTTTGTTTGACTTTGGCAAAGCAGCAGCCTTTTTGCAAACTGAAACGTTTAAGTGAACTTGCTTTTGCCATCGACCGCTATGTGCTGCGCGAAACGGCGGAGGGCCGCATCGCGTTCCTGCGGCTGGAAGGACGGCTTCCGGCCCGGTATGTCTGGGGAACGGGCGAACGCTTTGACCGCGTGAACCAGCGCAAAGGGGGCAGCAACGGCCGGGTGGTGGAAAAGTTTACCCGGCAGGGGGACCAGACGTATCTGCCCATGCCTTTCTTCATGACGGAAACCGGCCTGGGCTGGTATTGCGAGGGCGATATCCCCTCAGAACTGCACTTTGCCGGCGGCCTGTCCATCGCCCGGCAGACGCAGGGCGAAACGCTCGGTTGCGACCGGCTGTTTTTCGGCGCGCCCGCGCAGCTGCTCCGGCGCTTCATCGAGCTGACCGGCGAACCGGCGCTGCCGCCGGAATGGGCCTTCGGCCTGTGGATCAGCGCCAACGGCTGGAACTGCGACCGCGAGGTGGACGCGCAGCTGGAGGCCCTGAAAGCGCACGACTATCCCGCCGACGTGATGGTGCTGGAGGCGTGGAGCGACGAGCAGACCTTCTACCGCTGGAACGGGGACGGAAGCTGGCAGGACCCCGCCGCAACCGTGCGCCGTATCCGGGAGAGCGGGCTGCACCTGGTGCTGTGGCAGATTCCCGTCATCAAATATGAATGGAACGGCGCGCCCTGCGAGGCCCTTCAAGCGGATGAACGCGAGGCCATCGCAAAGGGGTACTGCGTGAAAAATGCGGACGGAACGCCGTACCGCATTACGGAAAACTGGTTTCATCACAGCCTGCTGATGGACTTCACCAATCCCGACGCCGTGCGCTGGTGGTTTGACAAGCGCAAATACCTGCTGGATATGGGCGTGGAGGGATTCAAGACCGACGGCGGGGAGTTTCTCTTTCCTAAGGACGCGCGGCTTTACGACGGCACGGACGGCTTGGGCGGACATAACCGCTATCCGGCGCGCTATGTGGGCGCATATCATGACTTCCTGCACGCAAACGGGGTGAAGGGCGTCACCTTCAGCCGGGCGGATTTCACCGGCGCGCAAACGCGTCCCCTGCACTGGGCAGGCGACCAGCTGAGCCTGTGGCCCGAGCTGAAAGCACAGCTTGCGGCGGGCCTGAGCGCCGGGCTGTCAGGGATTTTGTTCTGGGGGTTCGATATCGGCGGCTTTGCCGGGGAATTGCCCACGGCGGAGCTGTACCTGCGCGCCACGGCCATGGGCTGCTTCTGCCCCGTGATGCAGTGGCATGCCGAACCGCGCTCCGGTCAGTTTTATGCCACGCATGAGGACGGCTTCAACAACGACCGAAGCCCCTGGAATCTGGCGGAAAAGCTGGACGCCCCCGAGCTGATGGACATCGCGGCCGCCTATGCGCGCCTGAGGCGGCGGCTCAGGCCCTATCTGGTGAGGGAAGCCGCCAACTGCGTAAAAGCCCGGCGCCCCATGATGGCGCATCTGTGCCTGGATTTTCCCGATGATGAACGGGCGATCGCCTGCGAGGATGCATACATGCTGGGGCGGGACCTGCTGGTGGCGCCCATCGTGGAGCCGGGCGCGAAGGGACGCGCCGTATGGCTGCCGGCAGGCACATGGCGCGATTTCTTCACTGGCGAAACCCTTTCGGGCGGCCGGGAACGCTACGCCGAATGCCCGCTGGAGCGCATTCCTGTATACGAAAGGATGAGGACCGATGGCTGATGTGCGCATCAAGCCGTGGCACATTTTGCTGGACGGGCCGGTGAGCGAGTATTCGGAGTCGCTTTTCGCGGTGGGCAACGGTTGTCTGGGCATGCGGGGCTTCAGCCTGCAGACGCCCAAGCGTCGCCCATACGATCATGCCGTGTTCCGCGCGGGGTTCTTCGAGCCCATCCGTCCCGGCGTGACGGACATGGTGCAGCTGCCCGACGCGCTGGGGCTGCGCGTGGTGGGGGAGGAACCCGCACAGGTTTCGCAGGAACTGGACCTGCGCACGGGGGTATTCACCCAACGCTGGCGCGGGCGGACCGTGGCCGTGGAGACGCAGCGCATGGCCAGCATGGCGGACCGGCAGCTGCTCTGTGTGCGCCTGACGCTCACGGCCCTTGCGGATACGCAGGTCCGGGTGCAAAGCGTCATGGATGCGCAGGTGTGCAACCTGCCCGTCCATGACGATCAGATGGTGGAGGAAACGCAGACGGTGCGCCTGCTGGAACCCGTGCGCCAGAGCGGTCGGGAGCTGGTGATGCGCGCGGTGCATACGGGACGTGAGCTGCGCATCCTCTGCGACGGACCGGAGGAGATGAACGCCGGTCTGCGTGCGGGCGAGCGGATCACGGTGGAAAAGCGCGTGCGCGTGCTGCTGGACGCAGAAGCGGCCAATCCTGACGCACCGGACCCATGGGGCGAAAATGCCGCGGCATGGGAGGCCCTGTGGCGGGACTGCGACATCCGGCTGGATGCGGACGAGCGCATTCAGGGCGCGCTGCGCTACAACGTGTTTCAGATGCTGTGCGCAAACGCGCCGGATGACCCCGCTGTGTCCATCGGAGCGCGGGGACTGACGCACGGGCGCTACAAGGGCAATGTCTTTTGGGATACCGACGTGTTTTTGCTCCCCTTCTTCTGCTGGCAGAGGCCGGAAGCGGCGCGGAGTCTCGTGCGCTACCGGCTGGACCGACTGGACGCGGCGCGCGCGCTGGCCCGGCGGCAGAACCTGTGCGGCGCGCGCTATCCGTGGATGAGCGGCGAGGACGGGAGCGAGCAGTGCGAAAGCTGGGATATCGGCCTGTGCGAAACGCACATCACCGCCGATGTGGCCTACGCGGCGGACCGCTACCGCGAGATTACCGGCGACGGCACGCTGGACGGGAGTCTGTCGCAGCTGTATCTGGAAACGGCGCGCTACTGGCTCAGCCGCTTTACCTGGGAGCCGGACAGGGACCAGTATTCCAGCTTCTTTGTAAAAGGTCCGGACGAATACTGCGGCGCCGCGGTCAACAACACCTTTACCAACTATCTTGCGCGGCACAACGTGCGGTTGGCGCTGCGGCACGCGGCCATGGACGGCGGAGAGCGCGGGCGCCTCAAACACTTTGAGGAGCATGTGGCGCTGCTCTATGACCCGCAAAGGCACCTGTACCTTCAGGATGAGCTGTTTGACCGGCTGGAGCCCATGCCGGACGGGCACGCGCAGGGCGAGCCGCTGTACAAGAGCGTGTGCTTTGACCGCATGCAGCGCTACCGTGCGCTCAAGCAGGCCGACCTGGTGCAGCTGATGACGATGTTCCCGGATGATTTCAGCGACGGGGAAAAGCGTGCCGTATGGGACCGCTACGAACCCCTGACCGTGCACGACAGCTCGCTGAGCTTTGGCATCCACGCGCTGCTGGCCTTCCGGCTGGGGCTTGAGAAGGTGGGATGGCGCTACTTTGAGCGCTCGCTGTGCTTCGATCTGTCCGACGAACTGGGCAACACCGGCCGCGAGGGCATTCACATGGCGGCGCTGGGCGCGAGCTGGCAGGCGCTGGTCTATGGCGCGCTGGGCCTGTGGAGCGACGGCGGGGAGCTTCGCCTCACGCCCAGGCTGCCGCCGGAGATTCGCGGCGCGTCCCTGTGCGTGTATCACAGGGGACGGCGCCTGCGGTTGACTGTCAGGGACGGAGAGGGACGCATCGAACAGGAGGGATGAGGGATGTACCTACCCGACAAAGCGGGACGGAGGCGTGCCACAACGGTCTTTTTGCTGCCGTCTCTGGTGGGCATTATAGGCTTTTGTCTCCTGCCCATCGCCGGGTCGCTGTTCTTTAGCCTCATGGACTATGACCTGCTCAGGCCCATGGATAGCATGACCTTTGTAGGGCTGAAAAACTTTGTGCGCGTTCTCACGGGACGGGAGTTCCGCGGCGTGCTGGCGCACACCTTCACCTATCTGGGCCTGTACCTGCCGCTGATCATGGCCGCCTCCGTGGGCGAGGCGCTGATTCTCAACAAATCCTTTCGAGGACACGGGCTGTTCCGCACGGTGTGCTATACGCCGGTCATCACCTCCTGGGTGGCGGCTGCGGTGGTGTGGCAGTGGGTGCTCAGCGGGAAGTACGGCCTGCTCAACCAGATGCTCGCGGCGGTGGGCATTCAGGGCCCGGCCTGGCTGTCCAGCGCCACGTGGGCCATGCCCGGCATCGTGCTGGCCTCCGTATGGAAGGATACCGGCTATTATGCCCTGATGGTGCTGGCCGCCCTCAAGTCCATCGATCCCGGCTACTATGAGGCGGCTGACCTGGACGGTGCCAGCGGCGCCAGGAAGTTCTTTTCCATCACCCTGCCGCTCATCTCGCCGACGCTGTTCCTTTTGATCGTCATCAACATCATCTATGGCCTGCAGGTGTTCGACTCCGTGCTCATCATGACCGACGGCGGGCCCGGCGGCGCGACGACGGTGTTTCTGGAGCGCATCTACAAATACGCCTTCGTGCAGTACAAAATGGGCATGGCCAGTACCTACGCCTGCATCCTGTTCGTGGTGCTGCTGCTGTTTACGGCCGTGCAGTTCTGGATGCAGAAAAGGTGGGTGAATTATGATGCGTAGATCCTCCCGCATGCGCTTCGTCCGGGGTACGCTGTTTTACCTGATGCTGGCGGTCATTCTGCTGATAACGATCCTGCCGTTTCTGTGGATGCTGTCCTCCTCCTTCAAGGGGCAGGAGGCCATCCGCACCATCCCTATCCGTTGGATTCCCGAGCGCCCCACGCTGGAGGGCTACGAACGCGTGTTCAACATGCAGGGCTTCTCCTTCACGCGCGCCAGCCTCAACAGCCTCCTGCTGGCCGTGGGCTGCACGGTGGCGGAGGTGGCGTCCTCAGCCATGGCGGCGTTCGTGTTCGCAAAGCTCCCCTTCAAGGGCTCAGGCAAGGTGTTTGGCATCTACCTGGCTACGATGATGATTCCCAACACCGTCACCATGGTGCCCAACTACATCATCCTGCGATCGCTGGGGCTGCTGGACACCTACACGGGACTCATCCTGCCGTATCTGGGCAAGGCATTCAGCGTGTTTCTGATGCGCCAGAGCATGCTGGGCGTGAACGACGCCTATCTCGAATCGGCCTTCCTGGACGGCGCGTCCCTCTACCGCGTGTTCTGGAAGATCATGCTGCCCATGGTCACGCCCACGCTGGCCACGCTCACGCTCATTTCCTTCATGGGCAGCTGGAACAGCTACCTCTGGCCCCTCATCGTGCTCACCTCCACCGACAAGCAGACGCTGCAGGTGGTCATGGGCAACATGAAGGGCATGTACAAAAACAACGAGCACGTGCTCATGGCGGGCGCGGTGCTCACGATCCTTCCCATCCTGGCGGTATATCTGGCCACGCAGCGCTATGTGGACCAGGGCATCAGCCTGGGCGGGCTAAAATGATCCCCCTGTACGCCGGCGCGCCAAGGCGCGTTTGCAATAAAGAAAACGAACGGAGGTATCTCACATGAAAAAACTCGTATCCCTCATCCTTGCGCTCGCGGTGGCGCTGTCCCTGACGGGCGCGGCCTTCGCCGAGGAGCCGGTCACCATCACCTACGCCACCTTCTCCGCCTCCGGCGCGCAGGAAGAGACGCTGAAAAAGATGGTCGAGGTCTTTGAGGAAAAGAACCCGGACATCAAGGTGGACGTGCAGCTCACCGGCTACGACGACTACTTCACCAAGCTGGCCACCACCGTGGGTGGCGGCAATGCGCCGGACGTGTTTGAGATGAACATGGAAAACTTCCTGGCCTACATGCTGCGCGGCGCGTGCGCGGATCTCACCGGCCTGGTGGACCCCGCCAGCTACAGCGAGGGCACGCTGTCCGCCGTGAGCTCGGACGGCAAGCTCTATGCCGTACCCATGAGCTTCTCCACCTGCGTGCTGTTCTACAACAAGGCGCTGTTCGATCAGGCGGGCATCGACTATCCGGACGATACCTGGACCTGGACCGAGGCGCAGGCGGCTGCTGAAAAGATCCGCGCGCTGGGCGACGACATCTGGGGCTATTATCAGCCCATCTCCTACAACGAGTTCTACAAGTCCGTCAAGGGCAATGGCGGGAGCCTGCTCAATGAGGACTACACCGCCTTCACCGTCAATACGCCCGAAAACGTGGCCGTGCTGGAGGCCATGCTCGCCCGCGTGCGCGGCGAGGACCGCGTGATGCCCAACGCCGAGGACATGGCGGGCCGCGGCGACTGGGACCTGTTCAGCGAGGGCAAGCTGGGCATGCTGGTCAGCGGCATCTGGGGATTCCAGACCTTCACCGATCAGTGCGACTTTGACTGGGATATCACCGTGGAGCCCGGCTTCAAGGATAAGAGCACCTTCTTCTTTGCCAACGTCAACTGCGTATCGACTGAAAGCGACAAGCAGGAAGCCGCCGCGCGCTTCGTGGACGCCATGGGTTCCGACCCCGATATCGTACAGCTGCGCCTGGACGCCAGCTGGGAACTGCCCACCATCGCCGATCAGACCAAGCTGACCCAGTACCTGGAGGTGACCCCGCCCGACAACCGCGAGGCCGTGTTTGACAGCATGGACTATGCCGTAGCGCCGCCCGCGTTGCTGGAGCAGGGCGCGGCGAGCGAGATCATCGGCAACGTCCTTGGAACCCTGGAAACCAACGACATGACCGCCCAGGAGGCGCTGGACGAAATTCAGGCCCAGCTGGAGGAAGCGGACCTGCTGTAAGCGAATCTTCTTTTCCATACGCATGGGGAGGCGCGCCCGCAATGCGCCTCCCCTTTCTTTTGAAACGACAGGAGGAGAGCACATGCCCGCCTATCAGGTGACGGGAAACGAATACGTGTCCCTGCCGGCCATCCGTGAGGATACGGGGGCCGTCCAGGGGCTGACGGTGTTGCATATGGGGGCCAAGGGGCTGTTGGAGCTGTGCGGCGGCGACGCGCCGCTCATTGCGCCCGTGGTGCGGGTGGCGGGGCAGGAGGCCATGCTCGCGAAGCTCCGCTGGCGGCGGGAAAATGCCTGGGTGCCTGTGGCCCGGGGCGAGGCGCAGGGGTTGACCGTGACGCTGACCTACCTGTGCCCCTTGGGTGAACGGGCGTTTTTTATGCGCCTGGAGGCGAAAAACCGACGGGATGTGCCGCTGGAGGTGTGGCTGGGCGTGCGTGGACAATGGACGCGAACGCTGCACGAGGTGAACGAAACCATTGCGCTGGACGGCCGCCGCACGCAGGAGGCCAGCGGCTGGAACAACGCCTTTGTGATGCAGGAGGTGGCGGGCCTGCCGCTATGTGCCTTTGCGCCCATCGCGGAAGCGGGGGTAAAATGGACGTGGGGAGATATGGCCTTTGAGGGGGGAGACGGGGTTTCCCTTGCGCCGGGCGGGCACGCATGCGTGGAGCTGATCTTCGGCGTGGGCGTGGAGACGGTGGCGGCGGCTACGTCGGCCAAGCATCTTTTGCGCCTGGGCTATGAGCGCTGCCTGCGCCAGACGCTGGGATGGCTTAAGAAGCGCATGCTTCCGGCGCAGGACGCTACGGTTGCGCGAATGATGAACGAAAATCTGTTCTTTTCATTCTTCTTTGCCAGCGGGCGCACGCTGGACACGGAGGAGCTGTGCCTGATGACTTCGCGCAGCCCGCGCTACTATGTCTCGGCGGCCTACTGGGACCGCGACAGCCTGCTGTGGAGCTTCCCGGCGATTGTGCTCACGGACGCGGCCTACGCGCGGGAGATTCTCATGCACGTGTTCACCCGGCAGATCCGCAATGTGGGCCAGCATAGCCGCTATATCGACGGCACGCTTCTGGAGCCCGGGTTTGAGCTGGACGAACTATGTGCGCCGGTGCTCGCGCTGGAAGGCTACCTTGTGCAAACAGGCGACCCGGCGCTGCTTCAGGAGCCTTGCGTGATAAGCGGCCTTTTTCGCATCCTCTCGGTGCTGGAAACCAAGCGGCATCCCGAAATCGAACTGTATGAGACCTTTTTGCAGCCCACCGATGACGAGATCGTCTATCCCTACCTGACGTATGACAACGCGCTGGTATGGCGCGTGCTACTGCTGCTTTCAGAATGGCTGGAGCGCCCGGACCTGGCCCGCCGCGCCGGCGGCGTAAAGGCAGCCGTCTACCGCTATTGTGTCAGGGAGGGGCAGTTTGTCTGGTCCACGGATCTGGAAGGGCACTACGATATCTACGATGAGCCGCCGGGCAGCCTGCAGCTTTTGCCGCATTACGGCTTCTGTGCCATGGACGATCCCGTGTGGCAAAGCACCGTACGCGCCATCCGCTCCGAGGCCTATCCCCTGTCCTTCGCGCATAGGCCCATTGCGGAAATCGGCTGCCGCCACGCGCCGCATCCCTGGGTGCTGTCCATCTGCAACAGCCTGCTTTGCGGCCACGCGGACACGGCGCTGGCGCACCTGGCCCGCACCCGCATGGACAACGGCCTGGCCTGCGAAAGCGTCAACGAGGACACGGGCGAATGCGAAACGGGCGCGGCTTTCGCCACCTGCGCGGGATTTCTGGCCTACGCCCTGTGGAGCGCCGCGCGTTGACAGCGGGCAGGAAACAGGGTATGATAGCCATGGCGGAAGGAGGAACGAAAGATGAACATTGCAGTCGTCGGCATCGGATATGTGGGACTCGCCATGGCGGTGCTGCTGTCGCAGCAGCACCATGTGACCGCCGTGGATATAGACGCCGCGAGGGTGGACAAGCTGGGCCGCCGCCAGGCGCCCATTCAGGACGCGGATATCGAGGCGTATCTCTCCGGGCACGAGCTGGACCTCACCGCCACGCTCGATGCGGCGGAGGCCTACCGGCAGGCGGACTGGGTGGTCATCTCCACACCGACCAACTATGACCCGCATCTCAATTATTTCGACACTTCCTCCGTCGAGAGTGTGATCGAGGAGGTGCTGGCCGTCAATCCCCGCGCGTACATGGCCGTTAAATCCACCGTGCCGGTGGGATTCACCCAGCGCATGCTGGAAAAGCATCCCGGCGCGCGGCTGGTGTTCAGCCCGGAATTTTTGCGCGAGGGACATGCCCTCAGCGACAACCTCCACCCCAGCCGCATCATCGTGGGCGCGCCGGAGGAGCCGGAGCTGTGGCATGCGGGCGAAGTCTTTGCAGCGCTGCTCAAGGAAGGGTCGCTGGACCCGGACGCGCCTGTGCTCCTCATGCGTCCCACCGAGGCGGAGGCCGTCAAGCTCTTCGCCAATACCTACCTGGCCCTGCGCGTGAGCTTTTTTAACGAGCTGGACACCTACGCCGAGGCACGCGGGCTGGATTCCCGCTCCATCATCGACGGCGTATGTCTGGACCCCCGCATCGGCCGTCATTACAACAACCCTTCCTTCGGATACGGCGGCTACTGCCTGCCCAAGGATACCAAGCAGCTATTGGCCAATTACGATCAGGTGCCCAACAATATCATCGGCGCCATCGTGGACGCCAACCGTACCCGAAAGGACTATATTGCCGACCGGGTGCTGGAACTGGCGGGCTATCCGGCCAACCCGGACCCGCTGGTGGGCATCTACCGCCTGACGATGAAAAGCGGCAGCGATAACTTCCGCCAGTCCAGCATTCAGGGCGTGATGAAGCGCATCAAGGCCCACGGCGTGCGGGTGGCGGTGTACGAGCCTGCGCTGAAGGAGGATACCTTTTTCAACAGCCGCGTGGAGCGCGACCTGGCGCGCTTCAAGCGCGAATGCGACGTGATCGTGGCCAATCGCTATGCCGATGAACTTTCCGACGTGGCGGAAAAGGTCTATACCCGCGACCTGTACCGAGCCGACTGACCAGCTGCGGCAAAAGCCCGAAGGTGCGAAACCTTCGGGCTTTTGCCGTCGGTATGCGTCGTTGACAGGAGGCAGGAAAAACGGTATGATATCGTTGGTTTGATATGCACACCAGACGTAAGGAAGGGCCTGCCAATGAAGCTGATTATTCAGATTCCCTGCTATAACGAGGCGGAAACGCTCCGCGTGGCGCTGGACCACCTGCCCCGGCACATCGACGGGGTGGATGAGATCGAAATCCTGATTATCAACGACGGTTCCACCGACCGCACGGTGGAGGTCGCCCGCGAATGGGGCGTTCAGCATATCGTATCCTTTAAGCAGAACCGGGGCCTTGCGCGCGGGTTCATGGCCGGCATCGACGCCTGCCTGCACCTGGGAGCCGATATCATCGTCAATACCGACGCCGACGACCAGTACCGGGGCGAGGATATCGAGCGTCTGGTGCGGCCTATTCTGGAAAAGAAGGCCGATATCGTCATCGGCGAGCGCCCCATCGACGAGACGGAGCACTTCTCCAAAAAGAAAAAGATGTTTCAGCACCTGGGCAGCTGGGTGGTGCGCGTGGCCTCCAATACCGAGATTCCCGACGCGCCCAGCGGGTTCCGCGCATACAGCCGCGAGGGCGCGCTGCGCCTCAACGTGGTCAACGATTATTCCTACACGCTGGAGACCATCATCCAGGCGGGCTGGAACCGCATTCCCATGACCAGCGTGCCCGTGCGCACCAATCCGGAGCTGCGTCCCTCGCGCCTGTTCAAGAGCATGTGGCGCTATATGAAGCGCTCCTCGTCGGTGATCCTGCGGGCTTTTGCCATGTATAAGCCGCTTCGGTTCTTCGGCATCATCGGCGGGGTGTTCTTCGGGCTGGGCGTGCTGCTGGGCGTCAGGTTCCTCATCATCTTTTTCAGCACAGGGTCCGGCAGCGGGCACATCCAGTCCCTCATCCTGTGCGCCGCGCTTTTGATGATCGGCGTGCAGGTGATCGTCGCCGGCGTGCAGGCCGACCTGATCAGCGATAACCGAAAGCTCCTGGAGGACGTGCAGTACCGCGTGCGCAAGATGGAGATCGACCGCGCGGGGGAGGAAAACAAGCAATGAAGGCCATGATCTGCTTTACCCACCCGGCTTGGGTGCACCAGTTCCATCATATCATCTGGCGCATGCGCGAGCGCGGCGACGAGGTGCTGTGCTTTGTGGCCGAAAAGGACGGCAATTCCACACTTCTGGAGCGCTACGGCATTCCCTATGTGCGCTGTGCCAAATCCACCGGCAAAAACCCCGTGGAAAAGGCGCTGCTGTTTTTGAAGCTGTCCGCCCAGTTTTCCCTGGCGGCGCTCAAGTGGAAGCCGGATATCATGATCGGCCGGGCCGCGCCCATGCTGGCGGTGGCTGCGTGGGTAAGCGGAAAGCCGCACCTTATTTATGAGGATACCGAGGTGAGCAGGTTCGCGCTGCGCATCTGCAAGCGTCTGTCCACCAAGATCCTGACGCCGCGGACGTTTTTGACCGACCTGGGGCCCCGTCAGGAGCGGCTGGATACCTACAAGGAGCTGTTTTACCTGCACCCCTCCGTGTTCACGCCGGATAAGCAGGTGCTCCGCGACTGCGGCTTCAACCCGGACGAAAAGTATATTCTGGTGCGCTTCGTGGCCTGGAACGCAAGCCACGACATCGGCAAGCACGGCCTGGACGACGAGGGCAAGATCCGGCTGGTGAAGCGGCTGGAGCGCTATGGCCGCGTATATGTGAGCGCCGAGGGCGACGTGCCGGAGGAACTCCGGCCCAGGCTGCTCAAAACCCCCTATGAGCTGATTCATCATGTGCTGGCGTTTGCACAGCTGGTGTTCAGCGAAGGCGCGACCATGGCCAGCGAGGCGGCGGTGCTGGGCACGCACGCCCTGTATGTCAATACCATTGTATCCGGCAGCACGCGCGAGCAGAGCGAGCGCTTCCATCTGATGGACTGCTTCAACGAGGGAGAGGACCGCTACGAGCGGGCCGCCGCGCGGGCCGAGGAGCTGCTGGCCACGCCGGGCCTCAAGGAAATCGGGCTGGAAAAGCAGAAGAAGCTCCTGAGTGAAAAGGTGGATATCAACGGCTATTACATGGCCGAGATGGACAGGCTGGCCAAGGCAGGGAGGAAGGGCTGATGACGTGGCTTGACATCGGCAATGGCTGGCGCAACCTGTTTCTGCTCTCCTGCGGGCTTCAGGCGGCGGCGCTGGGCCTGTGGTTCTGCCTGCGGGGCTGGTTCAGCCCCCGGCATCGGGTGGCCTGCTTTCTCACGGGTGTGGCCGCCACGCCCCTGTGCCAGTATCTGTGGATGCTGCTGCTGGCGCTGGTGTGGCCCCAGGCCCCAAGGTGGGTCTGTATCGGTGTGCCGCCGGTGCTGGCGGCGGCAGGTCTTGCATGGATGGGGCTCAGCCGCCTTACTCGGCTGCGGGCCTTTTTGCGCGGAGGCGCGCCCGCGCATGCCGCCGCACAGCGGCTGCGGGCCTTTTTGCGCATGGATCGGGCCACGGTGGCCGCGGCGTGCTTTGCGGCTTGCGTGGTCATTCTGCTTGCGCCGGTGTGCGTGCGCTACATGTCCAGCATGGAGAGCGTGCGCGGGGGCGACGCGGGCGAATACCTGGCCCTGGCCCAGCGCTACTGTGAGGACCGCGACCTGGGAAACCTCCTGGAAAAGGACGACACCACCGGCCATTTTCGCGGCCACAGCCACTTTCCCTCGCTGGAACTGTACATGAGCTACGGCCTGTTCCATACCGGTGGTCAGGTGGGCTACCCCAACGACAAGGCTGTCTTTACCGGGCTGGGGCTGAACACCTTCTACATGGCGGCGGCTTATCTGGCGCTGCTGATCGTGGCGTGCCGGGGGCGCAGGCGCTGGGTGCTGCTGGGCGTGGTGCTGTTTAACCTGGTGCCGGATCTGTTCTTCTCCGTGGAAAGTGCGCCCAGGGACATCTGGCGCATTCTGGCGCTTCTGTGGGCGATGCTGTTTTTTGCCGGGCTTGAGCCGCAGGGTTCGCGCCGGTCCTATCTGGGCAAGCTGGTACTGAGCTTTGCCGTGTGCTTTACGGTGATGAGCACGCATGTGGTGTGCTTCGTGGTCCTGCCCTTCATTGTGGCAGCCTGGGTGATCTGGCGGTGGCTGGAAGCCCGCATGACGGAGCTCAAGGGCGCGGCGGGCGTGCTGCTGCGCTCGGTGGGGCTGGCGCTGGCGGGCGCGGCGGGCACGCTGCTGGCGTTTTCGGGCAACCTGTGGTGCTACTTTAAATGGGGCGAGATGTCGCCCTGGCGGCTGATGACCACCTATACCGACGCCCCGTGGTACGATATGTACATGGACATCGAGTACAAGCTGGAGGAAACCACCACCCACCTCCATTTCTTTGAGGCCAAGGATTCCATTTTGCAGTCCTACGCCACGCCGGTGGGGGAATGGGGGCTTCGGCTGGCGCTGATTACGCTGGTGTGCGTGATCGCGTATGCCATGGTCAGCCGGGTCAGGATGCGCCGCAGGGCGCAGCTGGAACAGTCGGACGGTCCCAGCGCCGTGCTCAACCATTCGGAGGGCGCGGCGGTCGCTTCCACGGCCGGGCTGTGGGCGCTGTACACGCTGCTGACCCTCGCGCCCATGACGGGGCTGCTGGACAGCCCGCTGTACAGCTTCTCCGGTTCGTTTCTCAAGCTGCCGCGCTATACGATACAATGGTTTCTGCTGGCCTGCGGCATGATCTGCGGCGCGCTTTCGGCGCTGGAGACGCTCTGGCCGCCGCTCGTGGACCGCATGCAGCGCGCGCTGAGTACCCGCATGAAGTCGCTGCGGCAGGCCGCCGCCTCCATACGTCCGGCCCTGCTCAAACTGCCCGCCTGCCTGTGCGTGCTCCTGTGCCTGCTGGGCGTGGTCAAGGGCACCAACCAGACCGGCTACACCAATACCTTTTACCGCTACAGCCGCGACGTGATGGAGAGCGAGCGCATTTTGCTGGACAACGGCTTCCGCGAGCGCTACGGCATGCTCATGGCGGTCGCGGAGCATGTGAAAGAGGATCAGAAGATCCTGATTACAAGGGTCGGCTATCAGTACCCGCTCAGGGGGCGCGGCTACGTGCTTACGACCAATCCCATCGTGCCGCTGATGAACCTGCCACTGGAGGAGGTGGGGGAGGAGCTGGCGAAAATGAACGTAGCCATGCTGGCAACCGAACCCGATTTCTGGGACGAACGGTACTATCCGCTGTCAACGCTGGCAGACTATCTGGAGGCGCTGCCGGCAGACCAGATTGTGGAAACCGAGGATATGCGCCTCTATCTGCTGGACCGCTCGCTCATCCCCTATGCCCTTGCGGCAAAGGATTGACGCGCGCTCCGGCCCGTGCTATGATGGACCGTATTCCCATGGACCTTTTTGAAGGAGGGACGATATGAACTGTCCCAAGTGCGGAACCCCGATCCCGCAGGGCGCGGCGTTTTGCCCCGTCTGCAACGAGCCTCTTTCCGCCTATGTCCAGCCGGGTTACATGCCGGGTTATGCCCAGGGCATGCCCCAGGGATATCCGCCGCCGGGTCCCGGCGTGGGTGTGCAACCGCCCATGAGCGGGGCGCAGGGCATGCAGCCGCCGCCCGCGGCACAGCAGCCGTATATGGGCGCGCAGCAGCAGCCCTATCCGCAGCAGCAGAACCTCTACCGGCAGTCCTATGCGCAGTATCAGCAGGGAACCTATCCGCCGGGATTCCAGCAGCCCTACAGCTACGGCCAGCCCGCCGCGCGGGAGGCCAATCCGCTGCTTACGGCCCTCAGTGCGCTGCCGCGTACCTTTCTGGACAGCTTTACGCGGCCCCAGGAGGTGCTGCGCGGCATGCTGGAAAAGCGGGTTCTGCTCACAGGCCCCATCGTGGCGGGACTGACGCTGCTGCTCACATTCCTGTGCGGCATGGTGGTGATGCGCAGCTTTGTGGGCGTGCTGCTTTCGGCCATTTCGGCCCTGACCGGGGTCAGCCTGGCCAGCGATGCCGCCTCCATGAATCAGGGCATCAGCTATATCGCCGGGCGCATCGCTCCGTCGGTGGGCGGGGCGGCGGTGCTGTGCCAGCTCATCGGCATGGCGGTGCCGGCTCTGGTGTTTCTGGTTTACCTTTGCGGGGTCGCCAAGGTGCATTTTTCCTGGGAGCTGCTGCTGGGATTTGTAGCGGTGACCACGCTGCCCACGGCGGCGGTGGCGCTGCTGGCGATGGTGCTGTCATTGCTGTCCCCCTGGCTGGCGCTGCTGGTGGCGCTGTGCGGCATGGCGGTGAGCTATACGCAGGCGTGCGGCCTGTTAAGCGCCGTCACGGGACGGTCGGACGCACAGCTGCTGTCGGTCAAAATGCTGCTGGTGGCCCTGGCCCTGGCGCTGACGCTGATTGTGGGCGGCCTTGTGGGCGGCCTTTTGATGCGCGGCGTTACGCAGCGCGTGATGGTGCTGCTCAATAGTGTGGGGTCCTTGATTTGAAGAAGGAATGGATGAAGCGGCGCTTCGTGCGAATCGGGCTGGCGGCCGGCGCTCTGGTGGCTGTGGTGCTGGCGGCGCTGTGGCTGTGCGGGGTTTTTGCGCCCGCCGTGGAGCTGCCATCGCCCTCCCAGGCGCTGATCGAAGCGCGGGATGGGCTGGACGCGGTGCTGATCGAGGCGTCTTTGAACACGGAGGCATCGGAGCTGACCGTTTCGCAGACGCTTACGCTGAAAAACCGCACCGGCCAGGCGCAGGAGGCGGCGGTGCTGCGCACGTGGCCCAACGCGTTCCAAAGCCCGGATACCTCGCCCGCCGCGGCTGAGGAAGCGCTGTATGAAGGCTGCTATCCGGACGGCTTTTCCATCGGGGCGCTGGTGATGAGCGGCGCGAGGGTCGCCCGCGTCGGCGGGGAATCCAAGGCGGTGGCCTATCGCTATACCGATGATGCAAAGACTGTGCTCTCCGTCCCAATAACCGATGGCTGGCAGGCGGAGGAGTGGATCGAAATCACCCTGACCTATACGGTGCAGATCCCGCATATGGCGTACCGCTTCGGTGAGGACAGCGGCATCTGGGCGCTGGGAAACGCCTTTGCCATTCCCGCCGTGTGGGAAGAGGGAGCCTGGCGCACGGATGAATACGCTCCCGTCGGCGATCCCTTCCTGAGCGACTGCATGAACTGGACCGTAAGCGTATCTGTGCCGGAGGGCTTTTTGTGCGCCGGGAGCGGGTATCCCACGGCGGAGACGGCGGACGGACGCACCCGCTATGACTTTGTTTCCCCTGCCATGCGGGATTTCGCGCTGGTGGTGAGCGACCGTTTTCACACCGCGCAGGCAGAGCAGGACGGCGTGCTCGTCAGCGCCTACGCCACCGACGCGTCCCGCGCGCGCGAGCTGCTGGACTATGGAAAGCAGGCGCTGGCGTGCTTCTCAGCACGATATGGCGCGTATCCCTACCAGAGCTATACGCTTTGCGAGATCAACTTCCCCATGGGCGGCATGGAATACCCCGCCATGGCGATGATCGCCGCCGACCTGCTGGACGCGGGGGGCGAGTCGCTGGAAACCGTTGTGGCACACGAGGTGGCGCATCAGTGGTGGTACGCCGTAGTGGGCAGCGACCCGGTCAACCAGGCCTGGCAGGATGAGGCGCTGAGCCAGTTCAGCATGCTGGAATACCTGGAGGACCGCCATGGCCTTGCGCGGCGCGAAGAGTACGAGCAGCGGGAGCTGGAGAGCGCGCTGCGCGTCACGGTGCCGCGGGGCGTTACGCCGGGTGCGCCGCTGGACCGGTTTTCCAGCATGTCCGAATATGCCTTGGTGGTCTATGATCGTGGAGCCGCGATGTTTTGTGCCCTGGACCGCATGCTCGACAGCGGACTGGATGATTTTCTTCGGGCCTACTACGAACGTTATGCCTTTGGGCGCGCCACGCGCGAGAATTTTGAAAGCCTGCTGGCGGAAACGACCGGCGAGGACCTGACCCCTTTGATACGCGATTACCTGGATACCTATATCCTGAATTGACACAGGCGATTCACGAAAGGAATGAACGAATCAATGGCACAGACCTGCGCAGGGCGCACGGCCGTGGTCATCCCCGCCTACAAGCCGGATGACCGCCTGCCCCCCTATGTACAAGCGCTGAAGGACGCTGGCATCGGCAGAATCGTCGTCGTGGACGATGGCAGCGGTCAGGACTACCAACGGTTCTTTGATCAAATTCCCCGGGACGGGGTGAGCCATGTCATCAGCTACCAGCCCAACTGTGGCAAAGGAGTGGCGCTCAAGCGCGGTATGGCCTGGCTTATGGACAACAGCCCCGATCAGGACATCATCGTGACGGCCGACAGCGATGGACAGCACACCGTGGAGGATGTGCTGCGCATGGCCCAGGACCTGGCGCGCGACCCCTCCGGGCTGCTCCTGGGCAGCCGGGACTTTTCCCAGGAGCATGTGCCTCCCAAGAGCCGGATGGGCAACCGCATCACCTCGGTGGTGTTCAAGCTGCTCTACGGATGCTGGGTGGGCGATACGCAGACGGGCTTGCGCGGCTTCCACCGCGACCTGCTGCCCGCCATGATCGCCGTGCCCGGTGATCGCTACGAGTATGAAATGAACGTGCTCATCGAGTGCGCAGCCATGAAGGTGCCCATGCGCCTCCTGCCCATCGAAACCGTGTATGAAAACAACAATGAGGGAAGCCATTTCCGCGCCTTCCGTGACAGCGCGCGCATCTATCGCGTGATCTTCAGCGGCTTCTTTCGCTTTGTGGGCACGTCGATGGTCAGCTTTTTGGTCGACTATGGCCTCTATCTGTTGTTTAACAACCTGCTCAAATACTTCGGCACCTCCCTGGACCAGGAAGTCGGCGTGCTGTTCATCCGGGTGGTGCCCCATATCCTGATCGCCACCGTGGCCGCGCGCCTGTTGTCGGGGGTTACCAATTTCTTTTTGAACCGCAACTTCGTTTTTACCGATAAGGGCAAGGTGAGCCAGGCGTTCCTGCGCTATCTGGGCGTGTTTTTCCTGGTGATGCTGCTCTCCGCTTTGCTGACCAGCAGCCTGCATCTGTGGCTGGGCTGGAGCGATAACACCGCCAAGATTCCGGTGGACATCGTGCTGTTTTTTGTCAGCTACCACCTGCAACGCCGCTGGGTATTTCAAAAAAAGCCCGCGAAGGCGGGCTGATCAGGCAGGGAAATAAGCCCTAGCGCGCCGCGTCCGGATCCGGGGGACAAAGACCGCATCCGGCGCAGCCGCCCCCGCAGCGGTCCAGGCGCACGTCGGCGGCAGCGAGGCCCATGACGGCCCGACCGCCCTGGCGGCACTCCTCACAAAAGCCGTAGCGCGCGAAAAACGCAACGGCCTCTTCAGGTGCCTCCAGGCGGAGAAAATGCGCGCCGTGGCTGAGCGCCTTGAACAAAAGCAGGCGCACCAGCAGATCGCCGTAGCCCATGCCGCGGAAATCGGACAGCACGCCGACATCGCCCAGCCAAAAGGCCCCGTCCCGCCACCACAGGCGGGCGGCACCCACGGGCTCCTCCCCGGCATAAACCGTTACCTGCTGCGCCCAGTCGTCCAATGCGTCGCGGCCGCGGCCAAATACCGCACGCCTGATGGCGAGGGGCTGGGAAACATCACTGCCCGTGGGAAACCACTTACCCTGTATCATGCGGAGTACCTCCCGAAAGGATGATAGCATGGAACATGAAAAAATCGAACGCATCAACGAGCTTACGCGCCTGAGCCGCGAGCGGGAACTGACGCACGAGGAGCTTGTCGAGCGCGAGGCCCTGCGCCGCGAGTACCTGGATGGTTTCCGGCAGAACGCGCGGGCCGTACTGGAAAACGTGCGCCTGAAAAGGCCGGATGGCACGTTGGAGCCGCTGAAAAAGAAAGAGGACAAGCATTGACCGCCTGCCCCAACACTCTGATTTTATCAAAATAGTTTACAAAAATCAACCATAAAATTTTCGCAAAAAGCCTTGTTTCCCCGAAGCCTTTGGGTTATAATAAAACCGAACCAAGAGGAATCAGGAAATGGAAATGCCACTCCCATCGCGGCAATCCGGCGTTCCGCCGCAGGCTGTGATGACACGGCGTTGGAAATGACCCGGAGCGGCGATGAAATTCAGGCAGAGAAAGTGGGGCGATACCGTTGTACTGCGACGATCAGCCGTTGGGCGGCGTAGCCGCCGAAGACGAAACCAGGGATCTCATCGAGGGTGTCGATGAGGATGGAAACAATGTATTGCTGGAAGTCGTGCGCTATTTCTTCTACAACGGTGAAGAATACGTTGTACTGGGCGAAGCCCATGATGGCGAATGCGACTGTGAATGCGAGCATTGTGACCACCACGAGGAAGAGGAAGCCGTCAATCTCTATATCATGAAGGTTGTCGAATCGGAAGAGGACGGCGAGGAAATCGAGGAATTCCTTCCCGTGGAAGACGAAGACCTGCTCGAGAAACTTATCGAAGTGGTTCAAGCGGATTTTGAAGCTGACGAAGAACTGGACGACGAGTAATACCACCGTATGGGTGGTTTCCTGTACGTGATTTTTTCACCGGATCGGATTTTCCTACCAGCGGTCGTAAGGCCGTAGATATAGACGGTTGGTTTTTCGGATCGAGCAGGCAGGAAAAGTGCATAAACCAGGTAACAAAATTTCCCGGACGGCCATAGCCGTCCGGGTTTTCTGTACTGGGGGAGCGGCGGGTCACTTCCCTGCCAGCTCCGACGCGATCTGCGCACCCAGGCGCGCGTTGTTGTAGACCAGCTGGATATTGGCCTTCAGGCTGTCGCCTCCGGTGAGCTTCTGAATCTTGTCAAGCAGGAAGGGCGTGGTATCCTTGCCGTGAATGCCCAGCGACTTGGCCTCAGCAATGGCGGCGTCGATATTGCGATTGATATAATCCAGGTCCATGGCATATTCGTCAGGGATGGGGTTGGTCACCAGCATGCCGCCCTTCAGTCCCATGTCCAGCTTGACGGCAAAGGCGTCCGCAATCTCCTTGGGGGTGTCCAGCCGGTAGTCCACCTGGAATCCGGAATGCGTGGTATAGAAGGCAGGCAGTTCCTTGGTGCGGTAGCCGATGACGGGGACGCCCTTGGTTTCCAGGTATTCCAGCGTCAGGCCCAGGTCCAGAATGCTCTTGGCCCCCGCGCATACCACCAGCACCTGGGTCTGCGCCAGCTCCTCCAGGTCGGCGGAGATGTCCATGGTGGTTTCCGCACCGCGATGAACGCCGCCTACGCCGCCCGTGGCAAAGACGCGGATGCCTGCCAGTGCGGCGCCGATCATGGTGGTGGTCACGGTGGTGGCGCCATCCTCGCCGCGGGAGAGCAGGACCGGCAGGTCATGGCGGCTGGCCTTGGCCACCGCCAGGCCCTTTTTGCCCAGATGCTCGATTTGTTCATGGGTGCAGCCCACGGTGATCTTGCCTTGAATGATGGCAATCGTCGCGGGTACCGCGCCGTTTTCACGCACGATCCTCTCCACGTTCAGGGCAGTTTCCACATTCTGCGGGTAGGGCATGCCATGTGAAATGATGGTGGATTCCAGCGCAACGACCGGCTTGCCCGCGTCGATGGCGGCCTTCACTTCTGGTGATACGTTGAGATACTTTTCAAGGTTCATGCTTGGTTCCTCCTTATGCGTTCTGCACAATGCCTGCAATGGCATCAGGGGTGATGAGGGGACTTACGGCGCTGTCCGAGCGGGCACAGATCGCAGAGGCGGCCAGTCCATGCAGCGCCATTTCGCGCAGCGAACAGCCCTCCTGCCACGCGCAGGCGGCGGCGGCAAGAAATGCGTCACCGCAGCCGGTGGTGTTGATGACCGGACTGGGGAAGCACGGCAGAATACCGCGGTCGCGCCCATCGTCGAAATAGACGCCCTCGGCACCCAGCGAGATGAACACATTCTCCAGCCCCAGGTCAAAGAAAGCCGCTGCGGCGCGGGGAAGGTCGTCGTTGCTATGGATGTCCACGCCGGTCAGCAGGCTGGCTTCGGGCCGGTTGGGCTTCATGGCCGTCAAGCGCGCGAGAATGGGACGCAGGCGGCCCGCCTTTTTCACCGAGACCGGGTCGGCAAACAGGGGCGGTTTCAGGTTTTCAGCCAGAAAGGACAGGCTTTCGGGCGGCAGATTGGCATCCAGCACCACCAGCGCCGCCCGGTTGAGCGCCTCCAGCTGCGTGGACAGATAGGCAGGGGTCAGCGCGTCGTAGATGGCCATGTCGCTCACCGCGCCCACGATCTCGCCATTGGCATCGTTGAGGCACAGATAGGTGGAAGTACGCGCGTTGGGTACGGTCAGGCTGTGGCTCAGATCGATGCCCAGCTCGCGGCAGCTGTGCTGAATCTGCTGGGCATGGGCATCCTCGCCCATGGCGGTCACCATCAGCACCCGTTTGCCAAGGCGGGACAGGTTTTCCGCGATGTTGCGGCCCACGCCGCCCAGCGTGACGGTCACGCGGCCGGGATTGCTGTCCGCCGGTACCAGTGCGCTGTCCGGCGTGCCGCCGATATCCACGTTCACCGCGCCTACCACTGCCACATAGGCGCCCTCGCCCAGCAGGTAACCGCGCCCGCGGATCAGCCCCTTGCGCATCAGGTTGGAGATATGCACCGCCACCGAGGAGCGCGTAATGCCCGCCCGCTGCGCCAGCTCCTGCTGGGAGATCAGAGGATTATCGCGAATCCATGCCAGGATTTCCTGTTCGCGTCTGGTCATGTGGCACCTCGATTACTAAGCATGTATTTAATATACACAACAAATGCTTATCTGTCAATGCGATATTGGAACAAATCAACGCAAAGGATACTCCTTTTTCAGGCTTCTCGACAGCAAAGGATGAGCTTTCTTTTTGAACAAACACAGTTTCGCTTTTAAAAAATGACCCCGCAAGGTGCTTGTTCATTCCGGCTTTCCTGCTGCATCGGATGAAAGGACTCACCTTTGCAGACGCAGGGCACAGACCGGACGAGGCAGGGGAAGGCGCAGGGCTTTTGTCTGGCCTTCAGCGGGGCGTGCTGAGGTCAATAACAGGCTGGCCCGGGTCATCGGCACCCTGCCACGGGGGAACCAGCAGCATCAATGAGACCAGGGCGGGCGGCGTCGGCGCTTCTTGAGATGGAACGTATCAAGCAGGGCAAAGCAGAAAAAAGGCGCGGCGGTCCATGGTGAGACAAATCAAAAATTTATACTAATTATACAAATTAAAATCATGATATTTTATCTGGTATACTAGTGGACACATCAAAGAATTGATGCTAGAATTCTGATAAAAGAAAGGGTATGCCCAATATGTTCAAGGAGGGAGAAACTGCCATGAAAATGACCTTTCGCTGGTATGGCAGTCAGGCTGACCCCATTCCACTGAAGTACATTAAGCAGATTCCCGGCATGACGGGCTTGATGGGGCTTTTGGACCGGCCTGCCGGCGTGGTGTGGGAGACGGAGGATATCAAGGCGCTGGTGGACGAGGTCCATGCGGCTGGGCTTGAGCTGGAAGTCATCGAAAGCGTGAACGTTCACGAGGACATCAAGATCGGTCTGCCCACGCGTGATGAGTACATCCAACACTATATCGATACGATCCGCAACCTGGCCCGCTATGGCATCAAGGTGATTGTGTACAACTTCATGCCGGTCTTCGATTGGCTGCGTACCGATCTGGCGAGGGTAATACCGGAGGATGGCTCCAACAGCCTGTACTTTGATGAAAAGGACCTGGGGGAAATGGGCCCTCTGGAAATTGTGCGCAGAACCGCCGCGGGCAGCCGTGGATTTACGTTGCCCGGCTGGGAGCCGGAGCGTCTGGCACTGCTGGAGACCACGCTGAAGCAGTACGAGGGCATGACGCCCGACACCCTGCGCGAGCACTTCAAGTACTTCCTGGATGCGGTGATTCCCGTGTGCGAGGAGGTGGGCGTGCGCATGGCCTGCCACCCGGACGATCCCGCCTGGCCCATCTTCGGTCTGCCGCGCATCGCCCACAGCCAGGAGGACTTTGACAAGATTCTCAAGCTGCATGACAGCCCGGCCAACACCGTGTGCCTGTGCACCGGCTCGCTGGGTTCCAACCCCGAAAACGACGTGCCGGCTATCATCCGTCATTTTGGAAAGATGAACCGGATCGGCGCCATGCACGTGCGCAACGTGAAGTACCTTGGATATCATCACTTCCGTGAGGCGGCGCACCTGTCCTCGGCCGGTGATTTGGACATGTACGCCATCATGAAGGCCATTTACGACACCTGTCCGAATACCTATGTGCGCCCCGACCATGGACGCATGATCTGGGATGAGCAGGGTCGCCCCGGCTATGGCCTGTATGACCGCGCGCTGGGCGCAACCTATCTCAACGGCCTGTGGGAGGCCATCGAAAAGCAGTAATCCGCGGCGCGCTGCCCGTTCCCGTGCGGGCGGCGGGCCGTGCCATACTGCCAAAGGAGGTTCCGATTCACCGTGAAACTTACGTATCAGGGCATCCGTGAAGCGCAGGCATGGCGTCAGGCCGGCATTGCGCTTCCCGGCTTCGACTGGCCCGCCATGTGCATGCATACCACCGATGAGCCCGTTTGGGTGCACTTTGGCGCGGGGAATATCTTTCGCGGCTTCATCGCCGGGCTGCAGCAGCGGCTCTTGAACAAGGGTCTGCAACGGAGCGGCATCGTGGCGGCGGAGACCTTTGACTACGATATCATCGACCGGATCTATGTGCCGCACGATTCCATGACGCTGATGGTCAGCCTCAAGCCGGACGGCGAAACGGAGAAGGAGGTCATCGCCTCCATTGCCAACGGGCTGAAGGCCGATTGCACAAATGCGAGGGAATGGAAGGCTTTGAAAGCCATTTTTGAAAATCCGTCCCTTCAGATGGCCAGCTTCACCATTACCGAAAAAGGCTACGGACTGCGGGACATGAAGGGCCAGCTGCTGCCCGTGGTAGTCGAGAATTTGAAAAACGGTCCGGAGCAGGCGCGGCACGCCATGAGTGTGGTGGCCGCCATGATGCTGGCACGATTCCGGGCAGGAGCGCGGCCCATGGCCCTGGTCAGCATGGACAACTGCAGCCATAACGGCGAAAAGCTGCGCCAGAGCGTTTTGGAAATTGCCCGCGGCTGGCGGGATAACGGGCTGGTGCCCTCTGCTTACGTGGACTGGATGTCCGATGAGGAGAACGTAAGTTTTCCCTGGAGCATGATCGACAAGATCACCCCGCGGCCCTCCGAAGCGATTGAGAAGCAGCTGGAGGCGCTGGGCGTGGAGGGCATGACCCCCATCATCACCGGCCGCCGCACCTACATTGCGCCTTTTGTCAACGCCGAGGTACCGCAGTATCTGGTGGTGGAGGACCGCTTCCCTAACGGCCGGCCTCCGCTGGAGCAGGCCGGCGTATACATGACCGACCGCGATACTGTCAACAGGACCGAGCGAATGAAGGTGACCACCTGTCTCAATCCCCTGCACACGGCGCTGGCGGTGTACGGCTGCCTGCTGGGCTATGAGAGCATTGCCGCCGAAATGGGAGACAAAGAGCTGGTGGAGCTGGTCAAGCGCATCGGCTACACAGAGGGCCTGCCCGTTGTGACCGATCCGGGCATCCTCAGCCCCCGTGCGTTCATCGATGAGGTCGTGACCCAGCGCCTGCCCAATCCCTTTATCCCGGATACCCCGCAGCGCATCGCCACGGATACCAGCCAGAAGATTCCTGTGCGCTTTGGCGAGACGCTCAAGAGCTACATGGCCTCGCCCACGCTGGATGCTGCCTCGCTCACGGCCATACCGCTGGCGCTGGCCGGATGGCTGCGATATCTGCTCGGCGTGGACGATGAGGGTCGCGACATGGCCGTCAGCCCCGACCCCATGCTTGAACAGCTGCAGCAGGCGCTGACCGGTGTGAAGCTGGGTCAGCCTCAGAGTGTGCATGGCGCGATCCGGCCCATTCTGGAGAACAAGGTCCTCTTTGGCGTCAACCTGTATGAAGCGGGCCTGGCGGAGAAGGTGGAGAGAATGCTCTCCGAAATGCTGGCCGGTCCGGGCGCAGTGCGCGCGACGCTGAAAAGCGAATTGCAATAAGGAGGGACAGGCGTGAGGCTGTTGGCGCGGCGTATGCGCGAAACAGGGCGGGAATATGCTTTGCGCAATCTGAAGGACAACATCATCCATCTGGAGCTGAAACCCGGCAGCATGGTCAGCGAAAACGAGCTGGCCGCACAGATGGGCCTGTCACGCACCCCTGTCAGGGAAGCGCTGATGGAGCTGTCGAAAGTGCGGCTGGTGGATGTCTATCCTCAGCGCGGCAGCGCCGTCGCCCTGATCGACTATGATCTCGTGGAAGAGGCTCGCTTTATGCGCGATGTGCTGGAGGGCGCGGTGGTGGAGCTGGATTGCGATATGCTCACTGAAGACGCGCTTGCCAGGCTGAGGGAGAATATTGCGCTTCAGCGGCACCATCTGGCCGACGGGGCCATGGAACGGCTCTGGTCGCTGGACAATGCGTTTCACAGCCTTCTGTTTCAAATCGCGCGTAAGGAGCAGACCTATCAGATGATGACCGGATTCACCGTCCACTTTGACCGGGTCAGAAATATGTCGCTGGTCACGGTGAAAAACAGCAAGATTGTGGATGACCACGCGCTGATCGTGGATGCCCTGGCCGCGAGGGACAAGGCCGCGGTGCGCCACTTGATGGCGCGCCATCTCAGCCGCTATAAGGTGGACGAAGCGGCGTTGCGCGTCCACTATCCCGCGGAGTATTTCAAGCAGGCAAAATAAGGGGCTTTGGCGGCACCACCGGCGCCGTGGAGGTCAGCCTGTTCAGGGGTACCAGCCATGCCTGGCCGCTGGTTTATCAGGCGACGTCCTTCCTGCACTTTTTTTGTCTTCCCCTTGACAGACCGGGCAAAGCCTGTTATCATTCCGCACATGGCGATGACGGGAAGAGTAGCTTGCCCGCAAGGCCTTCGCAGAGAGCCGCCGGTGCTGGAAAGGCGGCAGGGCCGGGAAAGTGAAGAACATCCCCGAGCATCCGTCCCAAAGGGCAGGAAGCCTCAGTAGGCACGGACGGGCGCGCCCGGTACAGCGCGGGGGGATCAATGGCGTTCCCTTTTGTGAGCGGGACATGTTCTGTCCAACGCGGGTGGTACCGCGGAAGGCTTTGGCCTTTCGCCCCGGAGATGCCGGGGCGGGGGGCTTTTTTCATACCCGGCGACAAGGGAGGTTGCAGCTTTATGGAAAGAACGCATTACTGCGGAACCCTGCGCCGCACGCACATCGGCCTGCAGGCTACGGTGTGCGGCTGGGTGCTGACCTGCCGCGACATGGGCGGCGTCATCTTCGTGGATGTGCGCGACCGCGAGGGCGTGGTGCAGACGGTCTTTGACCAGGCCGTGGCGGATCCCGCCAGCTTTGCGCTGGCTGAACGGCTCAAAAATCAGAGCGTGGTGCAGATCACCGGCGAGGTGCGCCTGCGCGACGAAAGCACCTATAACCCCGCCCTGCCCACCGGTGAGGTGGAACTGGCGGTCAGCCATATGGAGGTGCTCTCCTCGGCGGATACGCTGCCCTTTTCCCTGACCGACGAGGAGCCTGTGCGCGAAGAGGTGCGGCTCAAATACCGCTATCTGGACCTGCGCCGCCCGCAGATGTACCGAAACCTGCTCTTTCGCCACACATTGCTGAGCGAGGTGCAGCGCCTTCTCAACGATCAGGGCTTTTTGCAGGTGGAAACGCCCATCCTGTGCAAATCCACTCCGGAGGGCGCGCGCGACTATCTGGTACCCAGCCGTGTGCACCCCGGCACATTCTATGCCCTGCCCCAGAGCCCGCAGATCTACAAGCAGCTTCTGATGGTGTCGGGCATCGACAAATACTATCAGGTGGCCCGCTGCTTCCGCGACGAGGATCTGCGCGCCGACCGCCAGCCCGAGTTTACCCAGGTGGACATGGAGCGAAGCTTCGTGGACCAGGAGGATATGCTCGCGTTTCTCAGGGATCTGTTCACCCGGCTGTTTGAGCGGGTGATGGGCCGCCCCGTGCCGCATCCCTTCCGGCGGCTCACCTGGCAGGAGGCCATGGACCGCTATGGCAGCGACAAGCCGGATCTGCGCTTTGATCTGCCCATCGTGGATGTGAGCGACATCGCGGGCCGCGCGTCGTTTTCCGTCTTTACGGAAGCGCTGAAAGGCGGCGGAGTGGTGCGAGCCATCAATGTCAAGGGCGCGGGCGCGGTCTTTACCCGCTCCACCATTGAGCTGCTCACCCGCCAGGCCGTTCGCCTCGGCGCCAAGGGCATGGCCTGGATTCTCTACCGCGAAAATGGGGAGATCAACTCCATTCTGCCCAAGTATTTTGAACCAGAGGTGTGGCGGGATCTGGAAATGCGCATGGACGCACGGCCCGGCGACTTTATCCTCTTCTGCGCCGACGGGCTGGAGGTGGTGCGGCGCGTGCTGGGCGGCCTGCGCCTGAAATGCGCGGACCTGCTGGGACTGACCGACCCTGGCGATTTCCAGTTCGCACTGGTGACGGATTTTCCCATGTTTGAATACAAAAAGGACGAAAAACGCTATGCCGCCATGCACCACCCCTTCACCATGCCGTTTTTGGAGGATGTGGAGCTGATGCAGGACGACGAGACCAAACCACAGGTGCGGTCGCAGGCCTATGATGTGGTTCTCAACGGCGTGGAGCTGGGCAGCGGCAGCGTGCGCATCCACCGCGCGGATATCCAGCAAAAGGTGTTTCGCGCCCTGGGCTTTGACAAGGAGGAAGCGCGCGAACGCTTCGGATTTTTGCTGGACGCTTTCCGCTTTGGCACGCCGCCCCACGCGGGGTTTGCCTTTGGCGTGGACCGGCTGTGCATGCTGCTGCTGGGCGTGCCTTCGCTGCGCGAGGTCATCGCCTTCCCCAAGACCAAGGATGCACGCTGCCCGCTCACCGGCGCGCCGGACTACGTGGACGCCTCGCAGCTGGAGGCGCTCAAGCTGGGTGTGTCCGTGGCCGAGACGGGCAGAGAGGAACACGTCCGCACGCTCCGGCGGGAGGCGGTGGAGAACGCGGCCCTTCTGTCCATGCTCACCCTCTCGCCCGGCGAGGAGGAACGCATGAGCCGGGAATTCGCCGCCATCGTGGACTTTGCGGGCGAGCTGGCCGGGCTGCAGCGCGAGGCGCCCCCGCGGCCGCGCACCGTGCCCGAAACGCAGTCTCTGCGGCCCGACGAGCCCGGCGAGAGCCTGCCCATCGATGAGGTGCTCATGAACGCATCCACCGTAGCGGGCCGCCTGATCACCGTGCCCAAGACCTTTGACTGAAAGGGAGGCGCTTTGTCCTATGAAGCCCATACCGGCGCTTTGCCAAAAGACCGTGACGGAGCTGTGCGCCCTGCTGGACGGCGGGCAGATCACCTCCGTGGAAATCGTTCAGGCGTACCTTCGCGCCATTGACGCACGTGACGGTGAGGTGCACGCCTATCTGGAAACCTATCCCGACGATGCCCTGCGCGAGGCCGCGGAGTCCGACCGGCGGCGCGCGCAGGGACGGAGGCTGTCGCCGCTGGATGGCGTGCCCATCGCCGTGAAGGACAATCTGGTCATGCGCGGGCGCGTGTGCTCCTGTGCAAGCCGCATGCTGGAATCCTTCCGCTCGCCCTATGACGCGACGGTGATTCAAAAGCTGCATGCTGCCGGCATGCCCATCCTGGGCCGCCTCAACATGGACGAGTTCGCCATGGGCGGCAGCACCGAAAACAGCGCATTCGGCGTTACGCGTAACCCGTGGAAGCTGGACTGCGTTCCGGGCGGCTCGTCGGGCGGCTCGGCGGCGGCAGTGGCGGCGGGCATGACCCCCGCGGCGCTGGGCAGCGATACGGGCGGCAGCATTCGCCAGCCTGCCAGCTTCTGCGGGGTGGTGGGCGTCAAGCCTGCCTACGGCATGGTCAGCCGCTATGGGCTGGTCGCCTTTGCCAGCTCGCTGGATCAGATCGGACCGCTGTGCAAGACCGCTGCGGATGCGGCGCTGGTGCTGGATGGAATCAGCGGAGGCGACCCGCACGACATGACCGGCGATCCCGCACTGGCTCAGCCCTGCGTGGTTCGTGAGGCGCGGGATCTTTCCGGACTGACGGTGGGCCTGCCGCGCGAATGCTTCGGCGAGGGGCTGGATCAGCAGGTGCGTGCTGCCGTGGAGACCGCGGCGGAGGCGCTGCACAGACTGGGCATGCAGGTTCGGGAAGTGAGCATCCCCTCGCTGCCCTATGCGCTTCCCGCGTATTATGTCATCTCCAGCGCGGAGGCGTCCAGCAACCTGGCCCGCTTTGACGGCGTGCGCTATGGTTACCGCGCCCGCGCCTATGCGGATCTGGATGAGCTGTACCGCAAGAGTCGTCAGGAGGGCTTTGGCATGGAGGTCAAGCGGCGCATCATGCTGGGCACCTTCGCGCTCAGCAGCGGCTATCAGGACCAGTACTATCTCAAGGCGCTCAAGGCGCGGGAGCTGCTGCGCTATGAGGCGGCCGAGGCGCTGAAAGGCTGCGCCGCCCTGCTCTCCCCCGTGGCGCCCACTCCGGCCTATCGTCTGGGCGAAAAGACGGGCGATCCGATGAAAATGTATCTGGGCGATATCTATACCGTGCCGGCCAACATCACGGGCCTGCCCGCGGTGTCCCTGCCATGCGGACGGTCGTCAGAAGGGCTGCCTATCGGCATGAGCCTGATGGGCGCGCGGGACAGCCTGCCGCTTCTGATGGAAGTCGCCGTGGCCTATGAGCGAGCGGCCAGGGTGAACGAAGGGCTGCATCCCTATGACGCTGTGGAAGAGGAGGCGCAGGCATGAGCAAGGCATATGAAATGGTCATCGGCCTGGAAACGCATGTGGAGCTGCGCACGAGGAGCAAGGTGTTCTGCGCCTGCCCGAACGTATTCGGCGCGGAGCCCAACACGCATGTATGCCCCGTGTGCATGGGCCTGCCGGGGGCGCTGCCGGTGTTCAACGCGCAGGTGCTGCGCTATGCGGCCATGGCCGGCATGGCGCTGGGCTGCCATGTGCACCACCGCAGCCGCTTCGACCGCAAGAATTACTTCTATCCCGACCTGCCCAAGGCGTATCAGATCAGCCAGTTCTACCGCCCGCTGTGCGAGGGGGGAGCGCTGACCATCCAGACCAGCCAGGGGGAAAAACGCGTGGGCATCACCCGCATCCATATCGAGGAGGACGCAGGCAAGCTTCTGCATGACGAGGCAAACGGCACGGCACTGGACATGAACCGCTGCGGCGTTCCGCTGATCGAGATCGTATCCGAGCCGGATATCCGCTCCGCCGAGGAAGCGGTGGCCTACCTGCGCAAGCTGCGGGCCATTCTCACCTATACGGGCGTGAGCGACTGCCGCATGAATGAGGGCAGCATGCGCTGCGATGTGAACCTGAGCGTGCGCAGGCCCGGCGAACCCTTCGGCGTGCGCACCGAGATGAAGAACCTCAACTCCTTCCAGAGCGTGGAGCGTGCCATTGAAGCCGAGTACCGGCGGCAGGTGGAGGCGCTGGAAACGGGGGAGGGCGTGGTGCAGGAAACCCGCCGCTACGATCAGAAGACCGGCAAGACCACCTCCATGCGCCGCAAGGAAAACAGCGCTGATTACCGCTACTTTCCCGATCCCGACCTGCCGGAAATCTACCTCAGCGATGCCGAAATGGCCGAAATTCGCGCATCCATCCCCGCACTGCCGGATGAGCGCCGCATGCGTTATATGCAGCAGTACGGCCTGACCGCCTATGCGGCCGAGCAGCTGACCGCCGAGCGCTGGCTGGCCGAGTACTTCGAGCGGGCCGCCGGCCTGGCGGAAAGCCCCGTGGCACTGTGCAACCTCATTCTGGGCGAGGTCTTTGCGCAGATCACGCTGCGGGATACCGCGCATACCGGGGAGCGCGGCCCGGAGGCGCTGCCCATCGCCCCGGAGCACCTGGCGGCGCTCAGCGACATGATCGGCACGGGCAAGGTCAACAGCTCCACCGGCAAAAAAATCCTGGCTGCGCTTTTCGACCGCGATCAGGACCCCGTCGCCTATGCGCAGGCCCACGACCTGTTCACCCTGACCGATCCCGCGGTGCTGGAAGCAGCCGCGCGGGAGACGCTGGAGAAGAACCCGGACATGGTGAAAACCTATCTGTCCGGCAAAACCACCGTGGAAAAGGCCCTCATGGGCAAGGCCATGGCCCTCACGCGTGGCAAGGCCGACCCGGAGGCCTTGCGCCGAAAGCTGCTGGAACTGCTGGGAAAGCAGGGATAAAACCGCAAAAAGACAGGTCTCGCGGAGTTTCCGCAAGACCTGTCTTTTTGCTCTGAGGGCCGCTTACGCCCTTCCCAGCTCCTGCCTGACGCGCCGGGCCACGCCCTCGCCGTCCAGGCCGAAATACTTTTCCAGATAGCTCTGGTTGCCCACCACGCTGCAATAGGTATCGTTCAGGCCCAGACGCACCACGCGGGGGCGCGGGCCGGTCAGGCCGCAGACATATTCGCACACCGCGCCGCCGAAGCCGCCCACGATGGTATGCTCCTCCAGCGTGAAGAGCACGGGCACCCGGCCGCACAGGGAGGACAGATAGGCCTCGTCCAGGGGCTTTACGGTGGGGAAGCTGGCCACGCCGAGGTGTAGCCCGTCCGCCTCCAGCAGTCGCGCCGCTTCCACGGCGCTGCCCAGAATGCCCCCTGCGGTGAGAAGGTAGGCGTCCGTGCCGGGGAACTGCTCAAGCGCCTGTCCGCACCGGTAGCCCGCCAGCGACCCGTCCTCGTGAAAATGTGGCTCGCCGCCGCGGCCGATGCGCAGGTACGCCACCCCCGACTCGCTGAGGAAGGGGCCCATCACGGCCTCCGTCTCCACGCCGTCGGCGGGAGCGTACACCTTCACGCCCGGCAGGATGCGCAGCGCGCTCATGTCCTCCGTGGCATGATGGGTCATGCCCAGCGTGCCGTAGACGAAGCCCGCGCCTACGCACACGATCTTCACGTTCACCTCGTGATAGGCGCAGCAGTTGCGGATCTGCTCCAGACAGCGCAGCGTAGGGAAGTTGCCGATGGAATAGACCACCACCGTCTTTCCCTCCAGCGCCATGCCGGCGGCCATGCTCATCATGGCCTGCTCCGAAATGCCGGCGTTGATGAAGCGGTCGGGAAATTTTTTCATATAGGGAAACAGCACGCCGAAGCCCAGGTCGCCGGTGACCAGCACCAGCTCGGGGTGGGTCTCGGCGTAGGCTTCCAGGCAGCGGGTGAAGGTATCTCTCATGGCTTGCCGGCCTCCAGTTCTTTCAGCGCCGCTTCATATTCCTCGCCGCGCGCGGTGCGGTAGTGCCACAGCACGGAATGCTCCATAAAGCTTACGCCCTTGCCCTTCACCGTGTCGGCAATGACCATGATGGGCTTTCCGCCCCCCATCGCGCCGCGGGCTTCCTCATAGGCGCGGTGCAGCGCCGCGTGGTCGTGCCCGTCCACGCGAATGACATGCCAGCCGAAGGCGCGCCACTTTTCATCCAGCGGCTCCAGGGCGAGAGTCTCCTCCACCGGGGCCAGGGACTGGATCTTGTTAAAGTCGATGGTTACGATGAAGTTGTCCAGCTTGTACTGATGGGCGATGAGCGCGCTTTCCCAGATGGCGCCCTCGTCGCATTCGCCGTCGCCGATGATGCAGTACACGCGGTGCTCTTCGTGATTGAGCTTTGCGGCCATGGCCATGCCCATGGCCATGGGCATGCCCTGACCCAGCGACCCTGTGGATGCCTCCACGCCCGGCACGCCCTTGTGGCTGACGTGACCGCTGAGGCGGCTGCCGTTCTGGCAGTGAGTGAGCAGCTCCTCCACGGGGAAGAAGCCGCTTTCGGCCAGCGCGGCGTAGATACCCGCGCCCGCGTGCCCCTTGCTCAGGATCAGCCTGTCGCGCTCAGGCATGCGCGGATTGTTGGGATCATAGCGCAACACGTCGGCATAGAGCACGGCTACAAGGTCCGCCATGGAAAAAATGCTGGCGATGTGCGACGTGCCGCCGCGGCTGGTCATCTCCAGTGCGTGCAGGCGAATCTTGTAGGCCAGTTCCCGGCTCTTTTGGCAGTTCATCGGTTTCCTCCTTGCCGCGCGGACATCTTGCGCCGCACGGACGGTTCCCTGTTGAGGTTCTTCTTCAGTACGCACAAAAGCGTGTCCCAAAACACCTTCGCGTCCAGATGGAAGGACTGGCTGCGCGCGTAAGCCACGCGCATGCGGTTCTTCTCGGCAAGAATCTTTGTTTCGTAGCAGCCTTCCGGGTCGTCGTGTCCCACCAGCTCGTCCAGATTGATCAGGCGGATGGAGCTGGGGTCGCTGATGCCGGGGCGCACCCAGAGGATGCATTGCTCCTGGGGCGTATAGCGCATGGTGTAGCGCAAAAGCTCCGGCCGGGGCCCGATAAAGGACATCTCCCCTTTGAGAATGTTGAACAGCTGGGGCAGCTCGTCCAGCTTGCTGCGCCTGAGCACACGCCCCACCCGCGTCACCCGGGGATCGTCCAGCGCCGTAGTGGAGGCATACTGATCCGCGCCTATCACCATGGTGCGGAATTTCAGGATGGAAAAAGGCCGGTTGTGATACCCGCCGCGCAGCGCCCGGTAAAACACCGGCCCCTCAGACGTGCACTTGACGGCTATGGCGATGGGCAGCATCACCGCAAGGCAGGGAAGCAGAAAAACGACCGCCAGCGAAAAATCCAGGCACCGCTTGAGCACCTTGCTGTAAAAGGGATGCGTAAGCGGGCCGTCCCAGCGGGGCAGCTGCGTTTGCGCGGCGTCCCGCGTCCGGTCCTTTTCCATGCCTGCGGCCCTTCCCTTCCTGCGCGCGGCGCTGAAACGCCGGCGCAAATTATCGTATCACACCCGGGGGGAGGAAGTCAATTTTTTATGGAAATTCCGAAAAGACGCAAAAGGAGCCGGAAGCGGCGGCGGTGGGTTGCATTCTGATGAAACTATGGTAAAATAACGCCAGGAGAGACAAACGTGTGTGCGCGTCGATCCGTCAAGAAGCGATAGGAGGGAAAAGGGGCGGTGTACAGCGTAGGCGTCGTTTCCCTTGGGTGCAGCAAAAATCGCGTGGATACCGAGCTGATGCTGGGTATTCTTCGCAAGGCGGGCTACCGCATCACCGCCGATGAGCGCGAGGCGGATATTCTGATTGTCAATACCTGCGGCTTCATCGAACCGGCCAAGCAGGAGAGCATCGATACGCTGCTGTCCCTGGCAAGGTATAAACAGGAAGGGAAGCTCAAGCTGCTGGCGGCCACCGGCTGCCTTACGCAGCGCTATGAACAGGCGATTTTGCAGGATATGCCGGAGGTGGATCTGGTGCTGGGCGTGAGCCAGTACCCCATGCTGCCCCGCGCGATCGAGGAGGCGCTGGCGGGAAAGCGGCCCAGCTACTGCGCGCCGGAGCCAACCGTGCTGTGCGGCGAGCGGGTACTCACCACCGCGCCGTATACGGCGTATGTGCGCATCGCCGACGGGTGTGACAACCGCTGCGCCTATTGCGCCATTCCGCTCATCCGCGGCGGGTTCCGCTCCCGCGATATGCAAAGCGTGCTGGATGAAATCCGCGCTTTGGCGGAGCAGGGCGTGAAGGAGCATGTGCTGGTGGCGCAGGACACCTCGCGCTTGGGCATGGATACGCACGGGCGCAGCCTGCTGCCGGAACTGATGGTCCGCGCGGCGGATATCCCCGGCGTGGAATGGCTGCGCGTGCTCTACTGCTATCCCGACGAGGTGGATGATACCCTGCTGGAGGCCATGGCCTCGCGGCCCAACATCTGCCGCTACCTGGATCTGCCCCTCCAGCACGCCGATCCGCAGCTGCTCAGGCGGATGAACCGCCGGGGCGATATCGAGCAGACCCGGGCATTTCTCAAAAAGGCGCGCGAGATGGGCTTTACGCTGCGCACCACCTTCATCACCGGCTTCCCCGGCGAAACGGACGAGCAGTTTGAACGCCTGATGGACTTTGTCCGGGACGTGCGCTTTGACCGGCTGGGCGCGTTCTGCTACTCGGCGGAGGATGATACGCCCGCCGCAGCTATGCCTCATCAGGTGCCGGAGGACGTGAAACAGCGGCGGCTGGACCGGCTGATGACGGAGCAGCAGGCCATTTCACTGGAGCGCAACCGGCTTCGCGTGGGCAGCGAGGAGCGGGTGCTGGTGGAAAGCGTGGACGCGGACGGCCTGGGCGTGGCGCGCTCCGCGGCCGAGGCCCCGGAGACCGACGGCGTCATCCGCGTGCGCGGCGTCTCGGAAGCGGATATCGGCTGCTTTATCACGGCGCGCATCACCGGTGCCGATACCTATGATCTGACGGGGGAAAAGCTATGAACTGGCCCAATCGATTGTCGCTCCTGCGGGTCGGACTGGTCCCGCTGATCGTACTGATGATCTTTATCGGCGCAACCTGGTCCTATGGCGTGGCGCTGGCGCTGTTTCTGGTGGGCGGCCTGACGGATTGGGCGGACGGCTGGATGGCACGCCGCTACAGGATCGTGACCAACTTCGGCAAATTTATGGACCCCGTGGCGGACAAGCTGCTGGTGTTGTCCACCATGATCAGCCTGTGCGGGCAGGGGTTGATTCCCTCGTGGGCCTGCGTGGTGGTGCTCTTCCGTGAGCTGGCGGTGGACGGCCTGCGTCTGGTGGCCATGGAGCATGGCCGGGTGATTGCGGCTGGCAAGCTGGGCAAGATCAAAACCTGCACGCAGATGGCCATGCTGGTGGCCTATCTGCTGAGCGCCATCGGCTGGCTTCGTGTTCCGGCGCTGAACTGGACGCTTCTGGCGGCGGCCATGGCCATGACGCTGTGGAGCGGCGTGGATTATTTCCGAAAGAACCGCGCGCTGTTTGCCGGCGGCCTGCGCTGACCGGACCGGCGTAAAACGATGAAATGAAATAAGAAAGGTGAGCGGCGTGACGCGGCTAAAGCAGATCAGCGAGCAGGTGGTCGCCCGCTTCGGGGCGGCACACAGGACCCTGGGTACGGCAGAGAGCCTGACGGGCGGGATGATCGCTTCTTCGGTGGCCGATGTGAGTGGGGCCAGCGCAGTGCTCATGGGCGGCGTGGTCAGCTATGACCCCCGCGTGAAGCATGAGGTGCTGGGGGTATCCCAACAGGTGATCGACACCGTGGGCATGGTCAGCGAACCGTGCGCCCGCCAGATGGCCGAGGGTGCGCGCCGCGTGCTCAAGGTAGATGTGGCGGTCAGCGCCACGGGCGTGGCCGGCCCCACCGGCGGAACGCCGCAGACCCCGGTGGGCACGGTATTTCTGGGCGTGAGCAGCCCCAAAGGCACTCGCGTAGAAGAATGCCACTTTACCGGGGACCGGGCGCAGGTGCGCGCACAGAGCGCCGCCCGCGCGCTGGAGATGGCGTTGGAGGCCCTGGAGTAGGTACGCCGCCCGATACGAAGCAGGACGAAAGAGGGGTTTATGGGAAGATGGCCAAGAAAGAAACCGTCAAAAAGGAAATTGTGAAAAAGGACGAGCTGCGCGAGGAGAAGATGAAGGCGCTGGAAAATGCGCTGACCCAGCTGAACAAAACCTACGGCAAGGGCAGCGTGATGAAATTCAGCGACAAGGTTGCCGATACCAACCTGCAGGTCATCTCCACCGGGTGCCTGGATCTGGACATGGCGCTGGGCGTGGGAGGTCTGCCGCGCGGCCGCGTGGTGGAGATCTACGGGCCGGAAAGTAGCGGCAAGACCACCGTGGCCCTGCACTGTGTCGCCGAGGCGCAGAAAGCGGGCGGCGTGGCAGCGTTTATCGACGCCGAGCATGCGCTGGACCCCGTATATGCCAAGAAGCTGGGGGTCAACATCGACGATCTCTATATCTCCCAGCCCGATACCGGCGAGCAGGCGCTGGAGATCTGCGAGGCGCTGGTGCGTTCCGGCGCGGTGGATATTGTGGTCATTGACTCCGTGGCGGCGCTGGTGCCCAAGGCCGAAATCGAAGGCGATATGGGCGACAGCTTCGTGGGCCTGCAGGCCCGGCTGATGAGCCAGGCGCTGCGCAAGCTAACGGGCGTCATCTCCAAGACCAATGCCGTGGCCATCTTCATCAACCAGCTGCGCGAAAAGGTGGGCGTGATGTACGGCAACCCCGAAACCACCACCGGCGGCCGCGCGCTCAAGTTCTATGCGAGCGTGCGCCTGGATGTGCGGCGGGGAGAGCAGCTCAAGAACGGATCTGAGGTGATCGGCAACCGCACCAAGGTCAAGGTGGTTAAAAACAAGGTGGCTCCGCCTTTCAAGGTGGCCGAGTTTGATATCATCTATGGCGAGGGCATCAGCAAGTTCGGCTCGCTTCTGGACATGGCGGTGGAGCGCGACATCATCCACAAGAGCGGCGCCTGGTTCTCCTACGAGGACCAGCGCATCGGCCAGGGCCGCGAAAACGCGCGCCAGTATCTGCGCGATCATCCGGAGCTGGCGGACCGGATCGAGAAGATCGTGCGCGAGGAAGCGATGGCTGCCGCATCAAACAATGCGGCAGAACCCCCGGCCGCCGCAGCATCGGAAGAGGAAGATCCCGATTTGGCCCTGATGGACGAAATCGAGGAGTAACCGCACCATGGATCAGGGCCCCGGAACGCAGGCTGCGTCCGGGGCCTTGAGGTATGGCTCAGGCCGAGCACGATAGTTAAAGGGGGAAGGGTGCATTCATGTCAAACGCTGCCGGAGAATCGCGGAAATACACCGCGCTGTTTGTGGCCGGGCTGGGTGCATGGGTACTCAACACACTGGCCGCGTCCCTGGGAGGATTGGCGCTGGATGCCGCCTGTGCCGTACTTCCGGTTGCATGGCTGTGTCTGGCCATCCGGCTTCGAACGGGCCGGCGCTGGACGGAGCGCGCCTGTACGTCGCTGATTCTGGCAGGTGGGTTTCTGATGGGACTGTGTTTCATCCTGAGACTGCCATACAACTTCAGCTGGCATGATCTGGCTTCCTACAGCGCGGATTTCAGCGGTGAGGCAAAACCGGACGGCCATCTGGGCTATATTGCCTGGATTGTGGAAAACGGCACATTGCCTTTTGTGGACCCTCGCGTGGAGGGGTATAGCGTATTTTACAATCCGCCGCTGTACCATTTGATTCAAGCGGGATTCATGCGGCTGAACCTATGGCTGCAGGTGCCGGAGAGCGTGGCGCTGGAAAATTTGCAGGTGATAACACTTCTGTTTGCCTCCGCATGCCCGTTGGTGGCAGTGGACCTGATGCGCTTTTTGGGACTTGACGAACGGGGCGTGCGCGCCGGTGCGCTGGCGATGGCCTTTCAGCCGTCGCTGTGGATTCTGGGAGCGACGCTCAATAACGATATCCTTTCCATCCTGTGCATTCTGGCCTGCATCCTCTTTACCGTGCGCTGGGAGCGCACACGCCGCATGGGGGATATTCTGGGCGTGGCGCTGGCGTTGGGGGCAGGAATGGCGGCCAAGCTGTCCGCTGCGCTGCTCATTCCCTGTGTGGCGTTGGTTTTTATCGTGGCGTTCTTCCGGGATTTGAAGCGGTGGCAGCATTATCTGGGACAGTTTGCGGCGTTTCTGGCAGTCAGCGTACCGCTGGCGGTGGCCTGGCCGCTGTATCATCTGATGGCGTTTGATATGCCGCTCAACTATGTCCGTCTGCCTGCCGAGACCATCTACGTGGGGCATCTGTCCCTGTGGAAACGGTTTGGGATTCCGGACTGGTTTGCACGGCGGGGACTGTTTTACACCGGCATACGAAAAACGGACCATAACGTATGGATGCAAACACTGAAAACCGGTGTGTTTGACGAGCTGACCCTGTTTGAAAACGGCACGGTGATGTGGTATGTCTGCTATTTGCTGATGGCGATGTTTGCGGTCCTGCTGCTGATAGGGCTTGTGCTGTTTGTGCGTATGCTGGTAAGGCGTCCTGCCAGGCTGTCCGGCCTCGGCGCGGCATTTTTGGGCATGTACGGCGTGGTGCTCGTGGGTTATTATTTGAAGTTTTGTCTGGATTACCCCTACATCTGCTCCTTTAATTTTCGTTACGTTGCGCCGCTGCTTTTGCTGTGTGCGCTGGGCCTTGCCGCGGGACGTGCTTGCGGCCGAAAAACGGGTTGGATCGTGGGGTATACAGGTTTGTTTGCCGCGCTCGCTGCGATGGTCTATGGCGTTTGGTTTTTCCTTGCGATATAGACAAGCATGAACCGAAACGTCTCCGACGGGTTTTGGGCGAGCGGGCAGCGCTTTTCTTGCACTCAATGCCGCATAAGAAGTGCTGTCGGCACAGGCGCGTGCCGGTCATATCCAGGTGGCTGGCGTTGATGTTGATATGGCGGCCTATTTATATAGACAAGAAACGTCCCAAAAGCCATTTGGCTTTTGGGACGTGGTTGTTTTACCAAAGATGAGGATTACTCAACTGCCTTGGCAGCGTTCTCAGCCGCATTCAGACCCCAAGTGGCGGCCATGGCGTGATTGATGCCGCCGAAGATCACGTTGCCGGAAATGCAGGTGGGTCCGAGAATTTCGCCGGCGAGGTACAGGCCCTCGATCGATACGCCGTCCTCCGTAAGCAGCTGGCCGTTGCCGTCCACACGCACACCGCCGGTAGAACCAGTGTAGGCGTAGGGAACCGTTTCAACCGCGTAGAAGGGGCCTTCTTCCAGGGCGACCATGGTATCGGCGGCGCGGCCAAACTGGGTGTCTTCGCCAGCAGCAACGTCCGCATTATACTTTTCAACCGTCGCGACCAGGTTTTCCGCGCCCATCTTCTCGGCCAGCTCCTCGATGGTATCTGCCTTATAGACGCAGTTTTCTTCAGCGGCCAGCTCGTCCATCATATCCCAGCCGTTGTTCGCTAGGGGCGTACGAGTGGAAATGCCGTACTTCAGCAGGACGGTATCCTTGTCGATCATGTTGCCGGAAATGAGCAGATACAGCTTGTCCTCCGGTGCGTTCATCCACAGATGGACATCATTGGTGGTTTCGTCGCCAACGCGGTTGCCGTTAAGATCGACGTAGATGCGGCCCGGATAGCTGGTGTTCGCACCATAGGTCATCTCGAAGCCATCGGTCATCAAGCCGCCGCCATAGTAGGTGGCCGGCTTGTCCATGTTATCAAACACACCGCCAACCGCCTGGGCCAGATAGAAGCCGGAGCCGTTGGAAGTCTTGGGTGCCTGGGACACGATGTTGTCAAAACCGGCCATCTTCAGCAGCTCTTCATTGTGGCAGTAGCCGCCGGTGGCCAGCAGCGTGGTGGGGGCGCTGTATTCCACTTCGCCCACTTTCACACCGGTGCATTTTCCATCCTTCACCACCAGCTCGGTTACCGTGCTGTTGAGCATAAGCTGAACACTGCCTTCTTCAATGGCCTTGTTCAGACGATCGGTAAGGGGATTGAGGTAATTGAGCGCGCCGCCCAGACCGGAGTTGTCACCGGCGAGCGTTACACGCATGGTGTCAAAGGCGGTGCCTCGCGCTGCGGCGTGCCGAATGGTTGACAATGTTTATGAAATGCGGTATAGTTACACCAGATAAACAATTCAAAGGGGGACGTTGCCCCAACCAAGCAAGGAGGTTCTTTCCGCATGAAACCCATCGAACAGACTCGCCGTGAATTTCTGCGCGCTGCGGGCAAGGGCGTGCTGGGCGCCGCCGCGCTGACCGCCATCCCGTCCGTGCTCAAGCCTGCACTGGCTGAAACCGCGGCGTCTCCCGCCTATCCCTGGACCTACCAGCAGGTAGACAAGGATGCCGTGCTTAAGCACACTTATGACTGCTTCTATTCCCATGGCGGCTGCTGCGCGGCCGTGTTTGCCGGCATCATGGAGACCATGGGCGATGCCTATGGCGCACCCTATAATGTACTCAACGGCAAGATGTTTGCCAACGGCGCGGCCGGCTATGGCGTTGCTTCCCTGTGCGGCTCGCTGGGCGGCGCCTGCGCGGTGATCGGCCTGTTCTGCGAGGCGGAGGATGCCCGCGCCCTGCGCGATCAGCTCTATGAGTGGTACAAGGTAGAGCCCTTCCCCACCTATCAGCCCGAGATCGAATCTGTCACCACGGTTGCCAATTCTGTGCTGTGCGCGGATTCCGTGGGCGCGTACATGGAAGCCACGGGCTACGCCATGAGCGATCCCGGCCGTCTGGCCCGCTGCGCCGGCCTGAGCGCCGAGGTGGCCGTCAAGACCATTGAGCTGCTCAACATTCACTTCGGCTTCGAGGCCGCTCCCGTCGTGGAGGAAGCGCCTGCCGAGGAAGAAGAGACGCTGGGCGAGAACGAGTACATCGGCGTGGGCACCAGTGAAATCGGCGGCGAAATCAAGGTGAAGGTGACGATGGACGGCGACAAGATCGCCAAGATCGAGGTCCTCAGCCACAACGAGACCGCCGGCCTCGCTGATCCTGCCCTTGAGCAGATCCCCGAAGCCATCATCGCGGCTCAGTCCACCAGCGTGGATGCGATCACCGGTGCGACCAAGACCTCCGAGGCCCTGATCGCGGCGGTGAATGACGCGCTGTCTCAGATCAAGTAAAACCATACGCGCCGCCGCGCTCCCCGTGAGGGAAACGCGGCGGCGTTTTTTATTGGGTTCCGTTGGCTGCGGGTGGGACATCAGGCCTCGGCCGGCTTTTTGGGCTTGACCAGCCGCGCCAGCTGGGCGGCCACCTCATAGAGAAGAATCATCGGGATCGCCAGCATGCACTGGCTCACCGCATCCGGCGGGGTGAGGATGGCGGCAATGATCGCAATGACCAGAATCACATATTTGCGGGAGTGCGCCAGCTTCTGATAGGTGACCAGGCCGCGCCGGGCCAGCATATAGACCACCACCGGCAGCTCAAACATCAGCCCGAAGGGCAGCACGAAAGACAGCACGAAGTTGAAGTATTCCTTCACCGACCATAGCGTGGAGGCCACACCGTCCGCCGCCGACCAAAACAGGTCGATTGCCATGGGAAATACCAGGCAGTAGCAGAATGCCACGCCCCCCACAAACAGCAGCAGCGCCACAAAGAACAGGGCGGCAAACAGCCGTTTCTCCTGTGGATACAAGGCGGGGGCGACAAATACCCACACCTGCCAGATAATCACCGGCATGCCTGCGATGACCGCCGCGATCAGGCAGACCTTGAACTGCATCATCAAGGCCTCGGATACGCTGGTGGTGATGACCTCGATGCCGCGCGCCCGCACCGGCGCCAGCACGAAGTCCACCAGCGGCCCGCAGAGCAGATAGAAAAACAATACAAACAACACCGCCACCGAAGCGACGGACACGATCAGCATCCGGCGGATGGCTTTGAGGTGGACCGAAAGGGCCTGCTTTTTATCTGTGTTCATAGAAGGTTATTTGGCGTCCCCGCCCTTGTCCTCTTCCTTCCTGGCGGGTTCGTCGTCGGCTTTGACTTCCTTTTTGAAATCGCGGATGCTCTGGCCCAGCGCCTTGCCTACGCCCGCCAGCTTGCCGCCGCCGAACACCACCAGCACGATGACCAGAATGACCAGGATCTCCGTAATACCGATGCGCATAAGCTATTCCTCCTGTTGGGGTTGATCTTTCAAGGTGTGTTCCGCAGCTTTGGATGCGTCGTCCAGCGCGGTTTTGACATCGTCGCGTGCTTTTTTCAGCTCCGGACGAGGATCGGCTTCCTTAAGAGTGCGTTCAAGATCGCGCGAGGTTTTGTTGAACTCGTCAATGGCTTCGTCCAGACCGGTTTCTTCCTTAAATTCATCAATCCAGCGCTTCACGTTCCGTACGCCACGGCCCAGCGCGCGCGCCACCTTGGGCAGGTCCTTGGGCCCGACGATCACAAACGCGACCAGAAGGATCAGAATCAATTCGGAAAAACCGATGTTGAACATGGCAGGCCTATCCTCCGCGATTACTAACGACTGACTGTATTGTAACAAACTTCGACCGGAAATGCAACCGGTCCACGGAGGCTCAGGCAGGCGGAGGCCTGCCCGCGGGGCAGGGAGAAAACCCCTGTTTCGGATGCATCCTGCTTCCGGACGGCGGACGGGGCTGGCTGCCGCAAAAATGAGAAGGCAGGGGAAGGCGCTTCGGCTTGCATATCTTGGCGAATTGGGGTACAATAAATCATACTATGGAACGGGACTGCCCCTGCGGCCGTTCGGAAAGGATGAGCGAACCTCATGCACGTGTTTCACCCTCCGCAAAGCGTGAACGGTCTGCCGCCGGAGAACACCTTTTATGTGGCCGACAGCGCGAATATGACCGTCGCGGATGGGTTTTTGATTCCGACCTATCATCCCTACCTGTTCCCCGACCGGCCCATCAACCTGTTTATGAGCATTCGTTCCAAGGGACCGGGACGGGATATGCTCATGGGTGCGCTGCTGGCCCGTGCGCAGCAGATCAGGGAGCAGACCCCTCAATGGCCCGCGCGGCTGTTTACGCAGGTCAGCCCGCAGGATACGCCGATGATGGCCTTTTATATGGAAAGTGGCTTTGACGCCAACGATGCGCTGGACGTGGTGGCACTGGGCGTTCCAAACGCCCGTCCCGCCGCCCCCATGGGCTACGATATGGGCTATGTGCCCATGAGCGACCCGGCGGAGAGACAGGCGTTTCTCATGCGTATGAACACCTACCGGCTGGATGCGTGGTCGCCCGCGATGCTTCAGCGGTATATGAGCTTTCCGCATTTTATGGCGTTGTACATGAGCCGCGGCCCCGAGGTGGTGGGCGAGATCGCCTTCACCGGCGACGGGCAGGCTGCCAAGCTGATCGGCCTGTACGTATCGCCCAACTACCGCCGGCTGGGGCTGGCGAAGTCGCTGATCGCGGCAGGTATGAAGATTTTGGCCGAGAAGGGCGTCAACCATGTGGAGGCGGACGTGATCCGCCGCAATGAGCAGCAGCGGCTGCTGGCTGCCAGCTGCAGCGCTACCTTTGTGCGCACGGCCTGCTATTATCCCGGCATGAACTATGACTGATATTGCCCTGGGGGATCAAGGCATGAAGATACCCTACCGGCTGGTTCGCTCTAACAGGCGCACCCTTTCGCTGACGATCGAAAGCGGGGGTGCGCTTGTTGCGCGTGCGCCGCTGTCTATGCCCATCAGCCAGATTGAGGCGTTTATCGAGCAGAAGCGCGGGTGGATTGAACGAAAGCGTTCGGAGGCTGCACAACAGCGTGCCCCGTTTGTGCCTCGGGACGGAGCGTGCCTTCCCTGGCTGGGGGGCGAGCTGCGCCTGAAGTTTTGCGGGGTGCCGTTTTGTGCGGACTTCGACGGATGGCTGCTGGTTCCCCGCGGCGGTGATGCGCGCGCCCTCCTGCGGGACTGGCGAAAACGCCGTGCCGGCGAGGTGCTTACGCCCCGCGTGCGCCTGTGGGAAAACCGTATGGGCCTGAACGTGTGGAGCATAACCTATACGGCGGCCAAGCGCCGCTGGGGCAGCATGAGGGCCGACGGCTGCCTGCGCCTGAACGCGGCGCTGATGCACTGCCCCATGGCGCTGTGCGATTATGTGATCGTGCACGAGCTGGCCCATCTGACCCATCCCGATCATTCGCCTGCGTTTCATGCGCTGGTGAGGGCTGCCCTGCCGTGTGCGGATGAGCTGCGCGCCCGGATGCGGGCGTTTGCCGGCGTTACCACGCTGCTTGCCGCGCCCAAGGAGGACGATGCATGACCGAGAAACTGAATCATGCGCGCGTGCCCAGGCGATTTTATATTTTGACGCTGCTGATCTTTGTTCCCATCTTCTACTGCCTTCTGGCCGTCCGGGCGCACTGGTATGGCTGGGCGATCGCGGTTGTGGCGTTCGCCGGGCTGGTGGCCATCCGCCGCAGCCGATTCTGGCGCGGTTGGCATGCGCCGCTGTGCTTCACGCTGGCTTTTCTGGCGGCGTATGCGGGACTGTCCCTCAGCCGGCCCCGATGGGACGTATCCCTGCCGGGGCAGATTGGCGGGGGCACGGTGTGGCTGTTTACCCATCTGCCCGCGGAAGAGGAAGTGACGGCCGGCATGATGGGACTGTCGATATGGCGGCCGCCGGAAGGATACCGCATGGAAACCGTACAGCTCCCGGCAAGCACCATGGAGGCGCTCATGTCTGAGGGGGAGAAAAGAGACTGGGCCGTTTTGCAGCTGCATGGCGGGGCGTTTGTCAGCGGGGTGAACGACCTGTACCGTATGATGGCGGTTCGCTACAGCAGCCTTGCGGGCGGAGCCTGCGTTTACACGCTGAATTACCGCCTGTGGCCGCAATATCCGTATCCCTCGCAGCAGAACGATGCCATGGATGCCTGGGTCTACCTGACCGGAACGGCGGGTTATGCCGCGGACCACATTTTCGTCGTGGGCGACAGCGCAGGCGGCAACCTGGCGCTGTCCCTGACCCTTCGCCTGCGCGACGAGGGGCGGGAGCTTCCTGCCGGCATCGTGGCCATGTCGCCCTGGGCTGATCTGAGCAATTCCGGCCCGTCGCATCTGTACAATGCCACGGAGGATCCCAGTTTCGGCGTGGAGCCGGACCAGTGGGACGGCTCCACGCCCGTGGGCGTGGATACCACCTATCCCGACGGGCTGAACGCAAAGACGCCCTACCTCTCGCCCAGCTTTGGCGATTACGCGGGCTTCCCGCCCATGCTGCTGCAGGCGGGGGACCTGGAGGTGCTGCTCAGCGACAGTCAAATGGTCTATGACAACGCCATAGCCCATGGCGTGGACTGCACGCTCACGGTATATCCGGGCATGTTCCACGTGTTCCAGGGATCGCTGGACCTGCTGCCGGAAAGCCGGGCTGCGTGGGAGGAGGTCGGAGCGTTTCTGGCGCGGGTGATGGGGGAGTAACAAAAATAAGCCCGACTTTTAGCCGGGCTTTCTTTTGCGCTATTTCTCTTTGCACGTCGATACGGCCTGATCAATTTGCCGCGTCAGAAACAGGGAAGCCTGAAGCAGACGACTGCGATCTGTTTCCGCGCTGGTGCACCAGAATTCGGCCGTGAACATCCTTACGCCCATGCTGTAAAGCGCGTGCACGCAGGGAACGTATTCCGTATGCCCATCGCCGAAAAACAGATTTCGATACACGTTGGGCCGCGTTTCCTTGAGGTGGGCAGCCAATATATGTCCTTTGCCGGCCTTGAGATCGGCATCCATATCGCTTCCGTAAAGCAGATGGGCATTCTTGAGATTCCCGATATCCGGGTAAATGCCAAGGTAGGGCGATGCTACACAGTCCACATAGGCCATTGCTTTTGAAACGGTATCCATAAAGGACGTTTCCATGGTTTCAAAGCCAAGCAGCATGCCGTATTGCTGTGCCATGTGAACGCACTGAAACAGGTTTTCCAGGAACCATCCACGGGTACTGTCGTCCGCCGTTTCGTAATATACGTCGTAGCCGGCCAGCTGAATGACACGCACACCCAGGTCTCCGGCCAGTTCGATGGCACGCCGCATGATTTCAAGTGCCTTGCTTCGTTTGCGCGTATCATGTGAGCCGAGCGGATAGCGCCTGTGGCCGCTTAGGCACATGGTACTGATGGGGGTTTCAAGCTGAAAGGAAAGGTTCCGAAGCGAGGCTCGCTCTTTCTTGCTCATGGTCAGCCGGTCCAGCCTGGGCTGCGATTCATCGATGCTGATTTCCAACCAATCAAAGCCGCAGATGTGTGTTTCCATCAGCTTTTGTTCCCAGGTCAGAGTGTCCGGCAATGCTTTTTCGTACAGCCCCAGTCTGTAAGGCTTCGTCATTGGTGCTGGTCATGCGCGGCTTCGTTCTCGTAGGCTACAATGCGTTGCACCTTGGGCGCAGAAGGGGTGCCGTCCTGGTATTCCGCGCTAAGCCAAATGCGCAGGAGAGACTCCATCACTTTTTCACCCAGGGTAAAGGCACCGAAGCAGGCTATGTTAGCGTTGTTGCTCTTTTCCGCCCGCACCGCTGAATAGGCGTCGCTGATCAGCGCGGCATAGGCGCCGCGCACCTTGTTGGCCGCAATCGACATGCCAATGCCTGTCCCGCAAATCAGGATGCCGCGGTCTGCCTGGCCGGACACGATCATGTTGGCTGCATGAATGGCTGTATTTGCATAGATTGGGTCTTCACCGCGCATATCTACCACCGTGATGCCCATACTTTCACACACATCTCGCGCGATGCGCGCGTGGGTGCCCGCGTTGGGATCATAACCAATGACCACCCGCATATCCATCTTCCTTTCCCGTGTTCTCACAGACGCGTTGGATTATCTGCCACGGCTCATCATGGCTGCAATATCTTCGCGCGTGGGCGCAATATCCATCAAACCGCGACGGGTTACGGCTACCGCTCCGGCTGCTGTGGCGTATTCGCCGGCAGACCATAGGTCCTTGCCGTCCATCAGGGCGGCGATGAAGGCACCGTCGTAGGTGTCGCCGGCTCCGGTGCTGTCCACTTCCTCTACCCGGTAGCCGGACAGGTGCCGCTGCTCGCCCCTGTGAAATACATAGCTGCCATTGCTGCCGTCCTTGAGAGCGACAGCCTTGTTATACGATAGCCGCTGGCAAACCGCTTCTTCGCTTTCACCGGGCCGGGCGAAAAGCGCCGCTTCGCCGCGGCTGGGCAAAAAGCAATCACACCGCTCCAGCAGCGGCATGGCGCGTCGGAGGTAGGTATCGCGGTCGATGACCTGGGGGCGGAAATTGGGGTCAAAGCTGATGCGCGTTTCCTGTGGAGCCAGTGCAATCACCTTGTGATGGGCCCGGGCCGACGACTCGCTGATAGACATGGCAAAACCGGAAAGGTGAATCCAGCTCACGTTTTTGAGCAGTTCCTCACACACATCGTCCTCACAGAGGGTGGCGGCGGCAGAGTGAGGAACGGTGAAGACGAAATCTCTGCTTCCGTCGGAAAACTGGGTCAGCATGGACAAGGCCGTGTCATGCGAAGAATCCCGACGGAGATAGGCAACATCAATGCCGCTGGCTTCCATCTGTGCAAAAAAACAATCTGCAAAGGCATCTTCGCCGGTCGCACCTACATAGGTGCCGGTATACCCAAGCCGGACACATGCGTTCATGGCGATTCCCGGATCGCCCGCGGGGACAGGCCCATAAAACAGCCCGGCCTGCGAAAACGGCTTATCCAGCTCCATCCGGGTGAATTCCAAAATAGGTACGCCCAAGGTCATAATGTCAAAATGTTTCATCGCTTTGCCCTCACTGTGATTCACGTGCAGAGCGAATCGCCTTTTCCACGGAGGAGGCCACCTGTCCGGCGGTCAGGCCATAATCCTCCAGCATCACCGGATAGGGCGATACACTCGGCGGATAGGCATCCGGAAGTCCAAGCTTGGTCAGACGGGCACGCGAATGGTGCTGTGCCAGCACATCGGCAACGGCGCTTCCCAGGCCGTTGACCACGCTGTGTTCCTCCAATGTGACGATGGCGGAAACGCTGGAGGCGTATTTCAGCACAAAGTCTTCGTCAAGCGGCTTCAAGCTCCACATGTCCGCCACACCCACGGACAGGCCCTTGGCCTCAAGCAGGCTGGCGGCTTCCAGCGCGACGCTTACCATGGTGCCTACGGCGATGATTGTCGCGTTGGTTCCTGCGCGCAGCTCGTGGGCTTTGCCTAGTTCAAGCTCGCAGTCGTTGAGATAAACGGGGCTGGGAATCCCGCCGCTCAGGCGAATGTAAACGGGTGCGTTCATATCCAGCGCCTTTTCCAGGCAGTGGTACAACTCCACGTGATCGGCGGGATCCATGACCGTCATACCGGGCAAGGAACGCATCACCGCCATATCTTCCCAGCCATAGTGGGTTACACCCTGCGTGCCCATGCCCACGCCGCCCTCGCTGCCTACGATCACCACGCCCAGGCCGCTGTAGGCCACATCCACGCGCACCTGCTCAAAACAACGCTCGCAGGCGAAGGGGGAAAAGGCGAAGGCAATGGGCTTTTTCCCTGCACGCGCCAGGCCGGCGGCTACGCCGATCATGTTCTGCTCCGCAATGCCGCATTCCACCAGGCGGTCCTGGCACGATTCCGGGCACTCAAACCGGCAGGCGCGTGCGGAGTCTGCTACAAGAAACACCACATCCTCCCGGCTTAACAACAGGTCGCGCATCATCAGACCGAAGGAGGGTCTGAACTTCATTTTGCGATTCGCAAGTTCAGCCAAATTCATCATGCAGATACCTCCTGGCTTTCCAGCTCTTTGATGGCCGTGCTGAATACTTCGCGGGTGATGACGCCATGATGCCACTCGTTTGTTCCTGCAAACAGGCTTACCCCATAGCCCTTAACCGTGCGGGCAATCACACAGGTGGGCTTTTCTTTTGCCCGCTGGGCCGGATCCAGGGCCTGCTGAAGCTGCGCGATGTCGTTGCCGTTCACTTCCTTGACATCCCAGCCGAAGGCACGCCACTTTTGGTCCAGCGGTTCCATGTTCATCAGCTCGGCGGAAGGACCGCCGTATTGGAAGCCGTTGGCGTCAACCACGGCCACCAGGTTATCCAGCTTGTGCTGGGCAGCAAACATGACCGCTTCCCAAATGCTGCCCTCGTTGCTTTCGCCATCGCCGATAACGGCATAGGTGTTGTAGGGACGGCCTGTCAGTTTCGCTCCCTTGGCCATGCCGCATGCCACCGACAGGCCGTGCCCCAGCGAACCGGCAGGATGCTCGATGCCGTGAACCCCCTTGCCGCTGGGATGACCCGCGATGTGCGTGTGAGGCTGATTGAAGCTGTCGGCCTGCTGCTTAGAAAGATAGCCGCTCATCACCAGCGGGGCATACAGCCCAAGGCAGGCGTGCCCCTTGCTTAGGATCAGACGATCTCTGTCGGGCCAGTCGGGTTCCTCTACGCGGTAGTTCATCGTGTCAAAAAACAGCACCGTCATGATGTCCATCAGGGAGAACGCCGGGCCGATATGAGCGCCTTCCGTACCGGAAACATAGGCCATTTCCAACGCGATTTTGCGCAATTCCCTGGCTCTGCTTTCAAGCTGTTTTACCGATTCGCGCATGGTTGTAATTCCTCCTCGTCAACCTGCCTTACGCCTTGGCGGCTTTTTTGGGCAGCGCTTTTCTCTTGTCCTTGCTTTGCTTGCGCAGTACGTCGACCATAACCGCCAGCAAAATCACCACGCCTTTGGCCACATACTGCCAGAAGGAGGCGACGTTGAGCATGTTCAGACCGTTGTTGAGCACGCCGATGATGATGGCGCCGATCAGCGTACCGCCGATGGTGCCGATGCCGCCTGTGAAACTGGCGCCGCCCAGCACAACGGCAGCAATGGCGTCACATTCATAGCCGTCGCCGGTGGCGGGCACTCCCGCCGTCATGCGGGCCGCCAGCACAATGCCCGCAATGCCCGCCAGGAAGCCCGACAGCGCATAGACCATGACCTCGATGCGCTGCGTGCGAATGCCTGCGAAGCGCGCAGCGGTTTTGTTGCCGCCCAGTGCGTATATGTGGCGCCCAAACTGCGTTTTGTTTAGCACCACGTAGCACAGCGCCATGATAATGATCATGTAGATGACCGGAAAAGCCACGGGGCCGATGTAGGTGGTGCCGATGTTGATGAAGCCCTGGTCCCGGATGCGGATAGGCGCGCCGTTAGCCAGCAGCATGGCAAAGCCACGGAAGATCTGCTGCACACTGAGGGTGACGACGAACGGCGCAATGCCGGTTTTGGTGACGATGACGCCGTTGAGCATGCCCACCATTGAGCACAGGATGATGGAGCCTGCGATGGCAGCCCAGATCGGCCAGCCCAGGTTACCCATCACATAGGCCGCAAACACGCCCGAAAAGGCCAGCAGGGGCCCTACGCTCAGGTCGATTCCGCCAATCAGAATGACAAACGTCATGCCGAAGGCCAGCAACGCGTTGGTACTGATTTGACGCAGGATGTTCCACATGTTGGATGCGGTGAAAAAGGACTCCGAAAACAGGCTCACGATTGCCATGAGCGCGGCCAGACCAATAAGAATGCCGATGTTCTGCTTGAACCAGGCCAAGAAACGCCCGCTGAACTTTTTTACGAAGGTATCTGATCTCTTTTCCATCGTGTTGCACCTCTCCTATGCTTGCACTGCTTAAAGGGAATAGCGGATAATGTTTTCCTGATCAAACTGCGCCTTGTCCTCCAGCACCGCCACAGCCCTGCCCTGCCGCATCACTACAATGCGGTCGCTCATGTTGATGACTTCAGGCAGCTCGGAAGAAATCAGAAGAATGGCCACGCCCTCCTGGGCGAGCTGGTCGATCAGCTCGTAGATTTCCTTTTTGGCGCCGATATCAATGCCACGGGTCGGCTCGTCCAGAATCAGTACCTTGGGTTTGGCCGCCAGCCAACGGGCGATGATGGCCTTTTGCTGATTGCCGCCGCTGAGGTTGCTGATAAGCTGCTCGGGGGAATAAGCCTTGATTTTCAGCGCCTGGAAGAAATGATCGATCAGGCGGTTTTCCTTTGCGTGGTCCACACGCGCGAGATGCATGAACTGCTCCAATACGCTGATGGTGATATTGAAGCCCACGCCCATCTGGGGAATAATGCCCTGTTCCTTGCGGTTTTCCGGAACGAGGGCCACGCCTGCGGCCAGGGCATCATGCGTGGACTTGAAGCGCACACTTTTTCCTTCCAGAAGCAATTGGCCTGTTTCAAACGTATCAAGGCCAAACAGCATATGCGCCGTTTCCGTGCGGCCCGCGCCGATCAGTCCGGTCATGCCCAGCACTTCGCCCTTATGCAGCGCGAAGGACACATCCTCAATGACTCCGGCCTTTCCAAGCCCCTTAAGCTCCATTACGACTTCGCTTTGCGGCTTGTGGATGGTGGTGTAGTAATTGGTGATTTCCCTGCCCACCATGGCATACACCATCTCATCCGGGGTAATTTCGCCCACTTTGGCGGAGGTGATGGTCTTGCCGTCGCGGAAGACGGTCAAACAATCGCAGATTTCCTCGATTTCCTCCAGCTTGTGGGACACAAACAGCGTAGAGATGCCCTCTCGTTTCAGGTTTCGGATAATTTTGTATAATTGATCAACCTCCTTGTTGGTCAAAGAGGAGGTCGGTTCATCCATAATAATCAACTTGACGTCCCGCGAGAACGCCTTGGCAATCTCGATCATCTGCTGAACAGCAATGTCCAGATCGCGTACGTAGGCGTCCAGGGGAAGTTCCAGGCCCAACTGCTCCAAAATAGCAGCCGCACGGGCACGGGCCTTTTCAGCCGAATAGCCGCCATGCTTGAGGCCCTCATAGCCCAGCATGATGTTTTCGTATACCTTCATGTGCGGAACCAGACACAGCTCCTGGTAAATCACGCTGATGCCGCGCGAGAGCGACTGGCGTATGCTTTCATGCTGACAGGTCTTGCCCATGAAGGTTACCTGGCCCTCGTCGGGTTCGTAAATGCCGGCGATAATTTTGATAATCGTACTTTTCCCTGCGCCGTTTTCACCAATCAGCCCGTGAACCTCTCCATAGCCGATTTGCAGGTTCACATGATCCAGCGCCTTTACGCCGGGAAATGTTTTGGACACGTCTTTGACTTGCAAAAGAAGGTCCGCCATTGCGCATGCTCCTTTCTCTGCGTAACTGGCACGCGCCGCGAGGCGGGCCAGGAATAAGGATGGAGTTGCCGCATTGCTGCGACAACTCCATGCAAAGCACGCTTAGATGCTTTGATAAAGCAGCCACTTTACACGGCGATCACGCAAATTAGAAGCCAACATAATCTGCCGCGTTGTCCTTGGTGATCAGCGTAACCTCCAGGAGGTTCTCGTACTCATAGGGCTCGCCGTTGAAGTGCTTGATGAGCAGTTCCACAGCGCCCTTGCCCATGGAATAGGGGTCCTGCGCGGCCTCAGCCGTCTGCTTGCCTTCCAGGATGTAATCAGCCATCTGCTGCTGGCCGTCGATCGCATAGGACTGCACGCCCTCCAGGCGGTTGGCAGCCTGCATGGAGGCGATGGCGCCCTGCAGGGAACCGTCGTTGATGGCGAATACGACGTTGAAGTCGGTGTACTGCTGCAGCCAGTTGTCCATGATGGTCATGCCCTTGTCATACAGGCCGGAGCAGGGCTGCTCGGAGATGATCTCATAGCCCTCGTGGCCTTCCAGCGCGTCCTTGAAGCCCTGCAGGCGGTCGATGGTGCACTTGATCTCGGGGTGGCTGAGCACCAGGATCTTGGCGCTGTCGAGCGTTTCGAGCACGTGCTCGCCGCACAGCCAGCCGGCCTTGTAGTTATCGGAAGCGATGTAGGCGATGGTCTTTTCCGCGTCGGCGCAGGCCGCATCGACGGAAACCACGGGCACACCGGCCTTCTGCGCGGCGTCCAGCGCCGGGGTGATGCCCTCAAAGTCCACGGGCATTACGATCAGGCCGTCGATGTCCTGCTGGAGCAGGTCGTCGCACTGGGAAATCTGCTTTTCGATATCGTTCTCGGCGTAGTATTCGATCAGCTCGATCCCATTGGCATCGCAGACTTCCTTCATACCGTTGTAAAGCGGAACCATGAAGGGGTCATTTTTCATGAAGGCGACGCCGATCTTTTTCAGCTCGGGCGTTTCTTCTGCGACGGCTGCGCCGGCAAACATGCCAAGCAGCAGGCACAGGACGGCAACAACGCTTAAAATTCTGGTCTTTTTCATCGGGATGTTCCTCCATTCATATTTTGTTGGTGTTTTGAGTCCCCATCTTCCGCGCTGGTGGCTCTCTGCTTTATGGGCATAGTATACATATCCGAAGTGAACTTATCAATAATTTTCTAAAAAAACGAAGTATGAAAATTGTAAAAGCAAAAGAGGAAATTGGAGAAACGTTGATTTTACTAGAATATTCATGAAATCCGGCCGAGGACTTTTCCGCCAAAACACTTCGTTTTTAAAAAAATAAATTCAAAAAAATTTAAATCTGTTATTGACTTAAAACGCAGGTTCTAATAGACTGTTAGCAAGTCCCTGCCGCCCGTTTGAAGAAAGGAGAACAATCTATGGAGCATCAATATCTGCTTGGTACCGATATCGGCTCATCCTCCACCAAAACCGTTATCACGGATGAGCATGGCAATGTGCTGGCCTCCGCCGTGGAAAGCTATGATATTCTCTGCCCGCAAAACGCGTGGGCCGAGCAGTGGCCGGATGTATGGGAGAATGCCGTGCGCCATACCATACGTACCGTTATGAAGCAAAGCGCGGTACCGCCCGAACAGGTGGTAGCATTGTGTATCAGCGGTCTTTACGGCGGGTCCGGCATTCCGCTGGATGCTGATATGGAGGTGGTCCGGCCCTGCATCATCTGGATGGACCGGCGGGCGGAGGCCCTGTGCGACCGGTTGAAAAACACCGTTGATGAGCAGCGGCTGTTCCAAATTACCGAAAATGGCATCGACTCCTATTTTGGCTTTGCCAAAATGCTATGGATTAAGGAAAACGAGCCGGAAAACTGGAAACGCATCTCGCTGTTCCTTACGCCGAATCAATATGTGGCGTATCATTTGACGGGAGAAATTGCCATCGACCGCACCTCCGCAGGTAACCTCGGCGGCATTTTTGACTATGAGCGCAACGATTGGTCCGATGAAATGCTGGAGCTGCTGGGGATTCCCCGCAGCATGCTGCCACAGCGCATCATTGATCCCACCGATATCCTGGGCCGCCTTACGGCCGAGGCGGCGGCGGAACTGCGTCTGATGCCCGGCACGCCTGTGTGCGCCGGATGCATCGATTGCCTGGCATCGACCCTGTCCTCCGGGGTTTACACGGCGGGGCATACCGTGGCGGTGCTGGCTACCAGCCTCAACTGGGGTCTGTTGCACGATCAGCGGCAAAAAAATCCACAATACATAACCATGCCATATTTGACAAAAGAACACAGCTTACGATATACTTATGGCGGTATTTCTACAGCTGGAGCGCTGACAAAATGGTTCGCGGGAAACCTTGCGGGGGGCACGCGCGTTCAGGGTTATGAAGAAAGGGAGAAAAAGCTGCTGTTTCGGGAGCTGGAACAGGCAGCGGCTGAAATCCCGGCGGGTAGTGAGGGCTTGCTGATGCTACCTTACTTCATGGGCGAACGCACACCCATCTGGGATTCCAAGGCGCGCGGCATGCTGCTGGGCCTGACGGTGAAGCACAGCTCGTCCCACATCTACCGGGCGGTGCTCGAATCCGTAGGATATGCATTTCGGCATGTAATGGAAGCGTACGGCTTTTCCTTCGCAAGGGATTCCGTATGCCGCATCGTAGGCGGCGGCACAGCCTCCAAGCTATGGGTGCAAATTCTGGCCGACATTACGGGCGTGAAGCTGGAATGCATGAGAGACGGCGTGGAAGCGCCGATGGGAGATGCCTTTATGGCCGGCGTGGCGGGCGGTGTGTTTGCCGGCTTTGAGGAGATTGACAGCTGGACAAAGTCCTATATGGTCTTTTGCCCCAATTGGCAGAATCATGAGCTGTACAATCGCTATTATGAAATCTACAAGCATGTCTACACCTCCGTAAAGGACGATATGCATATGCTTGCCGGACTGGGGTTCTCCTTTGAATAGCAATGTTCCCGCCCGCATGCGCTTCCGGCGCTGTGAAATGGATGTGTTTGGAATGAACAAGCTGCTGGTTCGCCTGCAATTCATGCTTCAAAGCCTGCCGAGGGCTGAAAAAGCTGTTGCGGAATACATGGCCGCCCATGTCGCGCAGATGTCCGACATGACGCTGTCCATGCTTTCGGACGAAACGTCCGTAAGCGAAGCGACCATTTTGCGCTTTTGCAGGCGGCTTGGGTATTCCTCCTACATCCAGCTGCGTCAGGCCTTTGCCTTTGCCGCCAATGAGGATCATCCCGATTCGCCCGAACCCATCAGCGTGGCCGATGCCATGCCTGCCATTACCGCCAAGCTCATTCAGTCTGTCAACCGGTCGATGGAGGATATGAACGCGTTCATTTCCGGCGATTATGACCGGGTGCTGGCTGCGATTTTGGGGGCGCGTTCCATCTATCTCTTTGCCTCCGGAGACGCCGTGACTTCCTGCCAGTATGCATGCACGAAGTTTAATCGCGTGGGACTGTCCGCTTTCGTGTGCGCGGATGTGTTTTATCAGTACGAAACGGCCATGCGTCTGAACGAATCCGATGTCGCCATCGCGCTCAGCAATAGTGGCAGGTCCACCAATGTGGTCAACGCCATGAAGATCGCCCATGAGCAGGGGGCCTTTACCTGTTGTATCACGCAGGGGGGACGTTCTCCGCTGACAAAGTACTGCGATATCTCACTGTACTCTTCGTCGGTCGATATGAGTATCGGCCGTGACAGCGTAACCAAACGCATCGTGGAAATGATTATTCTGGAGGCGCTGTACCTGGGCGTGATCAATAGCGGCCCCAACGACTACAAGCAGATGCTCCAGAACACCATGCTCTCTTCGGAGATGAACAAGCTGTAGGCAGATAAGCAAAAAGAGCGGGACGAATAGCCGTTCCGCTCTTTTTGCGCCGACGCGCACTTAGTTTTCTCCGTCCTTCACCACTTTGTCCACGGCGGCCTTCACATGCTCCGCCGCGTCATGCACCACCTGCTGAAAGTTCCCGGAAAAGCCCGGCGCGTTTCGCTCCACATGAATGCGGTAGCCCAGTGCCAGCGCCACCGCCAGCCCGGCGACCGCGACCCATGGCGCGCTGACCGCCACGAGTAGCGCAAAGGCCAGAGACAGGTTGACAATGGGGATGTCTCCCTGATGAACCATGACGCGCGTGCGATACAGGAAGCTGAACCAGCGGGTCTGACCGCTCTGCCTCTCCTGAGATGGATAGGGACACTGTTCCGACATAACCGGCTCCTCCTTAATGGACGTTTTTCTGGATTGCGGGTTCATCATAGCACAGGCCCACGCTGGATGCTTTGGGATTTGGTTTGGATTGGATGAGAAGCACATGAAAATCGCATGGAAAACAGGCAGTTTGTGGTTGGAATGTGGAAAAGGGGCGCTTCGACAGTGGAAAACGCATGGAAAACCGCAGGATTCACGCAAAGTTTTCCTTGTACCTTCCATACGCACTCCATAACGGCGTCTACACAAGAGGAAAAGATAAGGAAAAGTTTTTTGAGCCATGGAAAACCATGTGGAAAATGTTACAAAACCATGTATTTTCGCACTTTATCGCATGTTTCGACAGCGTTAAAAACCGCGAAACTGGAAAATATTACACTTTATAAATCAATATTTAGTGTTGACTTTATCCGATGAGCACAATATAATGGTGGTGCGCGCTCAAAAAACCCCCTTGTTTTGGGGGAGGCGGCCGACACGTTATGTAACAATTTATGGAGGCATCGGGCACATGATTACATCCATTAAAAAGCGCGACGGGCGCATTGTCCCCTTCGATCAGGAGAAGATCGAGCAGGCGATTGAAAAGAGCTTCATGGCCAGCGGCAGCCAGAAGTCGCAGGAAACGGCCCAGGAGCTGGCCGGCGTCGTCGTTCAGGAAATCGAGCGGGATGAAAACCTTCCCGCTGTGCCCTCCGTGGAGCAGGTGCAGGATGTGGTGGAGCGCGTGCTGATTGAACGCGGCTTCGTGCGTTCGGCCAAGAGCTATATCCTCTACCGCGCGGAACGCAGCCGGGTGCGTGAGATGAATACCCGCCTGATGAAGATCTTCGAGGACATCGCCTACAAGGATGCCATCGACTCCGACATCAAGCGCGAAAACGCCAACATCAACGGCGATACCGCCATGGGCAGCATGCTTAAGTTCGGCTCGGAGGGTTCCAAGCAGTTCTATGAGATGTATGTGCTCAATCCCCGGCATGCACAGGCGCACCGCGATGGCGATATCCATATTCATGACCTGGACTTTTACACCCTGACCACCACCTGCTGCCAGATCGACCTGTTGGAATTGTTCCACGGCGGATTCTCCACGGGTCACGGCGTGCTGCGTGAGCCCAACGATATCTACAGCTATTCTGCCCTGGCGTGCATTGCCATCCAGGCCAACCAGAACGACCAGCATGGCGGCCAGAGCGTGGTCAACTTTGACTACGGCATGGCGCCGGGTGTCAAAAAGACCTATTTCAAGCGGTTCCGCGACAACCTGGCCCGTGCGCTGGAGCTGCTGGGCAATGTGGAGGACGCGGCTGATGTGGCTGCGCGCATCCTGGACGAGCTGGAGCAGGAAACCGGCAAAAAGCCCAGCCTGGCCGCCGATCCCGACTATGATCGGGCGCTGATTGAGAAGATTGCGCAGGCCATGCCCGCCGCCAGCCAGGAGGTTGATACCCGCGTTCTGGACTTCGTGCGCGAGCATGCCGAAAAGGAAACCGACAAGGCGACCTATCAGGCCATGGAGGCGCTTATCCACAACCTCAACACCATGAACAGCCGCGCGGGCGCGCAGGTGCCGTTCTCCTCCATCAACTATGGCATGGATACCTCGCCAGAAGGCCGCATGGTGATGCGCAACGTTCTTCTGGCCACCGAGGCGGGCCTTGGCAACGGCGAAACGCCTATCTTCCCCATCCAGATTTTCCGCGTCAAGGAGGGCGTCAGCTTCAATCCCGGCGATCCCAACTACGACCTGTATCGTCTGGCCATCCGCACCAGCGCCAAGCGCCTCTTCCCCAATTTCAGCTTCGTGGACGCGCCTTTCAACAAGCAGTATTATAAGGAGGGCCACCCCGAAACCGAAATCGCCTACATGGGCTGCCGCACCCGCGTGATCGGCAACGTCTACGATCCCACCCGGCAGATCTGCCCCCGCCGCGGCAACCTCTCCTTCACCTCCATCAACCTTCCCCGCATCGCCATCAAGGCAAAGGGCGACGTGCAGTGGTTCTTTGAGGAGCTGGAGCGCATGCTGGACCTGGTGCATGAGCAGCTTCTGGAGCGCTTTGAAATCATCGCCAACAAAAAGGTCTACAACTTCCCCTTCCTCATGGGCGAGGGCGTGTGGCTGGATTCCGAAAAGCTGAACTGGAACGACAGCGTGCGCGAGGTGCTCAAGCACGGCACCCTGTCCATCGGCTTTATCGGACTGGCGGAGTGCCTGAAGGCCCTGCGCGGCACCCACCATGGCGAGGACCCCAACAGCCAGAACCTGGGCCTGGAAATCGTGGGCTTCATCCGCAAATACTGCGATGACCTCAGCCAGAAGGAAAAGCTCAACTACACCTGCCTTGCTACGCCCGCGGAGGGCCTGAGCGGACGCTTCGTGCGCATTGACCGCGAGAAATTCGGCGTCATCCCCGGCGTTACGGATCGCGAATACTACACCAACTCCTTCCATGTGCCGGTATATTTCCCCATCAGCGCGTTTGAAAAACTTTCCATCGAAGCGCCCTATCATGCGCTGACCAATGCCGGCCACATCAGCTACATCGAAATGGACGGCGACCCCACCAAGAACCTGGACGCCTTTGAAAAGGTGGTCCGTTACATGCACGACGTGGGCATCGGGTACGGCAGCATCAACCATCCTGTGGACCGCGACCCGGACTGCGGCTACAACGGCATCATCGGCGATACCTGTCCCAAGTGCGGACGCAGCGAAAACGGCCACGCCTTTGAGCGCATCCGCCGCATCACAGGCTATCTGGTGGGCACCCTGGACCGTTTCAACAATGGCAAGCGTGCCGAGGAACGCGACCGCGTGAAGCATTCCGTCTGATCCGGTCCACGAAAACCACAAACTTTACCACGATGAAAAACGCCTCTTTCTGCAAACACTTCCCTGCGAAGCAAGATCAGAAAGAGGCGTTTTCATGCGAAAACCACCCACCCGGCTCAAAAAAACCATCGGCTGGCTGCTCTCGGCCTTTCTGCTCGTGGTGTACTTTTCTCCCCAGGCACAGCTGCTTCGGACCCTGCCCGCCAGGCTCAGCGTGGCTGTGGGCCAGCAGGCCGTGCTCGACGCGCCCTTTCCCCTGACCGTTGAGGCGGGAGAGGACGTATCCGCCGGCGCGTCTTTGGATGAAACGTTGGAGGAAGGCGCAGGGACAAGCACCGCTACCATCAGCTTTTTGGGACTGTTGCCCCTGCGAGAGGTAGAAATCGACATCAGCGATGATCTGCGGCTCTATCCCGGCGGGCAGGCGGTAGGCGTGGCGTTGCACACCCAGGGCGTGCTGGTGGTGGGCACCAGCGACCTCAGCGGCGCTTACAGCCCCGCGCGTCTGGCTGGGGTAAAGGCGGGCGACCTGATCACCCGGGCGGGCGGCAAGCCACTGGAAAGCGCCGCGCAGCTGACGGAGATGGTGGCCGCCATGGGCGACGCACCGCTGCCCTTGACCATTCAGCGTGGCAACAGTACGCTGGAGGTGACGCTCACCCCGCAGCGCGACGGCCAGAGCGGCGACTACCGCATCGGCGCCTGGGTGCGCGACAGCACCGCGGGTGTGGGAACCCTGTCCTTCTATGGCGCGCTGGAGGAGGGGGGCGATACGCGCTTTGGCGCGTTGGGCCATGCCATCACCGACAGCGACACCCAGCAGGTGCTCACTGTGGGCCGGGGTCAGATCATGCAGGCCGATGTGGTGGATGTCAGAAAAGGCGAGGCCGGCTTTCCGGGTGAGCTCAAGGGGAGCTTTCTGAGGGAAAACCGGGTGCTGGGCGATATCTTTGTGAACAACCAGTACGGCATCTATGGCGAACTGGAGGAGATCCCGGAGCATCCGCTCTATCCCGACGGCGTACCCATCGGACGGCGTGACGCGGTGCACACGGGTCCTGCGACCATCCTCTCCACCGTGGGGACCGACGGCATGCGTGAATACGATGTGGAGATTGTCGAGGTGGCGCGCCAGTCCCAGCCCGCGCAGCGAAGCATGGTGCTGCGGGTCACCGACCCGGAGCTGCTAGAGCGCACGGGCGGCATCGTACAGGGCATGAGCGGCAGCCCCATCCTGCAGGACGGCCGCCTGATTGGAGCGGTGACACATGTGTGGGTCAATCCATGATACCTGCTCTGGCCGCGTTCACCCGCTTGCATGGCGTTATTCTCCAATTGTTCGGTTTCTGTTCACAACGCCGCCATAATCATTTGCTATCCTTAGATCGTCGATAAAGACGAAATGCGCTGCGGAAGCGGTGCGAAGGGAAGCTCTTGCGCAAGAGATACGGTTCCTGCTCCGGATGGTTCCGGCTGTGCGGCGGCTGCTTTTTGGGCGGTCTTGCGCCCCTCTGATCCCGCATGGCGTTCCCTCCGCTTCCGGGCGCGACAAAAAACTCCGCGGCTTGGCCGCGTTTCAATACCGGCTCCCGTTCGCCAGAACGGGAGCCGTTTTCATCTGTATCCAATCCAACCTTGACAATCCGCCGCACACCGTACTACAATGAAAAAGAAATACAAAGAAAGTACAGGGGGGCGGCCTGATGGTACCGATGAGCCTGGCTCCGTCAATGGAAAGCAAGCCGATCCGCGAGGTGGCATACGAAACCCTGAAAAACGCGATCGTCACCGGGGAGATTCCCGCAGGTTCGCGCATTGTTGAGACCGAATATGCCGAACGCATGCACATCAGCCGCACGCCGCTGCGCGAGGCCCTGCGCAAGCTGGAACGTGACGGGCTGGTGGAATATGTCGTCAGACGGGGCGTGGTGGTGCGCGCCTTTACCATCGCGGACGTCGAGGAGATCTACACCATCCGGAACGCCCTGGAAATGCTGACACTGCCCGCCATTGTCCGCAATGCCACCGCCGAGGACATCCGGTCGCTCCGTGCGCTGCTGCAGGAAATGGACGCCTTTGACGAGGCGGGGGATATCGAGGCGCTTTCGCCTCGTGCGCGCGCCTTCCATACACAGCTGACGCGGCTGTCCAAAATGAACCGCATCCTGCGCGTCATTGAGAGCCAGGATCAGTATATCACGCGCTTTTCGGCGCTGTCCATCGCGCGGGAAACGCGGCGGCACGCGGCGCACCGGGAGCATCACCAGCTGGTGGACTTGGTGGAACAGCGGGACCTGGAATCCTTTGAAAAGCTGATGCGCAAGCACATCGAGCGGAGCAAGGAAACCTGTCTGCTGGCCCTGGAAGAAAGCAAGCTTAAGCACAATGAAGCGCAGAAATAACGGGTTTTTGAAGGAAGGAAGGCGCATTTCGTGAACGAGGGCACCTGGGATTTGAGCGTATTTTATCAGGACTTTGACGATCCGGCCCTGCGCGGCGATATCGACGCGATCCGCGCTGCGGCGGAGGGCATGGAAAACCTGCTCGCGCAGGACCGCCCGGAGGCGGACCGCCTGGAAGCGATGGTCTCCTGCCTGGAGGACATGACCAACCGTTTGACTCGCGCGTACGGCTATGCCGAGCTGACGCTGGCGGCAGATACGGAAAATGAGGGGGCGCTCCGCCTGATGGATGAGCTCAGCGCCCTGATGGTAGAGGTGCAGCTGTGCCAGAGCCGCTGCGTGCGGCACGTGGGTGGCGTGAGCGGCCTGGATCAGCTGATTGAAGGCCGCGAAGCGCTCCGGGAAAACGGCTTCATCCTGCGGGAGATGGCCCGGCAGTCGGCCCATATGCTGCCCGCCGAGCTGGAAAAGTGGATGCTTCGCATGTCGCTGGATGGGGGCGACGCGTTTTCCAAGCTGCGCGACCGGCTCATTGGCACGCATACGGTGGACCTGAACGGCAAGGCCCAGCCTCTGCCCGCGGTGCGCGGCATGGCCTACGATCCGGACCCCGCGGTGCGCAAGGCCGCCTATGAGGCGGAGCTGGCCAGCTACCGCAAGATCGAAACGCCCATGGCTTTCTGCTTAAGCTGCATCAAAGGCGAGGCGCTGACCATGTGCGAGGCCAAGGGCTATTCCGACGTATTGAGCCAGCAGCTGGCCGAAAGCCGGATGGACCACGAGACGCTGGATGCCATGTGGACCGCCATCCGTGAGGCGCTGCCGGATTTCCGGCGCTATCTGCGCAAAAAGGCGGAGCTGCTGGGCCATACGAACGGCCTGCCCTTCTACGACCTGTTCGCGCCCATGGGGCGGGATACCAAGCGGTATACCGTAGCGGAGGCGCGGGAGCTGCTGGTGCGCGTCTTTTCGCAGGTGCACCCCGAAATGGGCCGGTTTATCGACCATGCGTTTGAAAACCGCTGGATCGACCTCTATCCCCGTGAAGGCAAGGAGGGAGGCGCATTCTGCGCGGGCTTCCATCAGATGAAGATCAGCCGGGTGCTGACCAACTTCGTGGGCAGCTTCAGCGATGTGAGCACGCTGGCGCACGAACTGGGGCATGGCTGGCACAACGTGTGCCTGGAGCGCGTGCCGGTGCTCATGGCCGACCCGCCCATGCCCCTTGCCGAGACGGCATCCATCTTCAACGAAACGCTGCTCAGCCACGAGGTGCGCAAGACCGCAGATGACGAGACGCGCTTTGCTCTGTTGGAAAACAGCCTGATGGAGGCTACCCAGGTCATCGTGGACATCTACAGCCGCTTCCTGTTTGAAAGCGCTGTGTTTGAGGCCCGAAAGACCCACATCCCCACGGCCGCAGAGCTGAATCGCATGATGCTGGATGCCCAGCGGGAGAGCTACGGCGACGGGCTGGACCCCGAGGTCATGCATTCCGGCATGTGGATCAACAAGAGCCACTACTACAGCGTGGGTCTGCACTTCTATAACTTCCCCTATGCCTTCGGTCATCTGTTCGGCCTGGGCGTGTTCAAAAAATATCTGGAAAAGGGCGCGGCCTTTATGCCCGAATATGACGCGCTGCTGGCCTCCTGCGGGAGCGGGCTGGTGCGTGACGTGGCGGCGGGCGTGGGGATCGATGTGGCCAGCGTGGACTACTGGCGCGGCGCGCTGGATGTGTTCCGCGGGGAACTGGACGAGTTTGAGCACCTGTGCGAGCGGCGATGAAGAAAGATGCATTGACGAGCGCGCCATGGCTTTTGGCTGTGGCGCGCGTTTTTGAGCGGGCGGGGGAACCCGTTTACCTGGTGGGTGGGGCGGTGAGGAACCCGCTGATGGGGCTGCCCCTGTCCGATGTGGACATGTGCGGCCCGGCGCGGCCAGAGCGGGTCATGGCGCTGTGCGAGGGTACGCAGGTGCGGGCGGTGCTGCGCGCGGCGCACTTCGGCACCGTGGAGCTGCATGTGACGGACGAGGACGGCGTGCGGCATATGGCCGAATACACCACTTTCCGCGAGGACAGCTACCGCTGCGGCCATCGGCCGGATGCCGTGCGCTTTACCACGGACATCGGCGTGGACGCGCTGCGCCGGGATTTCAGCGTCAACGCCCTCTATCGCCGCCTGTATGACGGCAAACTGGGCCCGGTCATCGACCCGACGGGAGGTCAGAAGCACCTTGAACAGGGCGTTTTGCACACCGTGACCCCTGACCCGGACCGTGTGCTCCGGGACGATGGCCTGCGCATCCTGCGCGCGGCGCGCTTTCAGGCTGAACTGGACCTTGCGCCCACGCCGGCGCTGCTGGACAGCCTCGCACGGCATGCGTCGCTGCTCCAGGACATCGCCTGCGAGCGCTTGCGCGATGAATGGCAGAAAACCCTTTTGGCTGACCTTCGGTACCCAATGCTCAAGCGCCGCGCTCCGGCTACCGCCAGCGGCCTCAAAACCCTGCGGGACTGCGGGGCGTGGCCCTATCTGCTGGACGCGCCTTATGATGTGGAGGCGGTGAACGCCCTGGCAGCTCTGGGGTGGGAGGACGCGCCGCTGGCGGGGAGGCTGGCGCTGCTGCTGAGGGAAATGAAGCCGTCCGAACTGCAAAGCGCTCTCTTGCGCCTGCACTTTTCCACCCGCGATGCGGTGCTGGCCGCACGGTATGGGGCGGCACTGCGGCATTTTGCAACGGGGCAAGGCGGCGCTTTTGAAACGGTGCAGCTGGGCCGCGATGCGGTGACCTATGCGGCGGTTGCTTTCCAGGCGCTTGGGGATGCGGCGGACGAGGCGCGCGCAAAGGGCGCGTTGGACGCATTGCGGGACGCACCGTGGTCGCTCAGGGAACTGGCCGTCGGAGGGGACGCGCTGATGCCGCTGCTGACCGCGCGGGGCGTGCCCGCCCGGCAGATGGGACGCCTGCTGGAAACGCTGTGGCGCATGGCAGTGGAGGGTCATATCCAAAATGAAACCGCCGCGCTGCTTCGCGCGGCGGATGAGTGGCTCAGCGGCATGGAGTGAGCAGTACCGGCAAAGGAGGGGAAGGGCGCGGCCTGTCAGCCGCGCCCTCAGACCGTTGAAAACCCCTGAATTTGGAGAAAGCCGCGTTTCTTGCGTCCTT
>OKSB01000126.1_pt1 | contig 77214 bp, 54 predicted proteins | sample 1601171 | NCBI WGS metagenome assembly OKSB01 (sample SAMEA3541496, study PRJEB24748) | human gut metagenome | biome: human gut; feature: human-associated habitat; material: faeces | place: China | collected 2012 | reverse complement strand
TCTTGTTGGCATGGATGATAAGACCTGTATGGTAGAAGTTGCCCGTTTCTTTATGAACTTTACTCAGAATGAAAGTTGTGGCAAGTGTGTTCCTTGTCGTGAGGGAACGAAACGTATGCTTGAGATTTTAGAGCGGATTGTCGCAGGAAAGGGATCCCTGGAGGATTTAGATCTTCTTGATGAACTGGCATCTACAATTACCGATACCGCACTTTGTGGTCTTGGAAAGAGTGCCGCACTTCCGGTTATGAGTACGCTCCGACTATTCCGCAAAGAATATGAGGAACATGTTGTAGATAAGAAGTGTGCAGCGAAGAACTGTACGGCACTGCGTCGATTTGTTATCAGTCCAGAACGCTGTAAAGGCTGTTCAAAATGTGCGAGAAACTGCCCAGTTGGTGCTATCAGTGGACAGATTAAGAAGCCATATGTTATTGATGACAGCATTTGTATTAAATGTGGAGCCTGTGAGAGTGCCTGTGCATTCCACGCTATTCATATAGAAGCATAGGAGGGGAAAGCGATGAAATATATGACCATTAATAATCGAAAAGTTGCCTTTGATGATGAAAAAAATGTGCTTTCCGTTATCAGAAAGGCGGGAATTAATCTGCCAACATTCTGTTATCATTCGGAACTTTCCACCTATGGAGCCTGTCGTATGTGTGTAGTAGAAGATGACAGAGGAAAGATATTTGCCTCCTGTTCTGAAGTGCCAAGAGACGGAATGGTCATTTATACCAATACGCCAAAGTTACAGCATCACCGGAAAATGATTTTAGAATTAATGCTTTCGGCTCATTGCAGGGAATGTACAACGTGTAAAAAAAATGGAGACTGCACGTTACAGAATCTTGCCAAGCAGCTTGGTGTCAGCTACATTCGCTTTGAAAATAATAAACCGCAGATTCCGATTGATGAAAGTTCTGACTGTATCGTTATTGATAAAAATAAATGTAGGAATCTCATAAAGTTTTAAAAGCTTCCACAGCGTTTCCGTATGTCCCTGCACACCATCTGCTCCACTGATAACAAGTACCGCATAATCAAGTACCTGTAGTGTTCTCTCCATCTCGGCAGAAAAATCAACATGTCCCGGCGTATCTAAAAGATTGATTCGTCTATTTCCCAATGAAAAAATTGCCTGCTTCGAAAAGATGGTGATTCCTCTGTCTCGCTCTAAAGAATAAGTGTCAAGAAATGCATCCTTGTGATCTACGCGTCCAAGCTTACGCACCGTTCCTGACAGATAGAGCATTCCTTCCGATAAAGTTGTCTTTCCGGCATCTACATGTGCCAGAACTGCTGCTGCAATATTCGCTTTGTCACTCACGTTCTCCGGTTCCTTTTCCTACAAACTGATTCTTCTGTAACGGTTGATGCATGCAAAAATCTCCTGTGCCCTCGGCATTGCCAGCCCGCACGGCACATAGCTGCTCTCCGTCACCGCGGCAAGTCCGTGCTCCTCCACATACTGCATCAATAGGGAAACGCTCTCTCTTAGGGTGCGCTTTCCGTTGAATACATGGATCTCGGCATACTTTAAAAAGTAGGCGAGCGCCGCGAGTTGTTCCGTATCCGCCAGCTGCTCGACATAGCGCACATCGATCGTATCGCGGTTGATGGAGATGCCGTCGCGTCCCATCGTCTTTAGCTTCATGCGGGCATCTTCCTTAAATGCACGGTCCGGCCGCACCGCACGCTCAAACCCCGGAGCCGCCTGCTTCGGCGGTTTCACCTCCGGCAGCGGGAATCTGCCCGCTTCCTCCTTCGCAAATGCGGTGATCTCCTGCGGTTTGTAACGGTTCATCTGGACAATGCAGTCTGCCACATGAAAATAGGAGCCGGAACTTCCCGCCACCAGAATCGTGGAGATACCGTACTGTTCATACAGCTCCCTGATACGGTCGATAAACGGCGTGATCGGCTCATCCTCGCGGTTTACCACCCTCTGCATCAGCTCGTCGCGGATCATAAAATTGGTTGCACTCGTATCCTCATCGATGAGAAACGTCTCCGCTCCCGCCTCCATGGCCTCCACCACATTGGCAGCCTGGGAGGTGCTTCCGCTCGCATCCTCCGTGCAAAAGGCACTCGTATCCTTTCCGTTCGGAAGATCATTGATGAACATGGAAATATCCACCTTTTTGATGCTTCTTCCGTCCTCCGCGCGGATCTTCATCGCCGTATCATCGGTAATGACATACTCCCTGCCGTCCCCGGCAATATGGTTGTACACGCCAAGTTCCAGCGCCTTAAGCAGCGTAGATTTGCCGTGGTATCCGCCGCCGACGATGAGTGTGATTCCTTTCTTTATTCCCATGCCCTGTATCCTTCCCGCATGCGGCAGCGCAAAGCTTACCTTCATGGATTCCGGCGCCGTAAACTTCACGGCGTCCTTCATCGGTCTGCCGGACACGCCGGATTCACGCGGCAGGATGGATGCATCCGCCACGAACGCCACCAGTCCCTGCTCCTTTAAATGATCCCTGATATACTGCTGATCCTCCGCGAGATCCGCCGCACGGTACACCGCCTTTTCATCCAGCGCCTTATAAAACAGGCTGTGTGATACACATTCCGGAAGAAACGTAAAAAAGATTTTCTCCAGTTCTCTTGCATTGACGGTTCTCCCGTTGGCAGGGAATCCCACCTCAAAGCGAAGCACCAGATCGCCCTTTGCCTCATCCATCTGGCATGCGGTGCGCTCCAACACTTCCTGTCCCGGGCGGCTCACTGCCAGAAGTCCGCTCTTTCCGGAGCCTTTTGCCTTGAAAGACACGCGCTCAAGTTCCCGTCCGAACTGGCGCAGCAGATAGTCGCACACTGCCAGCCTGCGGCATTTCATCCGGTAGAGATCCGCCGGGAACTTCGCTGCTCCTCCCCTGACATGGACGCTCACCTTCGACGGTGCGGCAAACGGATCTCCCTGCACATGGTCGATCGACAACACATAATTGCCGAAATCGTAGCTTCCTCTCGTATCCTTGTAAGCCGGATAACTCTTATGATCAATTCTCTGTAACAGATTTCTAAGTTCATTCTGTGACTGCATCTTTTTATTCCTTCTTATATTCCTTTTATATTCTTTCCTGCGAAATCGTCAGTTGTCCCGACGCAGCTCCGACAACAGCTCCGCTCGTCTCGTTCCAATTAAAAGCTGTTTGTTGTATGTCAGATAGCGCTCGCAGGTATGCTCGGAGAGAAACCTTGCGGACTCCGACGTAATCGTGAGCTCCGTGACAAACACCACCATCTCCTCACCGTTCTCGAACGCCTGCTCCATAAAGTCAAACGCGTGCTCCAACGCCGCGCCCGCCGCTTCCTCGGTCTGCACCAGTACCTCCCGCTGCCGGTCAAATCCCGCTTTTGCCGCTTCAAAACAGCGCTGTGCCGAATCTTTTGTCACTTCCTGCTGCGCCGCTTTTAATTTTTCCATCAAAAGCTTCTCCCGCTTTGCCTCCTCGCGGGTGTAAGCGTCATTTGCAATCTGCCGCAGCATCTCCTGCTCCCGCTCTGCGACAAGCGTCCGGTAACATTCCGCCGGATCTGCGGCTGTCTCCACCTGGCTGCGGTACTCTTTTAAAAAGGCATACCACGCATCCGTCAATGCCCGCTCAGACGCTGCCCTGCCGAAAAACGCCGCCAGACCGTCCAGCAGCAGATGTACCACCGAGAGCCGCTCATCAAACGCCGCCGCATAGATGCGCGCGTAGATCTCCGGTCTGACGCAGCCGTCCAGAATCTGCGGAATGCCGTAGTCATCCTGATATTTGCGGTAGAGATCCAGATACGCCGCCACATCCTCCGCCACATCGGCGTGATGGATATATTCCCGGATAACCTGCTCGTCCACCAGAAAACCGAGCTTCTCATAGACCGCCATCAGATTGGAGAGATCCTCCCATCCTCGCGCCGTCACAAACTGCATGCCGTCCACATCCGCCTCCACGCGGTAAAAGTTGCCGGGGCGAAGTTCCAGGTAGCTTAAGATCGCTCCGCTGATGTGCTGTGCCCTCGCATACTCCTTCCAGACCCTGTAATCCGCCTCCACGGTCATATAGCGCACACGGTCGAGGGTTACCATATCAAAATCGCGCACGGATTTGTTGTACTCCGGCGGATTGCCCGCCGCCACAATCACCCATCCCTCTGGTATCTTCTGGTTGCCGAAGGTCTTGCACTGTAAAAACTGCAGCATCGTCGGCGCAAGCGTCTCAGACACACAGTTGATCTCATCGATAAACAGGATTCCCTCCCGCTGCCCGCTGTCACGAATCCTGCGGTATACACTGGCGATGATCTCACTCATCGTGTACTCCGTCACAGAGTAGGTCTTCCCCGCGAATTCCTCCTCCCGGATGAACGGCAGTCCGACGGCGCTCTGTCTTGTGTGGTGCGTGATCGTGTATGCCACCAGCCCGACCCCGAGTTCTCTGGCGATCTGCTCCATGATCTGTGTCTTGCCGATGCCCGGAGGTCCCATCAGAAGCACCGGTCTCTGCCGGATCTCCGGAATCTCATAATCCCCCGCCTCATCCTTCTTTAAGTATGCCTCCACGGTATGTTTGATCTCATTTTTTGCCTGCCTGATATTCATATCTGTGTCCCTTTTTATCTCTTAAAATTCAAAAATGACCGCGGGAATACTCCCTGCAGCCACTTCACATGCACTGTCTTTTGCCGGTTCCCTGCAATTATAAATATTCTATGTTCCGCTACAGGAAAAGTCAATAACTTTACCCGCAAAAGGTTTCGTTACCTGTTGCATTTCAAAAACAAATGTGGCATAATACATATTGTTCGGGCGAAAGATTTTTGATATCGTCTGAATCAGAATCTGGGGATATAGCTCAGCTGGGAGAGCGACGCGTTCGCAACGCGTAGGTCAGGGGTTCGAGTCCCCCTATCTCCATCTTTTTTTATGTTTTTAAAGAAATGTCCGGCAGCAGACGCTGCCGGACATTTCTGTCTCTCTTATCTTCAAACGGGTCTCTTGTACGGCTTTGATCCGCCTACATTTCCAGCACGTCGTCCGCAATGCCCATCGTGGACTTCCGGTGTGACACCATCAGAATCGTTTTGTCCGCACATTCCTCTTTCAGGCTGCGCAGAATCATACCCTCGTTTAAGCTGTCAATGTTGCTGGTCGGTTCATCGAGGAACAGGATGTCTGCATCGTGCAGAAAGGCGCGCGCAATTCCGAGACGCTGCCGCTCTCCTCCCGACAGGGAGCTCCCCAGCTCCGCGATCTTCGTCTCATAACCGTCCGGCAGACTCATGATAAGATCATGGATGGACGCCGCCCGCGCCGCCCGCTCCAGCTCCTCCTCTGTGGCATCCTCTTTTGCCACCTTAAGGTTCTCCGCCACCGTGTCATGGAACAGAAACGTCTCCTGCGTCACATAGGAGATACCGCCGCGCAGCGCCGCTGTATTGATCTCTCCGATCTTTGTTCCGTCGTAGGCAATCACTCCCTCATCCGGCTCGTAGAACCGCATCAGAAGCTTCAACAAGGTCGATTTTCCGCAGCCGCTCTTTCCGAGAATGCCGTGAATCCGCTTTTCCGTAAAATCCGCCGTAAAATCCCGCAGCACGCCGCGTCCGTCTTCTTCCCCGCTCTCCTGCGTGTTCGCGTAGGCAAAGGACACATGGTCGCAGTGTATATTCTGACCGCACGTATCCTCTTTTCCGGTCACTTCCTCCACGAGCGGTTTTTCCTCCAGGATATCCAGCACACGGTTTCCGCTCGCCAAGGTGTGGTTTAAATTATTTGACAGCGCCGAGAGTGCTGCCGTCGGTCCGAAGGAGCTTGCGAGCGCGATCACCGCAATCACCGCCCCGCTTCCCGGGATGCTGCCGTTTTCTGCAAGCGTTCCACCCACGAGCGCCGCAAGCACACCCGCAAAGAGAATCACACCGTCGGTGATCACGCGCTGTAAGTTCTCCCCCCGCTTTAATGCGCCGTTGACCGTCTCCAGATGTCCGGTCTGCTCCGCCATCTTAGCGATGCGTGCCTCCTGCTGTCCGTACTGCAGCGTCTCCTCAAGGCCGTAAAGGTTGTCCAGCACACAGGTATTCAAAGCGCCGAACGCCTCCCGGTATTCCTTGCCGCCGGCAGCTCCGATCCGTCCGTTGACAACCGGAATCACGGCTCCGACAAGCACATAGAAGAAAAGTGCCAGCACTCCGAAAACGGGATGTATCCTTCCTAAGAAGATCGTCATAACCACCGATGTGATGACCGCGATTGCGATCGGCGAGATCGTGTGTGCATAAAACACCTCGAGAAGTTCGATATCGCTGGTGATAATCGAGATCAGGTTGCCCTTTTTCGCGCCGTCCAGCTTGGCCGGTGCCAGTCTGCGCAGAGAATCAAACACCTGATGCCGGATGCGCGCTAAAAGCTTAAACGCGATATAATGATTGCTCGCCTGCTCTGCGTAACGCAGGATTCCGCGCGCCACCGCGAAGCAGACCAGCAGCGTAAAGATCACGGAAAACTTCATTCCACTGTATACACCGGTCACGGTAAGCAGTGCATAGCCTCCGAGGATTGTTAAAAACGTCGCCATCAGATTGCCCGTACAGCCCATCAGAATCGCCAGACACATGATGCCAAGCAGCGGCTTTATCATCCCGATCAGCCCGCACATGACGGCAAATCCGCTTCTCTGCTTTTTATTTTGATTGTCTTTGTTCTGCTTCATTACACCGTCACCTCCTTCTGCTGTGTGCCCGCATAGGATTCCAGTTCCTGCTGCGCCTCATACAGCCTGCAGTAATATCCCTGCCGCTGCATCAGCTCCTGATGCGTGCCGCGCTCTGCGATTCCTTCCGTCCCCGCCTGCAGCACGAAGATCTCATCCGCCGCTGTGACATTGGCAAGGCGGTGTGAGATCAGAAGCACCGTCTTTTCACGGGAAAGCCCGCGGACGACTTCCATAATCCGGTTCTCACTCTCCACGTCAATGTTGGATGTCGCCTCGTCAAAAATATAGATATCGCTGTCATGCAGCAGCGCCCGCGCCAGCACCAGACGCTGCTTCTGCCCGCCGGAAAGGTTTGCCGCGCGCTCCTCAAGCTGCATGGCAAGTCCGCCCTTCTCCCGGATCGTCTTTAGCAGGTCCACTCTTAAAAGCGCATCCTCCATCTCTTTTTGCGTGGCATCTGTCTTTCCCATCCGAAGGTTGTCCTCCACGGTTCCCGCAAAGAGATAGCTGTCATGGCGCACTCTTGTCACCTTCCGATAAAGTGCCTCCGCCGTAAGCTCTGTGACCGGCACTCCGCTGATCGTAACACTGCCGCCCTCCTTCGGACGGTTTTCCCCCATCACAAGCGACGCGATCGTACTTTTTCCACAACCCGATTCACCGACCAGCGCGACAAAACGTCCCTCCGGCACGGCGAAATCCACATCGCGCAGCACCGGGGCATCCGGTGTGTACGCAAAATTCACATGGGAAAAGCAGATCTCATTGCCCTGCGTTTTCTGCACAGTTCCATGCTCTGGTACCGGCGTGTCCAAAAACCGGAAAATCTTGTCCGCAGCGGCATTTCCATTCATCGCAATATGGAAGAAGGAACCGAGCAGACGCAGCGGAAGGAAAAACTCCGCCGAGATCATAATGATAAAAAAGCACTCTGCAAATGTGACCGCTCCCGCCCGGTATTCAAGCACGCTTAAGATGATGCCGAGCGCCGCTCCGCCGTAGGCAACCAGATCCATCACGCTGATCGAATTCAACTGCATGATCAGCACGCGCATGGTCACTTTGCGGAACTTTTCCGCCTCCTCATCCATCTTCTTCGCATAGCGCCCGTCCGCCTGATAAATCTTTAACGTGACAAGTCCCTGCAGATTTTCCAGAAAGGAATCGCCGAGTTCCGTGTAGGTTCCCCAGTATTTTGCCAGCAGCTTCTTGGCAAACTTCTGTACCGCCACAATCGACACCGGAATGAGCGGTACGCAGAGCAGCAGCACTGCCGCCACCTTGATACTCATGGTGCCAACAATCACAAACAAGGTCAGCGGCGCCAGCATGCTGTAAAAAAACTGCGGCACATATTTTCCGAAGTAGATCTCAAGCTGATCCACTCCCTCCGTCGCGATCTGCACCGCCTCCGAGGTCGCCACCGCCTCCCGGTAAGCCGCCCCGAACTCCATCATCTTCTCATAGATCCGGTCGCGCAGTCTGCGTTTCACCTGCGTGGACGCAAGATAGGACATCCGGTTTGCCGCGCTCGTCGCCGCGATCCGCACAAAAAGCGCCGCCGCAAATACGATAAGCAGCACTCCGTCGGACGGGGAGGCCGTGAGGCTCTCCCCTTTTACAATTCCGGATATTCTCCCGACATACGCTGCCAGCACATACATAAGCGCCACATTGGCAAGAAGCGCCGCCCACTGCATGATAACCATTCCCGCCACGTATTTCCGGTTATCGGAAAATTCCTTTAACAGTCTTTTATGAAACATGTTTCTCTCCCTTTTCCCTTGTACTGATCTCTTTCTGCTTTTTCTTATTCCGAAGTGTGATATGCACATGCCGGATGGCAAGCAGCGGATGCACAAACAGCATCCTTGGTCCCGCATACTTCATCACTTCACGGATTTTCTCCTGCATCTCCTTCGAATAACAGTGCACCTTACAGGCACTGCAGAACGTCTTCGTCTCCATAAACGGACATTTTTCCGTGCGAAGATCGGCGTACGCCTGCAGCTGGCGGCACGCCTCGCAGAGTTCTCCCCGCTTCGTCCCGTGCACTCCGCGGCAGTAGATGCCGATCATGCAATCCACGGTCTCCTTCTCCCCCGCACGCTTCTGTTCTATCTCCTGCGCCGTCATTTTCTCCATTCTCTAGTCCTCACTTCTCTCCTTTAAAATCTGTTCCATTATCCCGGCGCACTTTGGTTCAAACCTTGTATTTTCCCGCTCCTTTATCTTGCCTCTCACCATTTCCGTACTCTCGCCCCAGCGCAGATGGCGGTCCGCATAGTCCGCCACCGCGAGGATCTGCGCAAGCACCGGTATCTCACTGCCGCGCTTTCCCGCCAGATAACCGCTGCCATCGTAGTTCTCCCGATGATAATACACGGCCTCCGCGATCGTATCCGCCACCTGCAGTTCGCTGATCATATCATAGCCCATCTTCACATAAGTCTGGAACACACCGTACTCCTCATCCGTCAGGTTCCGTCTCTGGATCAGTTCGTCCGGAATGCCGATCATTCCGATCTCGTGCAGAAGACCTGCCTGATATGCCGCAGATGCCATCTCCTCCGGAAGTTCCAGCCGCTCTGCAATCTCTTTTGCATATTCTGCCACCTGTCTACAGTGCTCCTCCTCGCCCGGAATCTTCGCTCCCAACGCACGGCACATGGCATTCATCACACGCATGGACATTCCCTGAAGCTTTTTCTTTTCCTCATGTACGCGCTGCTCCAGCTTTTCCTGTCTTCTGCGCTTCTCCACCCAGTAACGCTGGATCGAATACATCAGCATATATGCTATAAGCACAAAACAGATATACAGGTAGGGGAAGCGCAAAGCCACATTTTCCCCGTAAATGCTCTCCGCTGACGCACTCAGGTCGAACCGGAAGCATAAAACCACCGCAGCAAGATAGAACAGATTGATGACAAAACTGTTGCGGATGCCCAGGATAAATACAATTCCGCAGGAAAACAGCATCGGGAACAATACACTGAAGTACCCGATGCTCGCGTGGTAATACACATAAAAAATCGGAATGCTGAGCAGCGTAAATGTCACCACATCGATCCATCTGCGGTAATGTCTCCGACAGACTACAATATTGCCGGCAAGCAATGCCACCATCATCCCCATTGCAAGCAGATAGGACACCGGCGCACCGTAAAGAATGCCGTTTAAAATACTGATTGCCCAGATGAATCCGAATATAATTTTCATCCAGAGAGCCAGTTCCCGATCCTCATAGGGAATACTGACCGTATTCCAGAAATTGTCTCTATTTCTCTTTGCTTTAGTCTCTGCGCTCTTCATCTCTTATACCGTAATCCTGCCTTCCTCGATCAGTGCAACAACCGCCTGCGCCACTCCGGCGTCAAACTGTTTCCCGGCTCCCTTGCGGAATTCCCCGATAATGTAATCCCTGTCACAGTGCTTTCGGTAGCAGCGGTTGGAGTTCATCGCATCCAACGCATCCGCAGCACTGATAATGCGAACCATCTCCGGAAGTTCTTCCCCGTGCATGCCGTAAGGATAGCCGCTACCGTCGTAGCGCTCATGATGGTATGTCGCACCCAGATCCGCCTGTGGCAAAAACTCCAGCCCGGACAAAATTTCTCTGCCCCAGACCGTGTGCTTTTTCATCACCTCGTACTCTTCATCCGTCAGCCGCTCCGGCTTATTTAAAACGGCGTCCGGCACCGCAATCTTGCCGATGTCATGAAGCAGGCCACTGCGGTAGATCAGCTCCAGTTCCTCCCCTGTCGCATGACCACCCTTCATATAATCCGCGATGAGTCTGGAATACTCCGCCACACGCTGGGAGTGTTCTCTCGTATAACGATCCTTGGCATCGATCAGCTGGCTGATCGCCGTGACTGAGTGAATCATCAGATTCTTTGTACCCGCAACCGCCTCCTGCACCTCGTTCTCCAGATTTTCCTCGTTCTGTTGCTGCCGGATCTGATAGTTTTTGTAAAAAATATCCATCGCAACAACCATCAGGCAGAATCCCCAGTAAAAAATCGGGTAGAACACCCTATAATCCCTCGGATAATCGTACCTTAATATATCCGCAAGCGGCGTCCAGAAAAACGCCATGATCCACAGGCCGAATCCGATACAAACCGGTGCCCCAAACGGCATTCCAAGCGGAACCAAAGTGATAACAGGCAGCAGCAGATACCACAGCAGGGAAAAGCCGTCATTCGCACCCGCGTACAGAATGGCAGCCGCCAGCAGCAGGAACAAAAAGACCGCAATCCGACACACGAGAACCACCTTCTGGAACCGCCGGATTACAAACACCGCCGTCACGCTCACAATTCCCACGACCAGTGTCACAATTCCGATGACATACTTTCCCAGCCGGAAATTCTCAATGTCAATCAGAAACAACACCACCGCAAAGATCAGCATGACCCCCTGCAGTGCCCCAACATCCATGCCGGTTGTCTTCTCATACCGGTACACTCTTTTTATCGTATCTACCGCTCCCCGAAACAGCTTCATTTGTCTCCCCGCTCCTTTTATCCGCCGAATTAGTTTATCCTAACTATTTTCTTCTTGTCAAGCATCATTTTTCATATCCCTTATTCTACCAAATCCCACTTCACATGTACAGCGGAGCATTTTATGGGACTGCCGCAATAAGCATATCGCTCTTTACTCTGATAAGTAATATTATTAGAAGCAGATATTTAAAAGTTCCAGATAAACATGCGGCAACAAATTCTGAACGCAAAATCCGGTATTTCTAACCATGCCGCAGATGACATCTGTGATGATCCATGTCTTTCCAAGTTTGGAGCACTCCACGGACTGTGTCCACAAGCCGGCAGACAATTTGTAGGACTTTTGTGTGTGTCCCTTATGGCACCTCTGAACAAAACATAACCGCGCGAAGCCGCTGTCTGAGTCGGCATCTGCCCTATTTTCAATAGCAGATGCCGGCGAGTTCGGTTCGCGCGGTTTTATATTGTCTGCGAAGAGGTGCCATTAGGGACACCAGAAAGTCCGCCCATTGTCTGTGGCTTGTCGGACACACTCCGGGAGTGTTCAAACGTGGCAAAGACACGGAATGGGATGCCAACTGCGGCATGAAAGAAATACATGAATTTTGCTTCAAAGAATTTGCCGTCGCATGTTTATTCTGGAACTTTTTTGTGCTCTACTATTCTAATAATATTACTTATCACCCCAAAGAGGTCTATGCTTATCGCGGCAGCCCCATAAAAAAACTCCGGCAGACTCTTACGAATCCGCCGGAGTTACTCTTTTTCGGTCTTTACAGTTCTTTCTCGAAGAATGCCTTCATCGCTGCAACAGCCGCATCCTCATCCGCACCGTCCACGTTGACAGTCACCGTCTCGCCCTGCTTTACGCCAAGCGCCATCACTGCCATCACTCTGGTAGCGTCCACTTCCTTCTCACCTTTCTTGATGGTGATCTTGCTGGTGAAGTTCTTTGCCTCCTTTACCAGAAGACCTGCAGGTCTTGCGTGAATTCCAAGTTCGTCTTTTACGGTGTAATCAAATGTTTTCATGTTTTCCATTTCCTTTCTTTTCTTAATTTATTTATGTGGCTTTTATTTACTCCATTCCGACAACGCGCTCGCGCACCGGAAGTACCATCGCAGGTGATACAGACAATTCGTCGATTCCCATCGCAACGAACTGTTCCGTCAATGTTGTATCTGCACCGAGTTCCCCGCAGATTCCTGCCCAGATACCCTCCTTATGCGCACTGTCGATGACCATCTGAATCATCTTAAGCACTGCCGGATGGTGGGAATCATAGAACATATCAAGCTTTGCATTCTGTCTGTCGATTGCCAGTGTATACTGTGTCAGATCGTTGGTTCCGATACTGAAAAAATCCACTTCCTTTGCCAGTTCATCGGCAATGATGACCGCCGCCGGTGTCTCGATCATAATACCGAATTCCACCTTGCCGTACGGAATCTTCTGTGCATCAAGTTCTGCACGGATCTCCGCCATGATCTCCTTGACCTTCTGTACCTCCCAGACGGAAATAATCATCGGCACCATAATGGCAATGTTACCGAACGCACTCGCACGGTACAGCGCGCGAAGCTGTGTCTTAAAAATCTCCGGGCGGTCCAGGCAGATGCGCACTGCACGGTAGCCGAGCGCCGGGTTATCCTCTTTGTCCAGCTTAAAGTAGTCAATCTTCTTATCTGCACCGATGTCCAATGTACGGATGATAACTTTTCTGCCGCCCATCATCTCCGCTACACTCTTGTATGCGGAAAACTGTTCCTCCTCCGTCGGATAATGGTCATTCTGCAGGTATAAGAACTCACTGCGGAACAGTCCGATTCCCTCCGCATCATTCATTAACGCCGCGCCGACATCGCCGATGCCGCCGATATTCGCGTACAGCTTAATGGATTTGCCGGATTTTGTTGCGGTCGGCTTACCCTTCAACGCCGATAACAGTTCTTTGCGTTTGCTCTCGTCTTCCTTCTTCTTCTGATACTCCGCCAGAACACTCTCATCCGGCTCAATAATGATTTTGCCCGCCATGCCGTCCACAATCGCCATTTTGCCATCCATGCCGTCCGGCACCGGCGTACATACCAGTGCCGGAATGTTCATGGTGCGGGCAAGGATTGCGGTGTGGGAATTGGTCGATCCCTCTCTCGTCACAAATGCCAGCACCTTGGAACGGTCAAGCTGGATCGTCTCGCTCGGTGCCAGATCATCCGCCAGAATGATCGCCTGCTCCATCTCCATGGACTGTGCGCCGCTGCCGTGATGCAAAACGGCGATTAAACGCTCGGAAATATCCTTGACGTCCGCCGAACGCGCCTTCATATACTCATCATCCATGCCGGCGAACATCGCCGCGAAGTTGTCCCCTGTCGTGGCAACGGCAAACTCTGCATTGACCTCCTGTGTCGTGATAATGTTGCGGATGGAATCGCAGTAATCCTCATCGTCCAGCATCATCTGATGTACCTCGAAGATCGCCGCATTGTCCTCTCCGACTTCCTTTACCGCTTTGTCATAGAGTGCTCCCAGCTCCCCCATGGCGACTTTTTTCGCCTCCTCAAAACGCGTGCACTCAGCTGCGGTATCATCAACATGTGATCTTCTCACCGCGCTGCTCTTCTTGGCAAACTCCCGGATCGGGCCGATTGCGATTCCGCTAAAAGCGGTTTTTCCCTCGATGCAAATCATATGCGTTCTCCTTTCATTCTTCGCTTATTCATCTAATCCACGCAGTGTGGTCTCTACCTGTTCCAGTATGTGTGCGGCATTTCCCGCGGCATAGTCCTCCGGCGCAATGGCAAGCACCGGCAGATTTCCGCACTCCGCCGCAATCCTTTCCCTGCGGTATGCGATCTGCGGTCCCAGAAGGATCACATCATACCCCGTGCAGTATTCCTTGTAGGCATGTACCCCGACAGCCTTCACTTCCAGTGGAAGCTGCTCCTTTTTTGCATACTTTATCAGTTCCCCGCGCAGAATATCGGTCGACATTCCCGCGCTGCAGACAAGTAATATCTTCATTGGCAGCCTCCTTTTGTCTCCCCAAGCGCACGGTAGACATCCACGATCTCCTCCGCAAGCTCCTGCGCCAGCGTCGCCATCATAAAATGGTCCTGCGCGTGCGCCACCAGCAATCCTCCGTCTGTCTGCTGTCCGCCCGCCTCTCTCACCAGAAGCTCCGTGTGCACCTTATGTGCCTCCATGGCATAGCGTTCCGCCTCATCCAACTGCTCCGCGGCTCCGCCAAAATCAAATGCCTTTGCTCTGTGAATCGCTGCAAACGCGCAGCTTCTCGCCGCACCTGCCTTCGCAATGATCTCCATCGCCGCCTCTCTTTGCCGTTCTGTCTCATCGATTTCATCCATCCTGCCCACCTCCGTGACCGCCTCTGTCTTATTCCTGAATCTGCATCAATATGGAAATGATGTTCGCCATCTCGTCATCGGAAAAAATCATGTGGAATTTCCGCTCGACCGGCGCTACATATTTTCGCAGATCCCGGTATACCCCGTGATACTTCTGCACAATTTCCTCGCGGTGCGGATTCTCTATGGAAACGCCCCTTCCCGCGATCCGGTTGACTGCGCAGGCAATGTGCATCACAAGCCCTGTCTTGGTATCTAACGACATCGGGTATTTTCCCTCAATCTGCTCCGCCAGTTCCATGAGCGCCTCCTTTAGGCGGCCGATGTCCACATATTCCAGATGATCGCCCAGACAGCGGAACATTTCATCAAAATCAACCTCCGCCTTTTCCATGCACTGTGTGCGCAAAAGCTCCGGCAGATGCTCCACCGGCGTCGCCAGCACATCCGCCGCTGACAGAAATGGAATCGCCAGAATGTCCGGATCATACGTTCCGATAATACACAGGATCACTGCTCCCTGCATAAGTTCCAGCAGTTTTTCCCGCAGCAGGTTCCGGTCCGATAAGGATAAGGCAATCACCTCCGCGTCCGTGCAGGCTTTATGCTGGATGAGATACTGCTTCATCTGCAGCGCAACGCCCTCACTTGTGGTGCAGAGCGTAACGATTACTTTTTTTGGGGAATGCCACAGCGCCCCGAGCGACTCTGCCGCCATCCGGTAAACCCGGTCCACCCCATCGGCGATTGCCGCCCCCTTCGACCACTCCATTCCGAATCTTGTGACCGGAAGCGCTACCGCGCGGAGCTGTATTCCTGTCTCGCAGGAAATTGTATACAACATCTGCTGCAATACCTTCTGGTCATACACGGCAAGGACTCCCGCCCCTCTATCGATCGCGAGCAGTTTCTGCCGCAGCAGCTCGTAGGTCTGTTCATCCTTCTGTTCGTAAGGAATGTCAACGGCATACACATTTCCGCGGTGAAGCTGCTCCTCGATGGTATCTGCGAGTGCCCGCGCGACTCCCTGTCCGTAAAAGACAAATAAAAGTACCGGCGACGGTTCGTCCGTCCGGATCTGTGGCTCGCTGACCTGCGTCTCCTCGGCAGGCGGCATTTCCGATACAAGTACCGTCACGCCCCCTTCCTGATAGGAATAGCGCATCTGCGGTTTTACCAGCGCATCCACCGCCTCCTTGTCCGCGCGGTAGTTTAAGAATCCCTTGCGCACAGACGGATCAAAGTCGCTGATGTAGAGGTGAAGTTCTCCCCCGTGATCCATGTAGTCCCGCAGATAAGCATTCATGCAGGCTTTCCGGATCTGTGTCTTTAAGGTCAGTATCTCCTTTTCACAAGGGAACAGCATCAGGCAGGTGAGCACCTCGGACTCCAGCGTGATCGTGCGCTTCGTTCTGCATGCCTCCGCCACCAGAAAATGTTCCAGCAGCTTCCGCCGCTCTGGAAGCGGACGCTCCGTAAGGGACGGGAGCCGGATCTCCGCCAGCACGTGGTCTTCCAGCATGGAAATCACATCCAGCGCCTTGTCGTCGCAGGATAGAAAAATCATCGGCAGTTCCCGCGCATCCTCCGCCTCCACAAAACAGCGGAGCAGCTTGCGTCTGACGTTCACCGACAGGAACTGTACCTTATGTAAAAACAGGATTCCCGTGGCTGCCTCCGCGAGCATTCCTCCCTGCACGCCGTCTCCGAGCAGGTCTGCGATCGTTGCCGCATCGTCCGCTCCGAAATCCATGCAGTCACACATTACAAACGGCGCCTGTTCCGCAACCAGTCCCTGCTGTACGGCAGCTTTGTGCATCACTTCCGCCATGTATTTTCTGCCGCTTCCCTCTCTTCCGATCAGAAGAACATTCAGTCCGCGGTGCGGATACAAAAGTGCCGCCCTGGCAAGCTGAACGGCATATTTTAAACTGCCGTCATATCCCACCAGTTCCCGGAACGCTCCCTCCTCATCCGCAAACGCTTCCGTCAGCGAATATAAGACCGGCCGGCTGCTGCTCTTTTTTACCCTGCCTTCCCGGAGGAGTTCGCCCAGTGCAGTGCTGACGTTGGTGCGCTGCATTCCGAGTGCCTCTGCGATCTCATTAGTAGAGATCCCGTGATTGGCATTCACGGAGCTGTGGAGTTTTACAAATTCGTATATCTGCTCTCTGTTTCCCTTCATATGGTTCCTCATAAGAAATCGCTGATCTCTTCGATACGCTTACTATATGTTTTTTCTTTCTGACTGTCAATTTCACATAGTGTATAAATTTTGCATCCTTCATCTATACTCATTTTCATACAAAATGCTTTCTTTTTCAACTCTCTTTTTGTCTGTTTTTTCCAATAATCCGCTTCTTTTCTTCCTGTCGCTTCTTTCTCCGCTTATTTAGTGTATATGTTTTCTCTGATCACATACACTTAGTGTATAAGTTTTTTCTTTTTTTACATTTTTAAAGATTTTGAAAAAAAGAACCCGTGAGAACATCTCCGCAATTCAGATATGTTCTCACGGGTTCTTATGATAATTTCAAGGTTATATTTTGACGTTTCTTGAAGGAAAAATGGCACCGTTTCTAGTACAGATTGCAGCGCCCGCGCTCCTCGCGCTCCATATCACGCACATACTGCGCCTGATATTCCATCGTGATCTCACGAAGTTCCTTGATTCCCTCAATATAAGGCAGATACATATCATACCCGTCCATGGCATCATCGCATCCTAACTCACTGTATCCCAGGGAATCTTTTACGATCTGCTCCCGCTGTTCTCTTGTCGTATTTTTGATCAGATATTCTTCCATGTTTTTCTCCTTATTCTAAAAAGTCAGACGCATTTCATACCACACAGCGCCTCCGTGTTCCGATCCGGACACGCCCTCATTCCGGTAGCCGAACTGCTCGTAAAACGGAAGCAGTCTCTCCTTACAGGTCAGCACCAGTCCCTTTTTTCCCTGTGACTTTGTATCCGCAATTACCCTGCGCATCAGCGCTGCCGCATATCCCTTTCCCTGCTCTGCGGGGTCCGTCGCCACACCAAAGATCATCTGCCACGCACCATCCTTGCTGTGCATATCGGCATGTTCATACATCGCGTCGGTCAGATGCTCCTCGTCGGTTGCCATGCCGTTAATCATGGATACCAGTTTTTCATCCTCGTAGAGCAGCCAGAAATGATCAGGAAAACTTGCCAGCCGATCGAAAAATGCCTCTCTCCCCGCCGCTTCCGCCGCAGGAAAACACTTTGCTTCCAACTCTGTAACCGCCTTTAGGTCCTCCATTGCCGCATGTCTGATTGTCATCTTCTCTTCCTCCCTGCGCCGGTCTCTTACCAGAACACATTATAAGCGCCTTCTTCGCCCGATGCAATATCCTGCACTTAATTTCTGTGTATCATTGAAGTAACCATGAAATTTCATAGCAATGTGAACAGTAAAACGGCTCTCTGCGATCAGATGTTTTCCGATCACAAAAAGCCGTTTTCCATGGCACCTCTTTACCTGTAATTTTGTCTTATGCCAGAACCTTTTTATTATCAGCCCCCGGTGTCGTGACGATCATCTGCCCGGGTGTGATAAGAAGTGCTCCCGTTCCCGGCGCAGCCGGATATCTCTTGACGAGCTTCCGGCTTCAATCTCATAGCTGCCCATTTTTTCTGCAAATGCATGCTGCTTCTCGTCATACACGGAAAATGCCGCCGCTGTCAGAAGAAGCGTTACCGTCTTTTCCTCCCCCGGCATCAGCTCCATCTTTTCAAACGCACACAGTTTATGTGCTGGGCGGTCGTCCTGCCGCTCTTTCGGTGCCACATACACCTGCACCACTTCTTTTCCGGCACGAAGACTGTCATTCTTCACGGTCACTGCAAGCTCATACCGCGGGGCGTCCATCGTCCCCCCGGTCTCTGCGGATGCCGTGACCGGACGAACCGTCATATATTTATAGACAAAACGGCTGTAGGAAAGCCCGTGTCCAAAGCCATAGTATAACGGTGTATCCACAGTGTCGTAATAGCGGTATCCCACCATCACGCCCTCCTTGTATTCCACCACGTCCTTCTTTGCAAATGTTCCGATCGTATGTGCCGGGCAATCGTTTGCATCCTTCGGGAACGACTCCGCAAGCCTGCCGGATGGATTCTCTTTTCCAAACAAAATCTCCGCAATCGCCGTTCCTCCCTCCATTCCGGCATAATAACTCCAGAGCACCGCCTTTGCCTGCTCATTCCACGGCATCGCCACCGGTGATCCGGCGTAGAGCACAATCACAGTGTCCGGTCTGACGGCAAGAAGTTCCCCGATCAGCGCATCCTGTTCATAGGGAAGCGTGAGGGTCGTCCGGTCATAGCCCTCCGAGTCAAAATCATGATTCAGGCCTCCCACAAAAATCACCGTGTCACATTCCTTCGCCAGCGCCACCGCCTCCTCGCGGAAGCGCTTCCTGCACTCCTTCGTCTCATCGGACACTTCCGCTTCTTCAGAAGTTTTGCCCCAGTCCTTTTTGGTGCTGTCCGCCTGCCAGTTCACACTGCCTTGTGCCTCCTTGCCGGGGATATAGTAGCCCGGTGCATACTCCACTTTCACATTCCCGCCGAGGAGCTTTTTGATTCCGAGCAGCGGTGAGATCTCGTAGAGCGCCTTGATCTCAGCACTGCCGCCCCCGTTGGAGTGAATTGCCGCAGCATTCTGTCCGATCACTGCAACACGCTTCACCTTTTTTGCATCGAGTGGAAGACATTCCTCTTCATTTTTTAGCAGAACCACCGATTCCCTGGCGATCTTTAATACCGTGTCCTGATGCTCTCTGCTGTTGTAAGTTCCGGTCTTTCTGGTCTCTCTCTTTTCTCCGATCATATGCAGGCGGAACATCAGCCGCAGAATATTGCGCACCTTTTCATCAATGAGCGCCTCGGAGATCTCACCGGAACGCACCATCTTTAAAAGCGGCTCTGCCAGATACTGCTGGTCGAAATCGTACGTCACTTCCATCTCCACATCAATCGCAGCTTCCGCCGCTTCTCTGGTGTCATGGACACCGCCCCAGTCCGAGACCACCACACCGTCAAATCCCCAGTCGCGCCGCAGTGTGCCGTTTAACAGTTTTTTGCTGGTGCAGCAGTGTTCCCCGTTTAACAGATTGTATGCTCCCATCACCGCATGGACACCGCCCTTTTGCACCGCCGCGCGAAATCCCGGAAAATAGATTTCCTCTAAGGTCTGGGGCGATACTTTCGTGTCTACCCAGAGACGCTCTGTCTCCTGCGAGTTGGCTGCAAAATGCTTTACGCACGCCGCTACATCCGACTGCTGGATTCCCTTCACCATCGGCACGACCAGTTCCGAGATCAGATACGGGTCCTCGCTCATATATTCAAAATTTCTTCCGCAGAACGGGCTCCGCTTGATATTGATTCCCGGCGCGAGAATCATGTCTTTGCCTCTTCCTCTTGCCTCCTCGCCCAGCACTCTGCCCTCCTCACCCGCAAGTTCGCGGTTCCAGGTTGATGCTACCGCGCTGTTGCACGGGAGATAGCTGACAAAATCATCTGTCGTGCCTGTATTTCTCCACTCATTGTCCGCAAATTCCGCACGCACGCCCATCGGACCGTCCGAGAAAAAGAGCGGCGGTATGGAAAGCCGCTCCACCCCCTCGGTGCGGAACAGCCCCGCGCCATGAATCATTCCGATCTTTTCTTCCAGTGTCAGCTGTTCTAATAATTTCCCGATCTGTACTTCATATGTCTCTGTTTTCATTGCCACCTCCGGCTGCATTTAAAATTCGACTGTTACGTTTCCTTCCTTTGGAACCGCGATCACGGCATGATCCCCGTCCATCTCATAGGCACAGCTTACCGTCTTCGGCATTCCCGCATGCATGAGCGCCACTTTCACCTCCGTACCTCCGGACACCTGAATCTCGTACCGGCTGCCGCAATGTGTGACCGCTGCCTTCACCGCTTCCCGGTTTTCCGTATCGTACACCGTCGTCTGTGCCTCGCACCCATCGTCAAGCGCATAGACCCGGAATGTCGTTCCATCTGCATAATCATAAACCGCATTGTCATCCCTTGCACCCATCGCAACGATGCTGCCCTCTCTGACGTAGAGCGGGATACTCAGATAGCCATGCTTCTCTTTGTACCATCTGCCGCCCTCCTTCACATCGCCGCTAAGCAGTGATGTCCAGCGTCCCTCGGGAAGATAATACTCCGCGATTCCGTCCTCATTAAAAATCGGAGCTACCAACAGGGAATCGCCCAGCATATACTGGCTTGCCAGATATGCGCAGTTCCGGTCCTCCGTAAACTCAAGCACCATACTCCGCATCATCGGCACACCGGTCTTTGCCGTCTCGATGGCATTGCGGTACAGATACGGCATCAGACGCGCCTTTAATTTTGCAAAATAGCGCACCACGTCCACCGCTTCCTCATCATAAGCCCAGGGCACACGGTAAGAAGTGGAACCGTGCAGTCTGGAATGTGTCGAAAGCAGTCCGAACGCGCACCATCTCTTGTAGACATCCGGCGTGGAAGTGCTCTCAAATCCTCCGATGTCATGACTCCAGAAGCCAAAACCGGAACTTGTCAGCGACAGACCGCCCCGCAGACTCTCCTCCATTGACTCATAATCCGACCAGCAGTCCCCTCCCCAGTGTACCGGGAATTTCTGGCCGCCCGCTGTTGCGGAGCGCGCAAAAAGAATCGCTTCCTTCTCGCCCTTTTTCTTTGCAATCACGTCATGCACCGTCTTATTGTACATGTATGTATAATAATTGTGCATCTTGACTGGATCGGATCCGTCATAATACACACAGTCTGTCGGAATCCGCTCACCGAAATCCGTCTTAAAGCAGTCGACTCCCATATCCAAAAGTGCTTCCAGCTTCTTTCCATACCACTCGCACGCTGCCGGATTGGTAAAATCCACAATGGCAAGCCCCGGCTGCCACATATCCCACTGCCATACATTACCGTTGGCACGTTTCAGGAAATAGCCGCCCTTTACGCCCTCCTCAAACAACGAGGACTCCTGTCCCACATAGCTGTTGATCCAGACGCAGATCTTTAACCCTTTTTCTTTCAGGCGCTTTAACATTCCCTCCGGATCCGGGAACACACGCTCATCCCAGGTAAAGTCACACCAGTGAAAGTCCTTCATCCAGAAGCAGTCAAAGTGGAAAACCGAGAGCGGAATTCCACGCTCGATCATGCCATCCACAAAACTGTTTACCGTCTTCTCATCATAATTCGTCGTAAAGGAAGTAGACAGCCACAGGCCGAACGTCCACGGTGCCGGGAGCGCCGGTTTTCCGGTAATATCCGTGTAGCGCATCAGCACCTCCTTCATCGTCGGGCCGTTAATCAGAAAATAATCGAGACTCTCCCCAGGTACGGAAAACTCCACCTTGGTCACCATTTCCGTTGCCACCTCAAAGGAAACCTTTTCCGGATGATTGACAAATACGCCATATCCTTTATTGGAAAGGTAAAACGGGATGTTCTTGTAGGACTGCTCCGTGGAAGTCCCCCCGTCCTCATTCCAGATGTCCACACTCTGACCATTTTTTACGAATGCCGAAAAGCGTTCGCCCAGTCCATACACCAGTTCGCCGACCGAGAGGGAAAGCTGCTCCCTCATGTAGGCATCCTCCGGTCCCTTATCGTATGCGCTGCCTTTCCAGTTCGTCTTCATGTAGGCGAGATCTCTCCATCCGCTGCCGGTGATCTTCTCCGCTCCGCGCCAGAATACAAACGCTCCGCTCTCTTTCTCAATCTCGATGCGAAGTTCCCCGCTCTTTACAATGATCTGTTTTTCTGTTTCTTCCGCCGCAAGATTTCCGGTCTGTGGCGGTGCAAGCTCAAACTGCGGCATGCGCTCCTTAAGTCCCATGTGGTGATGTGTCTGGATACGGAGCACTTCCGGATACGGCGCACTGATCTGAATCGTCAGATTCACCCCGCCTAACGTATCCCCTCTGTGGTTAATCTTATTCGTCGGTGCGCATAGCGTAACCCGGTCTTTCTCTATCTTCGTAAAATAAATCTGCGCCGATGAAAAGCAGGCGCAATCTTCCTTCTGTAACCAGCATCCGTTACTGAATTTCATCGTTCTCCTCCTTACTCCTCGTATTGTATTTTTTATTTCCCAGCATCCTCATCTTACCGTACCCAAACGGAAAAATATACCGTACAAATTGCACATAAAACACGGTACAAATTTGACACAACACCACCCCAAACGCTATGATTTTAGGAGATTATTTTCCAGCAGTAAAATCAGGAAGGATGCACTATGTATAAGTTGTTCATTGCAGATGACGAGGCCATCATACGCGAGGGTCTGCGCTGTCTGCTTGATTGGGAAACATTGGGATTTACCATTGCAGGAGAAGCGGCAAACGGCGATGCCGCCCTGCAATTTCTTTTGTCTGAAACGCCGGATCTGGTTCTGCTCGATATCCGCATGCCGGGTATGTCTGGACTGGATGTTGTCCGCATTGCCAGGGAACACGGCTATGACGGAAAAGTTGTCATCTTAAGCGGTTACTCGGATTTCAATTACGCCAGAACAGCCATACGCTACGGCGTACTCTCCTATCTCACCAAGCCCATCGACGAAGATGAGCTTCTCGAGATTGTCTCGCAGATACGGAATCAGCTGGATTCCGATGCCAGCGCCCGGGATTCTTCTGCACATTACCGGCAGAAAGCATACGATTCCATCATCCGGGATCTGCTTGCCGGCACTGCCGCCTACGACCGCCTGGATCGTGCGGAGTTGCATCTGAATGCGGATATATATCAGGTAATCATCTACGAAAAATACAGCCACCGCACGGAGGACGCGGCCTACCGCTTTTCCGACCTGCTGCGCGTGACCAACCAGGATCACAATTCCTTTGACCATATCACGGATGACACCCGCGAGATCATCCTGCTTAAGGGCAGCTTTGCCACCGAAAAATTCAACAGCTTTCTGGAACGCTTCCAAAGGCAGTGCCAGCCGCAGAAGGATTCCCCGCTGGACAGTCTGTTTCTCGCTTACGGTCGCCCTGTATCACATCTGGAAGAGATCGCGCTCTCCTATACAGACGCTTCCCGGCTGATCGACCAGCGCTTTTTCTGTGAGGAAGATCAGCATACCTTAGGCTATGAGAATCTCCCGACGCTCGGCAGCGGTCTTCCACTCATTACCGGTGCCTTTCTGGATGAATACGCAGGCCGCCTTTTTGACGGGCTCTCCTCATTCAGCCGGAGCCGCACTGCAGAGATTCTGGGTGAATTACAGACAAAGCTGTATCAGTCGTCCGATTCCATTGATACCATCAAGCTGTTTTTTGCAGATCTGTATCTTCAGATCAAGGAGCGCATCGGCCGCTCTTACACCAGCGTCGATATTCCTTTTCCGGGGAACGGAGAAATCATACGCATCATCTCCGAAAAATATTATCTGTATGAAATCATCCGCTTTCTGACAGAACAGTTTGAACTGATCTTATCCTCCATCGGCCGCACGTCGAAGGAGGGCGTGATTGACGACATTCTCTATTACATCGAGCACAATTACGCACGCAATCTCACACTGGAGGCAATCGCGCCGCTTTTTGGCTACAACAGTTCTTATCTCGGCAAGATCTTCAGCAAAAAGGTCGGGGAAAATTTCAACTCCTATCTCGACCATGTACGTATCGAACACTCCAAGGAACTGCTCCTTGGCAATGATATGAAGGTATACGAGATTGCAGAAAAAGTCGGCTACCGCAATGTCGATTATTTTCACATCAAATTCAAACGTCAAGTCGGAATGACGCCCGCCGAATTTCGCAGGACACACCGGCAGTAAAACAAAAGGAGCAGGAACTCTCCGGTTCATCCCCAAGAATTCCTGCTCCTTTTATCAATAAAACCTGATTCACTTTTCTATACGGCCATTCTGCCAGAATACTTCTCTGTTCTACTGCACAGCAGCTACTTTTTCCTGAATGATCTCAGTCAGCATCTGCTCGGCATCTGCCATTCCCGCATTCTCCAAATCCGAAATCATCTTGTCGTAGGAAGCGTCAAATTCTTCTTCCGATCCGATCACACAGCTGATAAGCGCAGACCATGCGATCTCATCGAGCTGATTTGCAATCTCATCAAACTCCGTCGGCTTTGCGTAAGCCCAGATCGGAGAGTAGTCCGGTGTGGTAAATTCATCCGCCTGCGGGAAAATATCCGTCAGAAGCTCCACATTCCATGCTTCACATGCTGCCTTCTGCTCGTCATCATAATCCGCCATGACGCTCTCTTTGTTCGTGGTTGTGTAGGTGCTTCCGGTCGGGTCTTCAACACTGTTTCCATAGCACGGGAACGGATAATTGTGGAAACCGACACCGGTCTTCTTCTGATAATCCTTATCCTCCGTTGCATACTTTACTTCGTCTTCCGTGCGGTAACGGTGTCCTTCATCATCCAGGAAGTAGTTCACACCTTCAATTCCCCACTGTACAAGCACCTGTCCCTCATCGGAGCAGATGTAATCCAGATATTTGATTGCCGCCACCGGATCCTTACAGGAAGTAGTGATTCCAACGCCGTAGCCGGTCGTAAGTCCCTGATACATCAGAGACGGGCACTTGGTGTCCGCATCCATGGCAAGCGGTAGCGGTGCATACGTCTTACCGTACTTTCCGTCCGCTTTCAAAACCTTCTCGCCATCGCCGTAATCCCAGTCTGTATCAAACAGCGCCAGCACGCGTCCGGATGCGATCTTTGCGATGTAGTCCTCGTGTGTCTGGGTTGCGAATTCCGGATCAAGAATTCCCTCGTTGTACATTTTATTCATCCAGCGGAAATACTCTCTCTCCTTGTCAGAGCGGAATTTGTACATCGCATTATTGTTCTCATCCACGATCCACTGTCCGTTGTCCGGTGCTCCGTCCGCGATATACCCTGCCGGATTGCCAAGCGTGATCATCCAGTGCCAGTCCGAAGTCGACAGCGTAAAACCGATCGTATCCAGACCGTCGTCCGTGGTCGGATGTGCAGCAATATAATCCTTTAACATCGTCTCAAACTCATCTAACGTCCTCGGTACCTCGTAGTCATTCTCCTTTAAAACATCCCACTGAAGCTGTGCCGTACCGGATGTCTTAAATGTCTCTCCTCCCGTTGCATAAGCCGAAAGCTGATAGATCGAAGGATCATCCTCAGAATATTTTAATTTGTCAAACTCATCTCCATAAAGCTTCTTGATATTCGGACCATACTCCTCAATCAGATCCGTCATATCAATCAAGGCTCCTGCATCGATCAGTGCTCCTGCATCCCCCTTGGCATAGATCATATCCGGGTAATTCTGCTCCGCGATCATCAGTGCGACCTTCTCATCATCGGCTGACACCGGATAATCGGTCTTTAACTTCACACCGGTTGCCTCCGTCAGTGCCTGTGCCACCGGATCGGTCCATGGATCCTCCTGTCCGTCCGCATTGTAGAACGTCAGTTCTACCACATCACCAGATGTTCCGCTGCCCGCACTCTCTGTTCCCCCACTCACGGAAGAAGTGTCTGCTGCTTCTCCATTTCCACAGCCGCCCAGAACCCCTGCTGCCATAGATGCCACCAGCATCAATGCACATAACCTTTTTTGCCTCATAATCTTTCTTCTCCTCTCTTCTTTGCTTGCTCTATCAGTAATCAGTCTTTGACTGCACCGATCGTCATACCACCTACAAAATACCGCTGCAGGAACGGATACACAATCAGGATCGGAACCGTTGCAATGATCGTGATTGCCATTCGGATCGACATCGGAGATACCGCGCTCTTTAACTGTTCTGCGGCATGCGGATCAACCTTGATCGTCGCCTTCTCCATAATCTCATATAATACATACTGTAAGGTCGGAAGATCTCTTGCATACAGATAGGTATCCATAAAGGAATTCCACTGTCCGACTGCCACAAAAAGTGCCACCGTCGCAAGTACCGGCTTACATAGCGGCAGAACGATCTTTGCGAAAATAATAAAATCGTTTGCCCCGTCAATTCTGGCTGCCTCCTGCAGGGCAATCGGCAGTCCGTCTATAAACGAACGGATCAGAATGATATTGTACACCCAGATCAGTCCCGGAAGTATATAGACCAGAAAATGATTTCCTAATTTTAACGATCTTGTAATCAGAAGATATTCGGGTACCAGTCCGCCGCTGACATACATGGTAATTACAAACAGCACCGTGAACAGCTTGTTAAAATAGAAATCCCTTCTGCTTAAAACATACGCTACCATCGCTGTCGCAGCCACGCCGGTCAGCGTACCGATCAGCGTTCGCACAATCGACATGGCAAACGGCTCAAACAGATTGTTTTCCTGAAACACATAAGTGTAATTGCTCCAGGTGAACTTTCGTGGAATGATAAAATTGATATTGCGCATGGTATCGATCGGGTCGTTGAATGAGATTGCAAGTACATTTAAAAACGGATATAAAGTCACAATAATAACGCCGATGAAGATCACCAGTAATATGTAATCCAAAATATTATCTTTACTTTTTATTTTTGTATGACTGCGTGCCATATGCTTTCCCTCCTTAGATCAATCTGCTCTCGCCGAGCCATCCGGCTATCTTGTTGGCGATAAACAAAAGTGCAATTCCGACTAACGACTGGAACATGCCGATCGCAGTTCCGAGACCGTAGTTATTGTTACCGATACCGCGGATATAAGCAAACCAGGAAAGCACCATTGCATGATCCTGCACAATACCGTTAGAGAGAAGCATCTGACGCTCCATACCGACATTTAAAGCACCACCAATTCCCATAATAAGAAGCACCACCACCGTCGGCTTGATCCCCGGCAGTGTAATGTGCCAGATTCTCTGCAGACGGTTCGCGCCGTCCACCTTTGCCGCCTCATAAAGCCCCTGGTCGATTCCTGCCATCGCGGAGAGATATACGATCGCATCCCAGCCGACTTCCTTCCAGACATTGATGATGCAGACGACGATCCAGAACAGAACCGAGTTTGTAGACATAAGCTTTAGATTTTTACCGACCAGTGTATCTAACATGCCACCGTCATTTAATACCATCTTTGCAATACTTGCGATGACAACCCAGGATACGAAATGCGGTAAATAGGAAATGGTCTGTGTGACCTTCTTAAAACGATTGAAACAGATCTCATTGAGCATGAGTGCAAACAGGATCGCCATGACGGTTCCAAGTGCAATTCCCAGCACACTCAGACCAATCGTATTGATCATGGTCTGACCGAACAGCCGGTCTGTGAATGCCTTTTTAAAATTGTCAAACCCCACAAATTTTCTCTGCCATACCGGAAGTGCAAAGCTGTTTGGCTTTACCTCCTGAAACGCCATTGTCCATCCCCACAGCGGAACATATTTAAAAATGATGAGCCAGATGACAAAAGGTACCGACATCAACAGCAGATACCGCTGCTTCCACATAAGCTGCCAGCTGAATTTCTGTTTGACCACTTTGACTTTCTGTTTCTTTTCTGTCTTCATATCATTTTCCTCCTCTTTTCATCCTTATTATAGGATTGGGAGCAAAATTTTAATACCTTACTATTTTCATCATTTTTACCATAAAATTTGCATTTTTTATAGGGGGTTTGCATGTATTAAAATACCTGTTCTGCGGATCGTTTTTTCTTCCACAGAACAGGCTTTTGTGATTTATGATTCCGTTTCTTCCCAGTCACCCGGAAGCGTTATCTCCACCCGGGTATATTCGCCGCAGATGCTTTCCACTGTCACGCCGTACTCCTCCCCGTAACGCAGCCGCACTCTCTGATTGACATTGCAGATGCCGATATGTTCTCCCTTTGTGCGGTTGCCTGCAAGCTCTCTGCGGATCTCCGCAATCTTTTCCCCGCAGATGCCGGCGCCGTCATCGGTAACCGTGATGACCACATTCTGTCCGCTGCGTTTGACACAGATATCGATGTGACCGACATCCTCGCTTCCCTCAAGTCCGTGTATGATACAATTTTCCACCAGCGGCTGGATCAGAAGCGGAAGGATCTTCTGCCTCTCGGTACCTTCCTCCACATAGATCTGATACTGAATCCGTTCGCCGAAGCGGTACTGTTGAATCTTCAGATAATATTCTGCCAATTCCACCTCCTCTCGGATCGTCATATCCTTTGAACCTGCCTGGATACTGCTGCGCAGGATCTTTCCGAGCATCTTCACCAGTTCCTCGATCTCATACTGCTTGTTGATGCGCGCCTTCATGCGGATGGTTTCCAGTGTATTATACAGGAAATGCGGGTTGATCTGGCTGGTGAGCATCTTAAACTCCGCATCCTTCTGGCTGCTCTTAAGCCGCTCCGCGTGAATCTTCTCCTGATACACCTGCGCCAGAAGCCTTTGAATTCTCCAGATCATGACGCTTAAGTAATCATAAAGCTGACTGATCTCATCATTTCCTCCGAGCTTTTCCTCAAGTTCAAAATTTCCCTCAGACGCTTTCTGCATCTGTTCCCGGAATCTGCCGACACGCCTTGCAAACGACCAGGAAAATGCAAAAATCAACGTCCCGGCAAGCACAACGCTCCCAAGGAACAGCCAGATACTCTTTCGCTGCTGTGCATACGCTTCCCTTAAGATCTCATCCACCGCACGCACACTGACCACCTGAAAATAATCGCTGGTATCCTCCTGCTTTACATTCTCACAGGTGAGGACATATTCTTCCTCCCCTGCCTTGATGCGCGTCTGATACTTCTCCTCGGCGGCATCCGGCAGATACTGCTTTAATTCTTCAAAAGGAATCGTCTCATGACGGCTCGTAAGCAAGGTCTCGCCATCCAGCACAATATAGGTACTTCCCTCCCGCTCCCAGATCATTTTCTCAAACTGCTGCGGGCGCAGATAGATCACAAGCACCCCGACATTTTCGCTCTTTTTGGTCTTGATCATACGGGCAATGGCAGGCGCATGGTCATATTTGGGCAGGCTGATCGGCAGACACGTCCACACGCAGCCGCTTCCCTCTGTACTCACTCTCTGATACCAGGCCTCGACCTCCGTGTCCGCATCCACAACCACAAAGTCCGAATTGCCGCGCAGCGTATGATTCTGCAGGAAAATACTGATTCTGGAGATCATCGTGTTGTAGTAACTCTGATATTCCTTAAAAGCGGTATAGCCTCTGTAGTCATTGATCATCTCCTGATAATCCGTATACTGTTTTGCCGCAATCTCCTCGAGCTTGTCATCGAAATAAAAGTACGAAGAGACCGTGGTCATCGTATTCTCCAATTCCAGGATCTGTCTTCCGATCGTCTGCAGTTCCGCAATCTCCGCATTCTCCGCCTGACTCACCAGCACCTGATTGGTTCCGTGAATCAGATAGCCGATAATGGCGGAAAGCGGCAAAAGCCCGCCTATCACATAGATTAAAATCATGCGGTAGACGAGCTTCATTCCCAGTATCCGGTTTATCAGTTGTTTTATCTTTGTCTTCATACGCTTCGTTTCAGTATTGCCACGCCGTACGCCGGCAGCGTCAGCTTGCTCCCCTTTTTCCACTCCATACCGGTCACAAGATCCGTTGCGTCCTGCTCCACCGGCACACTCTGCTCTATTTTCTCATGATTTAACAGAAAAAGGAACTCTTTTTTTTCATCGCGTCCCACACGTAAGACTGCTTCCACGCCCCCGGGAGTCTGTGCCACCGGCGTGATCCCGGCTTTTTCGCAGATCTCCCGTATCAGTGCTTCATAAAATGACGCGTCCGACCGCACCGCCACATAATACGCCGCTCCCGCTCCGTAACGGTTTTTCGTGAGCACCGGCATTCCCGCATAAAAATCCTCCTCGTAGGTTGCAAGCACACCGGCTCCCTCCGGATGCAGCAGATCACACAGCAGAACCGCCTCATGCCGCGCGCCCTTCCATGTAAAATGATTCGTCTCTCCCTCCGGCAGGGCATCGCTCTCCTCCACCCAGATGCCTAAGAGATCACGCAGTTTCCCCGGATACCCTCCGGTCACCACCAGATCATGATCATCCACATAGCCGCTGAAAAAAGTAGTTACAAAAATACCGCCCGCCTGCACAAACGCTTTGATCTTCTCATCCACACCCGGCTTTACCATATATAAGACCGGGGCAATAATCACGCGATAGTCCGAGAAATCATCCTCCACCCCGATGATATCGGTCGCCATATTCTGCTCGTAGAGCGCCGTGTAATAGTTCTGGATCTCATCGCGGTACTTTAAAAGCACGCTCGGTCCTGCGGAATACTCGATCGCCCACCAGTTCTCCCAGTCAAACAGAATCGCCGTCTCCTTCCTTGCCCGCGCGCCCAGAGTCTCATCTCCCAGCGCCTTTAGTTCTGCGCCGAGGGCTGCCGCTTCCCGGAACACTCTGGTATTTTCATTTCCCACATGGTCAATGATCGCTCCGTGATATTTTTCACAGGCACCGATACTCCGGCGCATCTGGAAAAACATCACCGAATCCGCCCCGTGCGCCACCGCCTGATAGCTCCAAAGGCGCATGACCCCCGGACGTTTTAAGGCATTGTACGGCAGCCAGTTCGTCACACTCGGCGTCTGCTCCATCAGAAGGAACGGCTTTCCGCCGCCGATACCGCGCATCAGTTCATGGGACAGGGCAATCTGCGCCGGTGTGTCCTGGTTGGAAGGGTAATTGTCCCAGGATACCATATCCATGTATTTTGCCCACTTCTGATAATCCAGCGGCTTATAGAACCCCATCAGATTGGTTGTGACCGGGATGTCCGGCGTATGCCGCTTCACCGCCTCATATTCCAGGCGATAACACTCTAAAATACTGTCCGAATTAAATCTCCGGTAATCTAAGGAGATTCCCTGAAACATCGTGCGCTCATAGGCGAAATGTTCGCTCAGCAGATTCGGCAGGACAATTTCTTCCCAGTCATAGAACGTATGTCCCCAGAATGCCGTATCCCAGACGCGGTTCACCTCCTCAATCGTGTGGTACTTCTTTTTCAGCCACACGCGAAATGCCTTCTCGCAATTTTCGCAGTAACACTCTCCGCCGTATTCATTGGAGATATGCCATGCCACAATATTGTCATAGTCTTTGTAATGTTCCGCCAGCTTCTCCGCCAGCCGTGCCGAATACATGCGGTAGACGGGACTGTTCGGGCAGGAATTGTGTCTGCCACCGAACTTGCGCTTCATTCCGTTGAACTCCGTGCGCAGGATTTCCGGGTACCGGTGTGCCATCCAAGCCGGATGCGCGCCGGTCGATGTTGCAAGCACGACCTTCAGTCCGTTTTTCTTCACCAGTTCCATAATGCGGTCCAGTTTTGTAAAATCATAGGTGCTCTCGTCCGGCTGTAGCATTGCCCAGGAAAACACATTGAGTGTCACCGTATCAATGTGCGCCAGCCCAAACAGGTGCATATCTTCCTCCCAGGTTGCCTCATCCCACTGCTCCGGATTGTAGTCGCCGCCAAACGCAATTTTATTCTGATTCCATATTTTCTCGTACATTGCCCTCTCCTTTTTGTCTGCTAATCCACTTCCAACCGGAATACCACCGGAAAATCACTCTCAATCCCCGGCGCCGCTATGTGAAGCCCTTCCCGGTCTACGTGCCACGCAGCCTGCCCCACATAACCGAGCAGCGTAACCGCACGCAGAATTCCGTGAAACTCCGGTAGATTCTGATTGGTACTCTTTGCAAACGAACGGATCAGAAATCTGCCGTCTTTCGGACAGCGCATGCAGATCGCATAGATGCAGCCGCCGTTCACGGTAAATCGATAGTCTTCCGGTGTATACATGATCTCTGCCGCGTCCGCAAACTGTCCGTCCGCCGCCCGCGTCGGTCCTTCCATGCTTTTTCTCCACACCTTTGACCCACGGACCGCCTCGCCGTTTACCTTCATCCACGACGCCATATCCAAAAGGATCTGCCGGTCGCCCTCGGGAATTGTACCATCCGCTTTGGGTCCGATATTCAAGAGCAGATGGCCGTTCTTGCTTACCACATCCACGAGGGTACATATGATTTCCCTGCTGCTCTTATAATCGAGGCTGTCGGTATAACACCAGGAATTGCGCGCCACCGCCGTGTCCGTCTGCCACGCATACGGCTTTGCCTCCGCAAAACCGCCGCGTTCCACCTCCACGATCCCACTTCCGAACATCATGGCATCATGCTTGTAGCAGATCATGACATCCTCTCCCCAGCTTTTACCACAATTATAATAGAACGCTGCCAGCTTTTTCAAGTAAGGATGAAACGCCTCGTGCTGAATCCACCAGTCGAAATACAAAAGCTTCGGTCGATACTTCACAATCAGCTCCACCGTGCGCGCCAGCCAGTCATCCAGAAATTCCTCACTCGGGAAGGGTTTGCTGAAAAGATCCTGCGGGTCCGGTTCCGGCATTGCCGGCCAGTAAAAATCCCCTTTTTTCATCGGCTCCCTCACATCGCTGTCAAATTCCCTTCCATGTCCCATGAAAAACCAGTGTTCCGCCCTGTGGCTTGAAGTGCAGAACTGCAGCCCGCAAGACTCTACTGCCGACTTTAATTCCCCGAGAAGATCTCTCTTTGGTCCCATCTCCTTCGCGTTCCAATGCGAAAGTTCGCTCTCATACATCTGGAACCCGTCATGGTGCTCCGCCACCGGGAACACATAGCCGGCACCCGCCTCCTTAAAAAACTGCATCCATGACGCAGGATCAAATCTTTCCGCGCGAAACAGCGGGATAAAGTCTTTATAACCAAACTCCCGCTGTTCTCCATACGTTTTCCTGTGATGCTCATACGCCGGCATTCCTTTGATGTACATATTTCTGGAATACCATTCATTGGTGCATGCGGGCACACTGTAAAGTCCCCAGTGTAAAAAAATTCCAAGCTTTTCCCGCAAAAACCAGTCCGGCACAGGCGCCCCCGCAAGCGACGCCCAGTCCGGTCGATAACTCCCCTCTGCAATCTGCTGCTCCAACAAGTTTAAATACTTCTGTTCTGCTTCTGCCTCCATAACTCTCCCGTATCTGTCTACAGTCTCCAAAAACCGCTCCATCATCCGCCTAAAACTTTTCCATTCCATGATCCGCCAACGGATGCTTCGCCATCTGCACCATCAGAAAAACTCCTTCACAGCCGGATACAGCTTCCGGAATTCCTGATAGCGCGCCTCATACTTCTCCACCAGCACCGGATCCGGCTCAACGGTGTCAACAACATGCACCAGCTTCTCACATGCCGCCTGTACACTCTCATATTCCCCGCAGCCCACTGCCGCAAGGATCGCTCCGCCATATCCCGGTCCCTCCTCGCTCTCTATGAGATCAAGCTTAAGGTTTAAAACGGCTGCAAGAATCTTCTTCCACAGCGGGCTCTTTGCACCGCCGCCGCAGATCTTGGAGCGTTCGATCCGGATGCCCAGACTGCGCGCCACCTCGAGGGAATCCCTGAGACCGAACGCTACGCCTTCTAACACCGCCTGCGTCATATCTTCCCGTGTGGTGTCCATCGACATTCCAAGGAACATGGCTCTCGCATCCGGGTCGTTGTGCGGAGAGCGCTCCCCCATCAGATAAGGCAGGAAAAATACCCGGTTTTCTCCCAGATTTTTAATCTTTTCCTGCTCCCGCGCATACTCCGTCGTCTTTAAAATCTCATCCATCCACCACTTGTTGCAGGATGCCGCCGAGAGCATACACCCCATCAGATGATAACCGCCATCCGCGTGATCAAAGGAATGCAGGGCATTGTGTGCGTCCACACCAAACTTCTCACTGGAGATAAAGAGCGTGCCGCTCGTTCCAAGCGACAGGTTGCATCTCCCCTCACCGACCGTCCCGGTGCCGACGGCTGCCGCCGCATTATCGCCCGCTCCCGCAATGATCTTTACTTCAGGAGAAAGTCCCAGTTCTTCCGCGATCTCTGGCTTTAAGGTTCCCACCACCTCATAGCTCTCATAAAGCTTCGGAAGCTGCTCTCTTTCCACATGGCAGATCTCAAGCATCTGCTCCGACCATTCCCGGTGCTCCACATCAAGGAGCAGCATACCGGAGGCGTCCGAATAATCGGTGCAGAACGTTCCGGACAGGCGGTATGCCAGATAATCTTTCGGCAGCATGATCTTTTTCACCCGTTTCCACAGATCTGGCTCATGCTTTTGCATCCAGAGAATCTTTGGCGCCGTAAATCCGGCGAAGGCAATATTCGCGGTATATCCCGACAGTGTTTCCTTTCCGATCACCTGATTTAAGTAATCGGTCTCTTCTGCCGTGCGACCGTCGTTCCAGAGGATCGCCGGACGAATCACTTCATCCCGCTCATCCAATGTCACCAGACCATGCATCTGTCCCCCGAAACTGATCCCCGCCACCTGGCTTTTATCACATTCCGCCAGAAGTTCTTTTAAGCCGTCGATCGACTGTTCATACCAGTCTGCCGGATTCTGTTCCGACCAGCCCGGATGTGGAAATGAAAGATCGTAGGTGCGCGATGCAATTTTTTTTATTTTACCATCGGCATCCATCAGCAGCAATTTTACTGCTGATGTGCCAAGATCAATTCCTATATATAACATACTCTCCCCTTTTCTTATCATTGCAAGACTTCGCTATGCACTGCAAGACTTCGCTATGCATTGCAAGACTTTTCTATGCAAACGGATTCTCCGTCGGATAGCGCACGCCTGCCGGCTGGTTATAACCGATCTCCTCCACCGGCACACCGATATACTTAAATACTTCGTACAGCGCCTTGCCGTAATGTCCGAATGCCACCGCGCCGTGGTGCGGGAAATTCTTCTCAATCAGCACATGGCGGTAAAATCTTCCCATCTCAGGGATGGCGAAAACACCGATCGATCCAAAAGATCTTGTCGCCACCGGAAGTACCTCCCCATGTGCGATATAAGCGCGGAGCTCGCAGTCTGCGGTGCTCTGCAGACGGAAAAACGTAATGTCCCCCGGCATGATGTCCCCCTCAAGGGTTCCGTTTGTCACCTCGACCGGAAGGCTTCTCGCCATGATCTTCTGATTGCGCATCTCACAGAACGCAAGCTTTCCGGAAGTGGTATTTCCACAGTGGAATCCCATAAAGGTGTCCTTTAACGTATATGGATATTTTCCCTCGATCTCTTCCTCATACATATCTGCCGGCACCGAGTTATTGATATCAAGCAGTGTCACGGCATCTTCGCTCACCACGGTGCCGATGAACTCGCTTAAACAGCCGTAAATATCCACCTCGCAGGACACCGGAATTCCCTGTCCGGTCAGACGGCTGTTGACGTAACACGGGACAAAACCGAACTGTGTCTGGAATGCCGGCCAGCACTTGCCCGCAATCGCCACATACTTGCGGTAGCCCTTGTGATCGCGCACCCAGTCTTTTAAGGTCAATTCATACTGCGCCAGCTTTGCAAGCACTTCCGGCTTTTTATTCCCGGCTCCAAGCTCCGCCTCCATCTCTGCCACAACCGCCGGGATTCTCTCATCCCCGTCATGTTTATGGAACGCCTCGAATAAATCAAGCTCTGAATTTTCCTCAATCTCCACACCCAGATTGTAAAGCTGCTTTATCGGTGCGTTGCAGGCAAGGAAATTTAACGGTCTTGGTCCGAAGCTTATGATCTTTAAATTGGAAAGCGCAACTACCGCGCGGGCGATCGGCTCAAATTCATGAATCATGTCCGCACATTCCTCTGCCGTTCCAACCGGATACTCCGGAATGTATGCCCTGATATTGCGAAGCTTTAAGTTATAGCTGGCATTTAACATTCCACAGTAAGCATCCCCTCTGCCATCCAGCAGACTGTCCCCGGATTCTTCCGCCGCAGCAATAAACATTTTCGGTCCGTCAAAATGCTTTGCCAGCAGTGTCTCGGCGATCTCCGGTCCAAAATTGCCGAGGTATACGACAAGTGCATCACACCCGGCCGCCTTCACATCCTCCAGCGCCTGCACCATATGTATTTCGCTCTCCACGATACAGATCGGACATTCATAGATGTGATCCTTTCCGTACTTTTTCGTGTAAGCGTCCATTAACGCCTTTCTCCGGTTCACCGACAGGCTCTCCGGGAAGCAGTCTCTGCTGACTGCCACAACTCCGATCTTAATCTCCGGCATATTTTCTTTGTTCATAAAAATCTCCTTTCCGTTTCAAAAATAGAAACCTTCCTGCTCCGTTTTCCCTGTATCTTTCTTACACCTCAATATTGACCCCCAAAAGTCCGTTAAAAGCACCACGGATTCCTGCTTCCTCATGTGCGATCAGCCACTTGTTCTTCGCAGTCATAAGCGCATCCTCTCCGCTTTTGGGCAAGGCAAAATCAATCTCCGTATTCGTTCCTTTCGGAAGAATCACAATACATTTAAATCCTTCCTCCCCGTCATTGCACGGCGCATAGTGAAGTGTCGTTCCATACATCTCAACAACCGTTCCCGCCGGGACAAAAAATGCTTCCACCCTGGATGTGTCATAAGTAAACGCATCGGTCACATCCGGCAGCCATCCTAACAGCAGCACCATATTTGTCACCGCAATATTGATCTCCGAATTGCGGTGATACTCCAACGCATTTAATCTGTGATTGCTGCCGTTACAATAACCGATCTGAATCGGAAGTCCGCCGTAGATCCGTCTGGCAAACTCTCCCGCCTCCGGCAGCACCTCCAGTTCCTCCATGGATGGCACATAAATGACATCCTCCGGCAGCGGCGTGTGTTCCATCTCGCGGATCAGTCTCGTGCAGTCAAAGCCGCTCCAGACTTTCCCATACCTGCGGAACTTTTCGTCTTTAATTGAATAAATCTCCATGATTCCCCCCTGTTTGTGCTCCTTTCCATAAGTGTACCTTATAAGCAGAGTATAACAGGAGACAGTCATGGAGACTACCTGTTTCTTGTCTTTCCAATGTCACTTTTTTGTCTTTTTATCTAATTTATTTATCAGTGAAATAATTCTTCCCGCACAGAGACGGATTTTCTTTTCCGACAGCCTTCCGTCTGCATACGCCTGCCGGATATCCGCATCATCTTTCTCACTTCCCGGCATAATCAGATCATTTCCGGCTTCGATACACTTCCATGGAATACTGCCGTCTTCCGGCGCTGTTGTACTCCAGTCCGACATGAGTACACCGTCAAATCCCCACTCTTCTCTGGCAATTACAGTGCATAGCGCTCTGCTGTTTGCCGCGTGAACTCCATTGACCCGGTTGTAGGATGTCATGATTGCAACCGGTGCGCTTTCTTTGACTGCAATCTCAAATCCCCTAAGATAGATCTCCCTTAGGGCTCTCTCTGAAATATGCACATCGACCCCCATACGGTTGTCTTCCTGATTGTTGCATGCAAAATGCTTGATCACAGCTCCACAGGTTCCCTCCTCCTGTACACCTCGGACAACCGCAGCAGCCATCTTTCCTGAGAGAAATGGATCTTCCGAATAGTATTCAAAATTCCGCCCGCACAGCGGATTTCTCTGGATATTCATTCCCGGTGCCAGCCACAGATCAATATGGAATTCTTTCATTTCATGTGATACCGCTCTTCCGAAAGACTGCAGCAGTTCCTCATTCCAGGTCTGCGCCATTGCCGTTCCGACCGGAAACGCCGTACAGAACTGATAGTAGGTCCTGGCATTCTCATGCTTTTGCATCGGCTCCAGATAGCCATTTTCCAGTGCTCCCAGTACACTTTTTCCATAGACTTTCCCCGAATCTGCGTCTACCTCATACGACTGATGCAGCCGGATTCCTGCCGGTCCGTCCGCCATGATTAACGCCCTTATTCCATAGGGCTGTTCCAGCGCATGTGTTGTCTCTCCCGCTGATCCCGGGACACGGATTCCCGCCGCGCCGAGTGTACTGCTGTTTTGTTCCACATGACCATATAAGAGCGGAATCAGTTCCTCTGCCGGTATTTTTCCGGTCAGATGCACTTTTTGCTCTTCAGCGGCAGAAAGCTTTCCTGCATCGCTCTCTGCTGCCTCCAGCCGGCATGTGTGCTCTGTGAGCGTTCGTTCGTACACATCAAATTCCCCTGCCTGTTCTAACTTTTGTGAATCGGCACCGATCCATATGCCATACGTTCCGGCTTCCAGATACCAGGCACTCTGTTCTTCCGAAAAACTTGCAAGCATGTTTTTTGGTATTTTAATCTCCAGCTGCTGTATTTCCCCCGGCAGCAGACATTTTGTTTTGGCAAATCCCACCAGCCGCTTTTTTTCTTTTTCCATTCCGGTCTGCGGGAGTGTCGCATAGACCTGCACTGTCTCCTTCCCGGCATAGGTTCCACCCGTATTCTGCACAGACACTGCAAGTTCCAGGGAATTCGTTTCCTCGCGTACAGACCGCTGGCGGATGTGGAATGATGTGTAGGAAAGTCCGTACCCGAACGGAAATAATACCGGCAGATTTTCCCGGTCAAAATGACGGTATCCAACGAAAATTCCCTCCCGGTATTCTTCCTTTTCCAGATCTCCGTTCCTGTATCCATAAGTGTCCGCTGACGGATAATCCCCGTAATGTCTCGCCCATGTCGCCGTAAGTTTTCCGCTTGGAACCACCTTTCCAAACAGGATGTCCGCCACCGCATAACCACCTGCCTGTCCCGGCTGGGAAATATTTAACACAGCCCGTATATTTTTTGCCTGCTCTAAAATGTCTGTCAGTTCTACCGGACCACCGGTGTTCAACAGGAGCACTACCGGAATCTTTTTCTCATTCAAAAATAACAGGTCTTCCTGTTCCCTGCGGCTTAATTCATAGTCGCCGCGCTCTTTTCTGCGGTCACTTCCCTCACCTGAAATGCGGCTTAGCACATAAACTGCCACCCCTGCCCCGGCAATGTCCTGTTCTGTAACCGCTCTTCCCTCCGGGAAACAGAACGGATGATTGGAGTATGCGTCAAACGGATTCTCAACCCGTTTTGTTTCTTCGAGAACCAGTTTTTTCCATTCCTCTCTCGCCTGCTCATACCGCTTTTCATAGTCGCACAGCCACGCTTCACTTGTGATCATTGCGCCCGCTTCCAGCAGCCCCTGATAGACAGAAATTGTCTTCCGGTTGTTGACATCCCCCGAGCCGATTCCGCCTTTTACCGTCTTTTTTGCCCCGCTTCCAAACAGCGCCATAGGAACATCCAAAGGCAGTGGCAGAAGCGATTCATTTTTTAATAAAACCATTGCCTCTTCTGCCACTTTTCTTGCCAGAACATCATGCACCTGCTCCCGGATGGACGTTCTTTCCTCTATGGTTCCACTATATCTCCATTCTCTTTTTCCCATATTCTCTGCATTTCCCTTCAAAATGACAGAAAGAACCATACAGAATTATCTTCCATATGATTCTCTGTCCAGATCGTGTTTACTCTTTCACTCCACCAAGTGTCACACCGGCGATAATATATTTTGATAATAAAAGATATACCAGAATGATCGGCACAATCGCCACCGTAATCATCATGTAAACTTTTCCCATGTCAAAATTCATATAGTCTGCTCCACGCAATGTCGCAATTAAGATCGGCACTGTCATTTTGCTCTTGGTCTGAAGAATCAGTGCCGGAACAAAGTAGTTATTCCAGGAACCGACAAAAGTGAAAATCGCCTGTACCGCGAGCGCCGGCTTCATAATCGGCAGCACAATACAGTTAAACGTCCTAAATTCGCCTGATCCGTCGATTCTTGCCGCCTCCACTAAGGACAGGGGCAGTGATGACTGCAGGTAGCTGTACATAAAATAGAATACCGCAGGCGACGCGATGCTTGGAATAATGAGCGGATACCAGGTATCATATAACCCCATTTTCGTGATCAGCCGCAAAAATCCCATTGCCGTTACCTGAGTCGGCATGACCAAAATTGCCATGATAAAGGTAAATGCTATTTTTCTGGTCTTAAATTCATAAGCATACAGACCATATGCCGTCAACGCGGAAAAGTAAGTACACAAAACCGCGCAGGCAGTTGAGATACAGATACTGTTTATAATTCCGCGGAACATCGGGAAGCTTCCGTCATTTGCCACATTCTTTAAATTTTCCAGCAGATGGGTGCCCGGCAATGCCGAAAACCCCTTTTGCAGCTCCGCATGAGAACGGGTTGCATTGATAATCAGAATATAGAAGAAGAACAGACACATAAATGACAGTATAATCAACACAATATGCGCCAGAACACTCCGCAAACTGTTTCCTGATTTTGATTTCATGTTTTATCTCCTCCTTCTTCTTTCTTCTCTGGCAGCTTTTTTCGCCGCTGCCTTCGATCCGTCCGGATCATTATCATTTGTCATCTTATACACGATAAAACATAAGATCGCACTGATGATGAACAGATAAACAGATAATGCCCCTGCCATACCATAGTTCTTGCTCTTTAAATGATTATTTAAGAACATGATCAGTGTCATGGATGTCCGGTCCGGATTTCCCTGACCGTTCGTTAAGATCTGTGGCACATCAAACATCTGCAATCCGCCGATAATCGAGGTAATCAGTGTATATGCAAGAATCGGCCGGATCATCGGAAGCGTAATATAGAAAAATCTCTGCAGACTGTTGCACCCATCGATCTCGCAGGCCTCAAATACCTCCACACTGATTCCCATGATTGCTGCCATCAGCATAATCGTCGTATTGCCAAACCACATCAGGAAATTCATAAGTCCAATCAGGGAACGCGTGCCGAAAACAGATCCCATAAAATCAATCGGGCTATTGATCCATCCCAGAGACATCAGAATGGAATTGACCGGTCCACTCGTGGAAAACAGTGTAAAAAATAAAAGTGCAAATGCAGATGCCATGATCAGATTGGGCAGATAAATGACAACCTTAAAAAATTGTTTGTGATGTATCTTTAATCTGGCATCCGTAAACCAGCTTGCAAGAACAAGTGCGATCACAATCTGCGGGATAAAACCGATCAGCCACAGAATCAGCGTGTTTTTTCCATATGCCAGCATATCGGATTTCAGCAGACTGATATAATTTGCCATTCCAACGAAATTAGGTCCGACCTCCTTAATTCCGGAACGGTAATATTCATAAAAACTGTATCTGACGGTATCTGCCAACGGAATCAGCGAAAAAATAAAATAGATAATAAAAAACGGAAGAATAAATATCTGTCCCCATTTTCCATAGCTGATACTTTTTTTCTTTTTTTTCATTCCTTTGCCCTCTCTGCCATAATAGTTCTGCGGAGCAAAATTGCTCCGCAGTCATGGTCTTATTCCGGCCACTGAACTTCTGTGATATCCGGATAACGCTCTTTGATTGCTGTCTCAAAGTTTGCCTTTGCCTTATCAAAATCTACATTTCCCTGCAGATAATCGCTGAACGAATTCTGAATCAGTTCCACGCATCCCTGATCGTATGCAGATAACGGAGCAATCTTGATATTCTCAGCTACCGGTGCAAAGTAGACAAACGGATTCTGTCCGCCAAGAAATTCTGACGAGAAGTCTGCATCATCCTTTGCTGCCTCTGCCATTCCGGACTTCGTATTCGTGAAATCAGAGTAATCCTGTGAAATCTTTAACAGGTTGTCCTGATTGCTTGTCATTGCAAGAATAATATCCTTCGCATATTTTACATTATCTGTTCCTGTTGCCGCATGGATGTAGGAACCACCCCAGTTATATTCCTGTGGCGGGTTCGTAACTGCCCAGTTGCCGGCCTCTCCATCCCAGTTCGGATTCAGCACAAAGTCAATGCCCCATGCTGGAAGCAGGAATGCAAAAACCTTGGACTGGGAGCCCATGGACTTATTCCAGTCATCATTCCACTGACCCTTGATGTTGCTGTCCAGATAACCGGCATCCAGCCATTCCTTAGAATCATTCACCCAGTTAATGATTTTCTGATCTACTTTGACGGTGGTATCTCCCGGCTGAACCCAGGATTCATCAATACTGTTGCCGTACAGACGGAACGTATCCGCATAGGATGCAAAGGTATAATATTCTTTTGCCTTTAACTCTGCCGCGGTGTCCTTGATGGTTGCCCAGTCCTTCACCTTCTCGCCGACTGCCTCAGGATCATCTGTTCCGAATACATCCTTTGCAATATCGCGGCGGTATACTAAAAGTCCCGGACAGCACTGCCAGGTAGATCCTCTCTGCACACCGTCAGAATCAGAAGCCGTAGTTCTCGTAAAATCATACTGATCCGCCAGATCCGTCTCAGGATCAATTCCAAGATCTGTCAGAGGCATGGCAACATCCGCATCCTTATCGGTATATTTAAATACATAATCCGTCTCGGACAGGAAGATATCTACCTTGTCATCTGCCGCAGCATCTGCCTGATTCATAAGCGCTTCATCCAGCTTCTGCTGATAAACACCATCCTGATTCGGATTGATCACCCAGTGAATCTCTGTTCCATCCTTCAGCGTTGTTACCGTTCCGTCTGAGGAAGTAGATTCCACCTCCGGATATACTGCCTCAAGACGTGTACGGAACTCATCGTTCCAGGAATAGATGTTAATTACCTTTCCCTCACCACTGAAATCTTTCTCGTCCGACTCTGTGCCTGCAGCCGCTGCACTCTCCTTGCCGCTGTCTGCTCCGGCATTGGCACTGTCTGTGGCACTGCTTCCACATCCTGCAAGTAAAGTAGCCCCCATAGCCACTGTCAGCATTAAGCTGATAACCCGCTGTTTCATACTTCAATTCCTCCCTGTATTTTAGTTTTTCAACGTCAGACCCTTTCCCTATAATGTCTGCCGTCTTCTTGATTACAGATAGAATTGTACTGAATTTTATGACTGGAATATACTAAATCAATTGTAAAAATATCAGATTCATGTCATAATAACCATATTCTTATTTTACGGAGGAAACAGCCAATGGCCTTTTCAGAAGAATGGTACGAGACCGAATTAAAAAGCAGTGAACTTGAGACCCTTCACCGACCGCCAACCGTGGAATATTCCTTTTATACGGCAGTCAAAACAGGCGATATGGAAACTGTTGTCGCCAACTGCAAAGAGGATGCATTTATCCATCTGGAGGGAACCGGTGTGCTCTCGCGCAATGCGCTTACCAACATAAAATATCATTTTGTAGTCACTGCCGCCATGCTTACACGCTACTGCATTGACGGCGGTTTGGAGCCGGAACAGGCCTATCGTCTGAGCGACTTTTACATTCTGAAAATGGACACCTGCACAACCGTCCGGCAAATTGCGGATCTTCACCATGAAATGGCTAAAGACTTTACCGGCAAGATGGTTCTTCAGAAAAAAAGTTCCATCTTATCCAAGCCGGTCGTACAGTGTGTGGATTATATTTACAGTCATATCAAAGAACGCATTACCGTCGCCGTGCTGGCAGAATATACCGGATTATCCGAGAGCTATCTCTCCCGGGTATTCAAGCAGAACCTCGGCATTTCCATCAGTGACTATATCCGCGAGAAAAAAATAGAAAAGGCAACGCATCTCCTGCGCTACTCTGACAAGTCCATCATAGACATTGCCAATTACCTTTCCTTTTCTTCGCAGAGCCACTTTATCCAGACGTTCGAGAACTTTACCGGTATGACTCCCAAAAAATACCGCAATAAATATTACAAATCCATGTGGTAACTCCCCGCGAAGAAGCCGCCGGAGGAGACAGGCACGGTTCCCCTTTGGCGGTAAGCAATATTGCAGAGAGTATATATCCTGCGATTCCCGGAGAAAGACAGCCAGAGCATTCGGTACAAAAAATACGGCATTTCTAACCAGCCGTGATTTGCAGCTGCGATGATCCGTGTCTTTCCAAGTTTGGAGCACTCCGGCGGGGCATGTCCGCACTCCGCGAGACAATTTGTAGGACTTTTGTCTCCGGTGTGTCGGACATGCGCCCGCCAGTGTGTCCAAACGTGGAAGAGACACGGAATCAGCTGCAAAGCTCTGGCTGGAAGAAATACGCGCATTTTTTTCCGACGAATGCTCCAGCTGCTTTTCTCCAGGAATCTGGCATGCTGTGCTTCGTGCAATATTGTTTACCCCCGAAGAACCGTGTATGCCTCCTGTGAAGACCACTATCTGCTTCCTATCTTCCAAACAGGATTTTTATGACATGCTCTTTTTCTGCATCCAGCTGTTTGATCCACTCCTTTTTGATCCGCACGGCATATGCTGCCCCCGCTTCTGGTTCCAGTTGCTTTTCATCGCAGAGGACACTTTTTATCCACTCTTTTTTACACTCGCACTTTTCCGGATTTGAGAACCGGATGTCGAATTTCTTTCCCGCAAAAATCAGCTTTACTTCTGCATTTCCCTGCGCATCAAACTGTTCCGGCATGAATGCCGGCGCAATTACCAGATCTCCCATGACCCCCTTTACGCCGAATACTTCCGTAACCATCGTAAGGAGATACCAGCTTGCCGCACCCGTCAGGTATGCATACATGCCTCTTCCTGACAGATCATAATATTCCGGCAGTCCCGGGTACATCCTGCTGTTGTCAAAATTCATTGCCGCGTTAAGAAGAGCCTGCAGGGCTTTATTTCCCTCCTGCGCAAATCCTCTCCGGTACAGCGCATTGGCGTACATGACAGCCATATGGGAAAATACTGCTCCGTTTTCCTTCTCCCCGTAAGCAAATCCGAACATTCTTCCCAGATCCATTTTTTCTTCACCAAAATCCGTATTCAGACGGTAGCCGCCCGCTTTCTCATCATACAGATATTTATCGGCACTCTGGCAGATTTTGCGGATCTGATCCGGTGTTGCCGTGCCGCTCATAATCGCAAAAACCTGACTCGTCAGCATCATCCGTACCTTTCCGTCTTTACAGCCCTCCACCGGATTCTTATGATCGTCATAATAGCCATTAAACCATCCGCGTGCCTCATCCTCAGCAATCCACTCCTGCATCCTTATATGCTCCATCAGCCAGTCTGCTTTTTCCTCCAGATTGCTGCAGATCTGCTCTGCTTTTACGATCATGGTCTGACCACTGAGATTATGTGCACATTTCTCCAGATAGGCGTCCAGTATCCCTCGTTTCTTTTCCACATTCTCATACAGCTCCCTGCCACCTGCAAACAGCATTCCCATCTCTTCTGCAATCTCAAAACGCTTGCAGCCGGTCTCCTGCTCTAACAGCCGGATACAGTGCGCAATCTCTTTTAAATTTCCCGCATAAGCACTTGTAAATGCCACGCTTTCTCCATTTTCCCATGCCATATCCAGCGCGTCATTCCAGTCTGCCCCGTGCAGCCGCATCTCATTGTGCGCGCCGACATCGTAGAATGCACAGAGATTCTGAAGAAGCAGATGTTCCAGTACACTTCCGAAATAGACGACGCCACCCTCTGTGCGCTGGCATTTTCCATATGTCTCGTCCCATCCGGTATCGTGACCTGTGCCTCTTTTGGACTGCAGATCCTTAAAATACGGAACCTTCTCAAAAAGAATCTCGAGATCTCCTGTCTGGTCAATATAAAATTTTGTCGTCACAAACGGCCAGAACGCATGATCCATCCACACACGGGTAATATGATTCCGGTCCGCAATAAACTCCCCCTGCGCATTTCCGATAATTGTGGCATTGGTTCCGTCCACCCGGACACCGCCGTAATTGTCGATGATCATCTGCCGGACTGCGGAAGGGTCCATGAGAAGCAATGCCAGACAATCCTGCCACAGATCCCGCCAGCCACGTCCTCCTTTTCCGTAATCATGATACGGCAGGAACGAACAGCCGTAAATTCTCCGCAGAATTGGCTGGAACGTAATCCACTTAAGATAATTGTCTGCATCCGGATTACCCGTTTTAAATGTGATGTTTACTTTCTTTGTCCAGTACCGTTTTACTTCATCATAAGCTTCCTTTACCTGGCTTCTTTGTCTGAGAGATGCTGTAAGAGGTTCGATCTGTGATCTCTCGTCGGTCATTCCGCCCAGAGTCAGATAGCAGACTGTCTCATGTGGTTTTAATAAAATCTCCGCAAACTTAAGAGCTCCCACTGCTTCTTTTCCCTCTGCCTTACTTCCTGCCACAGCTCCCGGCTTTTCTGTCCGGACTGCCTCCGGTATGAGATAGGAACCTCCCTCCCCGATAAACTCCCCGACGGTCGGGTAAAAAGCTGCCGGTGCCTCTCCCTCTCCGGTGGAACCATATACAAAATACGTTGTATGATTCTTCTGATGCCCCCGCTCATCAAACGACATCGCAGGCGTCACCTCCACCCCATAATCCGTGGTACAGATCCGGTGCAACAGGGAAGTCACATGGCGGTGATCCCTGATATTGTCCGCACTTCTTCCATAGACCGGCATCACTGCAATCGGTGTCATTTCAAGCGGTTCCTCTGTTATATTGGTAAGTTCCGTCATCATCACTTCCATCGCTCCGTCTACCGTCACAAAAGAAGTAATCTCTGCTTTTAGTCCATGGACTGCGGATGTCCGCGTCAGTTTCTGCCACATAAATCCGGCTTCCAGTACGCTTTTCTCCTGTTCTCCGGTAAACCGCAGAAATTCTGCCTCTGCCGACGAACCGCAGGCTGACCAGTATCCCCGGTTTTTGATACGGCACCAGAAATTTCTTGTATTTTTATTGTTATGGAGATTTTCAATACTGACCGGCTCCATCAGGAAATGGTTCTGATCCCTTTTGCTGTCGCCGCCCAGTGTCGGTGTAATGCAGGATTTTAACCCACCGTCTCCTGCAAGAGGAAAATACAATCCACTGTAGTCTTCCGGCTGATACACCCGGAAGCTTCCCTGCTGATCCAAAAATTCTATCTTTCCCACGAATCTTTCCTCCCATCTTATGACATATACAATACGATTTCTGTCTGCTTTTTCAATACTTCCTGCGGAATATAATCTCCCTGCATCCTGACTCCATTTACAAGTAGTCTGTCGCATCCCGACTGCACATGTCCCGGATTTTTCACAACAATATGTAACTGGCAGCCTCTGAAAACTTTATTTACTTCAAACTCCTCCCATTCATGCGGAATTGCAGGCGTAAGATGCAGTCCATAGAAATCCGGACGCATACCCAGAATTCCCTCCACACAGCCGACCATAACCGTGGAAGCAGTTCCCGTGAGCCAGTGCACATGTGACCTTCCGAAATTCGGACTTGCCTTTCCCTCCGTGAACTGTCCATAGCAATAAGGTTCAATCACGCGGATCTGTGCACGGTCATTCTGTGCAGCCGGTGCATTTTCCATAAAATAAGTAAATGCTCTGTCTCCATGTCCCCGCAATGCCTCCGCCAGGATAATCCATCCCTGCGACTGTGAAAAAATACCTGCATTTTCTTTTGCACCCGGATTATAGATGACAGCCAGTGCTCCGTCAAAGGCGTGCGCATGATACGGCGGGTCCATCAATATTGCACCATACGGCGTGTTTAATTTCTCATATACCCTCTCAAGCGCCATATCCGCCTGATCCGCTTTTGCCAGCCCGCTGATCACCGCCCAGCTCTGCGGATTCAGCCACATATTTGCCTCCGGATCTGTGCGCTTTCCGATCACTTCGCCTGCTTCTGTAAATCCACGGATAAAGCGGTCCTCATTCCAGCAGAGTTCCTGCAGCAATTTCCCCAGTTCCTCCTGTTTTTCATCAAGATAGGCAGCCGTTTCTTTATCCTGCTTGTATTCTGCAAACTTTCGCAATATATTCATCGCATAATAAAGCTGCATGGCAACAAATGTGGATTCCCCTTCTTTGCCCAGTCTTAAGCAGTCATTCCAGTCGGCATACAGACCCGCCGGCATACCGTGTTTTCCCAGATGGTTCATGGAAAAATCGATGGCACGCTTCAGATGCTCATAAACAGTTGCCTCTCCCCGGTTGGCATACGGAATCACTTCATCCATAAATTCCAGATGTCCGGTCTCCGCTATATACTTGTAGACGGTTGGAAACAGCCAGAGCGCATCGTCTGCACGATATGCCGGATGCCCGGTCTCCTTTACATAAGATGCATCATCCGGCGTATCTTCATGTCCCGGATTGTGTGTAAACTTTACCAGTGGCAGTCCGCCTCCGTTATCCACCTGTGCGGAAAGCATAAACCTGATTTTTTCAACTGCCATCTCCGGTGCAAGGTGAATGACTCCCTGTATATCCTGTACCGTATCACGATAACCGTATCCATTGCGCAGTCCACAGTAGACAAACGACGCTGCACGCGACCAGATAAATGTCATAAAGCAGTTATAGGCGTTCCATGTATTTATCATGGCATTGAATTCTTCACTCGGTGTCTTTATCTGAAAATGTGCAAGCTTTCCATGCCAGTAATCGGTCAGCTGCTGCAATTCCTTTCCACAGACCTGCTCCGGCAGCGCATAGGAGGCCAAAATCTCTGCCACCTCAGGTTCCTCTTTCATTCCAACCAGAAATGCGAACTCACAGTGCTCTCCCGGTGCAAGCCGCACCACCGTGCTGAGTGCTCCGCAGCTGTTGCCGTTCTCATTTCCCTCGTTGCACAATGTTCCCTCTGCCACACCTGCCGGATTGCCATATCCGTGATATCTTCCGAGGAACTTCTCTCTGTCGCCGCACCAGGATGTCACTTTCGCTCCCTTCAGTGCAAAGAAACGGCTGACAACGATTTTATCATCGACATCGCTGCCTTCCTCGATCTGATCCAGGTTCGCATGAATCATCTGCCGCACATGATCCCCACAGAAAACCGTGCGCGTAATAAACTGCGAATACTGTAAATTCACCTGATCCTGCTCATAGTTGCTGTTGTTTGTAAATTCAGCGTACCCGGTAACCGTCAGTTCTCTTTCTTCTGCAGATGTGTTGGCAATGCATACATTCCACACCTCATACGCCCGGTCTAGCGGCACATAATATCTCACTTCTGAGTGAATACCGCTGTAATCCGCCAGCATTTTTGTATAAGCAGTTCCATGGCGGCATTCACTCCGGTAAGTTTTCAGATCCTTTCCCACCGGCTGCCAGGAAGCCGACCAGTAGTCTTTGCTTTTATTATCCCTGATATAAATATATCTTCCGGGTTCGTCAAACTGGTTAAAGATGTATCTTAAAATTCTTCCGTTAGCTCCGGATTTTGCAAAACTGTATCCGCCTGCATTGTTTGAAATAATCGCGCCATATTCCGGGGAACCGAGATAATTAACCCACGGTGCCGGTGTATCCGGTCTTGTAATTACATACTCTTTCTTCGTCTCGTCAAAATATCCATATTTCATATATGCTTTCTCCTGTTTTGATTTTCTAAGGTTTTCTGCATTAAATATAACCTTCCTTTGAAAATCAGAATACCAGATACGACATTAAAATATCAGATTCATGACCTAACTTTGTTCAGTAAATACGATAATTCCCGGACAGTGCCAGCATGGCAAACAGATACAGGAAATTGTCGTAATAACGGCGTTCCCCTGTCCGAAGCGGCGTCTCCCAGAACCTTCTGATGCACTCCTTTGCATTTTCTCCCTTCGCAGCCAGCGAAGCCTCTGCATTTACCGCTATCACCGCAACCGGGTGTAGCGCCCGCTCTGTAAGAAGCGTGCCGTCCGTCAGAAACACACCATCCCAGTGTCCGCTCTGCTTTTCGCAGTAAAAACTCTGTAATTTTCCCGCGATCTCCTGCTGCCAGGGATCTCTCCCAAACCACAGCCAGTCCATGGCAATATTCGCAATCGTCCGGTACGCATCACTGTAATACCAGTCATGCCTGCCGAAAATCTCCTGATGTCCCTCATGCGGAGTCCCGTCATACTCCGCATACTCCGCCGACAAACCGGTGTCCGGATGACATGCCAGATGCAGATACGCTCTGCTCGCTTCTGCCGCGTCTCTCCAGAACTCCCGGTCATCTTCGTCCGCCCATCTGGCAAATAATTCATAAAAATGCGGCAGATGGTAAGACGGATCGCTGAAATTACAATTTGTAATAAACTTGATCAGATGCCTGGATGTGTCCCACATCGGTTCCCCCGGATGCCCCGGCTCTCCCTTGTGGATGCATTCCCGCAGAATTGCCCGCGCCTCATCTGCATAGTGGAATATTCCGGTTCCATTTCCCCAGCGGTTTGCCGCAAAAAACAGTGCCATGGCAAAATATTCTTCTCCGTCGGGAGCCGGACCTTCCGCATTTTTACTGCCATCTGTTGCACAGGACCACACAAAATAATTCTTACATGGTCCATCCTCGATGTACATATATGTCCGGGTCCATTTCCACAACCGGTCAAACTCTTCCCTGCGGTTCATCTGCACACATGCCATCATTCCGTAGGACATTCCCTCTGTGCGCACATCATGATTGCCGGTGTCCTCTATGTATGCCATGTCGGCTCCCACCTCATGATAGAAACGCTCCTCCTCATTCCCATAAAAAATTGTCTCAAATGTCTGCTCCACTCTTCTCTGAATCTCCGCTTCCAGATACCCGTACTCTGCAAACACATTGCGATACTTTCCCGTCTCAAATGCTCCCGCCATCGTTCTACTCCTTTTCTCCTCTTTCCTTTATGTGTGATACGTCTCTTTGGGTCCCAGATAACTTTCCGGGACATCCGTTCCTTCCGGGCGGATCAACAGCTTTTCCAGAACAAACCCAGGTGTGACGGAATAAATGCGCAGACGGTTGATACCACTTCTGCATGAAACCGGAATCTCCTGTCTGCGTATCTGGTCTAATACACCTTTTGCCCAGAACTCTCCCTGATCTCCGATCCGGTATCCCTCAGGTACCGCGTTATAAATCCGGATCTCACCACCGTTATTCTGCACACCGTAGCAGAGTTTCTGATCGTTCGCCACCGGATTTGAGGGCTGCATATAAAGCGTAAGTACATACCCGCCGGGCTTTGATACCCAGAAATGATACTCCAGATACGGTGCATTTTCTCCCGGCACACCATACGCTGTGACCGGAAATGCTTTCATGGCAGACCGCGTTTTTCCATAGTCCCTGATGCATTGAAACCGTACCTTTTCGTTTTTTCCTTCCCGCTTACCATCCGCTGCATATCCATCCTTCCGGTCTGCATAATGCTCTGCCTCCATCACAATATAACCTGCCGTATCCACAAAGGTACCTTCCGGTACTTCCGGCAGATTTTCACACACCGGTATCTCGATCCGACAGCAGCCGGAAGGCGTTTTTATTTCAAGCACTCCACAAGCAGACGTAGCTGTATTTCCATCCCGGTTCATTGCCCAACGCTCCCGGTTCATTACAAGTTCCAGCTTTTCATAATTGTGCTTTTTCCCGTCCAGCACGCCCTGCATCGGACACACCGAAAGCCATTCCGGTTTTTCTGTGACCTCGTATGCAGCCTCACATTCACTCAGCCCATACAGGGTGATCCCGGCGCTCCTGCACGCAGGGTCTAAAAAATCCGGCAGTTTCATGGATTCCGTAAGCCACGGGCTTCCCTCTGCATGCTGCATCGTCTGATCCACTGTCACAACCAGTCTCGGTTTATCCGCGGGCAGTACCCGGTGAATCACAGGGTTTAAACATTCATCCTCATTCCAGTGCACAAATCCGATATGCTCCGATGCTCCCATGCCATCCCAGCGCCCGTGATCCATCTGATGATATGCCGTCACCAGTTCCCGGTCACGCTTCAGACACTGTTCTACCGCATCCCCGTAATCATTCGCGCAAAGTGCTCCAAGCTTTGCCAGGTATTGATTCATCCCTGCCAGAAGATGCATCCTGGTCAGATTCAGTGTTCCTGCCGCAGGGTAATAGATGAGCGCCACAAACGCCGCTTCGTATTCCGGCGCATGTTCCTTCACCCACGCATACACACACTCCGCTTCCGTAAGTATCCGTTTAATCTCCTCCAGTGTATCCTGCGTTTCTCTTCCATGCACCGGGTGATACACCATTGCACGCATTGCCTCAGGTCTTCTCTTTTGTATCAATCTGGTATATCCCTGCAGAACGTCCGCAATCTGTTCCTGTATTTCCTCCGTAAAGCTTCCAAACTGCTGCCTCGTCCACTGTCTGGTATACTCTGCGGTCTGATTGACGGCACCACTTCCCCAGCGTCCAAAATCATATGCCATATCCAGAAAATACGACAGTGGGAACTCCTGCGTTGCAATATCCCCCACATTGACAATCCAAAGTTCCCGCACCCCGAATTCATATGCCGTTGTCATCTGTTCCCAGATTTTCGGAAGGTACGAACTGTTGATCCATTCATAGGAAATGGGCCAGCCGTGATAGTCCAGATGATAGTACATCCCATATCCGCCCTTATGCGTCCTCATCTCCTTTGTCGGCAGTGTCCTGAGGTTTCCATAGTTGTCATCACACAGCAGTAAAATAACATCTTCCAGTTCTTCCGATCCCATCAGCCCCGCCGTCTGATCATTTCCATAAAAAAACGCTTCCACTTCCTTGTAGAGAGCAAGCATTCTCGGGACACGCTTTACGTCCTCATCCACACACTCCCGGATCAGCTCATTCTGCGTTTTTAGCACATCGCGCAGCAGTTCAATATTGTCTTCCAATGTTGCTTTTTCTCCGAGAATTGCCGTATCCGCCTCTCCACGCATGCCCAGGGTAATCACATTTTCAAATTTTCCTCTCCGAAGCAGTCCGTCTTTCCAGAACCGGATGATGCCTTCCCGGTTCGTCCGGAAATTCCATGCATCGCCATATACCGAATCTTTTCCGCGCAGGTACTTATACTCCTCCCCCTGTCTCAGACACGGCTCATGATGCGACATTCCCATAATGATTCCGTATTCGTCTGCCAGCTTTGCGTTTGCAAGTCCCGGGCCGTCATCCCCAAATCTGGCGCTCCACATCGCCGGCCACAGATAGTTCCCTTTGAGCCTTAGCAGCAGTTCAAACACATGCTCATAAACCGAAGTCCCAAATCCCCCAAAGCGCCGGTTGCACCATGTTCCAAATGCCGGCCATTCATCATTGATAAAAAAACCGCGGTATCTTACAGACGGCTCTCCCGCCACACACGCCATCGATGCACGAAGTCCCACATGCTCACGGTGAGGCGGCCTGATACCACACCAGTCGACAAACGGAGATACGCCCAGAAGTTCTGACAGATGAAACAGTCCGTAGATCGTTCCACGCTTATCGCTCCCTGCAATCAGAAGAATCTGTGTTCCGTGCCATTCTGGATCATTCAGGAAAAACCAGCCATAACACTCCCGTTTTCCCCGGATCTGTTCCAGACCGATTCTCTTTTCTTCCTCCATCTGCTCCAGGAGCCTGCTTTTTCCAACCGTAGCCGGAACAATCACAGTCTCTGCCCGTTCTGCCACATCCGCAAGTTCTTCCTGTGATGTGCCGTACAGCACCCGCGGGCGTCTGTCCGTTACCAGCTCCACATCGCCAGCAACTTTATCCGCTATCTTCTTTACCCCGGAATCCGCTGCATCTTCCACCCAAAATATAATCTCTTCCATATTTTCAATCCTTCTCCTTATCGGAAAGAGTTCTTCAGCTGCTCTGCCAGCTGATGTCTGCGGGATGTCCAGTCAGATCCATCCTGTGCCTTTATCATCGCCCGATGCTCTTCTCCCGGTATCACCCGGTATTTTTGAATGATCTCCTCCGGAATCCTCGCTTCTTTCCGCTTGCTGCACTTCTGCATCACAAGAATCATTTCCGTCATTTTTCCCTCTGCGATAAGCCGGTCAGCCATGTTGGCGATTTTCCCCTGATGAATCCACACACATTCGCTCTCCCACCGAAAGCTCTCCACAATAAGAACAGGATACCTCTGTTTTGCATGCTTCTCATATCCTGCCGGTGTATACACATAACACAGGCGGTAGCCGCCATTTTTTTCCTCCCGGTACCATTCCATATGAAGCATGCCATGCGGCACATTCGCTAGCTGCGGATAACAGAACTCCGGTTCCGGAATCTCAAAATAATTGCATGCAAAACTGCCTTCCCCGTTATATCCGGCATACCCTGCCGGAACTTCCGGATGAATCGTCTCCACGCCGTTGACGATAAAATGTACCTCATGATAGCCGGCAGAAAGTCCTCCTATTTTTCCTCGCCATATTCCTGGCTGCTGCTCCGTTAACGCAGCCAAAATCTCATGCTTCTCCTTAAGACAGACTTCCACACGAGCCGCACCGGGTGCCTCCAGATAGAATTCTGCCGTGCCATCACTGCACACTTTTACGCCCGGTATGGTCTTTGGATATTTCCCTGCCGGTCTCCCCTGCGCATCCGTTTCAAACCGGATCTGCCGGTGTACCGGATCAAAAAAGAGCATCTGCTCCTCCATGCTCTGGACGGACAGCTGTTTTTCATCCAGGCGGCGCTCCATGCAGCATGCAGATGCCGTTTCTTCCACAGTCTCTGCGCCACAAAACAGAAGCGGCACAAAATCTCTCAGACTCTTTCTCCAGACATGCCATTCATGATAGCCTTCATATACTTTCTTTACGCAAAGCGTTTCTGATTCGCGCATTTTTTTACAGATATCCTCTATTCCGCGCGAAATCTCCTCTTCCCTGCTCCCGCAGGAGAAAAACACAACATCCGGTTTTTCTGCCTCATCCGTGCAGATCCTCTCTGCGTCATAAAGCGATACCCCGGAAAACATTCCAAGTGCCGAAAATTTATCCCGATGCCTGCATACACTTCTTGCCGCCAGTGCAGACCCCAGTGAAAGACCTGCCAGTGCCCGGTAATTTCTGCCCTGCTTTACCGGAAAATGTGTTTCCACATAAGGAATCAGATCCTCCATCAGCTCTCTGTCAAAATCCCCGGGAAAGAAAACTGCCTCCTCACCCTCGATAAACGCATAATCACAGCTCATCACCACGATCATTTCCCTGCATTTATGCTCCGCGATCAGATTGTCCATGATGTAATTCAGCTTCCCCTGCCAGATCCATCCCGTCTCATTTTCACCGACACCATGCTGTAAATATAAGACCGGATACCGCCGGCTGGGATCTTTCTGGCTTCCATAAGGCGTGTATACATAACATTCTTTCAGGTGACCGTTTACACCGGATGCATACTTTGCCAGATGCACCGTTCCATGCGGTACCTCTTTCAGATAGTAAAATTCTGCTCCGCGCTCCGGCACCTCAAATGTGTTGATTGTCTCAAAGCAGCCATAAGAAAAACCGGCTTTCGGATGAAACAGTTTCACTCCGTCCACAAACCAGCGATAATAGTGCATTCCTCGCGGGAAATTCTCTATCTTCCTGTAAAACCCTCCGTTTCCATCCGGCAGGAGTGCAAGCGGTGCCGCATCAAAATAACCTCCCACACCCGCCACTTCCACTGTCTCAGCCGTCGGTGCATACAGATAGAATTCTACCGTTCCATCTTCCCCCACCTTCACCGCCTGCCGTTCTTCCGTTGTCTCCGGCGCAAACGAAAGTGCCTGCTGCACCAGCGCCTGGTTAAGTTCTGTCCCCATAAAAAAAACCTCCCATTCTATTAAGATCTTCTGCGAGAATATCGTATAGAATGAAAGGTTCTACCGGCAGATGCGGCGCATCACTTCCTGCTGCAGATCCTCCATCAAAATCTGTGGATTGCAGGCATTGTATGCATCCATGTATTCCTGCCAGGCTGTATCAAAATCCTCTGCCATAATAACCCGCGGAAGCCACTCGTGCTTGGTCTCATTGATCTGCTCATATATCATTCCTGCTTCTGTGGCATCAGAAAGCGATGTAGCATAAGAATACATCGGATACCAGTTTCCCGGTGCCTTATGATTCCCAATCATATCCACATAGCTTTCACAGCCATACGCCCTGAGACATTCCTGGACGTCCCCCGGCTGGCTTTTTAAAAATTCTGCCGGCTGGTATTCCAGTGAAAAAGCATTTTTCCCATCCGGAAGCATTCCCTCCCAACGTGGGAAATACGAGTAATAACAGAAATAGTCCGATGCCAGCAGATCATCCGAAAAACGCTTTGACTGTTCCTTCGTCAGATAGAAAACCCCTTCCTCATCCACGCAGTAGTCCGTTCCTTCCTGCCCCCCAGAAACGCAGAATCTCCACCTCCGGCTTTAAAAGATCATTCACAAACTGTAAGGCACCGTCTATGTCTTCACACGAGACCGTAACCGACAGGCCGGAGGACGTATCGATAGATGCCGCTCTCTCGACATGCCACTGGTTCTCCACCCCCTCCTGCATCGTAATTGGAAGCGGTACATAATCGCATCCCTGCTCACTCAATTTCTGTCTGTCATATGCCGGATAAATCGCATAGTAAAACTGCCACCACTGATCCACCATTCCAAGGACCGCTCCGGTGGACAGTTTATTCAGATACTCTTCATAGCTGTTTGTGAACGCCTCCGCATCCAGTATCCCCTTACGATATTCTTCATTTAATTTTTCAAAATAAGCCCGCGCCGTCTCTGTCGTGTTGTAATCCATCACCTGAAAGGTCTGCGGATCGACCATGCAGCAGCCGTCATTGGGATATCCATCCAGAAACTGCGGCACATTCTCCAGGCAGAAATATCTCCAGTCATCGCTAAGAACCGTAAATGGTATATTCCTGGTTCCGTTCTCCATCATGGGATTGGCATTCACATAAGCCTCCAGCAGATCAAAATATTGCTCTACCGTATGAACTTCCGGATATCCTGCCCATTTTAAAACCCTCGTCTGAATCCAGAATGCTTCCCCGTCATGGATCACATCGCTGCTTTTTCCATTTGTCACCCCGAATTGTGGAATCCAGTAAATGTGTCCGTCTTCCTGGCGCAGCATATCCCACTGCTCATTCGTCATGTATTGCCGGATATTGGGATATTCCTCCCAGTACTCATCAATCGGAATCAATGCCTCTGCTTCGTATAAGGTTTTTCCCCCCTGTATGAAGTCCGGATATCTGCCGCTGGCGATGTATGAATTGAGCGCCTGCTCCTTGGTCTGACCGGACAGCCAGAGTTCTTCACACTCTGCTCCTGTCACCTCTGCAATCTTCGCTTTCATGATATTTCCATATTCAAGGCTGTTTCCCTCCGTCGGAAAAAAAGCCGTAAAATGCTTTATCTGCGCTTCTGCCATGCGGTCTGTGTGTGCCGCCATGTTCCACAGCACCAGAAGCAGTACCATTAAGGTCATTCCTTCTGCCAGTCTCTTTTTCATCTGTTTTCCCTCTTTTCCAGTCAATTATACTGTTTTTAAGGGACACCGGCAAGATGGGATTGCATACGCTCCTTCGCTTTTATATGGAATTATTCTTTTACGCCACCGAGTGTAAGACCGGTGACAAAATATTTCTGTAAAAACGGATAGATGCAGATAATCGGCAGCATCGTGAGTATCGTTGCCGCAGAGCGGACTGACGTCGGTGTAACGGTTCCCACTGCATTCTTCATGGCTTCTGCCGAAGTTCCCTGATTCGTGACGGATGACAGCAGCTTCATCAGCTCATACTGCAGCGTCGTCAGATCAGAATTCATGCGGTTGTACAGCATGGCATCAAACCAGGAATTCCATTGTCCGACTGCAACGAACAATGCCACCGTCGCAAATACCGGCTTGCAGAGCGGACAGTAAATCTTTAGAAAAATTGTCGTATATCCGGCACCGTCTAACTGTGCGGATTCTTCCAGACTGTCCGGTATACCATTCATGTAAGTGCGGATTACCAGCATATTAAACGCACTCACCATTCCCGGAATTACATACACCCAGAAACTATTGGTAAGACCGAGTCCTTTGTAAAGCAGGAATGTCGGAATCATTCCTCCATTCACATACATTGTAATGACCCAGAACAGGGAAAGGCTTCTCTTAAACAGAAATCGTTTCCGGCTGACAACAAACGCCAGAATCGCGTTTGCAGCCAGTGCCAGCACTGTTCCGATAACTGTTCGCGCAACCGTGACATATGCACCGGTAATCAGATTATCTTTCTGCAATACCGTGATATAATTTTTCCATGTAAATTTTCTCGGCCACAGATAAATTCCGCCACGCAATGCATCCGTGCCATCGTTTAATGAAATCGCCAGCGTATTCAGCACCGGATATAATGTGATTACAACAATCACAAGCATAATGATTCCGTTCACAATGGGAAATGCATCAACGGATCCTGTTCTCTTTCTTTTTTTATTTGCTCCTGCCAGCTGTTGCATGCTATTACCCTCCTTAGAATAACCTTTCTTCTCCGTTGCGCTTTGCAATCTGGTTTGCAATGACAATCAGAATGATACTTACCGCACTCTTAAAGATACCTGCAGCCGTACCAATGGAATAATCTCCCTGACTGATACCCCATTTAAGTACATAGATATCAATCGTCTGAGACACTTTCTGCACCAGTCCGTTTCCCAGAAGGTACTGAATCTCAAATCCGGCATTTAATACATTTCCTACATTCATTAACAGAAGAATCATAATCGTTGGTTTGATTCCCGGAAGTGTCACGTATTTGATTTTTGCCCATCTTCCCGCACCGTCAATGGAAGCCGCTTCGTACAAAGAAGGATCAATGGATGTGATGGCTGCCAGGTAAATAATGGCATTCCATCCTGTCTCTTTCCACACATTGGCAAACGCGACGATCGGCCAGAAATAATTCGGATGTGCAAAAAAATTGATTGGCTGTGTAATCACATGCAGATTCATCAATATCTCATTGATGATTCCGCTTCCCGAGAGCATATCATGCAGAATTCCCGTTACGATAATCCAGGACAGGAAATGTGGCAGATAAGAGATGGTCTGAACAACCTTTTTCCCGCCATGTGATTTTATCTCATTCAAAAGAATGGCAAATGCGATTGCTGTCACAAATGTCACAACCAGGTTTATCACACCCATCGCAAGCGTATTCCGGATGACACGGATAAATGTCATATCCGAAAATAAGGTCTGAAACTTCTGCAGTCCCACAAACTCAGAGTGGAAAATTCCAAGCTTTGGCTTATAATTCTGGAACGCCATCGCCCATCCCGCCAGTGGAAGGTAATAGAAAATGATGCCATAGATTACCATCACACCACTCCAGAACAGCAGAACTTTCTGTCTCTTTATTTCTTTCCAGGTGATCTTTGCTTTATATTGATTTTCTTTTTCTTTGGATCTTGTTCTCGTCAAAGCCATACCCCACTCCTTAAAAAAACAGGCAGATGAAATCTTCCTTGCATCTGCCTGTTTCCAATTTCATTTTATGTGTTATTCGTATTTCGCTGCTTCTTCCATTCTCTTATCAAGTTCTGTCTGTAACTCACCGATAAACGCACCCGGATCGCAGCTGTTGTATGCATCCATGTACTCTGCCCATGCCGCGTCAAAATCTTTTGCCATCACGACCTGTGGGAGATACTCGTGCTTGATCTCACCGATCTTATTCCATGCCATACCGCCTTCCGTATCGGTAGTGAAGCTGTTTGAATAGGACCACATCGGATACCATGCACCCGGAGCTTCATTTGTTCCGATCATATCCACATAGGTCTCTGCGCCATAAGCAGAAAATGCTTCTTTTACATCATCATTTAATCCGTCAAAAAATTCATTCGCCTGTCCATCCGGCTTATTCGCATTGATTCCGTCATCACTTGTACCGGAATACTGCGGAAAATAAGAATAGGTACAGGTATGGGATGCTTTGTATGCAGTGTCAACCGCTCTGGTTCTCTGCTCCTCTGTGCGGTAAAATTCACCGTTGTCATCCACATTATAGTCAACGCCTTCCACTCCCCAGAAACGCAGGTTGTGAATATCCTGTGAGAGGAGGTCATCTACAAACTGCAGTGCAGCTTCCACATCCTCACAGCTTGTGGTGATCGCAAGACCGTCTGATACATTTAACACACCGCCGGAACAGTGCCACTGGTTTTTGACACTCTCATCAATGGTAATCGGAAGCGGAATGTAATCGCATCCCTGTGCATCCAGCCCTGCCTGCTTGATTGCATCTCCCGCAGTGTAAGCAAAATCCCACCACTGGTCAATCATGCCAAGTACACGTCCGGTTGACAGTTTGGCAATATACTCATCATAGGTCTGTGTAAAGGATTCCGGATCTACAATTCCCTTCTGATATTCTTCATTCAATTTCTGGAAATACTTTACTGCGGTATCCGTCGTATTATAATCGATCACCGTCAATGTCTCCGGATCTACGATACAGGAGCCGTCGTTTGGATATCCATCCAGAAACTGCGGCGCATTCTCAAGGCAGAAATATCTCCAGTCATCGCAGAGAATCGTATACGGAATGTTCTCTGTTCCGTCTTCCATGGTCGGATTTGCCTCATTATATCTCTCAATCAGATCAAAATACTGATCCATGGTACGGATCTCCGGATAATCCGCCCATTTTAATACCCTGGCCTGAATCCAGAATGCCTCATCGTTGTGTGTACAAACCTTCTCTTCTCCCTTGATATTGCTGAACTGCGGTATCCAGTAGATATGTCCGTCGTCCTGGCGAAGCTGATCCCACTGCTGCTGTGTAAAGAAGTTTTTGATATTCGGATAATCATCCAGATAATCATCGAGTGCTACCAGAACGTCTGCATCATAGAGCTGTGACTGTCCGCTTCCCCCGCAGATAAAGTCCGGCAGCTCACCACCGGTGATCATCATGCCGACAGCTTCCTCTGCCGTCTGTCCGGTCAGCCATGTTTCCTTCACTTTCACGCCGGTCTTATCGGCAATGATCTGCTGAATCTCATTGTCGTCATTGATCTCTGAACCGGGAACTGCAAAAAAAGCCGTAAATTCTTTTACCCCACCGGCTTCCGTGCTGTCTGCACCGTCTGCGTTTTCCTTTGCGTCTGTCGATGCCGCATCACTCCCGCATCCGGCAAACATGGCTGCCATCATTGTGGCTGCCAGCAATACACTGATAAGTTTCCTTCTCTTCATCTTGTAACTACCTCCCTATTTGATAATACTATTTTACCTTTCTGGCAGATTCAGACAATTGGAGGAAGTATAGATAAAAGCAGGGCAAAGTATAGGTTCTTATTTCCATACTTTGCCCTGCTTTTGAACTTGCCGTATTTCCTTTATGCCTCACGCCGGAACTTCGCCGGTGTACAGCCTTTTACCAGAATAAAACGGTTCACAAAATAATCAAGATCATGATACCCGACTTCCTCCGCAATCTCGACAATCTTCTTATCGGTATGTAACAGCAGATCCGCTGCCCGTTCCATTCTGTAATTATTCAGATAATCTTTGAATGACTGCCCGTTTTTCTTACGGAACAGCTGTCCCAGATATGCGCTGTTGACGTAATATTTTTCACTCAGGCTCTTTAATGTGATATTCTTTGCATAGTTTTCCCGGATCTCACGCTCAATCTCTCCTAGCACTCCTCTGGATACATTTTTGCGAAGCTGCGACAGATAGTCACCGTATTCACATGCAAACCGGGTCAGATGCGCCTTGCTGCCGCGCATTACCCCCTTTTCAAAGCTGCTCTCACTGATCAGGCGCAGAATCTCTTCCTGATTTACCCCATCATCCTGCTCACTCGCCAGATGGATCAGCTGAAACAGAAGATAATTGATGTTCAGATTCATCGTCTCACCGGTCATTTCCCTGCTTATCATCTCCCCGTAAAACTGCTCAATCGCACTCCGTATCTCTACATGGTTGTTCTGCTCCACAGCTTTTAACAGACGATCCAGACTGCTCTTGCATAAAACAATTCCTCCGGAAGTAACCTGCACTTCCTCCTCATAGTAATAGATCGGCTTTTTTGCGCGGAATCCCTGAAAAGACCGGAGCATACACGCATTTCCATAAGATCTGGCAATGTTGCTGATATCCTGCACCTTTTTCCCTACAAGCATGATGACCGGCTGGTGCATGTTAGCAATCAGATACTCAAGAAACCGGTTCAGATATGTTTTCCCATCAATCCCCTGCTCCTTAGCAAACGCATCACAATACAATAACCCAATGTCATAAATCTTCTCATGCGTTGAGACATCAAAGACACAATGTGATGCATGGGGTCCCAGGAACTCAATACAATACTGGTACAGCTGCCGCTGAAAGCCCCGTTTTTCCTTATCTGATATTTCCTCAGCTCTGCCGTCATCATCCATCTGAATCTCTACATACCGTATACCGGATGCCCCATCCATATGCGACTTCACATACTCCAGATTCACACTGTCAAACTTTCCCTGAATCAATGCGATCAGATGTCTGGACAGATACGCCTGCTCCATTTCCCGGCTGCTTTGCTTCTTCTGGTTGTCCGCCCTTCGCAATACCTGGACTTTATTCAGCACCTTCAGCAATTCTTCCCGGTCTACCGGTTTCAAAATATAATCTGTGCAGTCGTAACGGATCGCCTTTCTCGCATACTCAAAATCTGCATATCCGCTCAGGATTACAAAATGTGCATCGGAAATCTTTTCCCCGCGGATTTTCTCCAGAAGTTCCAGTCCTGTGACGACCGGCATTTTTATATCCGCAATAATGAGATCTACCTGCTCCCCGCGCAGATATTCCAGTGCTTCCTCTCCGTTTGCCGCCGTCTTAACAACTTCAAATCCCTCCTGCTCCCAGTCAATCAGTATCTTCAGTCCCTGTAATATAAACGGCTCATCATCCACGAGCAATACCTTTAACAATGCTTCCCCCATCTTTTTCCTTCCCTTCTCTACAATGGCATCCGGATACTCACTGTCGTACCGACACCCTGCTCCCCCTCTATATCAAATGCCACCTGCTCCCCGAATACCATTTTCAGCCGCAGACATGCATTGATGATTCCCACTCTTCCGCCATCCTTTAGCATATCAATACTGGCGTTTAGCATGCGCTCTTTTAATTCCTGCATCTGGGAGGCGTCCATGCCGCATCCGGTATCTTCCACTTCCAGATAAAGTGCCTTCTGCTTTTGGCAGATCCGCACAAAAATCCAGCCGGGAGCTGTCTTTGCCTCAATTCCATGTACACAGGCATTTTCCACAAAGGTGACAACTGTCATTTTGGGAATTTTAATGTCCAAACAATCCTCTTCCACTTCAAGACTGTAACTTAACCGCTCTCCAAACCGATACTTCTGAAGCCCCAGATACGCTCTCACAAATCCCATTTCCCTGCGGATCTCGACACTGTCGTTTCCCCATTCCACATACTGACGCTGCATCAGCGCCAGCTTTTCCACCATGTCTGCCGTCTCATATTCGTTTTTCAACAGGCTGTGCATGCGGATGCTCTCCAACGCATTAAACAGAAAATGCGGATTGATCTGGCTGTGCAGCGCGAGCAGTTCTGCATTCTGTCTTTCCACCAGCATCTCCTGTTCTTTAATCTTATTCTTATACACAATCTGAATGAGTTCATTTGTTCTCGCAACCATGCGGTTGTAATTGCTCATCAGGCTTCCAATCTCATCTTTTCCACGCACATACGAAATCGGCACCAGATGTTCCCCGCCGACTGTCTCAAACACTTTGCTGAGTTCGCTGATTCTCTGCGTAAATGACCGGTTAAATCCCCGCACCAGAAGGAGTGGCAGAATCGCATTTACAACAATTAAGAATCCAATCAGCGGCAGGTTTTTCCGGATTTCCGTCCACAGCTGGCGTTTGGGCTGCATGACATAAATATCCAGATCCATTCCGTAAAACTCGAGTTCCTGACAGTATCCGACCCTGCCCGTCTGGTCAAATGTCTGAAATTCCTTTCCAATACTGGAATATCTGCCATTTGATAAGACAATCTTATCTCCCTGGCAGATAAATACATCCGTGTCATAATTCATTTTCTCTAATGTCCGGTTTACTGCACTGTAATCGATGTTGATCAGCAGCACCTTTTCCATATTATTTTCCGCATAAAAGTCCAGCTTCTGGAAAAAAAGCATCCGTCTCTGCGGCTCCACCGAAGGTGCCCTGCTGTCATCATACTGGAAATATAATCCCTTATTCAATCCGTTATCCTGAAAATAGCGGTACACTTCTGTACCGCGTATTTCCTTCATATTACATACCTTTCCCCCATTCACGATCGTGTCATTATCCGCATACATCGTGATTACCATGTTGTTCATGCCAAGTCCGCTCTCAAACAGGGTATCTTTAAAAAAATCCTGATAACTCACCACATAGTCCAACGGATCGTTGTAGGTATTCGCCAAAAAACGGTTAATATATTTGCTCGTATAAATACTTTTCCCGATCTCTGCTGCATTGTTGACCGTATTTGAAATACTGTATGCAACTGCATTGGCAATATTCGCCATCTCATGCTCTCTGGCTTCCCGCTCAGACTTCATGACAACAGAAAATACCGCACTGTCCGTCACAATCAGCGGAACCAGCACGCACAAGATATACAGGATATAAAATTTATTTTTTATTTTAAAGTCATCCATCCAGGCTTCAACCGCATGCAGAATTCTCTTCATATCCTCTCCCAGTATTTTTATACTAACATTGTTTTTCATCGAGTGCAACGGATACCGGCAGCATCAGTATTCCACTTCCGTCACATTTCCCGTTTTGCATATAAAAAGTGTGCTCACCGTCTGTCCGGTCAGACGGCTGCTTCTCTCATCCGGCTGCTGCCCTCCGACTGCGATCTCATAGCTTCCCGGGTGTACCAGACATTTTCCCTCCTCGGAGATCAGTGCAAAATCACGCGTAGAAAGTGTGATACAAACCTCTTTCTTTTCCCCACATTCCAGTGCAACCGACCGGATTCCCTTCAGCTGATAGCCGGGATCGTAAGCTTCTCTTTCACTGAATCTGACATATACCTGTACCGCTTCCTGTACCGGGTAGGTACCGGTATTCTCCACCGTTACATGCACCGTTACCGGCTCCAGTATTCCAAAATCTGTGACATCTGCATGTGCATCAGAATAACGGATCTGCGAATAGGTAAGACCATATCCAAACGGATAGAGCACATGTCTGTCCGTATACCGGTAGGTACGTCCTGCCATGGAATAATCCGTAAAATCCGGAAGAAATTCCGTTCCTTCATAAAAGGTAACCGGCAGTTTTCCGCATGGAGAGAATTCTCCGAACAATGCCTCTGCGATTGCTTTTCCACCTCTCGCTCCCGGGTACCAGCAATCCAGTATTGCCCGTATCTGTGCATGTTCCTGCGCCCACGACAGATCCAGTGCACTTCCCGCCAGCACGGTGAGCACAATCGGTTTTCCGACTGCTGCGACCGCCTCTAAAAGTTCCTGCTGCAGTCCGGGAAGCTTTAATCCCAGCTTGTCACCGCTGGCATACTCATTTCCCGCATCTCCCTCTTCGCCTTCGATGCCCGCATCCAATCCCAGACACATCACAATGACATCTGCCCGCTCCGCAGCAATCAGCGCTTCCTTAAACCGGTCCTTCGGCTCCCCGAGGAATTCTACCTGATCCTTATACAGATGGCAGCCCTGCGCATATAGGACGCGGGTTTTCTCTCCGGTGTATTCCTGAATTCCCTCCAGCGGTGTAATGTATCTGGAGGATGTCCCCTCATAATTTCCAACCAGCGCTGCTCTGGAGTTCGCGTTTGGTCCGATCACTGCAATGGTATGGACCTGTTCCTGCTTCAGCGGAAGAAAATGGTTGTCATTCTTAAGCAGCACCATACTTCTTTTCGAGGCTTCTAAGGACAGTGCAATATGTTCGGGGCACTCCACCACATCATAAGGAATGTTCGCATATGGAGACGGATAATCCTCCATCATCCCCAGCCGGATTCTGACATCCATCAGGCGCTCCACCGCTTCTGTGATCGTCTTTTCCTCCACCAGTCCCTGTTCACAGGCACGGCTTAAATACAAAAATGCCTTCCCGCAGTTTAAATCACAGCCATGGTTGACAGCCATTGCCGCAGATTCTTCTACCGTCTTTGTCACATGATGGTGCTCATGAAAATCAAGAATTGCCCAGCAGTCGGACACTACGTGTCCCTCAAAACCGAATTGTTCTCTTAAAATATCCTGCAGAAGTGTCTTGCTTCCGCACGCCGGTTCCCCGTTGACGCGGTTATAAGCGCCCATCACGGCTTCCACACCGGCATCCTTGACACACCGCTTAAATGCATACAAATACGTATCGTACAAATCGTGCAGCGACACCTTTGCATCAAACTCATGGCGCAATGCTTCCGGACCGCTGTGCACGGCAAAATGCTTGGCACACGCAGCCGCCTTTAAATGATCCGGATCTTTGCCCTGAATCCCTCTGATATACGCACAGCCAAGCTTTGCCGTCAGACAGGGATCCTCCCCGTACGTCTCATGTCCTCTCCCCCAACGTGGATCTCTGAAAATGTTAATATTCGGCGCCCAGAAAGTCAGACCTTTATAAATACCTCTGTCTCCTCTTCCTGAATACGCTTCAAACTTTGCCCGTCCCTCGGTGGACACCACATCTCCGATCTTCTCAATCAGTTCTTCATCAAAAGTCGCTGCCAGGGCAATTGCCTGTGGGAACATTGTCGCCACACCGGATCTTGCCACTCCGTGAAGCGCCTCATTCCACCAGTTATACGCCGGAATATGCAGCCGCTCAATCGCCGGTGATTCATAGCGCATCTGGCTGATCTTCTCCTCCAACGTCATCTGTTCCACCAGTCTTTTTGCATATTCTTTCGTCTCCAGACTCATCTCTCCCTCTCCTTTTGCTCTATTCTTCTGCTCCACTGCACGTAAAGCTCACATAATCCGCATAATTTTTACTGTCAGTTCCATGCGAAGACGCGTACATTCCAATGGTGCATCCCACAAAGCCTCCCGCCTCTTCCGTGGTATACGCAAGCAGGCTGACCTTATCGCAGGCACAGATCATTTTTTCTCCCAGCCTTACCCAGATACCCGCACTCTGCTCCTCTCCGCGGATCAGAATCTCCCATAACTCCTGCTCTTCTTTCAGAAGAACTTCACGGATGACCTCTTCCCTGGCATGAACATATGTGCTCACCCGAAAGCAGACATCTGCTCCCTTTTTCCCGATCTCCATCCTCAGATGATTCTCATGGTTCTGGTATAATACCATTCCCGCCGTCTCATCCTCCGACTGTGGTTCAAAGCGGAATCTGACCGCTGCATGGAAATGATAGCTTTTCTGACGAAGTCCGAAATAACTGCTGCATCCTTTTTCACCGATCGTCTGTTTTCCACAGTATAAGCGGAATACACCGCGTTTTTCTGTCAGCGAATAGGATGCCTCATTTCTTCCCCCGATCCCAAGCAGCCTCTGATCCGGTCTCGTCTCCCAGAAACACAGGGTATCGCACGTTCCTGTTTCTTCCGGAAACCGGTACTCTTTTAGCGGCACTTCCAGTGTCTTCTCCAGACGTCCGATTCCGGCAGCAATTACCGGCCATCCATCCTGCCATACAACTTTTGCCAGAAAAGTCTCGCGCCCCATACTTCCATGGTTCTTACAGCGTCTCGTGGCGAGCATCACCACATACCAGTTCCCGTTTTGATCCTCCACCAGATCCCCATGACCAGCATAGACCACAGGATAATCCGCCCCAAGATTCCGATGTGTAAAGATCGGATTGCGCGGGCATCCCTCAAACCATTGAAACAGCTTTCGGCTTCTCGCCACACTGATGCTGTGTTCCGGTCCGGTTCCTCCTTCTGCATGCAGCAGATAATAATAGCCGTCTTTTTTGTACAGATGTGGTCCCTCCGGCCAGATTGCCCCTCTCACAGCCCCTTTCCAGATTGCCATGCTCTCTCCGACCAGCTTCTTCGTCGTCAGATCCAGTTCCTGCACCCAGATCTCCCAGTCCCCATTGTACCTTACTCCATCGGGATTCGGTCTGGTTCCGCAATAATAGCACCTGCCATCCTCATCAAAAAACAGGCTGGGATCAATCCCGGCTGCTTCTTCTCCCAGATAACAGGGATCTGACCACGGTCCCTCCGGGTGCTCCGCCGTCACAATAAAATTACCTCCATAGCTGACATTTGTGGTAATCATATAATAAATACCCTTATGGTATCGGATGGTCGGCGCATAGATTCCCCTGGAAATCTCCTCTCCCCCAACAGCAAGCTGCTCTTTTCTCTGCAGAATATTTCCGATTTGCTCCCAATGTGCCAGATCCCTGCTGTGAAACAGCGGAACACCTGGTGCATATGCAAAACTGGATGTTACCAGATAGAAATCTTCTCCTACCCGGCAGATCGACGGGTCCGGATAAAATCCCGTCAAAATCGGATTCTTAACTGTAACCATAGCTTTTCCCCCCTACTCCACATATCCAAATCCGAGAATCGTAAATTTCTTATCCAGATTCTCACCGCTCATCTGGATTCTCACGGTATGTGCTGCCGTTTCCTTCTCCTGAAATACGAGCACCGCATTACAGTGCAGCCAGTTATTGACATGTGGATCTGCTGTGAACCGGAATTCCCCATCCACCAGCACATCCGCTGTCCCGGCATCCACCTCGCCGGAATCCTTAAATATCAGAAATAACGCTCTGCATGTGATCGTCAGTTCAAAAAACGCCCGATCCGGCTTAGTTCCATCATACATCCAGTTATATGGGAATTCCGGCGTAGTGCAAAGATCCTGATCCATTTCCACACACTGCAGTTCGTGATCTGTCGCATCAAAGCCTCCCTCTCTCATACTGGCACCCTCATATCCGTCCCGCCGGTCTAAGAGTTTTACTTTTTCAAACGAATTGCCGATTGCAGGCTCCCCGCGCAGACACTGTTCTAAGACTTCCTCCTCCGTCATGCCCTGCCGGAAGCTGTCCACCCTCGCATGGTCGGACGTATCACATATCTCCATCAGGTATTCCAGACAATCTGCCATAATGGTATGTCCAAGGTTGGTCGGATGAAACATGTCATAAAAAAACTGGTTCTTCGTAATCACTCTTTTCTGTTCTTTTCCGGAAAACTGCGGGGTAACCGCATCCAGAATACTTACCATCGGAAGGTCGTACTGTCTTCCCACCGGCTGCAGACGTTCCTGAAGATTCCAGTCATTTGCAAATACGGAAAACAAGAGTACCACCGCAGGTCTCCACGGCAGCTTCAATACCTTACGCACCAGACTCTCATAGCAGTCCCCTTTGGTCTCATCTCCCTCATCATTCACCGCAAACTCGATTACAACAAGATCCGGCTGTTCCCCCTCACGCAACACATCTCTGTCAAAACGGATCATTCCAAGCTCCGATGGGGTTCCTCCTACTCCCGCCTTGATGAATCTGACATTATTGTTCCGTGCAAATCGTTTCTGAAACAGCTGATATGCCTTATATGCATAACACTCTGTGTGAATCGGCACTGCCCCTGCCCCCTGTGTGATGGACCCTCCGATAAAAGCAAGCGTCACTTCTTTTCCGGCTCGCGCTTTCTCAATCACTTTCCGGATGCGGTAGGTATTTCCCAGGTTCATAAGAGAGCGCTGCACCATCTTATAATATTCTTCCGAATGGAGATCCACTTTTTCTTCTGTCAGATCTTCCGGTGCCGTAAATCCGTCGTTTAAATAAAAACGGACATCTGCCTTTCCCACCCGTTCCGGCTGGTCAAATGTAAAGCGGATCTGTCCGGGCACATCATCATCCAGACTCCATTCATAATCCGACAGACAGATCCTCTGTTCCATCCCATCTCCCTGCAGTGTTGCCACCAGATTCGTTCCGCCCCCATACAAATCCTTTTTGCCGTACATCTGAAAAACAAATTCTATCTTTTCAGCCGGATGCTCCATCTCAACCGACACACCAATACTGTGTACAAGCGTGCGGAAGCCTTTCACTGTACCGAGCAGTTCAAGTATTCTGCTATCCGTGATATTTCCGACAATCTGTGCACTGTTTGCCAGACGGCCGTCACTTTCATAGATGAACTGCACTGCTTTGCCATCTCCCTGCTTCAGTCCGCAGATCTCTTTTCCACGCATAATATAAAAATGTGCTCTTGCTTTTTCCGGGTCTCTCGGTGCCACTGGTCCTGTCATTCTGTGCTCCTCCTGCCATTTTATTTTATATACATCTATGGTAGCACAGATTTCCTTCCGGATACGCGGGAGAAACTATAGATATTACTACGATAAATTAGTGTTCTTGCCCCTGCCCCCGCGGAGCGTTTTACCGGAAGCCGTCACATCAGAAATAAACGGCTGCCTTTATGCGGTAAGTAATATGAGGAGAACCGTTCTTTTTCTGATGTGACTGTCTTCCGGTATTGATTCGGCAGCATTCCGTACCGCTTCCGGAACAGATTGGAAAATGCCTTGCTGTTTGGAAAGCCGTGGTTTAATGCAATCTCGCCAATCGCAAGATCCGTCTCTTCCAGATCCCTCACGGCATGCTCCAGACGCACACTCGACAGGTATTCCTTGTAATTGATCTTCGCATATTTTTGAAACATCCGGGAGAGATACGCCGGTGAATAACCAAAAATCCCCGCCAGTTTTTCCAGCGAAACATCCTCCGTATAATGCTCCTTCAGATACCCGGTAATCCTTCCGAGACGCTTAAGCTGCTTATTGTTCTTAAGTATCTCTTCGCCCACCTCAAGCTTCCGGTATCTTGTCACCAGAAGATACTCCAGCTGATAAAAACAGCTTAGCATTTTTAATTCGTAACCGGTCTGTTTCTCACCGTACGCCACAAACATTGTCTCGAGCAGTGAAAACACCTGACGGTCATCCTCTTTTCCGCTGTGCGAAAACCAGATAAACTGTTCTTCCGTATAATAATCCGCAAAGACGCCAAGCGGAATCTGCAGCACAATCGTCTCGTTTGGCAGAGGGGCATGGATCGCATGCACCTCATTGCTGTTCACCAGCACAAAATCCCCCGCTGCAAGCACATATTTTTTCTCATTCAGGAAAAAATCAAGCTGCCCCTGTCTCACGGCAAATATCTCGATAGAACGGTGCCAGTGCTTCTCCCTGATGTATTTTCCGCCGCCGCCCTCAAAGAGAAACAGCTTAAACGGACGTCCCCTGTCCGGAACGATCACTTCATGCTGGTAAACAATATCATTCACTCCACTTCGGTCTCCTTTAACAAAATTTCATTACCGCGCAGTAAGCTGAAACCGCCGGTTTTCACCAGCCATCCTCATAAAATATACTGTATGTTTTTTATTTTGTTAAAAGTATAACATAAATTTCAATTTTCTCATTTATTTTTCACAATTAATTTATATTTTGTTTATCTTTCTTTGAAATACTGCCCAATTTCCATGTTATCTTTTTTTTGCGTTTCCGGAATTCTTCCCGTTTTCCTACTCCGGCAGACTGTCCGACAAACATAAAGTTCCCCACCCCACCTGCGGATTCGGATATTCCTGCAGCAGACCAGAAACCCTTCCTCCTCCGAGCGGACGCGCTCCGCGGATCAGGTACGCTTTTATTTTTTCTCCGTACAGGTACGCATCGTTTCCGCGCACAATCCCCCATTCCATCAGAAGTGCCGCGCTCCCCGTCACAAACGGGGTTGCCATCGAAGTTCCGGAACGCGCCGTATAGCCTCCGCCCGGCGCGCAGGAGGTGATCTCCACGCCCGGCGCCGCAAGATCCGGCTTGACCTGTCCGTTTCCGGTAAATCCTCTGCCTGAAAATCCCGCCAGCTGCCCGAACCGCGCGTCGTACGCCCCGACCGTAATCACCTTTGCCGCAGTGGACGGAATGGTAAGCGTCGTCTCCTCCCGCGGCAGAAGGAATCCGGTGCCTTCGTTTAAAACGCCTCCCGCCGGGAACCACATATCATAGCGCCCCGTGACGATGCGCTGTGGAATCAGGCACACCGTCCAGATTCCACTGTCCACATAGTCCCGCACAGGAAGAAAGTCCAGGTAGATCTCCTGATAGGGGCTGTACGGACTCGGCTCTCCATAGTAGAGCAGAATCTGCGTCTGACCCAGCGTAAAGCGCTGCGGTCCCTGTATCTGCCGGATCGGTCCGATCTGCATGCCGCCCGGATGAATGAGAAGCACCGCCATCTCATCCGCATAGGATTTCCAGATCTGAAGATTTAAGGCGCTCTCGTACGCGCTCACCGCGAACTCTACATTTTCCGCCTGCCCCATTCCAAGCGCTCCCGCCGTGTGCGTGGCAGCCGCTCCCTCATTCCCGCTTCCGATCACGATCGAGCTCTTCCAGTAGTTTGCGAGATCATCCAGATAAGTCTCAATGAGCGACGTTCCCGTGTGGCTTCCGTAATTATTCCCAAAGCTTAAGTTGATGGCGACCGGCTGCTGCCGCTCCTGCGCTTTTCTAAGGCAGTAATCCACCGCCTGCATCAGTTCCGTCGTCCGCGGGAACGCCCCCTCCCGCTGGTTGCCGAGCTTTACAATCAAAAGATCGCTCTCATACGCCACACCGCGGTATCTTCCCTCCGATGCTCTTCCGTTGCCGGCGGCAATTCCCGCCACGTGTGTCCCGTGTCCCGATGCATCCCTGCTCGGGCAGACCGCATACCGCTGCTGTTCCGTGGGCTGCGCGAGCGCCTCGTTGATGCGCGCCTCATCGTACTCGGTTCCAAGGAAATACCCCGCCGGCGCCGACAAGCCCCCGGACGCCGGGATCGTCTGATCCCAGAGACTGACAATGCGGGTCGTACCGTCCGCCCTCCTAAAATCCGGATGCGCGTAATCGATGCCGGAATCAATAACCGCCACAAGGACACCGGCACCCGACAGGCCGGTTCTCTCCTGCAGCTGCGTAATGCAGGATGCACGCTTTCCATTGTCCACCGCGAAAAATAAAAGTTTCGGCTTTTCCATGTACTCGATTTTATCCAGCGCTGCCACCGGCTCCACGAGATGTTCCGGCAGCACTAAAACGGCATATTCATTCTGCAGATTTGTCAGTTGAATCCGCGGATATTCCTCCGGAAAATTTTTAAAAAGGAGCGCCTCAAGCTCCTCCGTTGTCCCGACAAATTTTACAATGACCTCCCACGTCTGTTCGGCACTATCGTAGCCGATGTCCAGCTCCAGCGACTTCTCCCTCTCCTCCTGTGTCGCCGCCAGTGCCAGATTCAGCAGATTCTCCATTTTTTCGTTCGGCATAAAAAATCTCCGCAACAACATCTTTTTTCTATTAGATGCCGCCGCAGAGACCGTTATGTCTGCGTGTATTCCGTTTTTGTCTGTTTTTTATTTCACCCGCTCAAAAAACATCATAAAGAAGCTGACCAGAAGACATCCCACCGACACCCAGATCATGTGAATGCCGTAGCGCATGGACAGATTGCCTCCGATGCCCGCCCCGATCGCAAAGAAAAGAATGATTCCGAAATAGTAGAGCGACTGTCTTAACTGTTCCGGTCTCTTGTCCCGCAGATACATGGAAAATGCCGCCGTGCCGCTCCGCAGATTGCCAATGCACATCGTGCTCGCATAGGAATAGCCGTTTACCTTGCGGAACGTCTGCACCTGCATCGCGCAGGCAAAAGACACCAGCACCGTCGCCGCCATATTATATTCCTGCGGGATAAATCCCACCGCAAATAAAATCACAATCTCAAGCAGCAGAATTCCCTGTCTCCAGTGAAGCCGCTTCGCGTATTTGAAACGCCCCTGTATGCGCTCCGAAAAAAACACGCCAAACGCAAACGCCAGCAGCGGGAACAGATAGCGCAGTCCGTCCATCCATCTGCCCACCATAAAATTCTGACTCATCAGCACCACGTTGCCGGTCTGGGCATTGGAGAAGACCTCCTCCCTCGTATTATAGGTATAGGCATCCTGAAATCCGCCGGAGACCGCCAGAAAAATACTGGTCAGAAATGCCTCTGACATCTGAAGTTCGTTCTTTTTCTCGTTCATAAGTATCTCTCACCCTTTCACATTCTTCTCTATTATAGCGGTTTACGTGAGATGCGCAAGTACCCGTTTTCTGCCGGCTCATAATTTCTGTTTGCGCGGCATACACTATTCCAGTATCTGAATGTGCGGCAGCCTGCCGGTGCATTCTCTCATGAAAGGAGTATTTTATATGTGCGGAATCTCCGGTTTCTGCGACTTTTCTAAAAATTTTAAAAAGGAACCCGTCCTCTGGGAACATATTCTCACCGACATGCATCACACACTCGCCCACCGCGGCAGCGACAGTTTCGGCACCTATTTAGACACGCATGTGGGGCTTTCCCACGCCAGACTCAGCATCCGCGATATTGCGGGCGGCAGTCAGCCCATAATCCGGCAGGATGAGGGACGCACCTGCGCGATCGTCTACAATGGCGAGATCTACAACACCGACGAACTGCTGCCGCCGCTTCTCGCCGCCGGGTATACTTTTTCCACCACTTCCGATACGGAAGTTATTCTCTGCGCCTATCTGCACTATGGGAAGGATTTTGTCAGCCGCCTGAACGGCATTTTTGCCTTTGCGATCTGGGACGGCGGAACCGGTGAACTGCTTTTGTACCGTGACCGTGCCGGTACCAAACCGTTCTTCTACAGCACCCCGGGCGGCACACTGGTCTTTGGCTCCGAGCCAAAAGCGCTCTTCTGCCACCCGGATATCTCGCCCGCCATCGATGAAAACAGCCTGTTGGAACTTCTGTCCATCGGTCCGGCACGCACGCCCGGCAACGGCATTTTTTCCGGCATGCACGAGGTTCTCCCCGGTCATTATCAGATTTTCTCCCGGGAGGGCATGGAGCAGGTGTGCTACTGGGATCTTACCGCCGCCCCGCACACCGATTCCTATGAAAAAACGGTGGAGATGGTCTCTTATCTGGTGCGCGATGCCGTAAAGCGGCAGATGGTCTCGGACGTCCCGGTCTGCACCTTTCTCTCCGGCGGCATCGACTCTTCCATCGTAACCGCGATCGCCGCAGGCTGCATGCAAAAGGACGGGCAGACTCTAAATACGTTCTCTTTTGATTTTGCGGAAAACGATAAATATTTCCAGTCAAACGCCTTTCAGCCCGAGCGCGATCTGCCCTACGTCAACATCATGCTCGCCCACTGCCAGACGCACCACACCTATCTGGAATGCTCCCAGAGCACGCTTTATGAGGCACTTTTTTCGGCGGTCGACGCCAAGGATCTTCCCGGCATGACCGATGTGGATGCCTCCCTGCTCTACTTCTGTTCTCTGGTCGCCAGACACAACAAAGTCACACTGACCGGAGAATGTGCCGATGAAATCTTCGGCGGCTATCCCTGGTTCTACCGCCCGGAACTTTTAAACCACGTCGGTTTTCCGTGGTCTGCCGACGTCTCTGCGCGCACCGTATTCCTGTCCGGCGATGTGACTGACCGCCTGGATCTCGCCGGTTACTCGCACGCCCGCTATGAAGAGACCATAAACGCTTCCCCGAAGCTTCCCGGAGAATCTCCCGAGGAAGCCCGCAGGCGTGCCGTCGGCTATCTGAACATCAAATGGTTCATGCAGACGCTCCTCGACCGCATGGATCGCACCAGCATGTACTCCGGTCTGGAGGCGCGCGTTCCCTTTGCCGACCACCGCATCATGGAGTACGTCTTCAACGTGCCGTGGAGCATGAAGTATCAGAACGGCGTGGAAAAAACACTGCTGCGCGACGCCTGCGCGGATCTGCTTCCGACAGAACTGCTGCACCGAAAAAAAAGCCCGTACCCGAAGACTTACCACCCGGGCTACGAGAAGCTTCTCGCGGATCACCTGCGCCGGATCATAAGCGATCCGAACGCGCCGGTCTACCCGCTGATCGATCCCAAAAAAGCCGAGGCGTTCCTCGCCGCTCCCAAGGAGCTTGGCAGACCGTGGTTCGGTCAGCTCATGGCGGGACCCCAGCTTATGGCATATTTTATCCAGCTCAATGACTGGATGGGAAAATATCATCTGTCCGTGTAAGGAAAAGGAAACGCCTCCAGAATCGTGTCCTCATAATATGTGCAAAGCAGATACTACAGTGAATTTCCTTCCGCCCGGCTGTGAATCTGGAACCGAAGTGATATCGTAGCCAATCTGCACCATATCCGCAGGAGACAGAACAAAATCATTCACATTGAAATTCTGCTGGATGCGCTCCGCGTGAACTGACTTCGGAATCGCCACAATCCTCTCCTGCCGCAAGGAGTGCTGTTGGCAGAGCGGTCGGGGCAGCTTTCCTGCTGCGCCTCGCCGACCGCTTTTTCAGTGGGATATTCCGTTAGCTGGAGAACGAGCAAAACTGAAATCTTCCGTTTCCAGACTTGTTTGTATCCTTTTTCCCGAATTGGGAAACCTCGTTCCTACACTTCATATGGCTTCCGTCTATGCCCTGCTTTCCGAGTTTCCAAGTGCAGACACAGTTGCGAATGCTCATCTTAATGGAAGAATTTTTTGTCTTAATGGACTGCTTGAATTCCTTTAATGCTGCCCGATACTGCCTGAACATTCCCTTCTTTGCTTTATCAACCTTTTTGATTTTCAATTTTCTCACCTTCTTTCAAATGCCAACAAAAAAAGCCGCCATGAAGATGTACTCTCCATAACGGCTTAGTTAAATGTTATTTTTTCCTTTTGTGGCTCTTGGGATTAAGCCTCATTTCTTTTGCCATTCTTATTTCTTCTTCCCCAAGCTTACATTTTCTTTTTGCTTCGTCCCAAAGTTGCTGGCTGTATGCCATGAAATCACATCCTTTCAAGATTTTCTTCTTGACAAACAATACATATACCTTTACTATAGGTGTTAGGAAGAAACGAAGTTTACTACCGTACAGCTATTGCTCATGCGGCTTGCTCGTTTCTT
>OKSB01000115.1_pt1 | contig 79275 bp, 91 predicted proteins | sample 1601171 | NCBI WGS metagenome assembly OKSB01 (sample SAMEA3541496, study PRJEB24748) | human gut metagenome | biome: human gut; feature: human-associated habitat; material: faeces | place: China | collected 2012 | reverse complement strand
GACATGACCCGCGGAGTGCTCCAAACTTGGAAAGACACGGATCATCGAAGATGCAGACATTCGGCTGGTTAGAAATTCCATATTTTTTGAACCGAATTTCCATCTGCATTTCCATCTGAAATCCCACGGTGTGGTCTTCTTATAATATTACTTATCAAAGCAAACATGATATGCTTATTGGGGCAGTTCCATAAAAAAACAGGCCAAAGCACCACGGTGCTTTGCCTGTTTTTTAGCCACTTCTCTATTATACGTTGATCTCCGCCTTTACGCCGAGTTCGTCCTGATTCTTCTCCAATACCGGATTTACAACGTTTGCAAGGAATGCATCCACCTGTACCGGTGCGCGTCCGACATACTTGGACGGCTCCATGGTTGCCTGCAGCTGCTCTAACGTCAGATTGAACTCCGGATCTGCCGCAATCAGCTCCAGCAGATTGTTGTCCTTACCCTCTTCCTTGACATTCTTTCCTGCCTGCATGGACAGCTGGCGGATCTTCTCATGCAGCTCCTGACGGTTGCCACCGTTCTTTACCGCGTCCATCATAATATTTTCCGTTGCCATAAACGGCAGTTCCGCCATCATATGCTTCGTGATAACTTTGTCATAGACCACCAGTCCGTCGACAACATTTAAGCACAGATCCAGGATTCCGTCGATCGCCAGAAATCCCTCCGGAATAGAAAGACGCTTATTGGCAGAATCATCCAATGTGCGCTCAAACCACTGGGTTGCAGAGGTAATCGCCGGATTTAACGCATCGATCATCACATAGCGGGAAAGAGACGCGATACGCTCTGAACGCATCGGATTGCGCTTGTACGCCATCGCTGAGGAACCGATCTGGTTCTTCTCAAACGGCTCTTCCACTTCTTTTAAGTGCTGCAGCAGACGGATATCGTTGGACATCTTGTGTGCACTTGCTGCAATACCGGCAAGAATATTTGCCACTCTGGTATCCACTTTTCTGGAATATGTCTGTCCGGATACGGCATAGCACTCCTTGAATCCCATCTTCGCTGCGATCATCGGATCAATCTTATCGATGGTCTCCTGATCCCCGTCAAACAGCTCCAAAAAGCTTGCCTGCGTGCCGGTCGTTCCCTTGGATCCAAGCAGCTTTAAAGTGCTCATCACATATTCCAGATCCTCGAGATCCATCAAAAACTCCTGTGTCCAGAGTGTGGCGCGCTTGCCAACCGTTGTCGGCTGTGCCGGCTGGAAATGCGTAAATGCGAGCGTCGGCAGATTCTTGTAAGTATCTGCAAACTTTGCCAGTTCCGCAATGACATTGACCAGCTTCTTGTGCACCAGCTTTAACGCCTCGTTCATGATAATAATATCCGTATTGTCGCCCACGTAGCAGGAAGTCGCTCCCAGATGGATGATGCCTGCGGCCTTCGGGCACTGCTGTCCAAACGCGTATACATGGCTCATGACATCATGGCGCACCAGTTTTTCGCGCTCTTTTGCCACATCATAATTGATGTCGTACACATGCTCTTTCATCTCGTCAATCTGTTCCTGCGTGATGACCGGCTTTCCGTTCTCGGAAAGTCCCAGCTCCATCTCTGTCTCGGCAAGTGCAATCCACAGCTTTCTCCATGTGGAGAACTTCATATCCTGTGAAAAAATATACTGCATCTCTTTGCTTGCATACCGCTCTGAGAGCGGACTTGAATATCTGTCTGTACTCATTTTTTCTCCTTACCTTTATCCATAGGCTTGCTGCATTTTCTAAAATTCAAGATATCCTGCCACCTGCTGCATTTCCCTTTGCTCCCGGCGCCCCTGCCGCTTGCTGCATTTTCCTCGAATCTAAACTTTTCTGCTGCCTGCCACATTCTTCTATATTTTCAAGAAGCTTTTTACCTCTCGTAGTCTCCCCTGATATCTTCCTTCGGCGGCTCCATCGGGTAAATACCGTTAAAACATCCCTTGCAGATCGGCAGTCCGTCTGCCATCTCACTCAGACGGTCAATTCCGAGATAACCAAGCGAATCCGCTCCGATGATGTCCCGGATCTCCTCGATCGTGCGGTTGTACGCAATCAGCTGTTCCCGCTCCGGAATGTCCGTACCGAAATAGCACGGCCATAAAAACGGCGGTGAACTGATGCGGACATGCACCTCCGTCGCTCCGGCATCCCGCAGCATTTTTACAATGCGGTCGGATGTGGTTCCGCGCACAATCGAGTCATCGATCATGATAATGCGCTTGCCGTCCACCGCCTCTTTTAAGACGTTCAGCTTCACGCGGACGCTGGACTCACGGCTGCTCTGCTTCGGCTTGATAAACGTACGTCCCACATAGCCGTTTTTGACAAAAGCGGTTCCGTACGGGATGCCGGACTGCAGCGAATAACCGAGCGCAGCGGCATTGCCGGACTCCGGCACGCCCACCACAAGATCTGCATCCACCGGCGAATCCATCGCCAGGAACCGTCCTGCCTTGATGCGGGATGCATATACGCTCACGCCGTCGATATGACTGTCCGGTCTCGCAAAATATATGTACTCGAAAATGCATCTCGCTTCCTGCTCCTTGGGCAGTGCGCGGGACAGATCCGAGACAATTCCATTCTCCGGCGTGATCGTCACCGTCTCTCCCGGCAGCACGTCACGCACATACTCCGCGCCGATCGTATCGAGTGCGCAGGTCTCCGATGCAAGGATATAGGCATTGTCGCGCTTTCCGATGCAAAGCGGCTTAAAACCATAGGGATCCCTTGCTCCGACCAGCTTTCTCGGGCTCATGACCACAAGGGAATACGCTCCCTTGATCTTGCGACAGGCACGCCCCACCGCTTCCTCCACCGTGCTGGATTTCAGACGCTCCCTTGCAATATGGTAGGCAATGACCTCAGAGTCAATGGTCGTCTGGAAAATAGCTCCTGTATACTCCAGATCATGTCTGAGTTCCGCCGCATTGATCAGGTTACCGTTGTGCGCGAGAGCCAGGGTTCCCTTGACATAATTGAGCACCAACGGCTGTGCGTTTTCTCTGGTCGACGCACCGGCTGTCGAATAGCGCACATGCCCCACGCCGATATCCCCGTGCATGGGTTCTAAATTCTCCTCGGTGAAAACCTCATTGACCAGTCCCATTCCCTTGTAGGAGGTCACTTTCCCTTTCGGACCGTTCGTCTCGCTGACTGCAATACCGCAGCTCTCCTGTCCGCGGTGCTGCAATGCAAACAGTCCGTAATATATTGTGGATGCCACATCTCCGCCGTCAAAATCGTACATTCCGAAGACGCCGCACTCCTCATGCAGTTCATCCCCCACCGGCTGATTTTTATTGATTCTATTATCGCTCATTGATTTCCCCATCTACGAATCTGATATTCTGTCTTTTTATGCCTGAAACGGCTTTCCGGTAAGAAGCTCAAATGCCTCCTTGTACTTGGCCACGGTCTTCTCTACCACCTCATCCGGCAGAAGCAGATCGTTGTCCGGATTTGCCTTTAACCAGTCTCTGACAAACTGCTTGTCAAAGGAAGGCTGACCTTTTCCGGCTTCATATCCCTCTAACGGCCAGAATCTGGAGCTGTCCGGTGTCAGCATCTCGTCACCCAGAACAACGTTGCCGTTCTCATCCAGACCGAACTCGAATTTTGTATCTGCGATAATGATGCCCTTGCTCAGTGCGTACTCTGCACACTTTTTGTAAAGAGCAATCGTCTTGTCCTTAATCTGTGCCGCGTAATCCGCACCTTTGCCCGGGTAGATCTTCTCCAGCACTTTCACGCTTTCCTCAAAGGAGATGTTCTCATCATGCAGACCAATCTCAGCCTTTGTGCTCGGTGTGTAGATCGGCTCCGGCAGCTTGTCGGACTCTACCAGTCCTTCTGGCAGCTTAATGCCGCATACGGTGCCGTTCTCCTGATAGCTTGCCCAGCCGCTTCCTGTAATATATCCGCGCACGATGCACTCGATCGGAAGCATCTCAAGCTTCCGGCACATCATGCTGTTTCCCTCAAAACGTTCCTGCCGGAAAAATTTCGGCATATCTTTTACGTCCACGGAAATCATGTGGTTCGGCACGATATCTTTGGTGTAATCGAACCAGAACTTCGACATCTGGGTAAGAATTGCGCCCTTCTTTGTGATCTTATTCTTTAAAATATGATCAAAAGCTGAGATTCTGTCTGTGGCTACAATAATCAGACTGTCTCCATTATCATATACCTCACGTACTTTTCCCTCTTTTACCGGCTTAAATTCCTGCATTTCATCCTCTTTTCCGAAGCCTTTCCGGCTTCTTTTGTTGATATTTACAGCTTTACCCACTTCCGCAGACTATTTCTGCACTGTACTTCAAAATTATAATACAGCCGCTTTTGGAAAGTCAATGTTTTTACCCGCTCACACCATTTCTGCGATATAGAAAATCGGGTTCTTTTTATTAGTATTTTTGTACATATTCATTATTTCATTAGCATGACTTATAGGCTTGTTCACACAGCCTAATTCATATTTTGTCTTAAAAAAAATACATGTTTTTCCCTTGACGTACTTTAGTACCAGAGTTATAATAAAACACGTAGATAGGACAAAAGCACTACTTTTGCAATTATCTAATTTCATATAACTCCTCTTTATCTGCCACCAGGGCAGATGTTCCAGAAAACGGTCCCCCCGTTTTCTGAATCCTAACACAAGAAAAGCAGCCCCTCCCCCGGGACTGCTTTTCTCGTTCTATTCTTTATTTTCTGATCAGAAGTGACTTTCCTGTCATCTCTGCCGGCTGCTCCATTCCCATCAGTTCGATTAACGTCGGGATAATATCTGCCAGGCATCCGTTCTCTCTGAGTGTGTAGGACGGATCTGCATTGACCAGAATAAACGGTACCGGATTCGTCGTATGTGCGGTAAACGGTGCACCTGTCTCGTAATCCACCATCTGCTCTGCATTTCCGTGATCTGCACAGATGAACATCTGTCCGTCGACTTCCTTTAACGCCTCCACTGCCTTTCCGACACAGGTATCTACGGTCTCGATTGCCTTGATGGCTGCCGGAATGATACCGGTATGTCCAACCATATCCGGGTTAGCAAAGTTGATGACAATGACATCATACTTTTCGGAACGGATAGCTGCACAAAGCTTCTCACACACTTCCGGTGCGCTCATCTCCGGCTGCAGATCGTAGGTAGCCACCTTCGGGGACTTCACAAGGATACGGTCCTCACCAACGTTCGGCTCCTCAACGCCGCCGTTGAAGAAGAATGTGACGTGCGCATACTTCTCTGTCTCGGCGATTCTTGCCTGTGTCATGCCGTGCGCTGCCAGATACTCGCCAAATGTGTTCTTAAGCTCCACTTTCTTGAAAGCAACTTCCTTGTTCGGGATCGTCACATCATACTCGGTAAAGCAGATATATTTCACATTCTTTCTCGCGCCTCTGTCAAATCCGTCAAATTCATCGGCACAGAAGGTTCTTGTGATCTCACGTGCGCGATCCGGGCGGAAGTTGAAGAAGATCACGGTATCTTTGTCCTTGATCGTCGCTACCGGCTTGCCGTTCTCGGTAATCGCGGTCGGTACGAAGAACTCATCCGTCACATCCTTTGCGTAGGAAGCTTCCATTGCAGCAACAGCGCTCTCTGCGGTCTCTCCCTCGCCCTTGGTCAGCACATCATATGCCTTCTGCACACGATCCCAGCGGTTATCGCGGTCCATCGCATAATAACGTCCGGAAATCGAAGCAATCTTACCGATGCCCAGTTCCGCCATCTTTGCTTCCAGTGCCTCGATAAATCCCTTACCGGAAGTCGGAGCCGTGTCACGTCCGTCCAGGAAGCAGTGTACGTATACATTCTTTACGCCCTGTCTCTTCGCAAGCTCGAGCAGACCGTACAGATGTGTAATATGGCTGTGTACGCCGCCATCCGAAAGAAGTCCGTATAAATGCAGATCGGAATTGTTCTCCTTCACATTGGCGATACCGTCAAGCAGCGCCTGATTGCTGAAAAATTCGCCATCGTTGATCTCTTTGGTAATGCGTGTCAACTCCTGGTATACAATTCTGCCGGCGCCCATATTTAAGTGTCCTACTTCGGAGTTACCCATCTGTCCGTCCGGGAGACCTACTGCCAGTCCGCTGGCATTTCCCTTTACAAACGGATATTCCTTCATCAGTGCATCGATATTCGGCTTCTTCGCCTGTGCAACGGCATTTCCTTCCGTCTTATCGTTTAATCCGAATCCATCCAGGATCATCAGTACTGTTGGTTTTTTACTCATTGTTCTTCCCTCTCTCTTTATTTTCGGTTGCCAACAATGTCGATGGCATACCCATCATTATCTGTCGTGCCGCGAATCTTCGTCTTGCTTGTATCCGAATCGTACACGATTGCCTGCGCGGGGTAATCCCCCGCTGTTTTATCATAAACATTACCGTCCGCATCCATTCCGATGTCATCGGAAATTGCAGCCAGGTAATGATAAAACCCGTCTTTATCATCCTGCTCTGTCAGAATGCTTGTAACTAGTCCCTTCTGTATACACGGGACATAGGAAAGTGTCACCGCGCCGTCCTCTGTGATCGTAATCTTGGCAAGCGTTGTATACAGCGTCCCGGTGGAAAACCAGAAATTTCCGAGACTGTACGCAACCGGCACACCATCGGTAAAACCACATCCCTGCAGCCGGTGCGGATGTCCGCCGATCACCGCGTCTGCGCCTGCCTCCGCATATAACTCCGCCAGAAGACGCTGGGACTTTTCTTCATGCAGACTGCCTTCCGTTCCCCAGTGCACTTCCACAATCACATAATCACTTGTGGCGTCCGCTTCCCGGATCACCTCCAGAAATGCGACAGGATTCAAGGTCTTTAATACTCCCGGTTCCGTCTCCGTCGCCTCTTTTGTATACTTGGTCGCCCGCTCAATCTGTGTGGCGGAAACAATGGCAATCTTTCTGCCTCCAATCACAAAAGAGAGGATCTTGGATGCCTCTTTTCGATTCTCGCCCGCCCCCGTATAGGGGATGTCCGCTTTCCGCAGACAGTCTAAGGTCGACAGCAGTCCTTCTTCCCCGTAATCATACACATGATTGTTGGCAAGCGTCACAGCATCCGTTCCAAAAACAGAGAGGAGTTCTACATCCCCCGGATCTGCCCGAAAGGTATATGCCTTCCCGGGAACCGCCTCCACGCTCCCGCCCTCTGCGTAGGTGAACTCATTGTTCATCACCATCACATCCACGTTCTGCATCTCCGAGAGCAAATCCTCCGAAAAGCAGTCATAGATGCCATTCGTCTGCCGGTTCATATACTCCATCGTATACCAGTCGTCGGCAAAATTGATGTCGCCCGCAAAGCCGAGCACGATCTTTCCATCCTCTCCGGCCTCTTTCCAGTATACATTTTGCAGCCGGTACTGCTGAAAACCACTGTCCCTGCAATACATCAACCACAGTACATGGATGGAGCTGCCGGTAATGTCATACCAGACTTCCGGATCCTCCGTTCCATCCAGAACGGCGCTCGCGATCCGCACCACCGTCTCATCTCCGTATCTGGCAACCAGCCACATCAAAAACGAATCATCAACTGCATATCCTGCGATAAATTTCTTCGTCGCACCTTGTAATATCACTGCAAATGCGTCTGTCAGGTCCATTCTCCGTGTTGCGCTCTCTGTCATCTGCGTACGTTTTGTATCTCCGGCATTCCAGGTCGTCTGTTGTGCCGGAATATTCTGTCCTCCCGCAAAAATATCTCCCAGAAGTACAGCCGCCACGGTTACTACAAGTGCATTTCTTTTTCCCTTGCACTTTTTGGGCATACATTTTCTCCGCTGTCACTCAAAATTTCTCTTACGCTTATCACTACAAATTTTCACGAAAACCCGTCTCTCTCCGCCTGTTACCGCAGAGAGAAGCGGGTCCCCGTTCCAGGATCGTACCGCTCCGCAGCGATCCTGATTCCCTGTAATTTTAAACTATTACTTATAGTTTACAATCTTTCCAAAGTCAGCCTTTAAGGATGCGCCGCCTACAAGACCGCCATCGATATCCGGCTGTGCGAACAGTTCTGCCGCATTTCCTGCATTGACAGATCCGCCGTACTGGATACGAACCTTCTCAGCTGTATCGGTATCATATACCTCAGCGATGCAGTCACGGATTGCCTTGCAGACTTCCTGTGCCTGTGCGGTTGTTGCTGTCTTGCCGGTTCCGATTGCCCAGATCGGCTCATATGCGATTACCATGGAAGCAGCCTGCTCTGCGGTAATATCCTTTAAGTCCGATTTGATCTGAAGACGGATCCAGTCAAGAGTAACGCCCATCTCTCTCTGCTCTAATGTCTCTCCGCAGCAGAGGATCGGGGTCAGATTGTGCTCGAATGCTTTTTTAACTTTCTTGTTCAGCATGCAGTCGCACTCTTTGAAGTAGTCACGTCTCTCGGAATGACCGATGATAACATACTTCACGCCTGCGTCTACCAGCATCTCCGGAGAGATCTCTCCTGTGTAGGCACCTTTCTCCTCGTAGTACATATTCTCTGCACCGACTGCAACGTTAGTACCTTTGACTGCCTCTACAACCGGTACGATATCGATTGCCGGAACACAGTATACAACTTCAACATCATCACTTACTACAAGCGGCTTTAACTCTTCTACTAACTTTACTGCCTGGCTTGGAGTCATGTTCATCTTCCAGTTGCCGGCCACAATTTTCTTTCTTGCCATTTTAAAATCCTCTTTCCCTTAAGAATGATCCCATTTATGTATCTGCTGCCACGACGTTTTGTACCGTCACGACAGCAGGATTTTGTTATTTATTTGTCGTCTGCTGCTACAACACCCGGAAGTTCCTTACCCTCTAAGAACTCTAAGGATGCGCCGCCACCTGTGGAAATATGGCTCATCTTGTCTGCAAAACCAAGCTGGTTTACTGCTGCTGCGGAATCGCCGCCGCCGATGATTGTGGTAGCGTCTGTCTCAGCCAGTGCCTTTGCTACAGCGATCGTACCTTTTGCAAGTGTCGGATTCTCGAATACACCCATCGGTCCGTTCCATACAACGGTCTTTGCTGTCTTAACAGCCTCTGCATATAACTCAGCCGTCTTCGGTCCGATATCACAGCCCTCTCTGTCAGCCGGCATATTCTTAACGTCGCAAACCTCAACCTCAACCGGAGCGTCGATCGGGTTCGGGAAATCAGCGATAGTCACTGCATCTACCGGAAGTAACAGCTTCTTGCCAAGCTTCTCAGCCTTTGCCATCATCTCCTTGCAGTAGTCGATCTTGCTGTCGTCCACTAAGGATTTACCGATCTCGTAACCCTGTGCCTTTAAGAAGGTGTAAGCCATACCGCCGCCGATGATCAAGGTATCGCACTTCTCAAGCAGGTTGGAGATAACATTTAACTTGTCTGCAACTTTTGCGCCGCCAAGGATTGCAACAAACGGTCTTACCGGATTCTCAACTGCATTGCCAAGGAATGCAATCTCTTTCTCCATCAGGTAGCCGACAACGTTGGAGCCGCCCTTTGCACTGATGAACTTTGTCACGCCTGCTACGGAAGCATGTGCTCTGTGGGAAGAACCGAATGCGTCGCATACATAATCATCTGCAAGATCTGCTAACTCTTTGCTGAACTGCTCGCCGTTCTTGGTCTCTTCCTCGCCACGGAAACGTGTATTCTGAAGTAATACAACATCTCCCTCTTTCATAGCCTCTACCGCCTTGGTAGCCGCCTCTCCGGTTACGTTGTAGTCAGATACAAACACAACTTCCTTGCCAAGCTTCTCGGAAAGTCTCTTTGCAACCGGTGCTAAGGACTCGCCCTCGTTTGGTCCGTTCTTTACTTTTCCAAGATGGGAGCAGAGGATGACCTTGCCGCCATCGTTGATCAGCTTCTGGATTGTCGGAAGTGCAGCCACGATACGGGTCTCATCTGTGATCTCGCCATTCTTGAGCGGTACGTTGAAATCGCATCTTACGAGCACTCTCTTGCCTTTTACATTGATATCATCTACGGATTTTTTGTTTAATGACATATGCCATGTCCCCCTTTAATATGCAAAATGTCAAAAAGGGACCCGGTCCATAAAAGACCGGACCCCTTTCTGAGTCTATCACGTGATTGTCCGAGAACAATCTCTTTCTCTCAATTATGCTAACTCGGAGAAGTATTTGATGGTTCTTACCATCTGAGATGTGTAGGAGTTCTCGTTGTCATACCATGAAACAACCTGAACCTCATACTGATCATCAGATACCTGATTTACCATGGTCTGAGTTGCATCGAATAAGGAACCAAATCTCATACCAACGATATCAGAAGATACGATCTCATCCTCGTTGTAACCGAAGGACTCGTTTGCTGCTGCCTTCATAGCTGCGTTGATGTCTTCCTTTGTAACGCCGGCTTTCTTAACAACTGCTGTTAAGATTGTGGTAGAACCTGTCGGGGTCGGTACACGCTGTGCAGAACCGATCAGCTTGCCGTTTAACTCCGGAATAACAAGACCGATTGCCTTTGCAGCACCTGTGCTGTTCGGAACGATGTTGACTGCTGCTGCACGGGATCTTCTTAAGTCACCCTTTCTCTGCGGTCCGTCAAGAGTCATCTGATCTCCTGTGTAAGCATGGATGGTTACCATGATACCGGACTGGATCGGAGCGTATTTGTTAAGAGCGTCTGCCATCGGTGCTAAGCAGTTTGTTGTACAGGAAGCTGCGGAAATGATGGTATCAGAAGCCTTTAATGTCTTGTGGTTGGTGTTGTATACGATAGTAGGAAGGTCATTTCCTGCTGGAGCAGAGATAACAACTTTTCTAGCGCCTGCGTTGATATGAGCCTGAGCCTTCTCCTTGGATGTGTAGAAACCGGAGCACTCTAATACAACGTCTACTTTTAACTCTCCCCATGGGCAGTTATTTGCATCCGGGAATGCGTAGATCTTGATCTCCTTGCCGCATACGATGATGGAATCGTCTGTAAAAGATACCTCATCTGCATGCTCGTACTTACCCTGAGATGAGTCATACTTTAACAGGTGTGCTAACATCTTCGGGCTTGTCAGATCGTTGATTGCTACTACTTCATATCCTTCTGCTCCAAACATCTGTCTGAAAGCAAGACGACCGATACGGCCAAAACCATTGATTGCTACTCTTACTGCCATTTTTAATTCCTCCTAGAATTTGTAAATGTAATCGCCGGGCATAAATCCCCTGGAACCGGCAAGCACAAGGTACTTATGCTTATTGGCTCCGTGCTTCCTATATTCTAACCAATTTCCATAGAAAGTTCAAGCCTTTTTCTCCACTTTATTGCCACTTTGTTAAATTTTTCACTATATCATAGGTTTTTTTTCCCTTTTCCGGAAAAATATACAAAATCTGAAAATACACCGGAAAATCTGCTGACGCTGCACGCCCGCTGTGTTATACTTTTTTCTGGTAACCTGTAAACATACCAAAGAGGAGTTTTCTTATGTCAAAACTTATTTTTTTACTGATTTTGTTTGTTTTTGTTCTTATATTATCCGCGACGCCGCTGTTTCGCAAAAGCCGCAGCCAGCGGGAATATGAGAGTTCCGGCATGCAGCTGCTTGCCACTTCCCGCGGCAGGGTCCTGCTGCTCCCTGCCCTAGGCTGTCTCTGCGCGTGTATCGTCACATTTTTTATGGTGCTTATGTATCAGGACATCGGTTTTGAGGCATCGGATATAGACTCTCTGCTCTCATGCATCGGCGTCACCATCCTGTTAGTTGTCGTCTGCTTTCTCGGCGGTTACGCCATGCAGGCACGTCATGTTCTATATAATGAAGAAATCCTTCTGATCGGGAAACCGTTCCGCCCCTACCAGACCATTCACTGGTATGAAATCTCTGAGATGCGGATCAAAAATCAGGACTTTTTTGATCTGTATGACAGAAACGGCCGCCGCTGTGTCAGCGCAAATGCGAATCTGGAAGGCTACCGGCAATTTTATCAGGCATCGTTACGGTTCACCCGTCCCGAATACACCGCAAAGCAAAAAAACACACCGTACGACAATCCGGTGTCTGCGGCATCCGGCTGCGGAACACTGCGCTACCGGACCGGCGAATATTACGCGCTCCTCATCCTCTATGCGGTTGTCATGTTTCTGTTTTTCGGCTTGACCGTTTTTTCCGGGGAAAGCATTTCGGGAACGCTGCAGATCATCCGCGAAGAAAAGCTATACGGCGCCCTTTTCTTTCCGGTCGTGTTTGTCGGCACCGTTCTGGCACTGTTTTATGTCAGTCTGCAGAAAATCACCTACGACCGCGAAAAAATTGTTATTTCCCGTTTCCCCCGCCGGACACAAACCCTGCTGCGCCGGGATATCCGCCAGCTTGAATGTACCTCCGGCAGTCAGGGGCTCCGGACGCTCACCCTGCACACGGATAACCGCAGATATGTGATCCGCGAGAAACAGTTCCGCGTAGGGTTCCCGGAATTTTTCAACGAACTGATCCATTAAACTCACACAGAAAGGAAGATCTCTATGTTATGGGATACACATATGCACAGCCAATATTCCGGTGACAGCGACGCCCCGCAGGAGGACATGATCCGCGCTGCAATCAGGGCAAAGCTCCCCGGCATCTGTTTTACGGATCATCTGGACATCGACTATCCGGACAACCCGGAAGCGTTCCTGTTAGACCTGCCGAACTACACGTCATCCGTTTTCGCCATGCAGGAACAGTACCGGGATCAGATCAGCGTGCGCTACGGCATCGAGCTGGGGCTCCAGCCGCATCTGGCAGCGCTGCATGCCGATATTCTCTCGCAGTATGACTTCGACTTTGTCATCGGTTCCTCCCATGTGGTACACGGCTATGATCCGTATTTTCCGCCATTCTGGAAGACGCACACCGAGGAGGAAGGATACCGCGAATACTTTGAGTCCATCCTGGAAAACATCCGGGCATTTGATGACTTTGACGTCTACGGTCACATCGACTATGTCGTGCGCTACGGTCCGACGCGCAACGAGAATTATACCTACGCCAGATACAGCGACGTGATCGACGAGATTCTAAGACTTCTGATTGAAAAAGGGAAAGGCATCGAGATCAATACCGGCGGCTTCAAATACGGACTGGGACATCCGAACCCCTGCGAGGAGATCCTCGCGCGCTACCGTGAGCTTGGCGGTGAGATCATCACGGTCGGCGCGGACGCCCATGCCCCGGAACATGTCGGCTTTGCCTTTGAGAAAGTGCCTCAGATTTTAAAGGACGCCGGTTTTATTTACTACACGGTCTTCCGGAAACGCAAGCCGGAATTCATAAAAATTGAGGACTGACCGCCGCATCCGGCGCTCCAGTCCTCATTCTCACTGACATTTTATACGTTGATGTCCTGTTTTTATTTACGCATCTCTTCTGCGGCGCGCTCTATGTAAAAATCAAGCAGTTCATAGATCCAGTCTTTCAGATTGGAAAACACAAATCCCGTACGCCCGGCGCGCTCTGTATTGATGCTGTAGCCGGGCGTCCCATTATATGGCGCCGGATCGCCGGTCTCATCAAGAAACGCCTCTTTTCCGGTGCGTCTGTACACGTAAGTCAGGATCTCCCGCGGCGAGATGGTCCCGCGGCTCGCTCCGTTGACGGCACCCTGGATCTCATCCCCGCCGAGATGCGCCAGAAGGCGCCCCGCATCGTCCACGCTGATAAAGCTCATCTGTGCGTCCATATTATCAATATACATCGGTTTCTGCCGCACCACATGTTCCACATAAAAGTACAGCCGGTCCGTGTAGTCATCCCTGCCGATGACGTAGGGGAATCTCACAAAAGCCGCATTTTTCATCGGATACTGCTGCACGAGCGCACATTCCGCACTTTTCTTCAATACGTCATACGATCCGCTGTAATCCGTATACCAGACCAGTCTGTCATGTTCCGGCTCATAGTCCGTCTCCACGGTCTGAAAATGCAGATCATACACGGATGCCGAGGACACCATCACATACCTTCTGCAGGGCACCGCCTCCAGCACGGTGCGCACATCCCCCGCACAGTAAGCCAGATCGTCGTAGAAAACGTCATAATATTTATGGGCAAACACCTGCTCCATCTGCCGGGCATCCGTCCGGTCGACGATCAGACGTCTGACTCTGTCTCCAAAATCATCCGGCGTCCGGCCGCGTGTTGCGATCGTCACCTCATGTCCCCGGTGCAAAAGTTCCCACACCAGATGTTTTCCGAAAAATCCCGTTCCGCCCAGCACTAAAATATTCATACGTTTCTCCATCTTTCTTCTTCCCGTTTTCCGTTCCCTTTCACACTATTATACTCATTTTGCGTTGTTTTATCAACAATCCCCCAAGAACCGAACGGCAAAAGACCCCGCAGAAAGGTTTTTCTCCTCGCTGCAGGGTCTCTTTTACTTCCCGTTATTTTTTCTTTTACTTAAAATATTCCACGCCGGACTCAAACAGTCTCAAATCCTGCTCACCGTAAATATTCATCGCCACACTCCGGTCACGACGCTCCGAATGTGCCATCTTGCCGAGCACTCTTCCGTCCGGGCTTGTGATTCCCTCGATTGCCATGTAGGAGCCGTTGACATTCCACTCTTCATCCATGGTCGGAACACCCGCCTCGTTGACATACTGTGTTGCCACCTGACCGTTTGTAAACAGCTTCTCCAGCCATTCCTTCGGAGCGACAAAACGTCCCTCGCCGTGGGAAGCCGGATTGCAATATACCTCGCCGGTCTTTGCCTGTGCCAACCACGGGGACTTGTTCGTCACAACCTTCGTGTATACCATCTTGCTGATATGACGGCCGATCGTATTGTAGGTTAATGTCGGCGAATCTGCAGTCTGCGGACGGATCTCACCATACGGTACCAGTCCCAGCTTAATCAGTGCCTGGAAACCGTTGCAGATGCCGAGTGCCAGTCCGTCGCGCTCGTTTAAAAGCTTCATGACCGCCTCTGTCATCTTCGCATTGCGGAACGCCGTCGCAAAGAACTTCGCGGAGCCCTCCGGCTCATCTCCCGCGGAAAATCCGCCCGGGAACATGATAATCTGTGCCTGATCGATCGCCTTTGTGAACTCCTCAACCGAATCGCGGATGTCCTCTGCATTCAGGTTCTTGAATACCTTTACGATCGTGTCCGCACCTGCGCGCTCAAATGCTCTCGCACTGTCGTACTCGCAGTTCGTTCCCGGAAATACCGGTATAAACACGGTCGGTTTTGCCACCTTGTGTTTGCAGACATAGATACTGTCTGCCTGATAGATGCCGGTGTCAAGTTCGTCCTTATTATCTGTCACGCGGGTCGGGAATACTTTCTCCAGCGTGCCGCTCCACGCCGCGATCGCCTCGTCGAGTGCAAGCTTCATGCTGCCGTAGCAGAAGCTCTGTTCCTCATTTACCCAGCCGACAAGCTCCTCATTTCCAGAAAGTCCCGCTGCCTTTAATGCCTCCTTGACAATACCAACCTTCTCCACCGGAACCTCCGCCACGATATTACCAAATCCCGGTGCAAACAGTGTCTCTTCCGACACTTCCTTCTCAATCGTCACACCAAGCTTATTGCCAAATGCCATCTTGCTGACTGCCGCCGCAAGTCCTTTTCCATCCAGCGCATAGGCGGATACGACCGCACCCTTTCCGATCAGCTCATGCAGCACCGCATAGAGCTTCATTACCTGCGCATAGACCGGAAGATCATAAGAATCCTTCTCGATGGAGAAAAGTACCAGCTGATTTCCCACTGCCTTAAGCTCCGGCGTGATGATGTCGCCCTCTTTTGCTACATCCACGGCAAAGGATACCAGTGTCGGCGGTACGTCGATCTCGTTGAAGCTTCCGGACATGGAATCCTTTCCTCCGATGGACGGCAGCCCGAATCCGATCTGTGCATTGTACGCGCCAAGCAGAGCAGCAAACGGCTGGCTCCAGCGCTTCGGCTCCTCGCTCATTCTGCGGAAATACTCCTGGAAGGTAAAGCGCACCTTGCTGTAATCGCCGCCGGCAGCCACGATTCTCGACAGAGACTCAAGCACTGCATAGACCGCACCGTGATACGGGCTCCAGGAAGACAGATACGGATCGAAACCGTACGCCATCATCGTGACCGCATCGGATTTGCCGGTCATCACCGGAATCTTTGCCACCATGGACTGTGTCTCGGTCAGCTGATATTTCCCGCCGAACGGCATGTATACGCTTCCCGCTCCGATGGAACCGTCGAACATCTCCACCAGTCCCTTCTGAGAACACACATTCAAGTCAGCAAGTTCTGCGAGCCATGCTTTCTTCATATCGCCTGCTGCTAACGCCTCGGAAACCGCCGGTGTATCGATCTTATTCAGATAATTTTCCTTCGGGTCCGGCATATCCACTGCCACATTGGTCTCCTGATGTGCACCGTTGGTATCCAGGAATGCACGGGATAAGTTTACGACTTCCTTTCCTCTCCACATAAGCACCAGCCGCGGCTCCTCGGTCACAACCGCAACCTCGACAGCTTCCAGATTCTCCTCCTTTGCAAATGCAAGGAACTTCTGTACATCCTCCGGCGCCACTACAACCGCCATACGTTCCTGGGACTCTGAGATTGCAAGTTCGGTTCCATCAAGTCCCGCATATTTCTTCGGCACCTTATCCAGCTGCACGCGCAGTCCGTCTGCCAGCTCTCCGATGGCAACCGATACACCGCCTGCACCGAAGTCATTACACTTCTTAATAATATGCGCCACTTCCTCGCGGCGGAATAATCTCTGGATCTTGCGCTCTGTCGGCGGGTTACCCTTCTGCACCTCTGCACCGCAGACTGCGGTGGACTCTGTGTTATGTGCCTTGGAAGAACCTGTCGCACCACCGATGCCGTCACGACCGGTACGGCCGCCAAGCAGAATGATGATGTCTCCCGGATCGGAGGTCAGTCTCTGCACCGCACGTCTCGGAGCCGCACCGAGCACTGCACCGATCTCCATGCGCTTCGCCACATAATTCGGATGGTATACCTCCTTGACATAACCGGTTGCCAGACCGATCTGGTTACCATAAGAACTGTAACCGTGTGCCGCCTCGCGCACCAGCTTCTTCTGCGGAAGCTTGCCCGGGATCGTGTCTTTCACAGAAACCGTCGGATCTGCCGCACCGGTCACACGCATTGCCTGATAGACATAGGTACGTCCGGAAAGCGGGTCACGGATCGCACCGCCCAGACAGGTTGCAGCACCACCGAACGGCTCAATCTCTGTCGGGTGGTTATGTGTCTCGTTCTTAAAGTTTACAAGCCACTCCTCGGTCACGCCGTCCACCTCGATCGGAACGACAATCGAGCAGGCATTGATCTCATCGGATTCCTCCTGATCCATCAGCTTGCCTTCTTTTTTGAGGCGCTTCATCGCCATTAAGGCAATGTCCATCAGGCACACGAATTTGTCTGAACGTCCTGCGTAAAGATTCTTATGGGTGGCAAGGTAATCCTGATAGGTCTCTTCCATCGGCGCACGGTAATAGCCGTCGTCAAAGCTTACGTCCTTAAGTTCTGTGGAAAACGTCGTATGACGGCAGTGATCAGACCAGTAGGTGTCCAATACGCGGATCTCCGTCATGGACGGATCGCGCTTCTCCTCATTCTTAAAATAATTCTGAATATGTAAAAAGTCCTTGAAAGTCATCGCCAGACCGAGGGAATCATAAAGTTCCTTCAGTTCTGCCTCAGGCATCGCAGAAAATCCGTCGAAAATCTTTACATCCTCTGGCTCCGGGAACGACTGCACCAGCGTCTGCGGCTTCTCAAGACCGGTCTCTCTGGAGTCAACCGGGTTGATGCAGTGCTTTTTGATCGCCTCAAACTCTGCATCGCTGATCTCTCCCTCGATCACATAGGTCACAGCCGTGCGGATCAGCGGCTCCTCGTTCTCATTTAACAGCTTCACGCACTGCTCGGCGGAGTCCGCTCTCTGGTCAAACTGTCCCGGCAGGAATTCTACGGAAAAAGTTCTCGCGCCATTTAACTCAAAAGTTTCCTCGTACACATCGTCCACCGGCGGCTCGGAAAAAACGGTAACCAGAGCCTTGCGGTAGGTTTCCTCCGATACATGCTCCATATCGTAACGGATCAGCTCACGCACTCCCTTCACGTCACTGATACCGAGATAATTTCTGATCTCTGCTTCCAGCTCTCTTGCTCTGACAGCAAATGCCGGTTTTTTCTCCACATATACGCGTCTTACGTTGCTCATATTTTCCCTCCATCTGCGCACGCCATCGGCGAAACTACTGATCGTTTGTATTTCTATCTTATCCTACTTTCTATATGAAGTATAGCATATGCGAACAAATAAGCATAATTAATATATTTAATCTCTTCTATTATTATGGTTAATATATCACATAAGATTTATTTGACAGTTTTATAAGCAGGTCTTATAATTATAGTTAACACGCTACAGAACGGTTCGGAGCAGCGCTCCGACAGAAACGAGGAACCATGGATATCAATTACGAATTGTATAAAGTTTTCTATTATGTTGCAACCTCCCTCAGCTTTTCCGAGGCGAGCAAGCAGCTCTATATCTCCCAGTCCGCCGTCAGCCAGTCAATCAAGACGCTGGAGAAAAAGCTGGAGCAGCCGCTTTTTATCCGGAGTACCAAAAAAGTACAGCTGACTCCGGCAGGAAAGATTCTGCTCAAGCATATTGAACCTGCCATGAATTTAATCCGGCGCGGTGAGAGCCAGCTGTTAGATTCCGGCAGCCTCGGTCTGGGGCAGCTCCACATCGGCGCGAGCGACACCATCTGCCGCTATTTTCTCGTGCCGTATTTAAAGCAGTTCCACAAGAAGTTCCCGAATGTCCCGATCAAGGTGACAAACTCAACCTCCCTCAGCTGTGTGGAGCTGTTGGAACAGGGAAAAGTCGATCTGATTGTGACCAATTTTCCCAACTCTAATTTAAACCAGTCCTACATCCGCAAGACTGTGTGCAGCTTTCACGACGTCTTTATCGCCAACCCTGCCTATTTTAATCTGAAGCAGCAGGAGATTGCCTTAGAGGATCTGCAGCAGTACCCGATCCTGATGCTCGACCGCAAGAGCACCACCAGCGAATTTTTGCATAACCTCTTTCTGCAGCACCAGCTTGAACTGATGCCGCAGATCGAGCTGAGCAGCAACGATCTTCTGATTGATCTGGCACGTATCGGCCTGGGAATCGCGTTTATCCCGGATTACTGCCTAAACCGCGAGTCCAAAGAGCTCTTTATCGTAAAGATCAAGGAAAAGCTCCCGGCACGCCAGATGGTCACCGCAGTCAACCCGACGCTTCCAATCGCGCAGTCCACGGAAGAATTCTTAAAACTCCTGCCGTCTCTCCCAGAACTCGGCTAACATCTGCTCCACTTCATTTACATTACATATCCGGCGCTGTTCCCATTCTCTTGGGAACAGCCCTCTGTAATCACTCTTTAAAAACCGCTCGTCCAACAGTTCAATCACTCCCACATCCTCTGTCGTCCGTATCACGCGCCCGGCTGCCTGCAATACCTTGTTCATTCCCGGAAAGCGGTACGCATAGTCAAAGCCCGCCCCCGCTCTCTCATCATAATAACGCATTAAAATCTCGCGCTCATTGCTGATCTGCGGCAATCCGGTTCCCACGATCACCGCCCCGATGAGCTGTTCTTTTTTCAGATCAATCCCCTCTCCGAAAATACCTCCGAGCACACAGAACGCCACCAGTGAACCGCCTCGCCGTTTCGATGCCTCACCGGAAAATGCCTGTAAGAAAGCCTCGCGCTCCGCCTCACGCATCCCGGTCTGCTGCATCATGCACCAGAGACACGGCTCTGCGTCTCCGGGATTTTCCGCATCATTGGGATGCTCCGCAATTTCTGCCTCTTCGGGATGCTCCGCAATCTCTGCCTCTTCGGGATGCTCCACAATCTCTGCATTCTCTGCTCCTTCCGGAAAATACTCCTGCGGACGCATTTCATCCGTCTCCCCGCCCTCTAAAAACACATCGTAGACTTCCTGCATCATCCGGTAGGACGGAAAGAACACCATATAGTTTCCCTGCTTCGCGCGCGCTGTTTTTTCTATATATAATGCAATCCGCTCATACTCTGCCCTGCCGCGCCTCGTGTACTTGCTGCTGACGTCATTTCCAAACAGCAGCAGGCGCTGTTCCTCGGAAAACGCCGTCTGCGCGTAGACCGCATAATTATCCCTGCGGGTGGACAGCAGGCTTTTATAATACTGGATCGGAAGCAGTGTCGCCGAGAAAAAGATCGTCGCATTTCCCTTGTCTATGCGCTCCTGCAGATTGAGGGAGGGATCCACACAGTAAAACTTCAGCTTGAAGCGCCCGTCCTCCTCATGCTCTGAATACACGACATAATGCTCGTCGACCAGCTCGTAGATATTCATGAAATTGCGCAGGTTTAAGTAAAATTCATTTACTTCCCTGCGCTCCGGGAAATCGGGACTTTTCTGCAGATACTCATCCAGATCTGCCGCAAGGCGCGTCAGTGCAAAGATCAGCGTACCGATATTTTCATATACGACATAGTTTTCGCACTCACGCTTGTATCCCAGGAGGATGCGGTTGCATTTTTCCAGATGCCGGATCACACGTTCCGCACATCTGTCATGCTTTTCCTGATAGGGTTTCAGCAGCTTTTTAGCTGCCAGAAAATCCTCCTTATAGATCGATGCGCTGTACATTTCCCGGCTCCGCTCCACAAGATTGTGCGCCTCATCCACCAGAAAAATGTAGTCCCCGCGCGTTCCTTCCGCAAAAAAGCGTTTCAGATAGACATTCGGATCAAAGACGTAATTGTAATCCCCTATGATGTCGTCCGCCCAGGTCGCCGTATCCAGCGACATCTCAAACGGGCAGACCCGGTATTCCCTCGCCTGCTCTAAGATCACTTCCCTGGTAAAAACATCCTCCTTCTGCAACAGGTTGTACACCGCATCGTTCACGCGGTCGTAGTGTCCCTTCGCGTAAGGGCAATGCACTGGGTTGCAGTCCATCTCCTCGCACAGACACAGCTTTTCCTTCGCCGTCAGCTGGATGATCTTCGCCTGATACCCCCTGGTGCGCAAAAGTTCAAACGCTTCCTTTGCCACCGTGCCCGTAATCGTCTTCGCCGTCAGATAAAAAATCTTGTCCCCGAGTCCCTCACCGACCGCCTTCACCGCCGGAAAGACCGTCGAAATGGTCTTCCCGACACCGGTGGGCGCCTGGATAAACAGATTCTTCCGGCGCGCAATCGTGCGGTATACGTCCGACGCCAGTTCTTTCTGTCCTTTCCGGTATGCATAGGGAAACTCCAGCTTTTTGATGGAAGCCTGCCGCAGATTCTGCCAGGCGAACTGAAAATCCGCCCACTTTTTATATTCGTCCGTTAGCCGGGTAAACCACTCCGCCAGCTCCGCAAACGAAAATGTTTCCCTAAAATATTTCAGATTCCCCAGAAACGCCGTCTTTGTCAGTTCGATTGTATCCAGATTGCAGTAGGTCAGCTGCACGGAGATCTCTGCAAGATCATGCTGCAAGGCATAGATATAGGCATAACACATCGCCTGCGCGCGATGCACGCCCACGGGTTCATCCAGCGCATCCAGATTCATGTAGATCCCCTTGATCTCATCAATCGTCACATGCATGTCTTCCTCCACCGTAAGATGGTTGAAGTTATCCGAAAAATCAAGCTGTCTTTCCCCGTCGCACGTAATCTCGATTCCGTCCGCCCGTCCCTCGATGGCAAGCGTGTAATCTCCCTCGCTAAGTTCGATCTTAAGCGGCACCTCCGCATGGTAATTCGCGCCTTTGCTCTTCTGAATGCGCTTATGGATACGGCTGCCCTCCCACATGGCCTCCGGGGACGCAGTTCTCCCGTGGCGGTTGTCAATGTCTCCCTCCCGCAGAATGAACTCCACCAGATTCCGCACCGAGATCTTTATGATTTTCTTTTCGTCTTTTTCCTGTTGTGCATCCATACGGCAGCGCTCCCTACTTTCCGGTTTCTTATCATACAGTGTAACACAAAAACAGGGCTGCTGCACGAAGAGGTTTCTCTCCGGCAGCAGCCCTGTCTCCGTCTGTCTGACTAGCAGACTGCATATTTCTGTACCGTATTCTCAAACCCGGTGTTCTGTCCGCCGTATTTTACGGTCAGATCCTTGCTGAGTCCAAGATACAGCATTCCGAGCAGTGATTTTGCATCAATCACAGCTCTGTTATAACAAACATCGATATCAAAATCACATTTTCCGGCAGCTCTCACAAACTCCTTTACTTCCTCCGTGTCAGACAATCTGATTTTTCTCTCTATCATATTATTCATCCTTTCCTACTATAAACCAAACGTGTTTCTCTGATTTCCGCGCAATTATTGCATAATTTTTTTTCTTTGTCAAATTTGACGCAACCGGTAAACCACTTGAAAGTACGGGCAATCTGCTCATTTCTGTGCCCGATTTTTGCCGTTTTTTGCAATCTCTTTTTGCGATTTTCTCTCAAAAAGCAAACTGCATAATTATTCTTGTGCACACTTTCTCATTTCCTGCAAAGGTACGTTTCGTTTTTGTAATATTTTCACATATTTTTTCCCCAGAGAAAACTATTTTTCATCTCTCAGTTTCCTAAGATTCTGCTTGAGCGCCTCCACGGCGCGGTCGATCTCTTCCCTTGTCGTCTCTCCCGACAACGTCATACGCACGGTCCCCGGTGCGTATTCGTCCGGCACGCCCAACGCCCCGATTACATAGGAGACCCGCTCCTCCCCGGTGTTGCAGGCGGAGCCGCCCGAGGCGCAGATTCCGTCCTCATACAGCAGAATGAGAAGTGATGCACCGTCCACGCCGGAAAAGCTCACATTCACATTCCCCGGCAGGCGGTTCGTGGGATGCCCGTTCAGGCGGACCCCCTTGATCTCATGCATGATCTTTTCAATCAGATAATTGCGCAGCATCATCTCCCTGCGGATTCTTCTGCGCATATTGCAAAATGCCAGTTCCACCGCCTTCCCCATCCCGACGATCCCTGGTACATTCTCCGTTCCCGCACGTTTTCCACGCTCCTGGCTGCCGCCGTGGATAAAGGACGGCATCGTAACCCCGTCCCGCACATACAAAAATCCCACGCCTTTCGGTCCGTGAAATTTGTGTGCACTCGCGCTAAGCAGATCGATGTGGTACTGCTGCATGGAGATCGGAATCTGTGCATATGCCTGCACCGCATCCGTATGAAACAGAATCTGATGGTCTCTTGCGAACCTTCCGATCTGCATGACCGGTTCGATCGTTCCGACCTCATTGTTTCCAAACATGACCGAGATCAGGATCGTATCCTCCCGGACAGCTTGCTCTAACTGTTCCAGCGAGATCATTCCGTTTTGATCGACATCCAGATAAGTCACCTCGTAGCCCTGCTCCTCGAGATAATGGCAGGAGTTTAGAACCGCGTGATGTTCAATCCTGCTGGTAATGATATGACGACCGTATTTTCCATACGCTTCCGCCACCCCCTTAACTGCCCAGTTATCCGCCTCCGATCCGCCCGATGTAAAATAGATTTCCGACGGTCTGGCATCCAGTGATGCTGCAATCACCTCTCTCGCATGGGCAATCGCCGCCTGCGCTTCCTCCCCGTAACCGTAAGCCGTTGACGCATTGCCAAACTTTTCCACCAGATAAGGCTGCATAGCGGCTTCGGCCTCCTCCGCCATCCGCGTCGTTGCAGCATTATCCAGATAGACCACACCTGCTTTATATTCCTGATCGCACATTTTTCCCCCACACCTTACATATAATAAAAAGATTCCAATTCCCGGAGACACACTTGCCAGACATTCATTTTCCCAGGAATTCCGTTTCTGGAAATTCTCTGAAAAATTCCCTGATCACCGGCACACTGCTGCTCACACTCGCCGGTGTGCTCACACGGATTATCGGCTTCTTCTATAGAATATTCCTCTCAAGGCTGATTGGTGCAGAAGGTCTTGGGATCTACCAGCTGCTGTCCCCGGTGATGGCGCTCGGTTTCGCCGTCACCGCCGCCGGAATTCAGACTGCGATCTCACGCTTCGTCTCCTCCGAGCTTGCGCAGAACAATCCCGCGGGTGCGAGGCTCTATTTTCGGATCGGCCTGCTGCTGTCGCTGTTTTTATCTGCCGCGACCGGCTTTGTAATCTGGAAATACGCAGACTTTATCGGTGTTTCCATGCTCGGGGATGTGCGGTGCATCCCGCTCCTTAAGATCATCTCCCTCTCCTTTGTCCCTTGCTGTATCCACGCCTGCATCAACGGCTGCTACTATGGACAGAAAAAGACGGGCGTCCCTGCTCTCACACAGCTCACAGAGCAGATCGCCCGTGTCGGCACGGTCTGGCTGCTCTATCAGATCCATATGCGGGAGCAGACCGCCGTTCCGCTCTCCGTCACAATGTGGGGAGCTGTGATGGGCGAAGTGGCAAGCACGCTCGTCTCCGTCAGCGTCGCAAAACTTCCGGAGGGAACGGACACGGCGCTTTCCGTGAAATGCGGCACGCGCAATCTCCTTGCCATGGCGGTTCCGCTCACGGCAAACCGGGTTGTTTTAACGCTCTTTTCCAGTTTTGAAAACATCATGATTCCCAGCCGTCTGCGCCTGTTCGGTTACACGGCTTCCGAGGCGCTTGGCGTCTACGGCATCTTAACCGGCATGGCGATGTCCGTCATCATGTTTCCGTCCGTCATCACCAACTCCGTTTCGGTGCTTCTTATGCCCGCCATCTCAGAAGCCAAAGCCGGCGGAAACGATGCGCTCATACGGCGCGCGGTCTTAAAAACCATCCGGGTCTGTCTTCTGTGGGGCTTTTTTTGTACAGCGGGTTTTCTTGCTACCGGTCACTTTATCGGGAATGTGCTTTTTGGGAACGCGCTCGCCGGAACATTTATACGGACGCTCGGCTGGATCTGTCCTTTCCTGTACCTCGGCGTGACGCTGAGCAGTATTCTGCACGGGCTCGGCTACCCGGGCATCACTTTCGTGCTGAATCTGATTGCCTGCGGCATCCGCATCCTCTTTGTGCTGTTTGCCCTCCCCGTCTACGGCATCCGCGGCTATCTGTGTGGACTTCTCATCAGTCAGGCCGTCATGGCTCTCCTCTCCATCGGAATTCTGCTGCGCCAGACACATTTTAATGCCTGACCACGCGCTGCTACTCGTAATCGCGCACATTGGAGGCATCAACCTGCTCGAACGACACCTGATAACCGTTTAAAATGGTCGTCTCCAGGTCTCCCGCATCCAGTTTTTCCGCAACACTCTGCATCAGTGGATCGGAAGCTGCGCTCTCCAATGTGCTTCCCACCAGCGCACTGCTCCGGTGGCTTAAAATCATGTTATCGCTGGTATCCACCAGAAAGGCTGCCGCATCTTCCATCTCCACCAAATACTGCCAGAATCATTCACAAAGTATGTAGGTTAAAATTGTTGCATCTGTATATAATGGCAAGCTGACAAACAGCCTTGCAATATAATTACATCAGTGGTATAGTTATTTTATCACTACAGATTTATTCCTAAAAGCTGTTGACTTTGCTTACTGTTTGGATATAATAATATTGTACCTATTTGTGTGGTACAGTATTTTGAGAGTATATCCCTAGCAGTAATCCTCCCAACATATGGGAAGCGATGAGCCTAGGGATATTTTTTTACCAAGGAGATTTTATGATAAAAACAGCTATTCTTGTTGACGGCGCTTTCTATAGAAAACGTGCCTACACATTATTCGGAGACATAAGCCCTGCCGAGAGAGCAAAAGAACTTTCGGCATACTGCCACCGTCATATAAAAGACGAGAAAGAAGGTGCATGCCTCTATAGAGTATTTTATTATGATTGTCCCCCTATGAACAAACAAGTATATCATCCCTTGCTAAAGCGGGCCATCAACCTCGGTCAATCGGAGGATTATGTATGGGCAAACGATTTTTTTAAAGAATTAAAGCATCAACGCAAGTTTGCACTCAGACTGGGCCGACTCGCCGAGGAACAGGCTCACTTCAACATAAAACCCGATGTGATGAAAAAAATATTATCCGGTGTAAAAACTATAGATGAATTAGAAGAAAAGGATTTTTCATTATCAGTTACCCAGAAGGGTGTCGACATGAGAATTGGCGTAGATATCTCTTCACTTTCCTTCAAAAAGCAGGTTGACAGAATCATTTTAATTTCTGGGGACAGTGACTTTGTACCAGCCGCCAAGAATGCCCGACGAGAGGGTATTGATTTCATTTTAGACCCAATGCGTTCACCAATACGAGACGATTTATACGAACACATTGACGGAATAAGAACAAAAGCTCCTAAATTAGAAAAACAAAACGTTACATAAAGAAAGCCCCCGGAACTTGATATTTCCGGGGGTTGTGCTTCTCATCTTGAACCGAAGTCCATTTTCAATTATACTCTGGACAGATACTCACCTGTACGTGTATCGATCTTGATCACATCGCCCTGCTCTACGAACAGAGGTACATATACGGTAGCTCCTGTCTCGACGATTGCCGGCTTGGTTGCACCAGTAGCGGTATCACCCTTGAAGCCCGGCTCAGTCTCAGTGATCTGAAGCTCTACGAACAGAGGCGGCTCTACTGCGAATACGCTTCCGTTGTGAGAGCACATCTTCACCATCTCGTTCTCCTTCACGAACTTCAGCGCATCGCCGATGTCATCTTTGGAGAGTGCGATCTGCTCATAAGTCTCTGCATCCATAAAGTTGTATAAGTCACCATCTGCATACAGATAAGTGTAATCTTTTCTGTCAATGCGGGCAGTCGGACATTTCTCTGTAGGACGGAATGTCTTCTCAACCACACCACCACTCTTAATATTCTTTAACTTAGTTCTTACAAATGCTGCACCTTTTCCTGGTTTCACATGCTGGAATTCGATAATCTGATAGATATTACCCTCTAACTCAATGGTAATACCATTTCTGAAATCGCCTGCTGAAATCATGTAAATTTCCTCCTTAAAAATACGCTCGAGTTTTACTCTCTGATTTTTCTATTTTATAATAAACAGCGCTATATTTCAAGCTTTTTTTCATATACCGCACTGCGCCATGCGAATTTGCACGCTTTTTGCTCTGTTCCTGGCGCAATCTCCCCGGTATTATTAAGCGTTGCGCTTCTCAATCTCATGGATCATATCGATTCTGGTCTGGTGTCTTCCGCCCTGGAATTCTGCATCCAGATATGCCTTGACGATGTCTTTCGCAAGCTCTGTGCCGACGATTCTGGCACCGAATGCAATAATGTTGGCATTGTTGTGTTCTTTTACCAGCCGCGCAGTTGCCGTGTCGGAGCACACTGCTGCACGCACACCGTTGACTTTATTGGCTGCGATGGAGATTCCCACACCGGTTCCGCAGATTAGTACGCCGCAGTCAGCCTCGCCTGCCACAACTGCCCTGCCGACTTTCTCTCCGTATTCCGGATAATTGCAGCTGTCCGTTCCGTCGGTTCCAAAGTTGATAACCTCATGTCCCAGTTCCTTTAAATAGTCCATAATGACAAATTTTAACTCTGTTGCCGCGTGATCATTTCCGATTGCTATTTTCATTTTTTCCTCCATCCCGGGTTTTGGCACCCGTCCTTTTCATTGTCACATGCTGCCACTGTTTTCTGCAGCCCAAACTGCTTCTTTTATCGCTTCTGCGCTGCGCTCTGCTGCTTTTGGCATTTTCTCCGATAGAAAAACAGGACGATCTTTTCCAGATAACGCTTTAAGACAATCTGGATCTCCTCCTTCGGATGGATCGGCTTTACCAGAATCGTGCGGATTCCCGTGCGGTTGGCGCCGTAGACATCCGTGAAAATCTGATCTCCCACAAACAATGTGTTTTTCTCATCCGTTCCCATCTGTTCCATCGCTTTTCTGTAATTCGCCGGATTCGGCTTTCCTGCCTTGTAGATATAAGAAACCTGCACAGCGTCATTGAACATTTTCACGCGCGGTTCCTTATTGTTCGACAGCAGCATGCAATGATACCCAAGCTCCTTTAAATGTGCAAAAAGCGCGCACGCCCGCTCGTCCGCCGGCGCGCCGTGCGGCACCAGCGTATTATCAATATCAAAAATAACGCCTCGATATCCCTCCTCATAAAGGCGGTCAAAATCGATCGCATAGGTAGAATCTACGTATTCTCCCGGGTAAAACCGTTCCAGCATTGCCCTTTTGCTCCTTTACTCATCTCACTTAGTGCGCATCCTTACATAGATTACTACATTTCTACCAAAATATCCACCCGGAATTTCCAATTCGCGTTGTTCGTTTTTCTCAGAGCATTATTTACCTCACCGCGAGGTGCGCATCCCCGCAGAGCGTTTTTGTGTAATAGGAACGAAGTTTCCTATTACACAAAAAAGACTGCATACACATGTGTATACAGTCCTCATCCGCTCATGATTCTATAGTATAAAATTCTCATCCGGTCTGACCGGCTGTACCTCGTCAGGATTCGTTCCCACAAAAAACTGATACTGCTCGAGTACCTGATCCTTACGCATATCCGAAATGGCGCGCTCAACGTCCAGTCTGGCAATATCGCAGTCCACGCCCTTCAACTCGTAGACTGCATCCGGCTGGTAGCTGTTCGCGTAATCGATGGCTCCCTGATCCGGTCCGCTCTTCCTGATGGCTGCAGGCGCAGTATACTCCTCTGCGGACGGTGCCTGATCCGTTACGCTCTGCGGAAGTTCTGCCGGCAGTTCCGATCCCACGGTAACAGTTTGATTCTCTATGGAGTTGTAATCATAAAATCCCGCACTTATGCGGATTCCTGACAAATTCATTAGAAACTCTCCATTGTAACCAGAAAAAAATATTACTATAACTTTTTATTATATCGACAAATAAAAACAGAAACTTTACCTTCTGTTCTTATTTGTCGAGCATTTTTTTCAGCTCGCTCATAAACGTGTTGACGTCCTTGAACTCACGGTACACCGACGCGAAACGGACATAGGCAACCGCCTCAAGATCCTTAAGCTTATCCATCACAAGCTCGCCGATCAGGGAACTCGGAATCTCCTTCTCCTCGCGGTTAAAGATCTCCGTCTCCACTTCATCCACAAGCTGGTTAATCTGATTGACCGAGATTGGCCGCTTATGGCAGGCGCGCAGCACACCACCCTCGATCTTGGAACGGTCATACTGCTCTCTGGTGTTGTCTTTCTTAATCACAATCAGCGGAATGGTCTCCACTTTCTCATAGGTGGTAAAGCGCTTTCCGCAATCATCGCAAAGTCTGCGGCGGCGGATGGAATTGTTGTCATCTGCCGGTCTGGAATCGATCACTCGTGTATTTTCACTGCTGCAAAATGGACACTTCATTTGCTACCTCCATGGGCAATTTTGCCTATATATTGTAGTATATCTATACATTTGTTGCTTGTCAATGAAATTTACACGATTATATGACCAGTTTTTTATGTATTTTCACGAAATTGTAATTTTTTGTACAAACTTTCTGTTTTATTGTCCCCTACGCCTATTTTACCTTATGTTTTGCCTCTTTCTCATCAATGTCCACAAGAATAATGTCCGGTCCGATTTTTACAATCCTGCACCACGGAATAAACACTTCAAACTCCCTTCCCATGCAGCCCATCCACTTTGCCGGTCCCGGCACAATCAGCGCCTTGATGCATCCGTCGCACTCGTCAAAATCCAGATCCCGCACATTTCCCAGGCACTTACAGTCATTTACGTTGATGACCTCTTTCCTCGCCAAATCGCAAAAACGCATATACTCCCCCGTTTGCTTCCTCGGATAAGTATATGCGTCTTTTTTCATAATCATGTTTGTCTGAAATTATACATTAAAGCGGAACAGGATCACATCTCCGTCCTTCACCACATAATCCTTGCCTTCCATTCCAACGATGCCTTTTTCACGCGCTGCAGCGAGACTTCCGTTGTCCAGAAGATCCTGGTAGTTGACAACCTCCGCCTTGATAAAGCCTCTCTCAAAGTCCGTATGAATCTTGCCGGCTGCCTGCGGTGCCTTGGTTCCCTTCTTGATTGTCCATGCACGGCACTCGTCCTCGCCTGCCGTCAAAAAGCTGATCAGACCGAGAATACTGTAGCTTGCAGCCACCAGCTTGTCCAGTCCGCTGGATTCCACGCCGAGATCGTCTAAGTATTCCTTCTTCTCTTCCTCCGAAAGTTCTGCCAGTTCCTGCTCGATCTGCGCACAGATGACGAATACCTTTGCGCCCTCTTCTGCTGCCATCTCTCTTACTTTTGCGACATGTGGGTTTGATGCGCCGTCATCTGCGAGGTCATCTTCGGCGACATTCGCTGCATAGATCGTAGGCTTTGCCGTCAAAAGATTGTATCCCTTGAACCAGATCTGTGCATCCTCGTCATCCGGCACCTCAAAGGATCTTGCCATCTTGCCGTCCTCAAGATGTGCCTTGACCGCCTCTACAAGTTCGAGTTCCTTTGCAAGCGTTTTGTCCATTCTCGCCTGCTTTGCAATCTTTGCGATTCTTCTGTCAAGAATCTCAATATCGGAAAAGATCAGCTCTAAATTGATGGTCTCAATATCTCTTGCCGGGTCGATCGATCCGTCTACATGGATGATGTTGGTATCTTCAAAACAGCGCACTACATGAACGATCGCGTCCACCTCACGGATATTTGCAAGGAACTGGTTACCAAGCCCCTCGCCCTTGCTTGCTCCCTTCACCAGACCTGCGATATCCACAAATTCGATCGTTGCAGGTGTTACCTTCTTGGTATGATAAAGCTCACCGAGCTTTACGATTCTCTCATCCGGCACAGAAACGATACCGATATTCGGATCGATGGTTGCAAATGGATAGTTTGCAGACAGCGCTCCTGCTTTGGTCAGTGAATTAAATAATGTAGACTTTCCGACATTCGGAAGTCCGACGATGCCTAATTTCATAATGTATTTCACCTGTCTGAAAATGCCTTGTTTTCAAGCATTTCCGCCTTTCTATGTTATTTTACTACACAATTTACTACACAATTTTTAAGGCTTTTTCTATCTTTTCAACTTCCTTGACCTTTTCATCTTCTGTCACATGGACATATAAATTCATGGTAATTCCTACATTAGAATGCCCTAATATAACTTGCAAGGTTTTAGGACGTATATTGCCCTCTATCGCTCTCGTAGCATATGTGTGTCTTAATACGTGCATTGAGAAACGAGGAATACCAGCTTTATCGCATATCTTAAATAGCGTGCTATCATATGCAGAATTTTTTGTAGGTTCGCCCTTACGATTCAAAAACACAAACTCCGAAAAATCCATATTGATAACTTTAAGACTTTTCACTTTTTCCTTCTGTGCTTTTAATAATTGAATTGCTTCTTCTGTCAAAGGCACATCTCTATACCCAGACTTGCTCTTTGGCTCACCTATTCTCCATTCACCTACAGGATGCCGATACTCCATTGATCGTTGAATATGTACTACTTTCTTCTCAAAATCAATGTCAGACCATTTAAGACCAATCATTTCTCCTGTTCTTAATCCAGTCTGTAATACAAATGCAAACTGATTGTAATTGCTACAGTCTTTCGCTACTTCCAAGAACTTCTTCTGTTCTTCTACTGTCAATGCCCTTACTTTCTTTGGTTCTTTACCAATATTGTACTTGACTGCTTTTGTTACTGGGTTCTTTAGTATAACATCGTTCTCAACTGCATCTGAAAACATACAATACAAAGCAATTCTTGTCTGATAGATTGTTGAAGTCCTATAATTATCCTTCATCTGATTCAGAACATTTTGACAATGCATCGGTTTTACATCTGATAAAATCATACTTCCTATACAGTCTTTAATGTTGTGTTCAAACCTTTCCCTGTAATTCCTTATCGTGTTAGGTCTGATACTATCACCTTTTATATTTTCAAGCCAATACTCAAACCAAGCTGTGACTGTCATATCACCACAAGCATTGATTCCACCATGTTCATCCTCGAACCTAGCGTCTGCGTACCAATTACGGCATTCTTGTAACTTCGGAAAATATCTCTGAACGGATTTTCCTGTACGCTTGCTGACAAATCTAGCTGTGTATAATCCGTCTTTTCGCTGGCATATTCCTACACCAAGCTCTCTTCCTTTTAGATCTTTGCCCGTAAAATCAACTCCTTTCTGCTGTGTAAGCATAAAGAGTTTGATACAGCCTATTATTATATCATAAGTTCTGCAATTTTGAAACCACCAAAATTTTTATAATTCAATGCTCTTTGATATATACTGCTCAAACTCTTTTCTCTTTACCAATTTTTTATTTCCTACATAAAGTACAAAATTGCACTTCGGTTGTTTTAATAACTCTTCAATTCTGTTAATTCCTATATTTGAATAGGCTGCTGCCTCTTTAATTGTCATATTTAATTTTAACCAAAATGGCATTTCTAAAGTTTTACTATCTGTCATATCTATAAAAATCACGCTCCTTTATGCTGATATGTGTTATAATAAATAAAATTGTTTAAGGGAATTCGTATTATGAATAATAAAGAAAAAGTAATTCAACTACTTATAAATGAATTTAATAGCAGCAATTCTAACCCAATACAGATAGACAGAAATGATATAGGTGTTTTGCAAATTCCAGAAAAAGAAATCATCAAAATACTTAATACTTTACATGAAGATGGTCTGATTATTGCCAAGCCAAGATCACCACATAAAGATTTTAGTCTATACTGGGAAATCACTATAAAAACTGAATGTTTAGAATATTTCAACAACAAAAAACATGCCAAAACTACCAATAGAAGAGACTGGATTAGAACTTATGTACCTATTACATTATCTGTAGCTTCAATTATTATATCAATAATTGCCTTAATTATCGCTGCATAGCGATTATCTCATAGTATGTATCTGCCCTAATGCAAGAATACCTCTTGCAAATTTACAGGCTTCTTCATATCCTAAATCACAAACAAATGCTTTTGATACATCTAATGCAGCACACTCAATTTTGTATTCCTCTTCATTTGTTGTTGGTTTATTTTTCAGAAGATTTTCATAATCTGATAAAGCTTTTATTGTTTCATTAAATACCATATAATTTACTCCTTCATTTTTATAAAAGGCAGAAGTCATTACAACCTCTGCCCTAATTAAAATCATATATTCTGTTACCATTCTTTTGATAAGCTATCAGCAAGCAGATACACAAGACCTCCTGCTAATGCCATGCCAAAACATTTAACCATTTCTTTCTGATATACAGGTATTGACTTTTCGATAAGTCCTACATCAACACCACAGATATTTTTTAATGGAATTTCAATGCCACAATCATATTTAAGTGCATATATCATACATCCCATAGCTTTTTCAAATGGAATATCAAATTGCTTCATAAGTTTATCCAAGCTATTCCAAACATTTTCTACTTTGAATCTGTCATATCCCATGCCTGTAAACATATGGATATATGTATTCTTCCTTGCTTCTTCATCTGAAATATCATTGTTTATATCTGTATCTGCCAAGAAATCCTTGCACATAAACTCAATATCATCAAATTTGATAATCTCACTTGAATAACTCCATACAGATTTAGAAGTATCAAGACAAATGACTGTTACTGGCTCTGCTTCTTCATTCTCTCTGAACTCTCCAACACAAGTAATTGTTCCTGTGTATTCCTTGTCAGCAGTTCGGCATATTACCTTGTCTCCTTCGTGGAATTTGTCTGTAATACCATCCTTTGTATATTCTATATAATGTTTTGCTTTAATATTATCCATAATCTTATACCTCATCTTCCCGCTGTTCACAAAATCCTTTTAATAATCTTTTGTCATAAACCTGTCTATGAATTTTCTTACAAATACTCACAATAAGACCTACAACCATATCAAGTACATTGATTGCAATAAACGTAGCAACTGAACCAAGAACAAGTATCATAATAGCCTTGATAAAACTATAAGGTTCTGTCCACATACTGTAGTTGCAGATTGTAAGCACTACCGCAACTATCTTACTGATGCTCCAATAATTTCTAATAAGTTTTTCCATTTTCTTTGTCATTTAATTTTTCCTCCACGCTTTATATTTTAATCAGACAGTTTTTCTCCATCATAGCCAAAATCTTTCAAAACCATATAAATTCCTTTCCGCATATGGTCTTATACCCATACACTATTTAACCTTTTTTATGTCGCGCAAAACTTTATTACACGAATTCTCAACATTCTTATCATATTCACTTTTTAATAATTTAATTTCTTTTACCAAATCGTGGTATTCATTTTTATATTTTTTTAGATCTTCAACAACACCAAGGTATTCCTTATATGCCGCCTCCATTTTTGCGACACATTCTCGCTGTTTATTTAGATCGTCTGTTAATCTTTTATTTTCCTCAACTAGTAGTACGTTTTCTTTATTTACTCGCTTTAGAGCCGATTCTAAAACTTTTTCTCTTGTCTTCATTTTATCTCCATACAAAAAGAGCAAGACAGTAGTAAACCGCCTTGCTCTTTAAACTAATATTTGTTAATTCTTAAACTGTTTTTGCCAAGTAACGCATTTGATGTTAAATCTTTTAAAACAGACTGTACCTTCCCATTCTGCTGAACGCTTTCTACTAGCTGTTTCGTGAACTTCTCAGGGTCATTTACTCCGTTCATCTGAATGTTATCAATGCCAATGTTAATATTGCTCTGAGTAGCATTTTGTGCCACGTTCTTACTAAAATCAGGAATTTTTATACTATCTGAAAGATCCATCAATTTAGGAAGTGAAGCCGTCCACTGTTCCCACATCTCATTCTGAACAGGCGTGAGAATACGTTCCCCTTCTTTCACAGCGACCATCGTATCTTCACCCATAGACTGGGCTAAATCATCAAAAGGTGATTTTGTTTTTGACGATACATTACCACCATTAGCATAACGAGTAGCAATATTATAGAGATGTGGTTGCATTAGTGCACCACCACTATTGGATGTTATTGTGCGATGCGGTTTCTTAATTGTTCCACCCGTTTTTCCAGGTTTTAATGAACTGCTAGAACCACTGCTTCCGCTAGATCCACTAGAACCGCCACTATGATTAGAAGAATTGTTGTTTGCAGCAATAGTAGCAAGTGTAAGCTGAGACTGTAACGATGCGATTGTGCTAGAATAAACAGATGCTGCCTGTAAAGACGCAGTTACAATATTGTTCGCGGCAGTATTGATACTATTTATAATATTCACCGTATTTGAGTCGGAATAACTTATCATTGCATTGATTCTGTCGGTGACACCGTTAATAGACATATTGGTTGTCGTAAGTAAGCCAGTGAAATTTTCATTATAAAACGCAACCATATCATGCATACCATTATTGGTGTCCAGAATAGTTTGCAAATCACTGGAAATATTGTAACCTACTTGGTTGGCAACATCAATTATTGTTCCCTGAATCTCAACTGAATTTGCATTGCTTTGGTTTATAACATCCTGTACCAAAGCATCTATGTCGTCAAGACGACTATTTAACATGGTTTCATATTCACTGTATAAATCGTCCAACATAGCAGTTTGATCCGATTTCCACTTTTCATACTCGGTCTGCTGTAAATCTTTCTGAGCTTTTTCGAGTTCGGTTTGGATTTTTTGTCTATTTGCAATACCTTCTTCTGAATTATCTCCCTGATAAGCTTGCAACTGCTTCTGATAGCTTGCGATTGTATCAGTCTTTTCACTGATTGTATTTTCATACTCGTACAAGTCGCTAGTTGCGTCTAGTAATTCCTTGCGCTTATCAATCAACTTTTGCAAAGCTTCTAATTGGGCATCGTATGCATCAGAGATGAGGTCTTTGATGGCATTCTTTTCGGATTCGGCATTTTTGATCGCTTCACGCTGTGCATCATATAACTCTTGTCTACGATCTAGCAAATCCTTATCATTTGGGTTGGTAGCAATGGCTTTATTTAGTTCGTCAATTGCTTTTGCGTATTCATCTGCCTGGTTCATGTATGTATTATATTCAATAGCATACAATGCCCCTAGAGACTCACCGTAGTTGTTTAAATGACCGGAATCATCAAACAATTTCTTATTATCCAATAGATCAGCTAAAAACTCTGTTTCAGATATAATATCGCTAATGCAGTCACGTAAATAATCAAAATTATCCCATCTAAGTTTCAGAAGGGATTTCTCATAATCAACCAACGCTGAATTTGCATCTACGAGTGCTTCTTCAACATCGTTTATCTGACCAACCATTTCATACCAATCGTCAGAATACACCTCGATACCACCTGTGCTAAGAGAGTCCTGTAATTGATTGAATAACGAATTGTATTCATTCTGAAGCTTGTCCACATTTGTTTGTTCGTTCTGGATTAAGGTTGTATAGAAATGTTCAGATACAATTTCACCTTTCTTTTCTGTCTGGTCAATATATTTATCTAACATAGATGATTTGTGCTCAATGAGATCTAACTCATTTTCAAACTTCTTCGCTAGATTATCAAACTTGGTTTTTGCAAGTTCGGCAAGATTATCTCTCAAATCCTGAACGGCATCCGAAGCGGCAAGAGCCTTCTCATAATATTCTTTGTATGTCTGAATTTGCTCTTTAAGTGTGTCATCTGTGACATCTTCAATAGACATACCGCCATTTTGAACAAGATTTTTATAATAATCTGATAAACCTACAGAGTTTGCCTTGTCCATATATGCCTGATATGCAGACTGCTGAACGGACATTTCCCGTGTGACTGCTGACATTTCAGATGAGAGAGCAGAGTTGCGTGTAGACCATGATTTATAAGTTGCAGATACAATTTTGCCAAGATTTGTTACTGCGCGTTGTATGCGGCTTATTGCCGTTTCGACCCAGTTGAATGTTTCTTTTGTTTCTTTAGAGTCTTTAGAAGAGCTGCCAGATGATTTGTTGGCTTTGTTTATTGCTGATTTAGTGGATGTACCACCAGAATAACTTACTTGTGGTTTTACATTGGCTGTAGATATGTTCTTCATTTGACCTTGCAGATTTTCAACTATTCTACCAGCCGCTGTAATCTGTGATTGCGTAGCTTTTCCTGACGCAGCGAGAGAAGCAACATTATTAACAGCATTTATCATTTTTAATAAATATGTTAATTTATCACCTGTAACGCCCGCCATAGAAATTAGCGATTGTAAATTTGCTAATGAAGCTTGTGTCTTTATAGGATTATTGGAAACGTCTATTTGCTTTAAACATAATTGAGCAACGTCTGCCGCCGTAAGTCCTAACTGATTTGCATAAGCAACCAGTGAATTTATATCTGTATCAGTAGCAGATGCGAAGTCTAAAGTAGCCGCTCTTGCTTCTAATAGATTGTTTGCAATTTGTGCTGTAACAACTTCTTCAGCATTGGCAATGCCCATTTGCTCAAGCATGGCAATAGTAGATGCTTTCGTGTCTTCTGTAACATTTTTTAATGCATCAGAATTATAAATATACGCCGTTGCAAGATTATCAAATGCAGACTGACATGCAGATAAATCAGACGGGTTGTTACTAATAGTCTTAATAAAGTCATCATAAGCATTTTTATATTCTTCAGTAACATTTGTCATGTTACCAAATGCTTCTTTGAATCCGTCATTATTGAGGATGGACGACCAATCAAAATCTTCTTTGTTGTAGACATCTGCATAAATTTTATCAAGTTGGTCTAAACCTGTTGAGAGGGCTTGCACTTGTGCGAGAATGTCGGTGGAAGTTTTTGAAAAGCCCTCTTGATTCAACAATTCATCTACTTTATCAAGTTCGTTCTCCAGAGGAATGCTGTAATAGCCTTCAAACTCAGGAACTGTCGATAGATAATTGTTAATCGCATCGGTAATCTCCTTTTCGTTTCCAATAAATTGTTTACTTGCAACTGCTGTATCAATCAGCTCTTGCTTAAATTTGTTAAAATCTTCTTCTGTCTTAGGTAATTCATTACCCTGTAACGCTGTCAACATTGTCTGTTGAGCCAAGTTTTCATTTAAGTTATCAATTTCAGAATCATAAGATTCTGCTGCTTCTTTTACTGTATTGTATCTGTCGTATAACTCCTTAAATAAGTCATTCTGAGATAATTCTTCCTGTGTAAATTTGTTTGAATCTCTTAATGCTTCAAGTGCTTTTTCTATGGTTTTATAATTTTTCAATACACCTTGTTCGCTTGCATCGCCAGATAAAAACCATTCACCACCAACATCTGTATGAGTACCACTACTGATAATTCCTGCATCTTCTAAGACTTGCCATGCTTTACCTGCTTCTTCACCCATAGCAACAATAGACTTTTTCCAACTGTCACTACCAAAAGCATCTTTACCAGCCTTTATAAGTTCTTCTCTCGCTGCATCAACACCAGCAATCAAGTCAATCTGTTGGTCTTTCAATGAATCAATGCTTGCTTGTTTAATGGCATTTGATAATGAACCATACTTTGCAATCAAATCATCAATGCTTTCTCCTTCAAGACCAAGTTTCTTTAATAACTCTGTCTGTGTGGTCATTAAATCGTCTTTTGCACTTGCATCTGTTTTTACTGCATCCGATAATTGAATGTACTTGTTTGCTAATTCTGCAATCTCGTCACCTAAAGTATTAGCGTTGTCTGCTGCTTCTTTAGCTTTCTGTCGTGTTTCTTCTAATGCCTGATTCTGTTTAGAAATATATGATGTTAATGCACTAACTCCAAGGCTAACACCCATCAACACAATTCCTACTGGATTGCTAAGAAAAACACTTTGGATAGTTCGTCCAAGTCCAGTCATAGCTGCCTTTAGCGAAAACGTACTTGCTGTACTAGCTGTGTTGGCTGCGGTCTGTGCATTGGTCGCTTGTGTCAAGTTCATTTCTGTAAGTTTCTGTAATGCCATTTCTTTCGTCATGTTTTGCATCTGTAAGATTCTTACACGATCAGCCTGAGTGAGTGTGTTTGTGGCTAATACATTTCTTAACTGCTCTGTTGTCAATGTACTTGTTGCCTGTGCAATACTTTTTAATGCCTGGAATCTAGCAGATAAGTTACCATTCGGAACATTACTTGCCATCTGTAAGGCTTTTCCATACCGTTCTACTTGTTTTGTAGCTGTAATGAGTGCCATACCACCAGTAGTAATAAACTTTCCAAGATTGAGTGCGATTACACCTTTTAGCGTACCTTCTACAATTCCCCAGTTATTAGCAAATTCCAAAACTGCCGAACCTAAGTTAGCAAGGTCACGTACTGTATTACCATTGATAATACTCTGATATGTCTCTGTAAGAGTGTTGGAAAATCTCTGACACGCTGCGTCAGCACTGGTCATCCAAGTTTGATACTCTTCTGTTGCACTTCCTGCACTATTGATTGCATCTTCATAAGCTGATGCAGATTCCTTCATACCAGATAATAGCGCTGCGCCCGCTGCCGAGCGGCTCTTGCCGAACATAGTCTCAAGAACATTTGCACGTGAGGTATCGTCCAACTTATCCATAACTTGTGAAATCTCGTATAACTGGTCATAATATGATTTGAAAGTATGTTCATCTCCCATAATATCAACACCTGTTAACGCCATAAGTTTTTCACGTAAGTTACTTGTGGCTGTTGCTAAATCGTCAACTTCTTCGCCCATTTCCTGCAACTCTTCAATAGCATCTGTATCACCAGATGAAGCTCGCATTCTTAATGAACCGATCTTTGCTGTGTTACCAAGATATGATGGATCATTATAGTATTTATTAGCTGTCGCAAACATTGTAGCAGCTTGTTCAATACTCATATGTGCTTCTGTCAATGTACCAGCACTTAATCTGATACTTTCAGCTAATCCATCCGCATCAATACTGTACTTGTTTGACATATTATTGATGAGGTCTGTATAGGCTTCAAGTTTCTTGTCCATTTGGTCGTTTCCATAACCACCAATTTCATCAAATGAAGCAATAGAAGTCTTAATTGAACCGATTGCCGTATCAATGTCTACATCTCCAACGTTTGATAAGATGTTCGCCCACTTCGCCCCAAGCTCTGCATCGTCTAAATCCCAACCAAGTTTTTTGAACTCTGTCACAGCATCAATCAATGAACCAACTTTTACATTAAGTTCCTGTGCCTTGCTAAGAGATTTATCAAAATACTTGTATAGTGCGTCTCTGTCACCTATTTCATTTGTTACCTTCTGAAGGTCAACAAGACTATCATCTAATGTCTTTGCTTCTGTGACTGCATTCCTAACTTGATTAGAAATGGCATAAATCAGACTTGCACCACTAAAAAATTTCATATAACTCTTAACAGATTCTTTGAATTTACTTCCCCAAGTCATACCTGCATTATTCGTCGCTACAAGCTCCGTCTTAAATGCCGATAACTCACCTTTAAGAGTTTTTAATTCACCTGTACTCTTTGCTACATTAGCAGAATTAAGCAACTGATTGTATTTAGCGGTCATTTCTCGATCACTGAAAAGTTTGTTATTATTCCTTCCCAAAATCTTAATCTGGTTCACTAACTGTTGCTTGCTTGTGTCAAAATTCAGATGAACCTTATTACTATTTGCAACCCTCTGTGCATTGTTAATTGCCTGTTTGGTTGCCGACTGTACACCTTTTGTATTTACATTCGGTGTGATGTTGAATGTGAGATTATTTAATCCCTTCAACTGTGCTTTGATTGCTTTCCTTGTTTTTGGCATATCAAGGTTACCAATCAGCTTGACGAACTTCATGTCGCCAAGACTTTTTGCGTCTGACTTAATCTGTTGCTTGCTTTTCGTTTTGCTAAGACCAGCAACCAACTGTAAAATAAAATTATTCAATTATGACTCCTTCCTATAATTTTTCATACACAAATAAATGGTTGCTAAATAATTTCAGCGACCATATCCATGAATTTTGTTAAGTTGTATATTTTTTATTGAATTTTTGATTGAAATAATCAGATTGTGGCTTTTCGCCTAAGATAAGTTTGAATTGTATTTTATGAATTTAATAAATAGTCTTCTAATCTCTCGAATAGATTAGGATATAAGTCAATTTTTCCTGTTTTGAATCGTGATAGTACATCTTTATTTAGTCCTGTAACAGAACAGATGTAACTTGCTTTTTCTCGAATCAATCTCTTATTTAGCATAGTCCTAAGTTCTTGTTGTGTCATTCATACTGCTCCTTCCTATATATTTTCTTATTCAATATATAATTTTTTATATAAAAAAAAGACCAGTGCAAAATCAATCACACTGGTTTCTATAATCAAATTCGTGCATATTAAAAGAGTAGTGAGAAATTGCTACTCTTTTATTTGTATTAAAAAAGAGAAACACCTAAACATACGCTCCGATTATATTAGATTAAATTATAATAGAAGAGTAGAAGACTTGTTGTAAGAGGAGTCTTTAATTTTTACTGCATTTATTAACCCAAAAAGCACCCACAATCAAGTGGATGCTTTTAAGTTCTTTACATCAAAGGTAAAGAATAATGTTTCTTACATCGTCATACGCCAGTAACCCAACGCAGACCGTTTGCATTTGCTTATATATTATTATATACAGTTATTCTTGTTTGTCAATACCTTTTCCAAAATCAATTACTAATTTTTCTAATATTTTGTCATTAATTCTTTTTAATATTTTTTCATCAGTAATACTAACTTTACCTGCCCTTACATTATTGAGTTTTCTTATTCTTCTTATACTTACAGATCTTATCATATCTACTTTTAGATAAGAATCTTCGTCTCCGGGTAAATGTTGAACCTTTCCTATGTTCACTGCACAATCATTAAATTTTTTATCTTCTGATGAAGCCAATGGAAATACGGTAAATACAAAACCCTGCTGTGCCCATATCATAGCATAATGACCATCTTTATATTGGTCACTTAATTCATCGCCAATATTCATACCAAATTCAACCCAAACTATATCACCTCTTTGCATGTTTTGTGGCAAAGAAGGAAATCTCTCATGTAATTCGTGACGTTTAGCATAATTTGACTTCTTTAATAGCCATTTACAAAATTCAACAGCAAAATCGGATTCTACCTCATATAAAGTTGAAACTATACTAGAAAGCATTCCCTTTATTCTACCCTGTGCAACCGTGTCTTCCTTTAATTTCATAGTTAGTATTCCACCAATCATTAGTATTTAATATTACCATTATATACCAATAAACGACAGAGTTCTACTTATTTTTCTATTTCTTTCGTTTTTCGTACTTCCCGAACAGACCTAGTTTGAAATCAGTCTGTCCGGTCAATCATTGTAAATTGTTTGAATACATTCGGTACTCTACCAACACACTGCTGTTTGAGGACAATGTATCAGCTAATTTGTTAAATTGCTTAGATTTAACTTTTAAACATGGAAAATGGAAATGAAGTTTCCCATGCACTACTCAGCCTACGGTCTTTTCATGCACAGAACTCTTTCCATAAGGAGATGTTCTAAACGCTTGTATTTGTTATATTGTAACAGCTTTTATGTAAATTTACGATGTTATTTTTGGTACTTTTTCACAAAGAAATTCATAAATTCGTCATGATGCTCCCTAAATAAAAAATTGAGGATTATCGAGCTTACATCTGAATTGTCATCCTTAAGTGCATATATAACCAACTGCATAATTGTTTCTTGATCCAGACTTTTACTTGCACGATTCAAAAACTGATTCATATTGGTTATTTTCAAATTAATGAAACAATCATCTGTATACTGGTCTTTGTTGTTCTCCAAATACCTTATTGAGTCGTTGTATGATTTAGCAAGTCTAATTAACTTTTCCTTTTTGTAGCGATTCCCTTTGCCTATAACTTGCTTATTAAAGAAATTACGAATCGGAAGATGGTCGATTCCATCAGCACGCCCTATTACCTTTTCATCAATATAATCTGCAATTATATCCATTGGACAATTCATAGAACGAATCTTATCCATATCAAAATCCTTGTTATTCCGACTTTTCTTAGTAGCAGCATAAAATGCCGGAATATCTTTATCTTTCATACATGGCGATCTTTTAATTCGATTAATCTCATTCACAACATCAATATTGAATTCCTTTTTAGCCAAGTCTATACTGATCTGACCAATTACGGATAGAATAACAAAGCATTTCTTCAGTTCTTCACTTATCATGCCCTCATCATAGTAATAACTCAACGCAAGTTGCGCAGTGTCTGTTGATGTTCCAATAGATTCTTGTGCGGAAGCAATTTTATTATCCATCTGTGCAAAATCTTCTAATACAAAATGATATGAACTGCTACCTTTTTCTTCAACGCCATTAATTATTGTCGGATAATTGACATAGGCTATTCTTGCCAATTCTGCTAAATCAGGCTGATTTGTTGTATACACAAAATCGCTATCAACATCATGACCCGATAGCCTTGGTTGTGTATCAGTACCTATAGCGTTGAATACAATCACATTCTGACCTATATTAGGGAAATACTTAACCAGCCTATCAGGATATATATTGTATAAATGAATTATATTATTGGGTGAATTATGAGGACTTCTAAATGCAGCCAACCTATCCCCAGCCTTAAATCTTGGTGTATAACACTGAACACCATCCTCTACTACATCAAAGCAACCTTCCTGCAACGGATCTGCACCTACTGCTTTTAACAAAAGTGCAATCGGGTTATCCATAATAGTAAGATTATCTCCATTTTGCAGTAACCGCCCTTGTTTAAAGTATTCATTCTTCAATTTACTTATATCCTTAGTTTTCTTACTTCTAAAAAACTCTGTACGTCTAAAGTCAGGATTCCATTTTACCAATTCAATCAACATTTCATTGATATTAAAATTGTTTTTTCTCTGATCCAGATATTTCAGATATGCTTCATCATCTGCAAGTTTTAACTCATTGCAAAACTGCACCGACTGATCCGCAATACGCCCTAATACATTTTTATCCGTAGTTGGAAGCGAATTATCCATCTGGTATGCCATCAACTGCATATCTCCCCATTTACTCGAATGAGCAGTCTTTACAATCGAAAACCAATTATCATGTGATTTCATATACTGCTTGTAATATTTAAACGCATCCTTCGGATCGACTTTCTGACCACAGCTCATCACATCAACAAATTTCAGCCATTTAAGAGACTTGTCCGTAATCACAACATCAATATTAGATAGACTAAGTTTGCGTTCAAACATATCAATCTTCTCAGTCGTAAAATTTTTATAATCAAATCCATGTTCCTTGCAATAATCTTTGAAAAAATCTTGAATATTTCCACGGAACAAACAACTTTTAAAGAAATGCGATCTACAATAAATAAATCCATTCATATCTTTAGGAAAGATTGATTCATCTATTAATCCCATGCCATCCCAAAGAATATTTTTGACTTTTTCATCTGACACGTAGTGAGCAAAACATTCATCCCTAGTAACGTCTTCCTCTACGATTTCCGAATATCCGTAATAACGATTCCATCTGATTCCATTATCTATGAGTGCTTTTTTTGTTTTGGCTATATATGTCAAATCATGACTCTTCGCTTTTTCTTCATCAAATGTAAATCCCTTTTTATTGATAAGTTTCTCTGTTTTAGGACTATCAAAATCTATATAAAATTCTTTTTTCTCATATGTTCGTGTTACTGGTTCGGATTGTACAATAACCGCATTCATCCGTTTCGAATAAACTTCCTCATCCGGTACAACTAAAATTCGATTCCACGGAATCCGTATATAACCATTTGCAGCAGCAGTCGTTAATGTTAAATACGCAGATAACTCAACAATTTTGAATACCTTATTCGGATTCTTCTTTGCTTCCTCATTCATCAAATCATATAATCCCATTGTTAAGAAATTGATTGCTTTATGATATAAATTATCTCGTATGAATACACAATCACCATCTTTCGCCTTGCCAGGTGATCTCATTAACATTTTATAATGTATTGAATGACATCTATCCTCTTCACTACTCAGCTTCTGTTTACTTTTGGCATCCTTTACCTCAGAAATAAAAGTCACTCCATTCTTATAATACAGTGTACGTAATTCCTCTTTTGAAAGTTTCTCTTCTACTCCGTCGCTTATCTTATAATTAGCATCGTAATTGAATTTCAATACAATAAAGTCCTTACTAAAATCACCACCAATTCTTGTAATACTCGATTGCATGAATCTAAGAAATAAACTGTCTGCTAATACAGATCTCTTTGTACTAATCTTTTGAAAGTCCACATATTCCTTACCAATTTTATATTGTGCAGTTGCATCTGCCTGTACTGCACATTCGTTAATATAAACATGACTTGCCTCCATCGACTCTATATATAATGGCTTCAATGTCTTTTTATAATTTATCTTACTTATAGTAATCACCCCCCCATTCATTCTTCTATATGTAATATTCTCCGTTCTGTTTCCGATTTTGCGCAAAAAAAATACCAACCATCGTAATTGACGGTTGGCAAAAACTATAAAGCTATTATTTTTTGTTTTTAAGATATTCTAATCCTAATTGTGTTAATGCAAATTCAGATTCTTTATACGGATTTCTCATTGTATTCAATATCAATCCCATACTTTGTAAATCTGTAATGCATATATTTAACACCATATCATCAACTTCTAATTCATTCGCAATTTCTGTATATTTTACCGATTGACAAATGTATTCGTGAAACTTGTATTCATCAATACAACCTTGTTTAACTCCATCATTATATAACATATTTAATACTTGTATATGCTCTTCTTGTAGTAAGTCTTTCTTTTTTTCAAGATTCTTTTTTATAAATAATTCTGTATCATTCATATAAAAATACCTCCTTGACTATTTTATTATAACTATAATACATCAACTATTAAACTTACACAAGTTTTTACCAACCTCCAATATTCAATTTTCAATGTACATTTACCACCTAATTTGAAAGTCTGATTTCATGTGAAATAAAATACAAATTATAATTTTCTATAATCTATTTAACCTTGTCTTCCGATATAATAGGAAAATGAAGAAAGGATATTTTATAAATGAGTGAAAATTTAAATAATAAAAATAATAATCTACCCAACTTAGTATTTGTTCCTTTTAAAACTAGTAAAAAATTTTCTGTTTTTTTCATGATTTTATCAATGATGCTTTCTGTAATCATTCTTATCAATGTAATTCGACAAAAATATATTTTTACTTATGAAGAATTAAAAGAACTTGCAGATTTCACCTTAAATATTGTATTTGTAATTGCCGCATTAGGCTTTACCATCTTTACACTTCCAATAGATAAAGATAAAAACCATCCAAGAAAAGACAATATAATATTTAGTTATATAGGATATGTATTTACACTTGCATCTATATCAATATTCGCATATATAATTTCCTACTGTAAATTTTTCTCATCGCTTATTTTGAGTTTATGTTTTTGTGCAATGATCCTAACGTTATGTACATGTATAACAAAATTATTAGCAGCAATTGTTGCTTATTTTAATATAAGAGATTAACTCATCTACTATTTTAACTTCTTTTGCCTTTGTTTTTCTCAGCAAAGGCATCTTTTGTGACAATTCCTGTATCAACAAGATCTTCTAATTCAGGAATAAGTTCTGTGAGTTTTTTGTAATTATTGAGAGTATCTACTGAAATTCCAATCATTTCTGCTAACTGTTCCTGATTTGGTTGTGTTTTTGTTTCCTGTCTCAACCGTAAATTTATCCATATATTATATATTCTCCTTCCGATAACCACTTAGCACCAAATGGCTCTATGTTAAACAGTTTCTTTTATGCAATCTTCTTGTTTCTTGTTCCATACACCAATGCATCCGCTTTTCCTTCCACGCAATCAGCAGTTACAACGACTTTCTTTGCACTTGCCATATCAGGAACATCAAACATAACTTTCTGCATAGCAGATTCAATGATACTTCTAAGCCCTCTCGCTCCTGTTTTCTTTTGAATAGCCAACTCTGCAATCTTTCTCAATGCTTCATCCTCAAACTCCAACTTCACACCATCCATAGATAATAACTCCTGGTACTGCTTTGTGATAGCATTTTTAGGCTCTGTGAGAATATGTACCAAATCATCCTCTAATAGCGGATTAAGTGTTGTAATAATAGGAAGTCTGCCTATAAGCTCTGGCATAAGTCCATATTTCACAAGATCGTGCTGCTCAACCTTTGACAAATCGGCAACTGATTCCTTTTTATCGGCAACATTAGCACCAAATCCAATAGAATTATGTGTCTCTTCCTTTCCGATGATTTTATCAATTCCGTCAAAAGCTCCACCACAGATGAAAAGTATGTTAGATGTATCTATCTTTATTGTCTCTCCCTGTGGATGTTTCCTACTACCCGTAACTGGCACTTCTGAAATAGTACCTTCGATAATTTTAAGCAATGCTTGCTGTACTCCCTCACCAGAAACATCCCTTGTAATTGACATATTCTCACCTTTACGAGAAATCTTATCTATCTCATCAATATAGATAATTCCTCGCTGTGCTGATTCAATATCATAGTTTGCATTCTGTAAGAGTGTTCTTAGCATTGTTTCTACATCGTCACCAACATATCCAGCTTCTGTAAGTGTTGTTGCATCAGCAATAGCGAAGGGTACGCCTATAAATTTCGCAAGTGTTTGGGCAAGATATGTCTTTCCACTCCCGGTTGAACCAATCATAAGAATATTGGACTTCTGTATCTCAACATCTGATTTTTTATTCTGTTTCAATCTCTTATAGTGGTTATATACCGCAACTGCAAGTATTCTCTTTGCTTCATCCTGTCCGATAACATACTGATCCAAATGTGCCTTAATCTGTGAAGGTGTAGCCAACTGCATATTATTTGTGATCGATTCCTCTTCCTCATCATTGAGTAAGTCATTTGCAATGCTGATACAGCTATCACAGATGTAACCATATTTACCCTCTATCAGCTTATCTACTTCATCTTTTTTGCTTCCACACATACAACAATATTCGTTATTTTTCACCATTATAAATTCTCCTTTATTTATGAAAATTGTACTTATCAATTATCACTACTTATGCTTATGTTTTCTCTTATGGTATCTATCCCAATGATTCCAATAATCACATTTTTCTTCTGCATTTTCCTTATCCTTAGTTTCAAATATTACTCTTCTACGAATTGATACAATATTCTGATCTGAAATTTTAATCTCAACTCTATGATTGTTTCCTTTATCAGATACTACTATTGCAGGTTCAACAACCCACATATGGGTATTATGATGTTTCTTTTTGATTCTGTTCAAAAAATATACATCTTGTCCTTCCTTAAATACCATTATTAAAATCTCCTTTACTCATCAATACTCATGCATATCCACATACGCTTGTTGCCTTTTCTGTCCAATTTCAGATTCCATATCTTGATACAGTTCATACTGCTCACTTGATGGAATATCTGAATTGTCAATCTGTTCCAATAGTTCATAAAATTTTTCATATGCTTTTTCTATTGTCATCGTAATATCTATTTTCCTTTATTCACACACAATTACTTCCACAGGCTCACGCTTTTCCTAATTTTCTCTTATAAATTAAAACTTTTCCTTATAAATGAATCACTACTATCAATCTCCACCACTTCTGCAATTAAGTCCTGTGCTATATCTTTTAAGAATTCTGTTTTTCATCCCAACTGATATCCAATAATCTAATTTCTTGTATTAGCTTATTGAATTTATCATAATAGTCTTTTAATGTTTCTTGCATAAAATATGCTCTCTCCTAAATATCTGATTTTATTTGCAGACGTTCGCAAGAACGGATGCAAGGGCATGAGCTTCGTAAGAAGCGATTGACCAACTGTCTGTGACATAATATATTAGTGGGAACATCCCACACCCTGTTAGTCAGCCAGATAGTCTTGCCACCTACGGTGTCAATCCTTATCTGTCAGCCTTTTTCGTTGGTGTGTCCTGTCAGTTGCTTACGCAACATGCCAGTCCAACCATCCGAAAATAATTTCATTTTATTACCTTTTTCCTTTTAACGATTACACCCCTCAAACCCTTGATTTTACTAGGTTTTCCAAAAATTTTAGCACCAAAAAAGTGCTAAATTCATTAAGTTGCTTTCTCATTTTCAAAAAATGACACCTTATCTTCGTAATATAAGGTTATGTTTATTGTTACGATTTTAAAGTGTCATTTTTTCACTTTGTAAAATCAAATATGCTATCTAACTCATTATTACTTTCAAGAAAATCTTCTGTCGAAAATACCATATTCTTGTGACCTATCTGTATAAGTTCATTTTTTAATATGCTTTGTGCTCCTAAATAAGTTTCTTCATCTATATGCTCTGGCATAAATGGCTTTCTTGGTCTTGGAATCATTTTTCCATTTTCAACCAATGTTCTTGATGCTATTTCATCTTTCCACTGTTGATAATCTGTCTGCCATTTCTGAAATGTGTTTTTAGCATTTTCATCTACTACTTCACATATTTTTTCATTCAATAATTCTTTTTGTAATTTTGCTTCAAGTTCTGGGTATGCTTCACGAACTCCTTCGGGAGTATAGATAATTTTGATTTGCTTGTAGCAGTGATCCCAACCATAATATTCATACAGTAAATCATTTACTTTTTGATAATATTCTTGCTGTTGGAATTTCAAAAAGACCTGTACCATCTTTTCATATTTCATAACATTATGGAGTACATAATGCTCAACTTCCAATATCTGTTTTTTCTGATTGTCCGTAGCTTCAAAATATTCATCACAACGCTTTTGTGGATTCCACTTTACAATCATTGTCTGAATCTCATATGTTATGAGTTTTCTGCTCCTTAAACTGTTCAATGCAGAAAATAAAATCTCTTCCAATTTCTTATTACATCTTTGATAAAAATGTTTTACTTCCCACGGAGTAACCTTGTAATCCAAATTGGTTAATTCCTTCTCAGACTTCTTTCCATATTGTTCATTTACAATCCCCAACATTTCCCACCAGTTACGTTTTGTAAATGTCTTTGTAAATCCTTGCTGTTTTGATAGGTATTGTAGCAGAATTACTTCTATATATTTGACATAGATTGAATTATTTCCTAATTTTCTTTTATCCTCTTTGGTCAAAGGTGTATCATAGACATCCGTTATAATAAATTTCTGTCCTGACTTCTCCCAGTCAAAATATCTTTTCCAATCTTCTAACTGTAATTTCCTAGCTTTTCCACCCTTTTCTGGTTGCTCTAACACTTCACACATTATCTTATAATTTTTAACAGTCATTCCAATTACAAGTTTTGATGTATCAATTCCATCAATAATCTGTGGTATAGATGGTGTATCTTCTAATCCTTTTTTGAAGTCTGTTTTTAATTCTTCTATTGAAGTAATCCAAACATTTTTTAATTGCTCATTATCTTTATATTGGCTCTGTCTATTCAAAATATCTGCAAGATTGATAGCAAGTATCTTGTCAAGCAATGGATCTAAATCACAAGTATATTTTTTAAATATATCCTCGTCTAAATCCATATCTTTATATTTTCCAGCATTTAAGATAATATCTCTTGCATATGATATTGCTCTATCCGAATCTAATTTTACTTCTTCCTGCGTTGGTAATTTTGTTATTCTTTCTGCTTCATCTGGTATAACAGATATATACTCTCTCCCATTTGAGACATAAAAGAATCTCTCTAATACTTTTGCTGTCTGATTTTTGTTACATGGATTCAGATAATCCATATAGTCTGTTCTTTCTTCTGTAATAATAGTGCATTCCTCCAATTCTACTGTATAATTTCTTTACCTTTAACTAAATTTTCCCATACCCTATCTACAACTGACAGTACTTTATCGGAATATAAAGCAAGCTCAAAATCCGCTGAGTGTGCATAGCAGCCTAATAATTCAATATATTTATCATTTTCATAACCAGCAATCATATAAAACCCTGGCTCCCATTGTTCCGTTTTCCCTATGCCATATAAGCATTCTCTTACTGTTTGCTTATTAAAATCATCGTTGCTTGTATAAACTTTTACCATTCCTTCATTAACAAAATCTGGTTTCAATACATGAAATTTCATACTGTTAATCCTCCACATTCAAAATAATTTTTTCAGACCATCAACACCAATGTCATTGAAACCAATGCTTACCTAACTTTTGTCTTAATATGATTTCTCTCTGTTCCATATAAATGTACCTATCTTTCAATTTAATGTAGGCACACCACCCAAAATAGGTAATGTGCCTGTGATTCCGTTTCGTTGTAATCAGCTTCTTCACTGATATATGGAGAACTAAATTCCGTTCTCCTTAAAGAAGTCTTTCGACCAATGTTGTCTATGCAGCTTGATAAAAGGGGAAATGTCTATCCGTTCTGAAAATAACTATTCGCTTCAATAGTCGGTTGCGTCATCTCACTGCAACAATATCTCTGTTATATGCAATTATCTCTACATTATTATCATCTTCTTCCTATAAATTATATTCCCCGTTTCTATTACGCACAGATGCATTTACTATTTCCATCGTTTCTGATGCAAATTCTGAAAAAAACTCTTTCGGCGCATCAAAGATTCCTTTCTCTCTATCAATTTTTATTTCTTCAATACTACTTTGTTTATCTTTACATTTCTTTTGCAAATTTTTATATCCTGTACTCATTATTTCTACTGTCTCATCTGCAAACTGATAAAAAAAATCTTTATCATCACATATACATCCATCTACATCATCAATATGGATATTTGTAATTTCGAATACGTTTTGTCCTAAATCAGCCTCATGTTTCAAGAAATAAATTTTAAGTATATCTCTAACCTCTTGTTTCTCAATAAACCGTCTTGTCAATCTATTTATAATATGATCGCTATGAGTTTCTACAACAACTGTTCGTCCAGCTTGAGCATAGGCAAGTATATCATCTGCAAGTGCAAGCTGAAATTTTGGATGGAGTCCTACTTCTGGTTGCTCAAATAAAAGAATATCTCCTTTTTTCCCTTCAAAATGTTCTTTAAATATAGAAAGTCCAGTCCATTTATAATGTTTCGTGTTACAGAATTGATCTTCAATAGCTTTTAGAATTGTTGTTTTTCCACTACCATTCACTCCTGTTAATACAGTTAATGGCATAATTTCAATTGATTTATTTTTAAACATATCTATAGTTTCCAAATTGACATATTGCTTCATAGTGCATAACCTCTTTTCTTTTATATATAAGGCAGGAATGAGAAAGTATCTCGTGACTTCCTTTATCGTTCAAACTGAATGACCTCTGTTATATTGTTCTCTTTTTATGCCGACAAAATATTGAAAATTGTCTCACTAAGTTGCTTTTCCACCTGTTCCATTGTTACGCCATAACACAATCTCAGTATTACTTTGATGCAATTAATACAGTATGAACTCATATAGCCAATCTCTACTTCTATAGAATCACTACCTGTTTTCACATATTTAAAGTCTACTGACTCTGCAAAGATACCTGATTCCATATAAAAATCCAAATCTGTTACAAACTGTTCTGCCGTAATAGTCTGAACCTCATCTGTATCTTTACACTCTGTCTGCGCATTGACGACTGTTACCAGGTGATCTTTAATTGCTTTCTGAAGATTTTTCGCTGTAGTTGCTCTTGTACTTCTCATATACTATTTTTCCTCCAATATTTTATGTGCAGGATCAGCAAAATGCTGACCTGTAGTTTTTCTTTGTTTTTCTACAGCTCGTTGATCTGCTCATGTGGTCTTTTTTAATGCAAGTGTTACATTTGCCGCCTGTCCCTTGTCCGTTCTACCATCTTTTATCCCAAATTCAACAACGTCATTCTGTTTCAATTTACTTCCATCTATGATACTGGTACGATGTATGAACACATCATTTCCATTTTCATCCGTGATGAATCCCCAACCTTTACTGTTATCAAAGAATTTTATTGTTCCTCTCATCTTAACTGCCTCACTTTCGTCCATTATTCATCTTTTTTATCACTCGCATTGTAGAATCATCAACGTTATCTCTACAGAATATAAATGCATTGCCACTTCTGGCTTTAATTAAAGCATCTGTTTTATTTTCAGCTTCTATCTCAAATGTATATTCTCCACCAAAATACTTTTTTACTCCAATTAAATATGTGTTCATAACACCCTCCGTTTTTTTATATATAATGTAGGAATGAGAAAATATCTCGCAATTTCCTTTATCAGTCAAACCGGCTGACATCTACTATATTGTTCTCTGTTTAGTTATGATTAGTTGCTGTTTTTCTTTGATACAAAGATTGAAATTTCTAAGAATGGCTGTCCATATGGACGGATCAGAATGGTATCACATGATGAATTTTCTTTAATATAAATCTCATTGCAGCTATCATCCACCAATGGGAATGTCATTGAATCAATCTGCATTTCGTATGATTCTTCTGTTTCTACCACACTACAATTTTTAATATCATTCAGCTTGACTTCCAGACCAAACGCATCATGGATATTTACAAGCATTACTTTGTGCGTATTATCATTCAGATAATCCATAAGTGAGAATACATCTGATTCATAAAATCTTTCTCTAACCTCTCTCTTTGCATTGGTATCTGTATGGTAGATACAAACACTAACTTTACTTCCATCTTTCAAATTGATTTCAATTAAACAGGTGTCCATGCCATCAAGCATTTTTCCTGTTACAGATTCAACATTGCTTTCCTCAATAGTAAAATGTGACGTACTGCACTTCTGCTTAAACTCATATACGCCGCTAAATTCTTCAAATGCGTTAATGCTCATAGAAAGAATTGTATTTCCGTCCTTGTGTACTGATAAATCTGAATACTCATAGGTATTTACCAATTCAAAATAATCTGTTGCTTTTGCATCCTTGTTATTTAATACACTTTCTACTGCTTTACTCATAAATTTTTACCTTCCTTTTCTTATGTTAGGTGAGTAGGATTTTGAACCTACCCACCATAATTGACTTGTTATTTGCTGATTTTCTTTGCTCTCAATTTCTCTAAGGCAGTTAATCCTTTTGGCTTATTCGTAGTTGTAGTTGACTGTTCTTCTGTAGATGTGGCGAAAATATCAATATTCTTTCCAGTTCTAACCTCTGTCGTGGCTTTCCTTGAATTTTTGATAATGTCGGCTTCCTTCTGAATACTCTCGGTCATTGCATCAACTCTGCTATATGGCATTGTCAAGCCACTAAGGATAATCACGTTTTCTTCTGATTCTGACAGATAACCGTGGAACTCTGTTGGTGCTGTACCGATTTCTTTTCTAAGGTCTGTCATATCAATTTTGCTATCCTTTGCAGATACTGCCTCGGAAATACCCATTGTTGTAATGGTCTTGTCTTCCCTCTTTGCAAAGATATTACTGTCACGACTAAGCACATCAATAATAATCGCTGTCGTTCCGTTATTTTTGTTTGCTCTTGTAATCACTGAAAATGATGGAGTTAATAAACACGCTTCGATCTCGGCTAAGTCCATGTTGCCATCCTGTGACTTGTTGTTGATGCAGAGGATGCTTGAAAATAATGAAGCAAATGTGTTGTTAATCTTCATCTTGTCGGTTGCATTGTTATCCAGGATGTAAATACTTCCCATTCTCGGCTTCAATTCCTCAATCTCATAAAATGTCTGTCTTGCATTATCTCTGATTTTTAAGGATTCATTGTCGGCTGGAAGTACCACAATCATTCCTACCTTATAACCTTCGTCAAGAAGAATCTCGGCTAACTGTGGTGCAATCGCTGATCCTGTTCCACCGCCTAATGAAGTTGCGATAAATACAATCGAATCTTTAATTATGTAACTCTGTAATTCCTCTAAAATGGTGTCAATGTTTTCTGCTAAATCCTGTACACCGTTCTCCCGGTTACACGCTGCACCTTTTGAATTATTCATGTGAATCTTATGTGATAACTGTACAGATGCTAAATCTTCTGTACTTGTATTGATTCCGACAAATGATGTATTGGCTTTGTTTCCACCTAAATCATTTACAAATCCCTCAATCCTTGCTGTGATTGAACCGCCTGCCTGTCCACATCCGATAACTGTTACCTTCAGTCGTTCGTTGATTGTCTTATTCATTATCTGTATCTCCTTCCACTTCCTTCATCCAGTTCACACCTTCAGAAGTTATGTAATATGTGTTTGAGTTGCTTTGCCTCAGCCCTGTGCTAACAAAACCTTTCTTCCTCAGTTCCTTAATTTTGTTATAAATAGTCCTATCGCTCCACTTCTCGCCATCAGTTTCCATAGCTTCCATAATGTCTACCTGTGTTAGAGCATATAACTGACTATTGGCTTTGTTGGAGAAAAGGATATTCAAAATCGAATACATAATTCTCACTTTTGATTCCTCCTATCGTTTTGTTGCTTCTAATAACTAATGTACTTTTTACAATCAGGATTCCCCCATGTTTGCAGAATTTTTTATTTAATTGTCAAGGTGCTGTTTCTTCTATATAAATGCGTTTGGGAAATAAGCAATTAGCAGATTGCTATTGCTTGACTAAAAGAATTTTCCATGATAATATTTGAAATAGTTATAAGCGTGTCAAGTTTACCAGACTTGTCACATTACCATGAGCCTTTAGCATTAAGTGTTACCAGCACTTATATTGTCGCTATTGGCTTTTTTCTTTTATATACCAATCACTTTTATATCATTCAAGGTACTACGGATTGAAAAGTAATGTCCTATCTCTTACAAACCTTTGTACCTCTCTTGCTATGGTCTTACTATATCATCGTTTTGAGTATGTGTCAATAATCATTTTGATTATATTTCAAATAATTTTTCATATTACATATAATATAAACAATTTGATTATTTTGTGGTCTTATGATATTATACTGTAATGGAGGTACGAACATGGAAAAGTTACAAAAACCCAAAAAAACAATTAGCGATATAGTCCGTAAATTATTGAAGTCAAATGATATATCTGCCAAAACTGCTGCATTATACTTAGATTGCACTGAACAATCATTTAGAAACAAATTGTCACGTGATAGCTTTTCATTAAAGGATTTAATTATTTTATGCTATCTTTGTAATGCACGATTTATGATAGAATACTGTTCTTATAAAGATGATTATGATGTCGATTTTTTTAATCCATCAGATTATCTTTCAAAAAAAGATTATGAACGTATACAGAAAATTGAGCAACAAAACTTTACAAATAACTTTAGCAAAATGATAATCGAATTGTCAAAAATTATGCCAAAAGAAGAATTAGAAAATATGTCATCTAAGGAATTATTCAACTTAATGCTTGAATTATCTAAAAATGAACTGGAAATAAAGAAAGCTGAATATAATGATAAACAAACGAAAGATACCGAATGAAATCAGTCTTTCATTCAGTAGGCTACAAACCACTGTATGTTGTGTTCGCTGCATTGCGATAATGCTATATATTGTATTTTTTAAGTGATAAGCATACTATATCTGTCATATTTGTGGATCGTATGCTTATTTTTGTGCATTAGAAAAAGCCATAGCGTGAACTATGACCTTTTCCGTTTCAATCAATCAACATATTTAGAAAGTTTTCCTAAATACCAATTTTATTATACACTCAATTTGACTTATTTTCCATATGTAAATTTCAGAAGCTATACCGCAACTTTGATATATGTATTGTCTGCGGTTCTCTCACAGATATAGTTATCATCTCTGCCGAAAAATTCTTCACCGCAACAATCACGACAATCGGGATTCCATACTCTAATATTTCCATCTGCATCCTGTATGATCCATTCATCGGGTGTATCATGGCTATATTTAAGAATGAAGAAATCATACATTTCTGTTTCGTTGGATAATAACGCATACTTTCCTTGAAAACAATCTGTATATCCTACTTTCTTACTAGGATTTGTTTCTTTCCTATGCAATACCGGCATAGGCTTTTCATACACAACTGCTATCTCTACAGTTTTACCATCCTTATTGATATACTGCTTATTGTCTGCATTGATATAATCCCATGCTTCCTGTTCGGTATCAAAGAACTTCATTCCCTCATGAAGATTGTTTTCCAAGTCGTTTTCTGGCTCATTGCTCATATATACAACCCAGCCTGTTTCCATTCCTGGTTTATATTTTGTTGCTCTTACTGGCTTAGTCTGATATGTCTTTGCATTCTCCTCAAAAATATTGTTCAATATAAAACTGTTTGTGTCCATAGTCTAATGCTCCTTCCTTCTGAAAATATATCCTTTTGCAGCAGAGTAAAAAGCATCTTCTAATTTTTCTAACTGGTCAGAGGTAAGAATACCTTGTAAATCCTTCCTACAGCTTTCCCATGTTTCTTTCTTTATTCTGTTGCTTTCAATAATATCTTCCATTGTAGTATTCATGCTTCATTACCTCTTCACTAATAAATACACTTTTTCTGTTCTGTTCCCCCCCCTCTGTATAGGAAAAATTTATTTTTCATTTTTCATTTTTTCTTCAATGATTGATTTACCTATGAGAAAAAACCAATATATTGCTAGTGGTATAATAATCAGCAACAATTTGATTATTGTATTTTGTACTATCATTGATGCAACGATTCCACACATCCATAAAATTAACGATACATAAAATCCCTTTGTGAATATTTTTAACTTATGTTCCATATCTTAATACCTCTCATTCCTTCTGATTTTCTCTAGCTTTTCTTTCTTCTGATTCTTATATCTTACTCTGGCTCTTGGCTTATATTTGTTACAATGCTGGCAGTAATGAGCATGATCCGCTTTTCTGCCTTTAGTACATAATCCTGCACATACATAATATAAGCATGGTGTCTGTCTATCTGTTGCCATTATCCCTGACCTCCTTGTTAAGTTCGTTGCATCTGGCTTCTGCTTCTTCCTGTGTGGGGAATACGTTTTTTTCTGTATAGACAGCCCCATTTTTAAATCCGTACCTAACAATATTTGTTTCCAACGTGTTTAATACTCTTACATCATCTATTACTTTCTTTCGTGTTTCATATTTTATCTTAGATACTTTACCATCGGTTCGACACGTATCATATGAGAATCTATTACCATCTATGATAATATGTCCTTCTCCATTACAAGCTGCACATGGTTCTTTTGACCTTGCTTTTTGGATGATATAGACCTCTTGACCGATGTTGAACTTTGTTTCTATATTTATTTGCATTGTATTGACCCCTCTTTCCTGTGTGTTGTTTTGTTGTAATAATACTGGTTATATCTAAAACTCATTTTCCATATACGATAAGCCATTTTGGGGGCTTAATTCCTTATTTATGCCCTATATAGTAGGCTTTTTCAATGTCGTAAGTTAATACACTTATTAGTGTGCGCATTTTCAATAATACTCACTACATAGGAATGATTCTCGATATGATTTAATCCCTACTAATTCGGTAGGTTATCGCAATTACTAAACATTTTTGCTTAATAAATCAAGTGTTTTCGTTGTACACGATATAGTGTACGATAACCAATTTATTCATTCTTTTTCATTTCTGCGTTATATTCCGCTTCAATATCATCCATAATATCACGCAAGTTTTCCTTTGCTCCCTTCAACCAGTACAGATTATCATTGGCAAGAATTGGCTTTCCTAACTCATACTGCTTTTCGATCTTATCCATCATGTACTTAATTCCAGTCTGCATACCAGCTTGAAATCCTAAGTTAAAAAGCTCCTGTCTGTTCTCTGCATTCTCATGTGATCCGTTCATCATCTTGTCCATCTCCTTTGACATTTCTCTCATAGCTTTAATAAGTTCCTTTTCCATATTCAATCAACCTCCGTTATGTGTAAATTATCAGCAATACCGCAATTATGCTTCCTATAACAATTTGCAGTATAGTTTGCTTTGTTATTGGTTTCGGTTCTTTGTCCACCTAACCGTTCCTTCCTTTTGTGTCCTACATATATACAATGCACATTTTGAAAATGATTTTCCCCACCTTACCAGAAAATTTATAATAATTCGCTCTTTTTCTTGATTTGCTCTAAGTTAGGGTTCAAATACTTCAATGTGGTTTTTATACTTGTATGTCCTGCTTGATTTGATACCTCATTGATGCTATATGCTCCACTCTCCAATGCGTTATAACAAAAGAAGTGTCTAAGCATATGCGGATGGATATGGTAGCCATCAACACTAAATTCATCAAATACTTTATTGATAGTAGACGGATTCAAAATCTTCCCTTTGCTGTTATGGAATAAATAATCTGATTCCACATTATCTGATCTCTGGTATTCCCTTATTGCCGAGATAACCTTAGAATTGATAATAACAGTTCTTTGCTTTTCGCCTTTTCCGTCTGCTACTCTGATCTGGCTCGCAGCAGTGTTTACATCTACCTTTTTCAAATGCAATACTTCTGATATTCTTAATCCTGCATAAGCCATAATGGTGACTATTGCATAATTCCGTTTTGCGGAACATCCTTCAGATTGCAACACTCTTTGTCTGAACTCTTCAACTTCCTTTTTCGTGATATTGGTAGGACTGATTATTTCTGCTTGTACCTTTATCAAGTCTGCTTTGCTTATTGCAATATTATCTGATTGCATCAGCTCATTATATTTAATAAGTGCAGATAACTTTGCATTGATGGACTTTGCATTTAGATTCTGTCCTGTCCTCTTACAGATTTTCACATTCTTCAAATAGCTTTTATATTCCAGAATATTTTCCCTATACAGCTTCTTAAATTCTACATCCCCGAAGCTGTCATTAAACCATCTGAAAAATTCCTTTACCGATGCAACATATATTTTGATTGTCTTTTCGGATTTTCCCTCTAAGTGCATCTTGTTTTCAAAATCCCTTATCAGTTCATCCATAAGCGCACACCTCCTAGAAATTTTATTGAATTATTATTTTGCATATTTTCAGAAATTTTATTGAAATTTCTTTTTGCTTCCTACTTACTAATGCACATTTTTTCAGTAATATTCCCCTTATATTGAAAAAATAATTGAGGTCATTTTTGCCTTATTCCTTGTATATATTCCGTATCTCCGTTATACTATATAAGGAAGGAGTTGATTTACATTTACATTTACATTGAGATTCAGAAGCCGAACCGCTTCAAAGATATGCTACATAAGATTCAATCTAAACTGGAAGATATGTTATTTTCCATTCTACAACACACACCAGATAAATTCATTCCAAAATCCCTTATGCGTTGGTTTGAGAAATACACCAACAAACGACTTGCACAACTGAAAAGTGATGTGATCCGCAAACGCTGGCAGACAATAGAATTAGAAAAGGCTGTTGATAATATCCACCAGAGGCAGCAGCCATAAAAATAAGAGGTCTTTCTTCTATATATAATATAGTAGATTTACCTCTTTTTTGTTTGAACATCTGTTCCCCTTATGCTATACTGTTATTGTGTAATTGAAACGAAAGTAGGATGTGATTTTCCGATTATTAGATGCCCTCTAGTTTACAAAGGAGGGTGATGCCCTATGAACACGCTTGAAGTTTTAACTTTAGTGCTAGTAATTTTTGCGGCTCTGTCTTACATAGACGATCATAATAATAAAAAGAAATAGCATCCCAACCGACCAAAGTTAGATGCTATTTCATATTTAGTATTCAACTGAGGGCAAATCGGATATTACATCCGATTCACTTTCTAAGTAGATTATACACTAGGGCATTTGAGAAATCAAGTGCCCTTTTTAATCGTCTTCTGTTTCATCTTGCATATAACGATTTTCGTAGGATAATTCAGGTTTTAAGTCAACTTTCCATTCTATTAAATCCTGTGGCTGACATTGTAAAAGCTGGCATATATCCTCAATCGTCTTTGTTGATACATCACCACTAGCAAACACTCTTCCCTTTTCTACATTCTCTGGTTTTTCATTGTACTCCTTTATTTTGCGTTCAATATCCTCCCATGAATCGCCACTACACATTTTCATTTTAGTATATATTCCTTGTGGAATTAAGCCTTTTTGCCTTATAATATATGTTGTAATTTTTTTGTCTTTTAACTTCTGCATCAGTTTATTGTAATTTATCATTAACATTCTCTCCATTCAAAATATACATTGATTTCTGTGTATATTTTAACACTCCTTCCCTATTTTTTCAAGACAAACACACTTTCACTTGATACATGATAACAACAATCTATGTACAATTTTCCATTTTAACTTATGCTTTGTGTTCTTTTCCGTCTGGTACATAAAAATATCATTGATTCGATTTAGGAAATTCTCAGGCAAGATATTTCCCTTGAATACATTACATGGCAAGCAAGTACAAGCAAGGTTAGAAACATCATCTTCACCGCCCATTGATAAAGGTTTTGCATGATCTATAGTCATATCATCCAGTAAAATTTTCTTTCCACATAATTCACATTTTCCATCCGCTTTTATGTAAAGCAATTTCCTAACATCTGGTGAATATGTTTTCCGCTTAATCTTTCCAGATTTAGTTCTTTTAATTTTTTTCCTTGCCCTCAATTCCTCCAATTCTTCCTCTGTCATTATGCGCCAGCATTTTCTTTGCGTTTTCAAATTATACACATAATAATCCTTTAAAACGTTTGGTGCTGCCTGTAATATTTCTTTTGCTAAATCAATCGTTTCAAATTTATATGATTCTTCTATATCTTTTGTTATTTGTGCTCTATGAAGATATTTTATATAATACTCACCATTTGTAATCACATAACTCATAATAATTTCCATCCTTTTCATTAAGGACAGCCATATTTCAGACTGTCCTTTCATCCTTTACAGTTCCCTTTTATCTTTCATCCGGGAAACAAACTGTTGTTGCATTATCTCCTGCCTTTTCGGAGATTCTATTTGTGATGATCCAGATTTTCCCTTTTGAAGTATTATAAGCACCCATAAGGTATAAATCATCTGGATAATTCAAAGCATCCTCATTTGTCCGTTTATCTTCTGCGTCCATATCTCCCCAGTCTTTAACTGCAAATCTCTGTAATGCAACTGTTATCTCAACCGCAAATTTCTGTTCCGCTGCCATAAGATCATTGATTGATCTTGTAGTTACTACCTGTCCCATATTGAAAAATTTTGATGTACTCATTTTGCTTTCAGTCCTTTCCTTATTCGTTCAATGTCTTTACTGCCTCTATCATTTTCGCATTGTATTCATCATAGATTAAAAAGCTAACAATTCTCTTGCCTATACAAATTAAAGCCTCGTGGTTTTTATATACCTCTTCCTTTTTTCCTTGATTGACTTTTCTCATGTTTGAAAAAATACTATTGTCAAACATTTTCTGCTTATATTTTTCAATGGACTTTTCTTTATTAAAATAGACATAATTTTTATACATTCCTTATCACCCATATCCTTATATCAAGCCAACCATGCAAGCCATTTTGTACAATGGGTTCTTTGCAAGTTTCCTCGTCTGCTCCGCTTTCTGTTTGGCTTTACGTTCCACCCTGTCCATAAAAGCAATGCTGTTATCCATTTCCATGTATTCCAACATTTGCGTTGGTGTAAGTGCCTCATATGGAGTTTTTAAGTTTCTATCTATAATCTGGTTTCCGTCTGCTGTTGTAATTATTCTAAAATTAAACATATTGTTTTCCATCCTTTCTATGCTTCCATTACCTCTGTAACAATTCGCTTTACCTTGTCAAACTGTTTATATACTCGTTTCTGTTTGATTCCGTGATTATCCGCTATTTCCTTTAGTGAATAGCCTTCTACCTTGTCAGAAAATATTTTCTTTTGTTCCTCTGTCAATCCGTTTTCAATCTGCTTTACCATTTCCCTATATTCCAGATTAGAGACTGTTTCCATTGTGGAATGATTAGAAATGTCCATATCCATTAAATCTAAACTAATGTTTGATCCGACTCCTGCACTTCTCTTTTGTGCTTTCTGTTTTCTAAAGTGAACAAATACCGCCCTTTTCATGTACATATAGGAAACCGCTTCAAAACTGCATTTCGCTTGTAATTGCGGATCATTCAAATACTTTTCTACTGATAACAGGAAATCAAACACAACAATATCAAAAAATTCTTCTGCATCCAGTTTTAACTTCTTTAGAAAGTCCATGATTAGATGGTAATTCTCTTCTGCAAACTTGCGTTCTTCCCTTGCCAATGGTCTTAATTGCTCTTTATTTTCCATGTGATAACCTTCTTTCTATTGGTGGCAAGTGTGCCATTTCTGACACACCGCCAACCCAAATTTACATATCAAGCAAATCTCTCCATTTGTGGTATTCATCAATGTTTCCAAAATACTTTGTATCATTGAATAATCTTGCCATAGCACAATTTCCTGTTCTTCTAAGTGTTAAAAGTCTAATAAGCTCTTTTATCTCTGCAAGTGTCCACTCTCTATACTCGTCTAATTCAATCCTAGCCTGTCTTGCAATCTCTGTATCTGTATAACCCTGTATTCTCATAGCAAGAACTATTTCAAGAAGTTCAGGCTCTGCATATCTGCCAACATTTGCAAACAAGTCACGCAAAAACTCTTTTTCAATTACATATGCTTCAACATTTTTTGTTTTATCAATCCAATATGCATCTAACGGATGTCCTGAAAAAGGATTATCGCCCTCTAATTCATAATCAAGACTAACAAAACCGCCCTCTGGCATACGCTTTTGTGTGTGATCTGCTCTATGCTTGCCATAAACCGCACGAGAAAGAACTTTTTCAGCAACCGCATAAAATGGATAGATATGTAATTCCTCTCTGCCGCAATACTTCTTTACTGCATTAAGATAAGGGATAACTAATTCATCATACCAATCTTCTACTGGTAAATGATTCCATCTCATAAACTGATATAAATAGTCGTGATGTTCTTCTGCAAACACTCTTTCTTCTGCTGTTAAAGGTCTGTCGGTGTAATCTGCTTTCTGTCCTCTTCTCCATGTTTTTTCTGTCATAATGCTACCTCCTAAAATATGTATTTTGATTGATTGATTTTGAACGACTACTATTGAGCCGATAGGCAAGCGGAGAACTGAATTTCCCACGGCTGAACCGTCACCGCCTGGAATGTCACTCTGTTACAAGTGTAAAATAATTATCAATTACAACCTCGTCACCTACTTTGATTTCTGATTTACAAGCGGTGTGGCAACCTCTGTCGCTATTGTCTTTTACGCTGTATGTGCTGCATGTAAGATCTTTAATACTGATTGTTCTTGTTTTACTCATATATAAATCACTCCTATTCTTTAAGGTGTCGGGTGGATTGCTCCACCCTTGCACCTTATTTGATTCGTAACACACTGTATGTTGTTGTTTTGGTGTACTCTTCCAGACTTCCCAAATCTTCCTCAAGTCGTTTCTTGTCAAGCGTTGCTCTTATCTGTGACTTATAGGTGATTTTTGCCGTGTCTGTAATTTCCTCTGTAAGGTTGTTTTCATTCATATAAGAAATAACCTCAGCTTCCAGAGCATTTTCAATGTTGCTTGCTTCCTCAATCATTGCTTTGTACTTTCTGATTTCTTCAACCTTTGCTTCTAATTCTTTTTTTGTCATAATGACTACCTCCTTAAATATGTTTGATTGATTTTGTGTAAGTCTGTTTTGTTTGACCTTGTAACTGTATTGTACACAAATATCTGTGTATAGTCTATTGGTAATATGCACAAATATCTGTGAACATTCTTGTTGATTTTGTGCACATTTTTTTGTGTATGTTCTATTGACTATGCACATTTTTCTGTGTATAATATAGTTATCAAATCAATCAACAATATATTTTTAAAGGAGGTTTTTCTATATGAAATATTTTAAGAATGTAGAAACACTGGAAGAATTAAGAAAACAGTACAAAGAGCTATTAAAGAAGTATCATCCAGACAACCCAAACGGATCTACAGAAGCAACGCAAGAAGTCAATGTCGAATATGACAACCTTTTCAAAGTGTTAAAGGATAGACACGAACACAAGACAGAGCAAGCAAGCGACACCGAAAAAAAAAGTTATGATAATATGAAGTATGATTTTTCAGAAGATGAAAAATTAAGAGAAATATTACAGCACATTGTTACAATGGAAAATATCAATATTGAAATTGTAGGCTGTTGGATATGGGTAGATGGTAACACATACGAACATAAAGACAGTTTAAAGGCTCTAGGGTTTAAATGGGCTAGGGAAAAGAAAAAATGGTATTTTCATACAGAAGCATTCAGAAAGAGAAGTCATAAAAAATTATCCATGGACGATATACGGAACTATTACGGAAGTACAGAAGTACAGACGGAAGAAGTCAAGAGGATAAAAGAAGCCTAAAAAATAAGGGTGTAGACAATAACAAGCCTACACCCACAAAGAAAGAAGGTTATACAATATGAGAAAAGAATATATTTTATATACATCTAAAGGAATGGAAAAAATGTATGCTACTACTGATTTAGAAATAATAAAAGCTATTACAGATAGAATGATACAATTAAAAGCATATAAAGACAGCATAAACGCAACGGCAACAACACAATTTAAAGCAACTTGTAATAATAGAATTGTATGTGATTTTATATTTTAACAAACAAAATACAGAAAAATATAATATTACAGAGTGTAACCGATAAAGTTACACCCTTATTTTTTTATGCTCTATTGATATTTTTTATTGTTATTATATCCTACTGGTTTAGTAGGTATTATGTAGTCCGGGGTATCAAAAACCAAAAAATGGATCTGTTTTTCTCTACCGCCCTGTAGTTGGTTGTTTTATACAGTGACTTAAAAATTTTACCTCTCCGATATTTTTTACCCTCATATCCTTTGAATAAATCAGTCAAAATCGCACCAAATCCGCTTCAAAATCCATCATAGATAAACTTGTTCCCCTACACAATTACAAAGCCGATTTGCCCTCAAAAACGCTTATTATCACAAAGGATAATGGCATATAGACGAGTGGGGATATGATTAAACCACAGTAATTTAAGTACCTTGCATATGAACATAGGTGCAATTTTATACATCAAAAATCACTACCACACTTATTACAATGCCATTGCTTTCCTATCTTTTTACTGGCAAGATCAAACATACTCATAGATACCATTCTATTTACAGTGCCAATTTTGGAAGTATTCATGGAGTGACAGTAAGGACATTCGACTGATGGGCTAGTATTTGATGTATCAATATAACATCCTTTTGATTGGTTTCCATTAACTAAAGTTAGAATACAAAATATTCCAGAAATTACAGTAAGCAATCCACCAAGGGTAATTAATATATAAGCAATATTTTTTGTAACATCCAAAAACATTACACCTTTTTCTTTCATTATTTCCTCTTCCACTTGATATTCGTAAATATGAAGTTGCGAAGTATATTTTGGCTCATTTTGCATATTATGAAGAGTTTTATTATATTGAACTGCATACGCCCCTTTAAAAATAAAACCACATATTGTAGCTACTAATAAAATCGTAAAAACATAGAATCTTGTTTGTTTTTTCAGAATATCAAAATTCTTTTTCATAACCAAATCACCAGCTTTCCTATTTCTTTTTACTTCCAACATATAATATTGCAGATATAATCGCTGATACTCCCAAAGTAAATATAGACACACCTATTGATATTGCATCTGTTACCCATGTGGCTGTGTTAGGTTTTGTCGGATCTGGAATATAAAATGCTTTTGTACAAACAAAATATGCTACTACTGTAAGCAAAATCGGCACAATGATATGTAATATTTTCTTTTTCATGCTAACTCCTTTCATCACCACGGCATTACCAATAACCCTGTAGAAACAACTAACAGAACCACGGCAATATAATTAAAAATATTCACAATCTTATAATTGTCCCTATGGAATATCATGCTTATAATCACAAGAACAAATCCAACTACAACAACTAAGATTTTAAATAACGAATCATAAATTTGTGACAAACTGATGCCAATATGTCTAAACCATATATTAAAAGCATTCCACAAATAAAATATCTGTGATAATAACCCAAGTCCAGTAAATATTGCATTTATCTTTTTATTCATCCGCTTCACTCTCCCTCCACCGGGGCACATAAAAACCACGCTATATTAAGTACCATACAGCAGCAGTCGTACCCTAAAATTTCAGAAAATTATTTTTTGAATGTCCAATGATCATCCTTTATCATATACTGTCCGTCTTCATAGACCACATTATATCTGGATTTCTTTGTATCTCCATTCTTTTCATAATAGAAATATCCTTTGTCTGGAACTAAGACTATTTTAGATGGATTATCTGATTTATCACCATTGCTCAAATAAGCACTATCGTTGTCAACAGTAAATATAAAATCATAATCCCCATCACCAGTTTTCCATGTGCCCTCTATTACTTCTGACATTTCCTCTTTACTCTGGAATTTTACATTTTTGTTTATCTTAGTTACAAGTGGAATACAGATAAGTAAAATCAGAATAATAGCTGCCATAAAAGCAAAAATTATTTTCTTATTCTTCATATATAATTTTTTCTCCTTTACCATTCACTCCCACAAGAATTACAATGCCATTGCTTCTTAACCTTCTGCGAAAATATACCACATAATGCTACACTTCCTGCTTTTGTCATAGCAGAAATTTTTTGAATATTTTCACTTTGACATGTAGGACATTTCGGTTTATTAACACTTGCTTCTTTATTGGTTTTTAAATATGCTTCTGCTTGATGGTTTAGACTATCTCTCCTAGCTTCCCTAATACCAGACAGAAATTCAAAATCCGTCATTTTCTTTCCTGTCTGTTCTTCAATTCGCTTTCTATAATCTGAATATTTATCTAACACTTCTTTATCAGATAACTCATAAATGGATTTTTCGGTTTCAATCTCTTCCATTTCGATAGTACCATCTTGTAAATCTGAACCACAATAAACACATTCATCAAATTCATCTGAGAAATTCATTTTGCAATTAGAACAATACTTGCTCATACATTTCCACCCTTTATACATCTTTCAAATACCATAATATCTTCGCACATCGTTGCATTTACACCGGCTATTGCATTTTTACCAATCTCATTTGAATACATAGTAATCAGCCTCCATCCTTGCATTGCATGATTACGGATGATTTTTTCTATCTTCTCTTTATCTGTAGATCCATCTGATTTATTAGGGACAACAATATAATCATATTCATAAAATGGATTCCTTTTATATTGTTCCATTCTCTGATTGTATATATTGGCAATCTCATTATTTACAAACTCATACCCAGATAAAAAAGAATAACCACAGCCCGAACACACTTCTACATCATAATTCACATTCTTGTTGCATATTGGGCATTTCTTTAATATTGCCCCATCTTCACTAACCTCTGGATCTTTTGCTTTTGAAATTTTATTATCTAAATACTTTGTAACCACATTGATTACATCTTTGTTATAACATCCTAAATTAAGCTGCTCAATTATTTCTTCTTTTATTGTGAGCAGTTCTGATTTTGTCGGATGTATTCTCTTCTGGTATAAATCGTTAAGCACTGAAGGCATTTTTTCAAAGCAATCAGAGCATATAACCAAATCTTCATTTTCTAATAAAGGAATGCGTACTGTAAGTAATCCAATATTTTTACCACAACACAAACAATTCTTAGCCATAGAATCTCCTACTCTCCTATTTTAGCTTATTCTTAATATCCTGTAACAACTGTATAATCTCTGCAAATCCAAGAAACATCATGCCACTTACAATAGTTCCTATCTCTGGCAGAATAAATCTTGCAAATGAAAATTCATATCTATAGCCATCTCCACCAGCAATTACAATACTTCCTATTGTACCGATAATCAGTATCAAAATTCCGATAGCCTTTAAAATTCCACCAACAGTATTTTCATTGCTAATTGCATCTGATGTTTGCATGTTTTTCTTCTCTTCTGGTAACACACTACTGAATGACGCACCGCAGTTAAAACATTTTCCAGATGCCTTTTCATCATTATTTAATAAAGTTTTGCATTTAGGGCAATACATATCTGACATAATATCTACCTCCAATCCTAATAACTCTATTATATCCCTTATAGCGAAGATATTCAATTCAAAGAATACAAAGTACACTTGTTTCATATACTAACGAAACGGAGGTGCTATGATGATTGATTATTCCCCATTTTGGAATACCCTTGAAAAATCAAGTGAAAACTGGTACACACTTACAAATAAATACCATATGTCACACAGCACACTCCATAGATTGAAACACAATAAAGATGTATCAACAAAAACACTTAATGATCTGTGTCGGATTCTCGATTGTGATATTTGCGATATTGTCAGATACATTCCCTCTGATACAGACCAACCATTATAAAAGTTCATCATACATCCTTTGCAAGATAGTATCTATATTTTTCGTATTACACATTATGATCTTCTTGTCTATCAATGCTCCTGTTGCCTTAACCTTATAAAACATACTGTGTGACATCCATTTAATCAGCATTACCACCGCATCAACTTCTATATTGGATATATTAACTGTTTCCGATTCCATAAATATACTGTTCGGGAATTTGTATTTCAAATCTGGCAACGCATCCGATATATGCCCTACAAACAAATATCTCTTAGATTGCAGCATTTCCAAGTCATATGTATTGTTTATTTCCTCAACTTCTGGCTTATTTAATTCAGAGATAAACAATTCTTGATATTCTAACCTTCTTTTTAAATCTGTAATCTCAGAATCCTTATCCTCGATAACCTTTAACAATTTATTATTTTCGGCTACCAATGGTGCTGTTTGTTTAGAATTATCCGCTGTAATCTGCAAAGACAATGTACTATTTTTCTGCATCAAACTCTTTATCCTATTTTCTTTATCTGTAATTGTCTGTTCCAGGTCAGAGATGATATCCTCATAGCGTGTTGCAATATCTTGATTTGTTATTTTCTCCCATGAAAAGTCTGTGTAATACTGTTTTTGCATAAGTGCAAACATTTTGTATAATACATCCATCTCATACATACAAAGAATAGTCTGATATACCGCTTCATAGTTTGCTGGAATACAATCTTTTGATAAGGTAATTTTATTAAATCCTTGTTTCTTCTCAACAACCAACTCAATATATCTTGTTGCAACATATGATTTAAAATAGTTTCTAATCAATCCGTCTACATCAGGAACATATAAAACAGATTCTCCATACCACTTTTCATTATCTGTCGTGGTCATGGCATTGTACCATGAAGTACCACCATTCTGATTTGCAATAATATCTCTTGTAAATATTTCTATCTGTCCAACAATTCCTGATCTAGTTGGCATTTCACCATTTTTACTATGTGATTTCATTTCGTTATGGATATATTCAGCCAAATTGTTTTCTTCTATCTGCAAGTAATCCGCTAATTCGCATCTTCTTTTTACAAGGTATCTATCAAAGAATTTTGATTGTAAGACAAATTCTTTATCTGCCATATTTACACCACCATTAGACAAATATTCCCTTGCTTCTTCATCATCCGCACAAAAGATAAAAGCATTGTCAAATGTGTTTTTATCAGTCATATAAAAGCTGTAATTCAGCATATATCTATCTTCTTCATAGTCAAAACCCTTCAATACTTTGTCTGGTTCAGTAAATACATCTGATCTGTAAAACAGAAAATGAAGATAGTAATTTTCTGTATATGTCATTTTAAATCTAGGAACACTTTTTATAGCACTCATAGAAGCATACTGTGTTTCCCAATCAATAAACATCTTTTTAATTTTAGGACATCTTTTTGCATATAACAAATCAACTAAGTCTGCAATCTCCTGTCTATCGTTGATATAATCAGCAATTACAAATAATATGTCTGTATATACAGATCGTGTAAATAATGCTCCTAATGTTCTTTCTTCGCTTAATTTTGTGACAAGTTTATCATTATTTCTCAAATTAAGGCTCTCATATATCTTTTGCAACTCATTATATCTTTTATTCCGTATATCTGTTGATAAGAGTTGCATTATACTGTACTTAATTCCTATTTTTCGCTGTTCATCCGTCAATTTCATTTTAAACCTCCAATACTTATGTCATTATCTACAGTATCTTTCTCTATTCTACCATATCCACCTACAAAAAGATAAAAAAATAGGGCATATCAGATAAACTAATATCCAATATGCCCTCTGCTTCAATCTGTAATCTCAATCTGCCAATTCATCATAGCTTGATAAATCTTGTCTGGTATCTTGTCCTTATACTGTTCTGCTATATCTTTAATAAAATCTTCCTTATATTCCTTGTATCTTGAAAAGGCTGCTTCTACTGTCTCATACGCTCCCAGCTTTATATTCTTTCCTGCAAATGACATATTTGCAACATATTTCTTCTTATCCTTATCAAAATATACACCAAGCGGATAATCGCCTCGGTTCTTTTTCCCATTAGTGAATAATGAATTTATCACCTTAGGAACAAAGCAGACTGTCTCAGGGCTGTAAACTGTATTTCCTTTAATCAAAATATCCTTGTCTAATTCAAATGCTTCATCATATATTCGTATCTCAACAATATGCTGTTCATACCATAGCTTAAAATTACTATAATTCTGCCATTCCTCACATACTGTACAATCCTTATATTCTGGCTGCAATTCATGTATTGCATTACTATAACAACGATTCATTATCCAATGCCATCTCTTATAGGATTCCTCATTACTGTTAGTATATAATATTCCATGATACCCTACACCATACATAACACGCTTTGCAGTCTGTTTACTCCAATTATCAGGCTTATATCGAATATCATTCATAACATTTAATATAAACTGCTCCGAATCATCACCTGTTTTCTGAAAGTAATTATTCACAATGCGGAATTGCTCTTGATTTAGAGGATATAAATTTCTGTAATAGCAATCTTCCTTATCATGTCCACTATGCCAAATATATACATTATTCGCCTTATCTTCATTGACAATAAATGTTTCAACAACCATTTTAGGTGCATATACATAATCATGTTTATATGTCCACTTACCATCAATAAATACATTCTTTTTAAGGCTATATCTCAATTCACCATTAATATATGATCCTTGTAACAGATTATATTTTCCCCAAGCCATAGTAATACATTGACCATAGTTTGACAGCCATGTATCTTTATAATCCATCAATTTTACGAATATTTCATCTGTCCCCATAAGCGTAATATCAATATCTAATGCAGATACATCAAGTATTCTCTTAGGATTTATCTCTTTGTACTGGCGATCAACTAATATTTCCAAGTTATCAAAGAATGTAAATTCCTTCTCATTCTTTTTCTTCTTGTATTCCTTGTCATACTTAGCTTCACATTCTTTACAACTTCCTCTATAATATGGATTACCAAATTGTCCTGTTGCTAATCTAAAGTTCTGTATCGGTAATATTCTACCGCATTTCTTACATATTTTTGTTTCATCCATTGTCCTTTTACTCCTTATTCTTTGCATAAAAATAAGACAGCAGAATCAAAATCATACTATCTTTTTTCAGTTCAATATCAGTCAAGGGGTAATAGGGGGGGGTAATATAACTAAGATATATATGGTATATACCCCCCCACCTTTTACCTACCCTTATATTTCATCTTCAATTATTATGTAGGGATAACCATCTGATTTAATGTCAAATTGCTCTTTTAATACCTTATTAGCTTTGACTTTCTTTAATCCATAGCAATCCATAATCTCATTCAAACACCGCTTAATCTGTATGTCTGTAACTTCATATCGGTATTCATTCCCAAGAATATATACAACCTCTTTTTCAGTACAATATCCTTTTCTTTGAATACAATGTAAAATCACTTCTGAAATCTTCAATGTACGTTCATCACTAGCCTTTGTGGTAGTCCTATTGACAATCTCACCATATTCATTTTTCTTTTTCTTATATTGTGGATATAATGAAGCGGCTACCTCAAAACCTTCAGAACGATAGAACATATCAAACGACACACCGCCAATTCTATAGCCTTTATCTTTCCAACGGATTCCATTATTTTCTATTGTTTTCAACTGCTGTACTACCCATGATGGAATAGCATAAAAATTAACGTGTTTTCCTGCCCTTGTATCAGTTCCAGCACATTTAATGGCTTTATACAATAATTCCTTTGGTATCTGGTCATCATCAAGAATACGAATTAAATCGTGATATACAAGCATTTTGATATACTTGCCGATTTTATCAATCTTATTCTGACTGTAACCTTTACCAAGACATTCTGCTAATTTTTTCGTTGTAACAAAGAAGATTATTTCTCCATCGTCATTAGAAAACTTCTCACTATAAATATTGTTTCGTGCAATAGATAACATCATAAGGAATGTGTCCTTTGCATATTTGATATTTTTATCAGCCTGTGGACATAGTTCTTGAAATTTATTCAGAGTGATATTACTTATCATCATGTCTATGTTTTCACGCTGTTCAATGCTCCATTGTGATTCCTTTATGGACAGATTATAAATATCCATTATGAATTGAATTGCTTTAAATTCAGACTTGAAATCTCCTAACATTTCAATCAACTGTTTTATGTTAAGAGTAAGATTTTCAGAACAACATCTATACTTTTGAACTCCATTTTTCGTAGTAAAGATGTTTGCAGAAGGGTTATGGTCTTCATGCAGAATACAGCAAAAAGACCTCGGATTATCAATATCTATCAGCTCTGCAATATCCAGTTCTGAATAGATATAATCCCAAAATTCATTTTTTGTATCAAATTCAATCGGTTCATGTGCTAATGCTGTACGCAAATATTCAACATCATGTTCCTTAATTGCTTTGACATTTAAGTTTTCATATACAGGTTTTACCTCTGTATCAACTTTTTCCTTTTTTGCAGCAGGCTTCTTCTTTGATTTTGGCTGTGCATTTGATATATATTGCTCATATTCATCTTTCCAGTATTTATCAATAACTGATTCTGCATTGATTCTACTGTCATAAGATGGATATAATACCTCATTCCCCTTGCCACCGAAAAACAATCTATCTCTATTGAAACATACCTCATCAATCCCACCTACCGCACCCATAAGTGTAGCTTGTAATTTATCTCTGATACTGCCATCTGTAATAACTGTATCATTGCAGAATATCATGCGGAATTTATGATGTTCTTCCTTGTGTGAAAATGTGGTGTACATAAAACATGGTACAATTCCAAGAGAAATGACCTTGTTATATGCTTCTTCTATGCACATTCCATTGTCAAAATCCAATCCAATTAACTGTTGCTGTGTCCAGTTATCAGCCTTCATACCGCCAACTAAAACTCCTGGCTTAAATGATGCTCCATGACATAAAGCATCTGCCAAATCTTCTATTGTAATTTCTGTCTCAACTAAACTTTTCTGCACCCATCCACATTGTTTTCCTTGTGGTTTCTTACTGAATCGTTTATTGAAATACATACATTTAATCTTATTGTCACTAATCATTTTCCTCCTTTTTGACAAATCAGAGGTCAAGAAAAAGGTACGACATAAATGACGCACCCTAATAAACTGCTATATGCAGCAGTCAAATTTATTCAATTTCTCATTGGAAAATGTGCAGAATTGCACGTTAGATATTCTTGATCTCTGATACAGGCTTTCTTTTACTTCCTGCCTGTTGGGAAATATCCATACATTTGTTTAGAATCGGTATATGTCTGCCGATTATTCGATTGTAAACATAATTGCTCTTTCTGGCTGTGTAAACTTTCCATATACACTTTGCTTTTCAATAATATATGAACGATTGCCATAGTTATATCTATCTGGATATAATTCAGTAGCCATATCTCCAAGTAATACAGATATTCTATCCAATTCACTTGTATCTGTAAGTGTTACTAAAATAGAAACATTATAACTTTTTCTTATTTCTTTTTTGCTATTTCCATAAATAGGGTATTCGTTTTCAGCTACCTCAACTGATATATAATTTGCAATATCTGATACATAATGGTCAAATATATAATTATCCTTTATAAAACTATCACCATATTCCCTTAGACATTTTCCTTCATCTTTTGAATACTTACGTTTTCTAAAAACCTCTCCTAAAAATGTTAGAAAAATATTTAAAACTGTAATCAGAGAATTGGGAATTGATGAATTAGTCAAAATTGTGTAATTTACAGTATGTATTAAATGAATCAAGAAATCTTTCTCTAGTTTCATTATCCATATTTTTACATGTCGTTTCCAAAATATCATCGCTTATATCTACTTTTGATTCAATTAATTGTGGAAAGCTATCATTACCGGCAATAAGAATGAATGTGCTTCGTTGATCAAACATTTTTTTGTCTATTGTTTTGAATATCATGCTATGTTCTCCTTCTTTGATGATAACTTAGCCAATGAGTTTTTAATCTTTTTTCTTTTCTTATTTATATCAAGACTGCCAAATAATCCGACTTTCAAATCTCCAATACTTTCAGTTTTCTTTTCTTCCAGATTATTCAAATCCTTGCTAATGTTATCTCTTGTAGCCTTTGTGTCAATATTTTTCATTACTTCTTCATTCTCCTTTGCATACATTTTATAAATATATTTCATACACTCTGCTATTTTCGGGTACTCATCATCAATGATTAAAATATTATTTTTATTGTCATAAATTCCTATATGTGCAGTATTTTTTACATTCACCAAAGATACCTCTCCAAAATCAAAATTCTTAAATATTAAATCCAGTGGTTTAAAATATTCTTCATCAGTTTTCTTATAAGCATCGTAATACAAATAAAGTGCTTCTATATCTGATGATAGTTTAAGTTCAATTTTCATTGATTCCAAAATTGGATTCGTCATTTTTGCATCATATAAAAATGGTGTGATAGCACTAATAAATCTATCTCTTCCGACTGATAAAACATCTTCCTCAGAGGGAATAACCATCTCAATATCATTTACTTTCACTGTAATACTTACCTTTTCACTCATCCGTTTTCTCCTTTACTCTCTTTGGACACCACATAGGACTGACTTCTGGTGAACAATATACACCAAGCAATCCATATACTTGTGATGGTTCATTTTCTTCACAACAATAAAAATCATCAAATAAATATTCCATACTTTTACAGCGTTCACATCTACTGCAATCTGGTATATCATTCATGCTTTACGTCCTTTTATATATTTTCTGTATTCTGTTTTCTGTATCTATCCCTAAGATTATTACTCGGTGTAATCTTCACAACTTGATATGCCTCATGCTGATACACTTTATCACGCACAATATCATATCTATTTCTAGGTGGTATTGTTACTGGCTCAATCTTCAAAAGATTATTCAAAAGAATGGCATTATCATTGTCCATTTCCTCATAAACCAATTCATTTAAAGCAACAAGCATTGCTTTAATATCCTTTTTATACAAGCCTGTCTTTTCAGATAGCTTGTCTATTACATCTTTCTTGTATAGAATCATTCTGTTTTCCCTCCTTCCTTACACTCTGACTGTATATCCTTGACTTTTCAAATAAGCAACTGCATCTCTTACCAATGCTCCATTATCAACAGTATTTGCCATCGTTGCATCCCATACATGCGGTGTATTAGTTGCTAAATTCTTTCCACCATGCAGACCTTCATTCGCCCATGTTGCGACCTGTTGACCAGTTACACCATAGTAATTACTCATATAATCCACATCAATATAAACCGATGCTACCGCCTTACCTCTGACAATTCTTGCATCAACCTTAAAACCTGACCTCAAAAAATCATATTGTCTGCGATAAAAAATCGGATTATATGAATCGTAATATCCCTGTAGAAAGAAATTCAATGTCTTATATACTCTATTCGCCATATTGTCAACCATTTTCTTCATTACTGGCTGCAATGCAATAGCCAAATCATCCATATTATTTATGTGTTTTGCCATGCTGTCTGTTCCTCTCTGGTGCATCAATTACTGTTATGTCACCTGCGTTATAATCGCTTCTGTCATTTACAAATGGTCTGAAGAATACATAATATCCCGATTCAATATATTCATCATCTAAATTAGAATTATGAATAAAATATGATTTACCATCTTCTCCACGGATAAATCCATAACCTTTGTCTCTAAAATACTTTGTTACTGTTCCAAACATTCAAATCCTCCTTGTAATTCTTCCAATGAAATGCGTATTTCTTAATTCGGTCATATAAAGACTCTCTGACGCTCTCTGTGGCTCATATAAGCACTTTACGACCATTAGTGTGTATTTGTGTGTCTTTCGATTTTAAGGCACTAAAATAAGCCCACATACTCATAATAAATACAAGTATATGGACTTATTTAGATGTCCTAATGTTCTATTTTTGTACCAAACTTACTTACACAGTTACTACACAATCACTACACAATTTCGCCATTAAGATACATAAATTTGCATAGAGATATATGTTACTTTCAAATTGCTCAAACACTGATAATATAAGGCTTTATAGGCTTTTATGGAGATATGGAAAGATACATGAAATTGGTACTGAAATTACGATACCTAATTTCATTTTATCTTTTACCTGTCCGAAAACCCTTGATTTATGCGGGTTTTCGCCTTTCTCTATATTTTTATTACACCCTTTTTACACCCTTTTTTCAACTGTGGGTGTAGCTGCTTCAAATTGCTGAACAGCTTTTGCAAGGGACTCGTCCGTAACATGGACATACCTGTCCATTGTTGTTTTAATACTTGCGTGTCCTAATAGTTGCTGTAAAACTTTAGGTTGTACGCCGCGTTCAATCGCGCGTGTAGCATAAGTGTGTCGTAAGGCGTGCATACAAAAACGCTTAATACCAGCTTCATCACACAATTTATATAAATGTGTATCGTAGGAACTGTTTTTAGCAGGTTCTCCTGTTCGCCAGTTGATAAATACCAAATCCCGCATGACAAGACATTTCTTTTCTCCCGTTCTGCTGTCTGTGTACTCCAAAATCTGTGAAAGCATTTCAGACTCTTTCCGGGTATCTTTTTCATCATAACAACTTTTTAGGATTGTATATGCGCGTTCTGTAAGCGGAATAGTACGATAACTTTTTTTCGTTTTAGGCGGACCGGCACGCCAATATCTCCGGCTGTGTCGATACTCTAAACTCTTATTTACAGTTAAAGTACGTTTTTTCCAATCAATAGCGTCCCATGTCAGACCAATCAATTCAGCCGTTCTCAAACCCGTTTCTAATAACAAAGCATACTGTCTATAATTATGAGAACGCTCTGCGGCTTCAAGAAACTTTTCCTGTTCCTCAACGGTTAAGTATTTAATATCATCTACTGCCCGGACTGGTTTCGTATATCGAACACCATTCATAGGGTGCTTTGCAATAATATCATTCATAACTGCTGATTTGAACATAGTTCCCATTGAAATATAGGTCTGCCGGATTGTTGAGCCTGCATATTCTGTTTCCATTCGATTTAAGACAGCTTTACAGTGCATAGGTTTTACATCAGCTATACACATAGTTCCTATCAATGGTTGAATATTTTTTTCGTAACGCTCACGATAATTTCTTATCGTATTTGGCGCAAGGTCACAAATGATATTATCAATCCAATAATTGAACCATTTGTCTACTGTCATATCAGGCGCAGTAACGATTAGATTATGTGTATCTTCATACTTTGCGTCAGCAAGCCATTTTTTTGCTTCGGGCAGCGTTTTGAAATATCCATTTTGACGCGCACCATTTTTAGCATAAAATCTTGCGAAATACAAACCGTCCTTTCTTTGACAAATACCTTTTCCACACTCTTTGCCTTTTAAATTTTTTCCCATGACGGACTCCTTTCACGTTAAAAAAAAGAGTCCAACGCAAATATAAAGTATATCACAAGGACTCCGTTTTTTCAATCTTAACAGACAAATATTTCAGCTATTAAAGGCTATATAATCAATTCTCGGCGAATGTATTCCTCAAATTCTTTACGCTTCACTAACTTTCGTGTTCCAACATATAAAACAAAAGGGCAGTTTGGCTGTTTTAACATGGAGTCAATCTTATTGATACCTATGTTGCTATATTCAGCCGCTTCCTTTATTGTTAATGTTATTTTCAAATGAATAGGAACTTTTACTTCTGTTTCCTTATATAAATGCAGTTCTTTTTCTTCACTGCTATTTGATTTATTCATTCAAAATCCCCCTTATCTTCTTTCAATTTAATGGAAAATAGGCTCATCAGACGGTCTTAGCAAACCTCACAAGAATTTCACTTCCGCAT
>OKSB01000112.1_pt1 | contig 80133 bp, 64 predicted proteins | sample 1601171 | NCBI WGS metagenome assembly OKSB01 (sample SAMEA3541496, study PRJEB24748) | human gut metagenome | biome: human gut; feature: human-associated habitat; material: faeces | place: China | collected 2012 | reverse complement strand
CCATGAAGATCGTGGGCCACACCGACTACCAGACCACCGCGAACATCTACACGCACCTCAAGGAGGAGACGCTGCGCAGGGCTTCGGTCAATATGGAGAAGGTGTTTGCGGAAAGGGAGAAGGTGAGGGAGTGAGGGGATAGGGAAGAGCGGGCTGCGTCGTACCTTTCGCATAGGCCATCTGGGATTGGGGTGTGCCATGTCCTGCGGGAGATACGCTTTATGAGGCTCGGGCTCCTTTCCGGGTCGTTGCTGGAACGCAACGATGCCGGATGGGGGTTCGGGCCGTTTTTTTTATTGCAGTTCAATATGGATGGTAGCGCCACAAAGCTTGTACATAATGCGCTTTCAAAAAAACCGATAATGATATCTATCAGTTTTTCATTTACCTTCGGGAAAAAGAAAGTGCTCCTGTTGAAGCAAAAGCATCGCAAAAGATGGTCGAAAGCCAGTCCAGCTGGATTAGATAAGGGACCTGTTGACAAAGACAAAATATGGGCTGAGAAAACATATTCTCGGCCCATATTTTATCCATTAGCATTGCAGAAAAGATGGCTTTAACCATCCTTTTTAGGTTTAATGCCATGGCAGACAGGAGACATTCCTCAGTCGCTGATTCCTTTTTTGTCAACAGGTCCAACTCTTGACAGTACCTGAGAAACTCGCCCTCCACAAGTGGCGGCCTTTTCTTCTTTTCTTTCTTCACCTATTGCAAGAAGCCACTTTGCTACGTTCAAAGTGGCTTCTTTGACAGTCTGCTGGGATTTTCGTTTCAGACGGAAATGTCCTTTCTGCCCGTCAGCTTAAAGAACAGCAGCAGGGAAAGTACGGAGGTAACGGTCAGAACCGTTGAGTAGGCAGCAGCGTTGCCGAAGCAGTCGCGTATGACCTCCGTGTAGATGGAAACCGTCAGCGTCTGGGTACTGGCCCGGTAGAGCATGATAGAAGAGGAAAGCTCGCTGATCACCGTCACCCAGCTCATGATTGCGCCGGACAGAACACCTGGCAGCATCATGGGCACCATGATTTCGCCGAAGGAGCGAAGCTCCGATGCGCCCAGAGAAATGGAGGCTTCCTCGATACTGGGGCTGATTTGGCCGATGATGGCCGTGCTAGAGCGGATGGTGTAGGGCATCCGTCGGACAGTGAGGGAGATGATGATGATAGCGGCTGTGCCAGTCAGCGCCAAGGGCGGCTTGGCAAAGGCGTAGAGGAAGGAGATGCCAAGCACCGACCCGGGAATGATGTAGGGGAGCATCGTCAGGGTATCCACCGTGGAGGTCAGAGCGGAACGCTTGCGAACCGCTAGGTAGGAAATCATTACGCCCAGCAGCACCACAAGCGCGATGGCACAGAGGCCAAAGAGATAGGTGTTGCTGATAACGAGAGGATTTTTGGAGAATATCGTCTCGTAGTTGATCAGGGAAAGCTCGCTGGTGAACATGCCAGGCGTCGATTCTTTGAGGAAGGACGTCACGATAACCGTCAGCTGAGGAAGCATGGCCAGGAGCACCACGAAGTATACAAACACATGGCACAAGGCACGGGGCAGAGGCTTGGGCGTACGCGGCTGCATGGGCTTGAGCGCGGACATGGAATAGCTGTGTCGCCGGGCGATCCACCGCTGGAGGAAGAAAAACACCAGCGTGATGGCCATGATGATGACGCACAAGGCGGCCGCGAAGTAGCTGTCGTTGGTAACCTCGCCCATAAACTGATTGTAGAGAACGACTGGGAAGGTGCGATATCCCTCGCCAATGAGCATGGGTGTGCCGAAGTCGGAAAACACACGCATGAAAACCAACAGCGACGAGGCCAATACCGTGGGCATGACCAGCGGAAGAATGATACCGGTCACACGCTGGAAGTTGCTGGCGCCCAAGCTTTCGGCCGCTTCATTAAGAGAGTTGTCCAGGTTTTCCAGCGCGCCGCAAACATACATATACACAAGCGGGAAGGACTGAAGCGAAAACACTAGGACAATGCCCGCAAATCCATAGATGCCGGGAAACTCGATGCCCAAGAGGGCGTTGAGCGCCTTAGTGATCAGGCCGTTGCGCCCCAGGAGCTGAATCCAGGCATATGCGCCAATGAACGGAGGGGAAAGGTAGCTGACAACGATGAGAATGTTGAGCCACTTGCTGCCTGCAATGCGCACCTGCCGCGTGATGTAGGCCATCAAAAGCCCCAACGTAGCGGAAATAAGGGTGGCAACGATGGTCACCTTAAAGGAGTTGGTCAGGGTGTTGACGTAGTATTTGCGGGTAAAAAAGCGGGTGAAATTTTCAAGGGTCAAGCTGTTATCTGCTGGATTGATGACGGATTTGTAGAGAATCAAAAGGAGAGGATAGACCACAAAGATCAGAAAGACAGCCAGAATCAAAAGCGTGAAAAAGGTCCATATTGGGGCATTTTTCCTGCGCATGCCTATACCCCCTCGCGAATCAGGGACACTTGGCTTGCAGCGTCAAAAATATTGATCTTTTCCTTGATTACCTGCAGGCGAACCTCCGTGTTGTCCGGGATGATTTCGGTCAGATCGGACGGGGTGATCACTTCAAGCTCGTTACCCGCGGAATCCTCCAGGAAATAGTGAAGATTGATGCCCAGGAAGACGCTGGACCTGACCGTGGCGGGGATGCCAGGTTGATCCTTGGAAACGATCTGGAATTCCTCAGGCCGAACGGCCACCAGCACTTCTCCCGCATCGCGGCTTTCGGGCCTGAGGTACGAGCCCTCGACCGAGTAGCCATGGCCCATGTCCACCTGACCGTTTGTCACCTTTGCGCTGAGAACATTGCTCAGGCCGATAAAGGTCGAAACAAAGATGTTTGCGGGCCGCTGATAGAGACGCTTGGGTGTGTCTATCTGCTGGATGACGCCATCGTGCATCACGGCGATTCGGTCGGAGATGGCCAGGGCCTCCTCCTGATCATGGGTGACATAGACGGTGGTGATCCCAATTTGCCGCTGGATGCGCTTGATGACGTTGCGCATCTCCACACGCAGCTTCGCATCCAGATTGGACAGCGGTTCGTCCATTAGCAGCACGTCCGGCTGAATTACGATGGCGCGGGCCAGCGCCACGCGCTGCTGCTGTCCGCCGGAAAGCTGGGAGGGCATGCGGTCGGCGTACTGGTCGATTTTGACTAGCTTGAGCATTTCATCGGCCTTTTTGCGCCGCTCGGCTTTGACGATGCGGCGGGTTTTGAGGCCATAAGCCACGTTGTCGCGCACATTCATGTGCGGAAAGACAGCGTAGTTCTGAAAGACCATCCCCATGTTGCGGCGGTTGGTGGGAATGTTGTTGACCACCTGGCCGTCTACGCGGATCTGGCCTCCCTCGACGGTATTAAATCCAATGATCATGCGCAAAAGCGTGGTTTTTCCGCAGCCGGAGGGACCAAGAAGCGTAAAGAACTCGCCGGGACGAATGTCCACCGACAATCCGTTGATGACGGTATGGTCACCGTAACGCTTGATGACATGATCAATTTCAATGGCAACGCCCATGCTGACACCTCGATTCAAGCCTTAAAAGCCTTTTATAAATCCAGCCCCGCAGGATGCAGGGCTGGAGGGGAATTTCTCCCGAAGACGGATGGGCAAACAGAGGTCACTCCATCATCATTTCGACATGCTCAAGATAGGTATTGACGATCTCGGGCTTGTTTTCGGCAATGTATGCCGCGCTGTAGGTGTCAAAGAGCTTGATGTCCTCGTTGGGAATCATCTTGTCATTGACAGGAATGCCGGAGCGCAGGGGACGCAGGTTCAACTCAGCGGCCACGGCGGTCTGTACTTTCTCGCTGAGTACATAGTCCACAAACTTCTGCGCGGCCTCCAGGTGGGGAGCATCCTTCACAATCTGGATAGACTGTCCCGAGAAAATGGTGCCTTCCTTGGCATAGACGACCTTGACAGGATACTCGCCGGCAGCCTGGAGCTCTACGCAGGGGTCCTCGTAGCTCAGGCCCACGCAGTATTCGCCGGATGCAACGCCGTTATATACCTGCGAAGAGGAAGAGGCAACCTTGCCATCGAGATTGACGAGGAATTCATCGATGAAATTCCAGGCTTCATCGGACATGGGATCGCCGTTCCCCATGCCGTAGAGCATGCCGATGAGAGACTGGAAGGCGGAGGAAGAGTTGGCCGGATCAGCCGCGATGATTTTTCCCTTCAGTTCGGGCTGAAGCAGATCGGCGTAGCCCTCCACGGTGATGCCAAGCTCGTCAAGTTTTTCGGTGTTGACAATCAGTACGTTGGGCTCGGCAAACGCGGGATTAAACACATTGGTCCCATCGTTTTGGAACAGCGGGATCATCGCGTCGTTTTCGCTGGATACGTAGACCTGGAACAGGTCGCGGTTTGCAGAAAGCATGGTTTCGTCGGCGGCCCAGTGAATGTCAACCGTCACGGCGCCGCTTTCGACTTCCGCTTTGATGCGCTGGTTGACTTCGCCAGTGGAACCAGTGATCATTTCAACCGTGAGGCCCGTTTCGGCTTCAAAGGCGGGAATAACGACGTTGTTGAGCCGTTCGTTGCGAGCAGAATAAATCACAAGATCAGCCGCCATTGCAGCACAGGCGAAGGAGAAGGTAAGAACCAGGGTGAGTAACAGGCAGCAGAACTTCTTCATCCAAAGAACCTCCTTTTTAGTAGTGCAGTTTTCACAAAAGCAACTATCAACATTTTACGTCGATTTTACAATAAAGTCAAGCCATATCTCCTGAGATTTGCTAGTTCCAAAAAAAATACGATATAATATGTTGCAATTTGTTTCGCACCGCGGCCGTTGCTGCCATACCGGAAAGCGTGGAAGGCAAGGGGTGGATGCGCTGGACCTTACAAAGGACGTTCCGCGTTTCATCCGGGGAGATTGAGTGGAAATTTTGGGCAACGAATGGATCATACCCGCCAATGAAATCAAGTCAAAAGCGACACGGAGGCGTATCTGTGAGCATCCTGGCCCGGACCTTTAGATCATCCGAATTGCATTTTCAAGAGTGAGCAGGCAACGCTCAGGAATGCGGCTTGGGCATTAGCTTGGATACAGGAAAAAAGCGGTAGTGTTCCTGGGCACAAGCATTTTCCAAGCATCCGGCGGGAAAGACCGCACAGCCGGCCTTTATCGACAAGCTAAGGACACTTTTTATGTAAAGGGTCCTTATGATAAAAACACCACAGAGGGTCCAGACTGTTTTCGGAGTGGTATGATATGAAATCTGCTTGCGTGGAATGGTGGGAGATCACGCCGGGCAGTTCTCGCCCGGACGACATCCCAAGCAGGTCAAGCCGACGCTGACCCCGCACTATTTCCGGCACAACTACGTGACGCTGCTCTACGAAAGCGGCGTCGACCCGCTGGTCGCCATGAAGATCGTGGGCCACACCGACTACCAGACCACCGCGAACATCTACACGCATCTTAAAGAAGAAACGCTGCGCAGGGCTTCGGTCAACATGGAGAAGATGTTCGCGGACAGGTCGGAGCCGGGGGAGAATAAATGAAAAAAGGCTGTGAGCCGTAGAAGAATATGGTTTCAACAAGCCCTCGTATGCGTTTGCTTCATACAATAACCTCCTGTTGCAATTTGCTTCTTGCATACTGCAACAGGAAGTCCTTTTTTCATTGTCCGTTTCGCAGAATGCAGGTGATGAACACTCACACTGTGATCTACATGAATTTTTTCCCTTCACCCCAGGCGGTTCCTACCCGCTGCCCCAGGTTTACATAGCCAGTGCCAAAAGGATCGTACAGGATCCTGCCCGTTTTCAGGGAATCCACTCTCTCGTTTTGAGCCAGGACAGAGGCATCCGCGGCGACATTTACAATCTTGGCAAGGACCGTGGAAAAATTGGTGCCACGGACAATTTCAATGAGCTGGCATTCGATGACCAGAGGGCTTCCCTCAATAATCGGCGCATTGACAAATCGTGTAGGTTTGTCAAACATATTGGACAGGAAAAGAAGATAGAACCTCTCTGGGAGCAGCCCAAAGAAGCGGACGCATGGGACGGAAGTTGCTTCGATGAGCCCTTCCCAGAAAAACGGACACGAAATTACCGAAAAGAACAGAATGAATCTTTGAAATTCTGCGGGAAGCTCGTTCATGCAGCGCAAGATGGCAGGAGGTTTGCTTCAAACTGGGCTGGAGACAGCCAGCCCAGTGCAGAATGTGGGCGGACCGTGTTATAGAAGGCCTCCAGGTAGACAAATACATCGGCCTGTGCACTGGCCCGGGTGGGATACTGTTTGAGATGGATCAGCTCGCACTTGAGACAGCTGAAGAAATTTTCTGCCACGGCGTTGTCGTAGGGATCGCCCTTGCGGGACATGCTCTGCCGAATTCCATAGGACTTAAGGCACTCCCGGAAGGCCCCAGAGGCGTACTGGACGCCCCGGTCACTGTGAAAAATGAGCCCCTTGGGCGGTTTACAGCGACGGACTGCCAGATGGAGGGCTTCCAGCGTCAGGGATGTGTCGATGCGCTCAGAAAAGGCATAGCCCACCATTTTTCGGGTGCACAGGTCCTTAACGATGGACAGATAGAGCCAGCCCTCTGCGGTGGGAATGTAGGTAATATCGCTCACCCAGGCTTGATTTGGCTGGTCGAAAGAGAACTTTCGCTGCAGAAGGTTCGGTACAGGGGGTAACTGTGCCGGGAGTTGGTGGTGACTTTGTAGGCTCGGTGTCTCCCTGAGACGATCCCGGCAAGCCGTAACTGCCGGTGGACACGCTTGCGGGAACATCCAAATTCCGGCTGGAGCAGGTGGCAGAGACTGCCCAGGGCGGGATAGTTCTGGTGCAGTTCCACCCATCTCCGCCGAAGTGCCTGATTCCTCCACTCCCGCGCACAGGGGTTGTGTTGCGCCCAGCCGTAGTAGCCGCTGCGTGAGATCTCCAGGACCCGGCATGCCTGCTCCACAGGGGTTCCCTGGCAGTGCAACGTCTGGGCGCAGCGATGTTTGTCCGCTATGGTTTGGACAGGATGCCGACGGGTTTTTTAGAATGTCAATGACCTCATCTTTCTCGACAAGCTACTTGCGCATGGAGCGGATTTCCTCCTCCAGTTCCCGGATACACCGCTGTTCCCGGTTGGCACGGCTGACCTGACCCATCTGCACCCCTGCAGCCAACTACGCAGAGTGTCAATGCAGATACCCAAGTCCCTTGGCTATCGTCACTGCTCTGTTACCATCCGTACTGCGCCGACCTTGAATACCTCGTCTCACCGAAACGGCGGCGTCCCTTTTTTCTTCTGCTTTTGTTCCATTTTTCGACCCCTGTTTGATTTTTCTGTCCGCCAATTCGGGCGTGGAGGCACCCGCTTTGCGGCAGAACCATCGGTTCCAAAAGGCAGAAAGTTTTCCAAACACAATGAAAAAGGTATGTGAGCAGGGATTGCCGGTATTTCATGTCCTACATTATACTTTTTGTGAGACTTGAGCTCCTTTCCTAGTTGTCATGCAACTCAACTATACCAGGGCGCCAGGTCTCTCCCTTTTTTTACTGCCCAATATGTATTGTAGCTCTATACTCATTAAAATTGAGATTCTCAACTTCTCATTGTGAATTTGCCTCATGCATGGTATAATTCTTTTAATCATTTTTCCGGCTGTGGAGGTGTTCTCTGTGGCGATTTGCTATAAAAAGCTTTGGAAATTGTTAATCGACCGCGATATGCAAAAAAAGGACCTTCGTCTTGCCGCTGGACTAAGCACAAATGTTATCGCAAAGCTTGGTAAAAATCAGAATGTTTCAACCGAAGTGCTGGGGAAAATCTGCAAAACGTTGAATTGCGAAATTACCGACATTATGGAATTTGTAGACGAAGAACCGATGCAAATTAACGATGACACTTAAGAAGGCTGGTGATCCACGTGGCAAAGTTAGAAGATCTCTCTGTAGGTAGCGTCGTCAAAGGCCTACTTTCAGAAGAAACGATTACCGTCGTATCCACCAAATGGTACGGGTCTGATAGCGTGGAAGTATTTTATAAAACCCATCAGGGAAAAACCGGCTCGCAGATCCTTTTTCGTGATACGGAACCTTCGTTAGCTGTGCTCGAGAAGAGTCTCCCTTGGAGCTTTGATGTCCCTGGTGAAAAGCTGCGCTTGATTTCAGAAGCATACCGTATCCATCTGGCTCACCTGTTTGACCCTTACTTGGCTGTACACACCTCAGCCATTGAACCTCTTCCGCATCAGATATCAGCTGTATACGAGGAAATGTTGCCTCGTTTGCCATTGAGATATGTTTTGGCGGATGATCCCGGCGCTGGTAAAACGATCATGACGGGTCTACTCATCAAGGAACTTGTCATCCGCGGTGATCTCAAACGCTGCCTCATCGTCTCGCCAGGCAATTTGGCCGAACAGTGGCAGGATGAGCTCTTTTCCAAGTTCCATTTGCGCTTTGAAATTCTTACTAATGATCGCTTGGAATCCGCTGTAACCGGAAATATCTTCACAGAAGTCAACTATTGCATTGCCAGGCTGGATAAGCTATCTCGCAATGCAGAATTGCAGGAAAAATTGAAGGTTACAGATTGGGACTTGATCGTGTGCGATGAAGCCCACAAAATGTCAGCAACCATGTGGGGCGGCGAAATCAAGTACACAAAACGTTATCAGCTGGGCCGTCTGCTGTCGAGCATTACACGTCATTTCCTCCTGTTGACCGCGACTCCGCACAATGGTAAGGAAGAAGATTTTCAGCTCTTTATGTCGCTGGTCGATCCGGATCGCTTTGAAGGGGCTTGCCGTACCAGCAATCAATCCATTGACGTATCCGATGTCATGCGGAGATTGGTCAAAGAGGACCTCCTGAAATTCGATGGGACCCCTCTATTTCCTGAGCGCATAGCTTATACGGTCAATTATGACCTTTCTCCGATGGAAGCGCAACTTTACACCAATGTCACCACCTATGTACAGGAAGAGTTTAATCGCGCAGATAAGCTGGATGGCACGCATCGCTCTTCTGTCGGGTTTGCTTTGACCATTCTGCAAAGACGCCTTGCTTCTTCTCCAGAGGCCATCTATCAGTCATTGCACCGCCGGCGGGAGCGTCTGGAGACTCGTCTGGCAGAAGAAAAGCTGGGAAAGCGTGCCCAGGATTTTCCTTGGCAGTTTGATCTTCCTGAGGACCCGGATGACCTTGACGATCTGCCCTCCGATGAGTTGGAAGCCAAAGAAGAAACCGTTGCTGATCAGGCTTCTGCGGCTACAACGATTTCTGAACTGGAAGCTGAGATCGCCATACTCCGTAGACTTGAGGCGATGGCCAATCAGGTGCGCAATAGCGGAAAAGACAGAAAGTGGGATGAGCTGTCCTCAATTCTTCAGGATAACGAGTTGATGAAGTCTACGGATGGAACCCCTGAAAAACTCATCATCTTCACGGAGCATCGCGACACATTGAACTATCTGGCAAACAAGATCCGCACACTTTTTGGCCGAGAAGAAATTGTCGCAACCATCCACGGCGGCATGCTGCGCGACGAGCGGCGAAAAGTGGAGATGTTATTCAAGCAGGACAAGGATGTGCGCATTCTGATTGCCACAGACGCTGCGGGCGAGGGCATCAACCTGCAACGCGCGCACCTGATGGTCAACTATGACCTTCCATGGAACCCGAACCGTCTGGAGCAGCGCTTCGGTCGCATTCATCGTATCGGTCAGACGGAGGTCTGCCATCTGTGGAATATGGTATCCAAGGAAACCCGAGAAGGCGCCGTTTACCAGCGTCTGTTTGAGAAACTTGAGCAAGAGCGCAACGCCCTGGGCGGTAAAGTTTTCGACATTCTCGGCAAGGTGTCATTTGACAACAGAAGCCTGCGCGAATTGCTCATCGAAGCGGTGCGCTATGGCAACAGGCCGGAAACCCGCGCCAAGCTCTATCAGGTGGTCGATCGCTCTTTGGATACAAAGGCGCTGCGCAAGCTGCTTGCTGAAAGGGCCCTGACGGAGGACACCATGGATGTCCATCGCGTCATGGCGATTCGTGAAGAGATGGAACGCATGGAAGCGCACAAGCTGCAACCGCACTTCATCGAAGCCTTCTTCATGGAGGCGTTTCGCGCTCTGGGCGGAACGATACGCAGCCGGGAACCCGGACGGTATGAGATCATCAACGTGCCCTATAAGGTGCGCTCCCGCGATCAGCTCATCGGTTTCGGCGTGCCTGTAGCCTCTAAATATGAGCGCGTCTGCTTTGACAAGCAGTTTTGCAGCGTGCCGGGTAGCCCCATCGCCGATCAGATCTGTCCGGGCCATCCCCTGCTTGAAGCGGTCATCGATCTCATGCGCGAGCAGAATGCCGATGTGCTCAAGCGAGGTTCCGTGTTGATTGATGAAAATGACCCGAGCGAGAATGCACGGCTTCTGTTCTATATTGAGGATGCCATTCAAGATGGTATCACACTCCCCAACGGAACGCGCCGCATCATTAGCAAGCAGCTTCAGTTTGTTGAAATGGATGACGCTGGCCAAGCCAAAAATGCCGGTTATGCACCTTATCTGGATTACCGACCTGCAACCGAGGAAGAAGCCGCAGCCGTACTTCAATATGCTAAGGGACAAGCGTGGCTCTCACAGAATATTGAAGAGCTGGCTGTGCACTATGCCATTGCAAACATCGTGCCCGTGCACTATGGCGAGGTCAAAGCGCACAAGCAACAGATGGCAGACAAGATCGCAAAGGCAGTTAAAGAGCGGCTTACCTGCGAAATCCAGTATTGGGATTTACGGGCGGCCGATTTAAAGGAAAAGGAAGCCGCAGGAAAACCCAACGCAAAGTTGAATTCAATCAATGCGCAGCGCCGTGCAGATGACCTGCAGGCCAGAATGCAGCGCCGTCTGCACGAATTGGAGTTGGAAAAGCAGGTATCACCCTGCTCGCCTGTGATCATGGGCGGTGCCCTCATCATTCCGCTGGGACTGCTCAATCGGCTCATGGGCCGTCCGAACACTGGCGCGCTCTTCGGCGTAGATCGTGCAGCCATTGAGACGGCTGCCATAAACGCAGTGATGCAGCGCGAGGCTGCACGCGGCTTCGCTCCCAAGGATGTGAGCCAGCAAAACGTTGGCTACGACATTGAGTCTGTCATTCCGCAGAGCCAGAGGCACGGCGGGCCTTGCCTCCGGTTTATCGAGGTCAAAGGACGGCGCACAGGCTCCACCACCGTGACCGTAACACGCAACGAAATTCTGACGGCGCTCAACAAGCCGGACGAATTTATTCTCGCCATCGTTGAGGTGGATGGCACACGGACGCGGATGATTTACTTGCGCAACCCCTTCCGATCGCCTCCGGATCTGGGCGCATGCAGCGTCAATTACGAAATTACCGATTTGATCCGAAATGGTCAAATCGAAGAGTGAGGAAAATATATGAGTGTCAAGAAACTGATCGAAGTGGCCCTTCCCCTGGAGGCCATCAACACAGAATCCGCCCGCGAGAAGTCCATCCGCCACGGCCATCCCAGCACGTTGCACTTGTGGTGGGCGCGCCGGCCTTTGGCTACGGCACGCGCGGTCATCTGGTCTTCTTTGGTGGACGACCCCTCCAGCCACCTGGACCAGTTTCCCACAGAGGAAGCGCAGCAGCAGGAACGTGAGCGCTTGTTTGCCATTCTGACGCGGCTGGTCAAGTGGGAAAACAGCAACGATGAGGCCATCCTTGCGGAGGCAAAGGCGGAGATCATGAAGTCCACCGGCGGCAATCCCCCGGCGCTGCTGGACCCCTTTGCCGGCGGCGGCGCCATTCCGCTGGAGGCGCAGCGCCTCGGGCTGGAGGCCCACGCTCACGACCTGAACCCCGTAGCCGTGATGATCAACAAGGCCATGATTGAGATTCCGCCCAAATTTTCGGGCCAGGCGCCCGTCAACCCGGAAAGCCGCGCGCAAATAGGCTGCACGTCGAACTGGAAAGGGGCTGCGGGCCTGGCAGAAGATGTGCGTTACTACGGCGAGTGGATGAAGCAGGAGGCCTTCAAGCGCATCGGCCACCTGTATCCCAAGGTCCGGATTCCCAAGGAGCAGGGCGGGGGCGAAGCCACCGTTATCGCCTGGATTTGGGCGCGGACGGTGAAGTGCCCCAACCCGGCGTGCGGGTGTGAGATGCCGCTGGTACGTTCGTTTACGCTTTCCAAAAAGAAGGGAAAGGAAGCCTATATTGAACCTGTTTTTCATGACGGAACATTTGATTGTTCTATAAAAACGGGTTCTCATAAAGAAACGGGAACGGTTAATCGTAAAGGCGCAATATGTCCAGCCTGTGGTTCTTCAGTAGATTTTCCCTATATTCGCACAGAGGGAAAGGAAAAGCACCTAGGTTTTAAACTAATGGCAATCGTTGCTGAAGGGAGAAATGGAAGAGCGTATTTGCCAGCCAACAATGAACACATTATTACAGCAAATATTGAACGCCCTGATAACTATCCAGATGCATCCTTGCCGAAAAACCCGAGAGACTTCAAGACGCCTAACTATGGCATGCAATCGTTTGCGGACCTTTTCACCAACCGCCAACTGACCGCGCTGACCACATTCAGTGCGTTAGTGGGCGAAGCACAGAAGAAAGCCGAAGCCGACGCCGTGGCGGCTGGCATTTTCAACGACCACATTCCGCTTGCCGAAGGCGGCACCGGCGCGCGCGCCTATGGCGAGGCGGTGGGTGTGTATTTGGCTTTGGGTGTCAGCAGAATGACGGACATCGATAATGCACTCTGCCGCTGGGAAGTCACAAAAACACAGGTTCGAAATTTATTTTCCAGACAGGCTATTCCAATGGTTTGGGATTTCGCAGAAAACAATGTGTTCAATAATGCGGCTGGAGATTATACGACAAGCCTTGGAAGTATTATAAAAGTTTTGGAACGCTTTCAAAATCAGGGTAATGGCTTTACAAAGCAATTTGATGCGCAGAGTGATTGTAATTTACGGGGGATTATGGTCTCCACAGATCCGCCCTATTATGACAATATCGGCTATGCCGATCTCTCTGACTTCTTTTACATCTGGATGCGACAGTCTCTGAAGGAAACCTATCCCAAGCTCTTTCGAACCATGCTGGTGCCCAAGACGGAAGAACTGGTGGCCACACCCTATCGCTTTGAGGGCAGCGTTGAAAAAGCACGCGACTTCTTTGAAGACGGCATGTTCAACACTTGCTGTCAGCTTTATCAATACGCCAGGGAAGATATCCCCGTCACCATCTATTACGCCTTCAAACAGAGTGAAACGGACACGGACGAAGCTACGGCTTCCACCGGCTGGGAGACCATGCTCTCTGCCATCATTCGCGCAGGCTTCGCCATCACGGGTACATGGCCCATGCGCACTGAATTAGCCAACCGAACCATTGCCAGCGGCACCAACGCCCTTGCCTCCAGCATCGTGCTGGTCTGCCGCAAGCGCCCACAGGATGCGCGCAGTGTGACCCGCCGCGAGTTCATCAACGCCCTGCACCGGGAGATGCGCCCCGCGCTGACCAAGCTCCAGTCCGCCAACATCGCCCCGGTGGACCTGGCGCAGTCGGCCATCGGCCCGGGCATCGGCGTGTTCAGCCGCTACAAGAGCGTGCTGGAGAGCGACGGACAGCCCATGGGCGTGCGCGCAGCCCTGCAGATCATCAACCAGGAGCTGGATTCCTTCTATAATGAGCAGGAAGGCGAGCTGGACCGGGAGAGCCGCTTCTGCGTGGAGCTCTTCAGCCAGTATGCCTTCAACAACATTAAATTTGGCGATGCAGATATACTGGCCCGCGCCAAGAACACCAGCGTGCAGGCGCTGGCGGAGCACGGCGTGATGCTGGCCGCCAAAGGACAGGTGCGTCTGCTAACCCGTGAGGAGATTCCAGAAAAGGTCGATGCTCATGAGGAATGCACCTGGCTGCTGACCCAGCAGCTCGCCCATGCCATGGAAACGGGTGGTGTAACGGCCTGTGCCACCATCGTCAAGGACATCTTCGGCAGCAACGCAGAGAATGCCAAGGCGCTGGCCTATCGCCTGTACACCATCTGCGAGCGCAAAAACTGGGCTCAGGAGGGCTTCGCCTATAACAACCTTGTCGTCGCCTGGCCGGACATTCAGTCTATGGCCGCACAAATGCAAGCCTCGCAGCCGCAGCAGCTGAGAATGGATCTGTAAGGAAAACGGAGGAAGAGCATATGTCAAACTACGAAATCATCGGTCAAGCGCTGGCTATCCTGCGCGAGTTGCTTGCCGACTATATCTTGCAGCAGCTTCAGACAGTCCCTGAATACAAGGTAAATGATGCCTGGTGGCAGCAAGGCGTGCTCGAAGCCGTTCACGATGAGCGTGACTTCGACCGACTTGCAGCGTTGACGGACTCTGGCGAGCGCCGGGATGCTCTGGATGTTCTCCTGTGCCTGAATCTGATGATCAGCCACTGGTCCAACCTGTTCAAGTATCGCCTGCCAAATACGGCGCGCTCCTGGCTCAGTGAGATCCGCGAAGTCCGCAATGATTGGGCGCATTTCAAAGGAACTGATTTTACGGACAAGGAAACGGCCCGGGCGCTGGATACCATGTCCCTGCTCGTCGGGGCCATTGATGGCGAAGCACAGGAAGGAATTCAGAAGCTCTATCGCATGGTGGCCTATGGTTCGGAAATGGGGTCCACAGCCTCGAACTCGAATGGTTCAGATGCCGGAGCGGGCAGAAAATCTCTGGGCGTCATGCAAAGCACACCGGTCAAGGGCTTGCCCAGCTGGCGAAACGTCATCGAACCGCATCCCGATGTGGCACAGGGCCGCTACAAGAATGCTGAATTTGCAGCTGACCTTGCGCAGGTGGCGCGCGGCGAAGGCGCGTATGAGTACCGCGATCCGGTTGAGTTTTTCTCTCGCACCTACGTCACCGAGGGAATGAAGGGCCTGTTGGTACAGGCCATCCGCAGGGTGAGCGGTAAGGATGGCGAGCCAGTCATTCAGCTGAAAACCGCTTTCGGTGGCGGCAAGACCCACAGCATGCTGGCATTGTATCATCTGCTCCGTGGCCGCGCGCCGATCAGCCGCACCCCCAACATCAAGAGCGTGATCGAGGCGGCAGAGGTCGATCGCCTGCCGGTGTGCCGCGTGGCCGTACTGGTGGGCACCGCCCTTGAGCCAGCCAAGAGCAAGCGGTTGCAAAATTTCCCCGGTATCACCATCAACACCCTGTGGGGAGAGATGGCCGCGCAGTTAGCGTTGGATGTGGGCAATCCCAAACTATATGACCTCGTTAAAGAATCGGACAAGAAAGGCGTATCTCCGGGCAGCGAAACCCTCAAAAAACTGTTTGACGCCTGCGGGCCCTGTGTCATATTGATCGATGAGTTGGTGGCCTATGCCAAGAAACTTTGGAAGGTAGACGGCTTGCCTGCCGGCTCCTTTGATAACCTGATATCCTTCATTCAGGAAATCACAGAAGCAGCCCGTGCAAGCCAAAACAGTCTGGTGGTGGCTTCCATTCCGGAATCCGCCATTGAGATCGGCGAAGAGGGCAGCGGCGGACAGCAGGCGCTTGCCGCTATTGAGCATACCTTCGGCCGAATGGAGGCAATCTGGAAACCTGTTGCCGCAGACGAAGGGTTTGAAATCGTCCGCCGCCGTCTATTCTTAAACTGCAAGGATGAAGCAGGCCGTGACGCTGTCTGCCAGGCGTTCAGCCAAATGTATCAGGAAAACAGCTCGGATTTTCCCGCCAATGTCAAGGAAGTCGATTATTTACAGCGGATGCGTTCGTGCTATCCTATCCATCCGGAGGTCTTCGACCGCCTGTATGAGGACTGGGCAACCATTGAGCGCTTTCAAAAGACACGCGGTGTCCTCCGCCTGATGGCTGCGGTTGTTCATAATCTGTGGATGAATCAAGACGGCAGCCTGCTGATCATGCCCGGTTCGTTGTCCTTAGATGTTTCCACCATCCGCGACGAATTGACGCGCCATGTCGGCGACAACTGGAACGCGATCGTCGATCATGAGGTGGATGGAAAGAACTCCATCCCCTATCAGAAGGATCAGGAAATTCCTCGTTTTGGGCACATCATGGCAGCCCGGCGCGTCGCGCGGACCATTATGCTGGGCAGCGCACCGAGCACCCGGCAGGATACCATCCGCGGTCTGGAGGCTTCCCGTATCCGTTTGGGGTGTGTGCAGCCCGGGGAAAACATTGCAACGTTCAACGATGCGCTGAGCACGCTGCAATCAGCGCTGACCTATTTGTATAGCAATCCATCAAATGATCGCTTCTGGTTTGATACCCGGCCTACATTGCGTAAAACTGCGGAAGACCGGGCGAGCCAGCGCTCCAATGAAGAAGTTGAGATGGAAATTGAGCGCCGCCTTCGTCAAAATCGTAAGGAGCGCCCGTTTGGCCGAATCCACATCTGTCCAGAAAGCTCTATGGATGTCAGCGATGAGCAGGATATTGGCCTTGTCATTTTGAAATACCGCGACACCTATAAGCGCAACGAACCGGGCGACAATGCGATTCAGGCGGCTGAAAACATTCTCAATACGCGAGGCATGTCACCCCGAATCTATAAGAATATGCTCGCGTTCATCGCTCCCGATCAAAACATGATGAGCGCCCTGCGCGAAGAGGTGAAGCGATTCCTCGCATGGACTTCCATCAAAGAAGACAGCGTTGATCTGAATCTTGACGAAGCGCAAAAGCGCGAGACGGACAATAATCTGGAGCGCAGCAACAAAATCGTCGAAGCGCGTATTTTGGAAACCTACTGTCATTTGCTCGTGCCTTATATCGACCGGGAAGTGGATCTGAAAACCGTTATATGGGATGAGATCAACATTCGGGGTGGCAACGATAATATCATCGTCAAGGCTGCCCGCAAAATGCAGCAAAATGAGCAACTGATCACACAGTGGGCGCCTGCTCTGCTGAATATGCAACTGGATAATCTGCTCTGGCAGGGTCACAATGAGATCAATGTCGGCGAGCTCTGGAAGATGCTGTGCACCTATTGCTACTTGCCGAGGCTGGCTTCGTTCGACGTTTTGCAGACATGCATTCAAAACGGAGTCAATTCTGAGGATTACTTTGCCTATGCTGACAGCGTTGTGGACGGCAAATACATTGCACTCAAGTATAACCAATATGTAGGTTTTGTGGATCGCTCTGGATTCCTGGTGAAACAGGTGGCTGCGCTCAAGCAAAAAGCAGCAGAAGTACAAACAAGGCAGGATCCAGCAACAAAGCCAGTTCTTCCACCGGATGGACAGGGATCGACGCCCATCGATATACCGCCGGTGCAGCCCACCGTCATGCCACCGCAACAACAGAACAGACACTTTACCATGACAGCTACCCTGGATAATACCCGGGTTGTGAAAAATGTTGGGAGTCTGATGGACGAAGTCATCAATCATCTCATGCAAGTTGATGGTGCAAATGTCGAAATCAAATTGCTTGTCGAGGCGCATATGCCTGATGGAACACCAGTGAATATCGCACGAGCCATCAAAGAAAACTGTGCAACGCTGAAAGTGGATGATTTTGGTTTTGATGAATTCGAGTAAATATACCCGTTTGTGCAGTGAAGATTGCGTAAGTATATTGCAGGAAAAGGGGGACGACAGCAATGGGAAAAAGTATACCTGCAATCGTTACTCCTGAAGTTTTGAGCTGGGCGCGTGGGCTTGATAAAATTACAGTGGCCGAGATAGCCAAGAAAATAAAGGTCGATACTGCTAAAGTATTAGCCTGGGAGGCTGGTAGCGAATACCCCACTTTGGCGCAAGTCATGCGGCTGGCACCCAGTGGGGCAACAAGAAGTACATGAATATGAAGCACCTTGAGGCTACTCTTGGGGAAGATTCCATTGCTGGCTAACTGCATTCACCCCAAGGGCTGCATACCAAAGTAGGAAAACCGCGCTCATTACCTTGCATTTCTATTTAACCAAATTGTATATCGTTGTTCCAAGTGAGAAAATAAAATCAACTACATCTGATGTATCAGTATGAGTAATAGCTTGACGCTGAAGCAACGCATTTGAATAATCGCCTTCATGAACAATTTGATTTCTGCGAATAGAAATATTCTTTAATTTGATTTTTAAGTAGTTCTCATCTAAACCCATTGATACAGAAATCCTTTTCCACTTATTTGTTTCATCCCAAATAAGAGATAGTCCATCTGAAATCTTAATTGGTTCTTGATAGGATTGAAAAGTCAATTTATGCACTATTTGTGCTTCAAAAATAGTAACTGCTAATAGTGGCATCTGATTCATCTGTGCCAAGCAATCCATATCAATCGTAAATGAGCGATATTTTGCAGTGGGTGTGCGCAAACCTTGATACGTCTGTACCATACCTATCCGTATCAGATCATGAATTAGTTTATCTAATGCAGAAACGGACTGTGCCCATTGCCAACGCAACAAGTCAGAATAGTCGTATGGTGGTTTGACGATGTTATCCAAATAATCATATACAACGTCAGAATTCCGGGTGTCTTGGATAATAGCGCAGAACGCATCGTACGCAGTATTCACTGTACCAACTCCATAACAACCCGCGCAACATTTTCAATAATACCATAAAAACGTACTCTATTAGCTTCCATTTGCTCAAGAACAGGGCCGCGTTCCCCGATTTGCTCTTTCGTTAAAGCAAAAACAGGCACGGCACTATCATTAGCTTTCTGGATCAGCGCACCAAATTCGGAAATTTCTGCCAAACAATGGTCTCGCAATAATCCCGCTTGCTGTAAGGGTGTTATATCATATACCATATTTAACTGTGCTAAAGTAGGGACAAACTCATTTTCGATATATGCTTTTATTTCCTCTATTTTCCCAACATAAGGGCGGGCTGCTTTTTGGTTTCTTAAATTAAAGCGCTGAATGATTTCTCCGATAAATTTAATTTCCGTTTCTGGCAGAGGATAGGAAGCATCTTGGAAAAGCATCCGGGCATTCTGAGCTTGTTTCTTCCATCGGGGTAACACACTTTTTAGCGTCTTAAGCGCCATTGTTGAAAAAGGATCTGGATTAGTAGGCACTATAAATGCATCTGAAATCATCAAAAAAGTTTGATTGATTGCACTTAAACCTGGATTCATGTCAATTAAAACATAATCAATCCCATATTTCTCACAACACAAGCGAATAAGCTCATAAAACGAACCCGGCAAATTCTGTAATGTGACTATGGCATTGTTGCTATTCAGAGCTAAGCTTAGAGACGATTCGTATTCCGCCAAATCCATGTGCCCAGGGATTAAGAATGCGCGATTATTATTATCTGGACTAAAACAGTTAATGGCTTCTATGGGGCGAGGCTTTCCTTCAAATGCAACTGCAAGAGCATCTTTCAGATTATGGCTTTTAGTATCGTCGTTCAAATAGTAATCATCGAATTTATCGTGAAGAAATAATTCCGTCAAATTACATTGAGGGTCACCATCAACGAACAAAACTTTTTTCCTAAATTCAGTAAGCATCCATCCAAGGTTATATGTCGTAGTAGTTTTACTCACACCACCCTTGTGATTAAACAAAACCACAATTTTTGCGTTCATTCAGACACCCCCACATTTCTATGATTGATTAGGCTCAGTTAAAGTGTACATTACCAAAGACACAGTGTCAAACAGGAGTATTAAATACACTCGAAGATCGATGAGCTTTTACCCCAAAGCAGAGTCAAAGCGGAGGCTGGAAACAGTCGTCGCTTGTCGTACTGGAAGGAGGATTGTTTACGGCCACAACCTATTTCAAGAAGTAAAAGATCAGCAAGGGGAAAAAATCATCGCCCAACCTTTGAAAGATCAGTTTGACTATGGGCAGAACCCAGACAAGAAACAGGTCGGCCAATTGATTTCTGCCTACGAGCATGATTACATGACCGCCAATGCCGAGTTCCGGCTCTCCAAGGCCAAGTATAAGGCTGCCTCGGGCCGAGAGCCGCGGCGGGAGGTCGATGTGCCGTGCTGTCAGATCTGCCAATCATTCAAGCTGGTAGACATTACTCCGGGGGAGGCAAACCGGGCGAGCTGCGAAACATCGATGCGCCAGACGAAGGGTTGTTAGAATGCCTTTTTTGTTGCCACCCACACAGACCACCAGCATATATAGAATAGGTAATTCGTTATATACGGCGTATTAACCCAACGATTAAAGACTTTTATGATGGTATTAGAGTAAAAAACATGATTGAGAGTAACTGGAGATTCGATACCCTAATCTGGTAGTAAAACGAGAATAAAAGTTTTAACAGGTCCAAACTAATGCTTCATTAAAACGCCGTACCCAAGGGACAAAAACCCCTTGGGTCGCATCCTTTTTCTCATCCCGCCCGCTCATTTCCACCCGCTTCTGCCAATGGACATCCGCGACCGAAAAGGGGCGCCGAAACCAGACACGCAATTCCATAAATCCCCCTTTATCAGTTGTCATCCGATTGAAGCCGAAAGGGGGCATGCCCGCTGGAATCCTGATTTGCTCAGGGAATAGGGGATTTTGAAGAGAAAATCTAGCAAAACCAAACAACAAAAAAGTCTGAAGATTGTAATCTTCAGACAAAATTTTGGTCGAGGTGACAGGATTTGAACCTGCGACCTTTTGGTCCCGAACCAAACGCGCTACCAAACTGCGCTACACCTCGATAGAAAAAAGCTGGAGCCAATAAAGGGACTCGAACCCTTGACCTGCTGATTACGAATCAGCTGCTCTACCAACTGAGCTATATTGGCGCATCAGCATTAATCATTATAGCAAAGGTCGGCGCATTTGTCCAGCCTTTTTTTGAAAAAGCCGCCAATACCGCTGGAAACCGTTCCGCACGCCGTTTCTGCACTTGACGCGCCGTGCGGCGGCGGATATAATACGCATATGTGTCATAGAAAATGCGCGTAGGGCAGGGGAGGGCTTGGCTGTGCGGAAGGCGCTTGGAGTCGCGGCGATGGTCGGGCTGTTTCTGCTGCTGCTTAGCGCGCTGGTCGTGGCTTCGCCGCAGGAAGGCGCGCTCACACGGCGCATTGAGCCGCCCACCGTGCCACCGGATGCGGCGCTCGCCGCCATGGTTTTGCCTGATGGCACTCTGGCAACACAGGCAAACAATGGCACGCAGAGCGTGCGCATGGACGTGCAGCTGGATGCGCCGCCTGCGGCTGGAGTCGTATGCCAGTTGCAAGGCCGGCGCGACGCCAATGGCCGAGTCCTCACTGCGCCACGGTATGTGCAAAGCGTGTATCAGGTGTTTCGGGCGGAGGCGGCGGGAGGATGATTCCGTACGCATGAAACCAAACATATGCAAAGAAAAATTTGAAAACGGAAGGATGGTTGACATACCATGAAGGTCAACAATCGCCGCCGCGTAAAGATGAGCAAGCGGACCTCCGCAATCATCGTGCTGTGCGTGGCGCTGGTGCTTACGCTGGCCGTGGGCTATCTGGGCCTCAACGGCACATGGCTGGATAGCCGGGGACTGTATAAGCTGCTGCCCTGGCTGCCCGCCTCTGATGTGGACAACTGGCCGCAGTCCATCGCCCTGGGCCTGGACCTCAAGGGCGGCGTGTATGTGGAATATGAAGCGTCCATGAGCGATGAGATGCGCGCCGAGGGATATGATTTCGGCACGCTGCTGGACTCTACCATGAGCATCATCGCCAACCGCCTCACTGAAAAGGGATATCCGGAAGCCACCGTCAGCCAACTGGGTCAGACCGGCATCCGCGTGGAGATTCCTGATGTGACCGACCCAGCAGCTGTGCTGGACCTGATTGGTTCGCCAGCAAAGCTGGAGTTCCTCGATCCTGACGGCAACGTATTCATGGAGGGCCGCCACCTGCAGTCCGCCACCCCCATCACCAATACCGAGACCGGACAGCCCGCCATCAGCTTCCGCCTGACCAGCGAGGGCGCCGAAATCTTTGGCGACATGACCGCTCAGTCCATTGGCAAGACCATCACCATCCAGCTGGATGGCGAAGTGCTCATGAGCCCCACTGTCAACGAGGCCATCTATGGCGGCGACGTGATGGTCACCGGCAGCTTCACCGAGGAACAGACACAGGATATCTGCCTCAAGCTGCAAAGCGGCGCGCTGCCCCTGGATCTGCGCCAGGACAAGCTGGATACCATCTCCGCCACGCTGGGCATCGACGCACTGTCTACCAGCATTACGGCGGCCATCATCGGCATTCTGATCGTCATGCTCATCATGCTGGTGCGCTACCGCATGTGCGGCCTGGTGGCTGACTGGGCACTGTGCGTGTATATCATCCTGCTGTTCCTCTTCATCGCTGTCGTTCCCGGCATCCAGCTCACGCTGCCCGGCATCGCGGGTATCATTCTGGGCATCGGCATGGCGGTGGACGCCAACGTGGTCATCTTCGAGCGCGTGATGGAGGAGGTCCGCCTGGGCCGCCCGATGATTCACGCAGTGCGCATCGGCTTCAAAAACGCCATGAGCGCCGTGCTCGACGCCAACGTGACCACCATCATCGCCGCCGTGGTGCTGCTGTTCTATGGCACCGGCTCGGTGCAGGGCTTTGCCACGACGCTGCTGCTGGGCGTAATCACCAGCATGATCACGGCCATTGTGGTCACGCGTTTCCTGCTCACGCGCTTTGTGCGCGTGTTCCATGAGCCCAGGCTGTTTGTAGCGGTTAAACCCGCCGCAGACGCCGCTGTTGAAGGGGAGGCGAAGTAATATGAAAATTCAGAAGCGCGCCCGCATCTGCCTGTGCGTTTCCGCCGCCATCCTGGTGATCGCTTTGGTGATGTCTCTGCTGGGCTATGGCATCAACTATGGCATTGACTTCGCGGGCGGCCTCAATATTCAGTACGATATGGGCGCCGCCTTTAACCAGGCCGATGTGGAAACGGCTCTGCGCAATCAGGGCATCAGCCAGTTCACCATTTCTTCCTCCGGCGCAGAGGGACATGTGGTGCAGATCCGCGTGCCCACGCTCAGCGGCGATGAGGAAATCCAGAACCTGCAAAACGGCCTGGAGGCCGAGCTGTCTCAGATCTATCCCGACATGGATACCGAAACCGCCACCGCCAGCTATGTCGGCCCTGTCGCGGGCGCCACGCTGGTGCGCAACGCCGTGATCAGCGTGCTGCTGGCCGCTGTGCTGATGCTGGCCTATATCGCCCTGCGGTTTGACTTCGCGTCGGGCCTTGCGGCGGTCATCGGCCTGCTGCACGACGTGCTCATCATGATCGCCTTCATGGTGATTCTGCGCAGCGTAATTCAGATGAATTCATCCTTCATCGCGGCCATGCTGACCATCGTCGGCTATTCCATCAACAATACCATCGTCATCTTCGACCGCATTCGCGAGAACAACAAAAAGCCCGCGTATGCCGGCATGAAACGCGAAGAGATGGTCTCCATCTCCGTGCGGGAAAGCCTGGGCCGCACAATCAACACCACGCTGACCACGCTGGTGACGATCGTGACCCTTTACATCCTGGGCGTGGACACCATCCGCGAGTTCAGCCTGCCCATCATTATCGGCATTCTGGCGGGCGCCTACAGCGCCAACATGATCAACGGCTATGTATGGGCTGCTCTGGAGGAACTGCGGATCGCCCACAAGAGCCAGAAAAAGCTCAAGGCCAAGAAGGCGTAAGCGTTTTCTCAAAACGCCTATGCCAGCGCCCCTCCGAACATCATCTGTCCGGAGGGGTAATTTGTCTGTATGCCATTTGACCCTGACAACTGGGCGTAGGATCAAAAGATGAAACCCCGGCCAAGAAAGTGCGCAGACGTTGCCGGGGCGCGTTGCACGTCGGGCCGGGAAAGAGGGCCTTCGCAGGAAGGAATAATGTAGCTGCTTCATTCCCTGCAATGGCGCTGCGGCTGAGGTCCCATGGGCTGCACAGCTTGACAGGAGTACAAACGTTACCTATAATAAAGCGAAATGATAAAATTACCCATAAAGAAAGGAAAGAATGACATGCGCAAGCTGGCGGCGTTCTGGCTGAAATTCCTCGTGTTTCTGTGCTTGCTGGCGATTGCGGTCAACGCAACGGGAACACTGTTGAGCGGGGGAGATGATGTCACGCAGAGCGCGTCCTCTCTTAAACACCTGCCAGCCGAAAGCGTGGATGTGCTCTGGCTGGGTACATCGCATATGAACTATAACATTATTCCGCAATATCTCTATGATCTGTGTGGTGTAACCAGCGCCATGGCCACGGGAAACTCGGTGGATCTTGACGCTTCATACTGGATGCTGCGTCAGGCGCTGCTTACGCAGAGCCCGCAGGTGATTGTGCTGGACGTGTATCCTGCGGCAGCGCCGTACTGCTATTTCTATGTGCAGAATGTGCTGGCGCTGGAATACCGCGACGGCATGAGCGAGGGCTCAAATCCTTACAACACGGCTACGGGCGTGGCGCGGTGGCTGCCGGTGGGGAGCCCCTTTAAGCCCGGGGCCATAGCCGAGGCCTATACGCGTTCCGGAGCAGGCGGAGAAGCCTATTTTGAACTGACGCGCATGCATAGCCGCTATGGGGAGCTGGCACGTGACAATTTTGAGTATTTGCGGGGAGACACGCGCTCCATCAGAAATTTTGGCTATCTTTACGGCGACCAGAGCATGGAAGGACAGGAGTATGCCGTGCAGGCCTATACGCAGGAGGCGGCCCTGCAGGCGAACGAAGTGGGCACCTATTGGGAATTTACGGACGAGCAGCTTCAGGCTGCGGAACTGCTGGATGCGTCTGTTACTGCCATCAGGCGTATTGTGGAGTATGCCAGGGACAAGGGAATTGAGATCGTGTTGTGCGCCGCACCCTATATGACCAACCGGGCCGAGGAAAAGCTGTTTGCCCAGGTGGGTGAGCTGGCAGACGAGCTCGGCGTCCCGTTTGTGGGGCTGGAGGAGTCGGGCATCGAAGGGCTGCAGTACATGCGCGATCTGGGCCATCTGAACGACAGGGGCGCCCGCCTGTACACGGAGTTCTGGAGTGATTACCTTGCCGATCATTATGATTTGCCCGACCGGCGTGAAAGTGCGGACAGCCGCTACACTCCATGGCGTGAGGGGACGGGACGTTACGATGTTCAGCGCGCCGCCATGTCCCTGATTGGCATGGAGACGGGGCTGACAGGATATTTGGAGGCTTTGTCCGCACTGGACGGAGATTATCTGGTTTTGATTTCTGCCCAAGGCGATGTGTACGAAGGCTTCACCGAAAGCGACTGGCTGCTGATGACCGAGATGTTGGGCATGAACGGCGAGGCTGTGGAGGAGTGGTACTATACCGGCACAGGCACGCTTGATGGAGTGTGCTGTGAAGGAAGGATGCTTGCCAGCGCCTATGCACCGGAAGGCCGAACCAAAACGATTGCTTGGAATCTGCTGGGCCATGAGATAACGTTTGAGGATTCCAGATGGAGGGTGGATGGCAATTCGGCCGGAAGCACGAACACGGGCATGAACATCGCCGTTTATTCACTGCCGGATCATATGCTCATGGACTGCCGCACCTTTGATATGACCCAGATTGCCTGGGATGAGTAAGAAAGGGGAAACGCTGCATGCTGTTTAACTCGGTGCCCTTTCTGATGTTTTTTCCGGCGGTGCTGCTGGTGCATTTTGTGCTGCCGCGCCGTGTTCGGTGGATATGGCTGCTGGTGGCCAGTTACTACTTTTATATGTGCTGGAATCCTGCCTATGCGCTCCTGATGCTCACCTCCACCGCCGTAACCTATCTCAGCGGTTTGCTCATTGCCCGTTGCCGTGTTCCGGAGGAAACACACGGAGCGGGAAGCGCACTGTGGCATCATCCCAGGATATGGGTGGCGTTGAGCCTGATCATCAACCTGGGCATTCTGTTTTGCTTCAAGTATTACCGCTTTGCAGCGGAAAACCTAACGGCGCTGCTGTCGAATATGGGGATTAGCTGGCAGCCGCCGGAGCTGGATGTGCTGCTGCCGGTGGGCATCAGTTTTTATACCTTTCAGGCCCTGAGCTACACGATGGATGTGTACCGGGGGCAGGTGGAGGTGGAGCGGAACTTTTTCCGCTATGCGCTCTTTGTGAGTTTCTTTCCGCAGCTGGTGGCGGGGCCCATTGAGCGAAGCCGCGACCTGCTGGGGCAGCTCAGACAGCCCAGGCTCTTCGACCCGGACGCCTTTAAAAACGGCGCCTTGATGATGCTGTGGGGATACTTTCAAAAGATGGTTGTGGCCGACCGGGCCGCACTGCTGGTCAATCAGGTATACGGCAACAGTCAGGCCTATGCAGGCTACAGCATTGCGGTAGCCACCGTCGCTTTCGCCCTGCAAATCTATTGTGATTTCGGGGGCTATTCATCCATCGCCCTGGGGGCGGCGCAGATGCTGGGTATAAACCTGACGCAGAACTTTCGCCAGCCCTATCTGGCTACCAGCGTGAGCGACTTCTGGCGGCGCTGGCATATCAGCCTGTCCACCTGGTTCCGGGACTACCTGTACATTCCCCTGGGCGGCAGTCGGGTGGGGCGTATACGCCGGTATTTCAACGTGATGATTACCTTTTTGCTCAGCGGACTGTGGCATGGCGCCAACTGGACGTATGTCATCTGGGGCGGCCTTAATGGCCTGTTTCAGATTGCGGGAAACGTGAAAAATACGCTGCTGTCCCGCCTGCCCGCCACCCTGAAGGACGGCCGGCCCGTCGTGAACCGGGACTGCTTCAGCTACCGCCTGTTTCAGAGGCTGATGACCTTTGCGCTGATTTGCCTGACGTGGGTATTCTTCCGTGCCGAATCGCTGGAAGCGGCAATGATCGTGCTGCGGCAGATGTTTTCGGTTCACAATCCTTGGATTTTCTTTGATGAAACGCTGTATACGCTGGGCCTTTCCCGGCTGGAATTGGGCCTGCTGGTGGCCTCGGCCGCGGTGGTGCTGGCAGTGGATGTGGCCCATGAGCATGGCGTGACGCTCAGAAAGCGTCTGGAACGGCAGAACCTGGCCTTTCGGTGGTTGGCCTATCTCGCGGCGATCCTCTGTATTCTTATCTTTGGCGTGTACGGCCCCGGCTTTGATGCGAGCCAGTTCATTTATTTCCAGTTCTAACGAAAACAGTCCCGGAGGAAGCGCGTTTCCTCCGGGACTGCTTCTTTTTTCCCTTACAGCGCCAGCCGGTAGATGGCTTCGCAATCCGCTGCCTTCAGGGGCACGAACTGGCCCAGCGTGCCGCCTGCCAAGGCCACGGCGCGTTCGGCCATGCGGCCGAAGTCCGTATCGCCGATGCCGTTTTCCGTGAGCGTGGTCGTCAGCCCCAGGCTGCGATAGAACGCTTCCAGCCGGCGGATCCCCTCGGCGGCGTCCGCGGCATCATCGCCACTGACCGGCACATCGAACACCCGCACGGCGAACTGCGCCAGCTTGGCCTCGCCGCCGTGGGCCAGCGCGTACTTCATCCACGCCGGGAACACGATGGCCAGCCCCGCGCCGTGGGCGATGTCGTAGAGTGCGCTGAGCTCGTGCTCCAGCTTGTGGCTGGCCCAGTCGCCCACGCGGCCGGTCTGGAACAACGTGTTGTGCGCAAGGCACCCAGCCCACATGATCTCAGCGCGCGCGTCGTAGTTTTCCGGCTCGTGCATGACGATGGGGGCGTTGCCCACCACGGTCTTGAGCGCACCCTCGGTCATGCGGTCGATCAGCTCCACATGCGTGACGCGGGTGAAATAACGTTCCATCATGTGCGCCATGATGTCCACCACGCCGCAGGCCGTCTGGAAGGGCGGCAACGTATAGGTGAATTCGGGATTGAGAATGGAGAACTTGGGGAAGTTCAGCGGCGTGTTGCGCCCGCGCTTGCACAGGTCCTCCTCGCGGGTGATGACGCAGGAATCGCTCATCTCGCTGCCTGCCGCGGGGATGGTCACCACCGTGCCAAGCGGAAGGACTTCCGTATTTTTGCCCTTGCCGTCAAACAGGTCCCATACGTCGCCGTCATAGCGGGCGCCGTTGGCGATGGCCTTGGCGGTATCGATGGCGCTGCCGCCACCGACCGCCAGCACCAGCTGAATGTCATGCTCGTGGCACAGGCGGATGCCTTCCCGCACCAGAGAAAGACGCGGATTGGGCTGAACGCCGCCCAGCTCCCATACCTGCATGCCCGCCAGCTGCGCCATTACCTGGTCATATACGCCGGTGCGCTTGATGCTGCCGCCGCCGTAGACCAGCAGCACCCGTTCGCCCCAATGAGCGGCCTCGCTTTTCAGGTTGCTCAGCGCGCTTTTGCCAAAGTAGATCTTGGTGGGATTTTGAAACACAAAGTCAATCATAATAGCCGGCTCCTTTACAAAATTGGTGAAACAACGGTGTGATACATTGTACCATGCCTGTGTGGGGTTTGCAAAGCCCTTATGGTTGACAGGCGGCCGCCGGCGGGCTATGATGAAATGGCGCGCGGCTCCGCGCCCCGCGCCCGCCTCCGGAGGCGGACGATACGCACATGGAGATAGCCGTCTATGCAGACCTTGCTTGCCAAAGCCCGCCCCTTTGTGGGCAGCCGCTCCTTCTACGCCGGCGCGCTGGGGGTGATGGCCCCTGTCGCGGTTCAGCAGCTGATCAACAACCTGTTCAACATGATCGATAACCTGATGGTGGGCAGCCTGGATGCCAGCGGCCTGGCCATGAGCGCCGTGACGGTGGCCAACCGCCCCTACACCATCTTTTTCGGCGTGTTCTTCGGCATGACGGGCGCGGCAGGACTGCTCATCAGCCAGTATTACGGCGCGCGCGATGTCAAGACCTGCCGCGCTCTGTTTGCCCTGCAGCTGGTAATCGGGCTGGCTGCTTCGCTGTGCGTGGGGCTGTGGCTGGCGCTGTGGCCCGAAAGCGTGATGCGCATCTTTGTCAATGATCCGCGCACCATCTCGCTGGGCATGGAGTACCTCAGCATCATCTGGCTAAGCTATCTGCCCCTGGCGGTGAGCAATGTATGCATCTTCTCCCTTCGTTCCATCGGTGAAAACCGCATGAGCATGCTGGTCAGCCTGGCCGCCATGGGGGTCAACGCGCTTTGCAACTACGCGCTTATCTTTGGTCGATTGGGCATGCCGGCTCTGGGCGTGCGCGGCGCGGCGCTGGGTACGCTCATCGCCCGGACCGTGGAGATGCTGTTCTACCTGCGTATGCTCCTTGGCGGGCGCTCCCTGTTCACGCTGGACCTCCGAGCCGCCTTCCGCCTGCCGCGCACGGTGGTGCGTGCATTTGCCGTTAAGGCCGTGCCGCTGATTCTCAACGAAATCCTGTGGAACGTGGGCATGAACGTCTACTTCTGGAGCTATGCGCGCCTGGACGAAACCGCCCTGCCTGCCGTGACCATCGGCGAGCAGATCTCCACCATCGCGGCGGTGCTGGCCATGGGAACGTCCTCGGCGGTCTCGGTGCTCATCGGGGCCGAACTCGGCGCGGGACGGCTTTCGCAGGCAAAGGCCAACTGCAAAAAACTCCTCACGCTGGTGGTGGCCATCGGATTGGTGTGCGTGGCGCTATGCCTGGGACTGGGCGCGATCCTGCCCAACGCCTTTGGGGTAGAGCCCCGGCTGCGCGATCTCGCTGCGCGCATAGCGACCGTGATGGGGGTGTTTTCACCGTTCAACTTCCTCTATGGCTTTTGCTTCTACTGCATGCGAGCAGGGGGTGACACGCGCAGCGCCATGCTGCTGGACAGCGGCTATATGTGGCTGGTGCCCGTGCCGGCAAGCCTGCTGATGGCGCTGCTGCTGCCGGGACGCATCGACATCGCCGCGGCGGTGCTGGTGGTGCAGGTGCTGATGAACCTGAAAGTCATCCCGGCCCTGTGGGTGCTCAAAAGGGGAAAGTGGGTGCGTAATATCACCGTGGAGGGCTCACAGGTGTAAAAAGGGGCCCTGGCTTGTGCATTTCCCTGCTTTGGTGGTATAATAAACTGTTGTGGTATGGCCTGCATGCCTGACCCGCACGGAAGGAGGGACCCGCCTATGCACAGCCAACGGATGGGTGCGCTTATATGCCTGCTGCTTTCGATGCTGATTGCGCTGTGCCCTGCGGCGCTCCCGCTCCATGCTGTCGCCGAAGAGGAAAACGTCATCTACTATATCGAACCGGAGCTCCCCAGCGATGTGGAGCCCTACGATCCGGAGCATCCGGAGGATCTTTACGAGGACCAGCTCTACGCCAAGTCGGCCATCCTCATCGAAGCATCCTCCGGCGAGGTGATTTTTGAAAAGAATGCGGACGCCACCATGTATCCCGCTTCTACCACCAAGATCATGACCGTGCTTTTGGGCATCATGATGGGCGATATGAACCAGACCGTCTACCTGTCGCAGACCGCTGCCGACATCGGCGACGACAGCTCCGACATGGGCCTGGACGTGGGGGAGAGCATCAATTTCAAGGACCTGCTCTACGGCACCATGGTGCGCTCCGCCAACGAGGGCGCCAACCTCATCGCCGAAACGCTCTACGGCAGCGTTCCGGCCTTTGCCGAGGTCATGAACGAGGCCGCCGCCATGTACGGCTGCACCGGCACGCATTTTGCCAACGCCAACGGCCTGCACGACCCCAACCACTATACCACCGCGCGCGATATGGCCAAGATTGCCCAGGCCGCCATGCAGAACGAGACCTTCCGCGACATCGCCAAAACCTATACCTATTCCCTGCCGGCCAGCAATCTGCACAGCGCGCGCGTGCTCACCTCCAGCTCCCGTGCATTTTTCAACCCCAGCCTGGAGGAAAACGACGCCTACTACCCCTATGCCATCGGCATCAAGACCGGCTTTACCAACGCGGCAGGCCACTGCTTTGTAGGCGCGGCCGAGCGGGACGGGGTGGAGCTGATCTCCGTGGTGTTCTACACCACGGCGGACGGCCGCTGGACCGATACGGTCAAGCTGATGGAATACGGCTTTTCCCAGTTCGTGAGCATGACGCCCGCGGAGCTGTATGCCGAAAACCCCATCATGGTGGAAACCTCCGGCTTCTCCCTGGACGATGAGGGCTATGGCCGGCTGGAGCTCAATGTGCAGGCCCGCAGCGGGTCGCGCGAGGTGAGCATCGTGGCCACCAAAGCCGAGATGGAAAGCATGGCCAGAAATCTCCGGCAGACCGTGCTGATCGAGTACACGCGCGATTTTGCCGCCCCCATTCAGGCGGGTGAGGTCATGGGCACCATGACCTATTACCCCACCGACGGCGGCAGCCCCGTCACCTATGACCTGGTGGCCTCGCGTACCATCGCGCGCCGTGAAAACGCGCCTCTTTCGCTGGAGGAGATCGTGGAGCAGGTCTACGCCGATCCCAACCCCTTCCCGCCGCTGTCGGCGGAGCTGGTGGTCATGATCTTTTTGCCGGTAGGCGGCGTGTTTGTGGCCATTCGGATTTTGATGCGCGTGTTCCGCCGCACGGGCCGGCACCGCAAGGGACGCGTGCCCAGGCCGCGCAACCGCTTCTATCGCTGACAAGCACGCATACGAAAGGAGGCGGGGCCGTGGTTGCGCAGGTGATTGTGGATGTGGTGCACACAAACGTGGCCCGCCCCTTTTCCTACCTGGTGCCGGAGGGCGCGGAGGTATCGGTGGGCGCGCGGGTGAGCGTGCCGCTGGGCCGGCGGCGGGTGGACGGCATCGTCGTGGAGCTGCTGGAGAATCCGCCCGACGGCCTGCCGCCCGAAAAGCTGCGCCCCATCGGCGCCATGCTGGACGACTGTCCGGCGCTGCTGCCGCCCTTGCTGGACCTGGCGCGCGAGCTGTCCGCGCAGGCGCATTGCCCCCTGGCCGAGACGCTGCGCCTGATGCTGCCCGCAGCCATGCGTACCGGCCGCGTGAAGCGCAAAAAGGAGCTCTATGCCCGCCTTGCCGACGGCGTGGACGGCGAAACTGCCGCGCAGGCCCAGCGCCGGGCACCGAAGCGGGCCACGCTGCTTCGGCTGCTGGCTGGCGGCGAGCTGCGCGCCGTCAAGGAGCTTGAGCCGCTTGTCAACCAGCCGCGCGAGGCCCTGCATGCGCTGGAAAAGGCGGGGCTGGTGGTTTTGGAGGAGCGCGAGGTGTTCCGTGCGCCCGAAGGCGAGGCGGATGCGGCGCATACGCAGCCCCCGGAATGGACGCCGGACCAGCGCGAGGCGCTGGATACCATGCTCCCGGCCCTCCGGCGGGGCGAGGGCGCGTTTCTTCTGCACGGCGTTACCGGCAGCGGCAAGACCGAGGTATACCTGGCCATGGTGGCCGAGACGCTCAAGGCGGGCAAGGGCGCGATCATCCTCGTGCCGGAAATCGCCCTTACGCCTCAGATGGTGCGCTGGTTCCGCGCGCGCTTCGGGCCGGAAACGGCGGTTTTGCACAGCCGCCTCACCGACGGTCAGCGATGTGACGAATGGCGGCGCATCCGCCTGGGCTACGCGCGGGTGGTGGTGGGGGCACGCAGCGCGGTCTTTGCCCCCGTCGAAAACCTGGGTCTCATCGTGATTGACGAGGAGCACGAGCAGACCTACCTCAGCGACAGGCATCCCCGCTACGACGCGCGCCGCGTGGCCATGAGCCGCTGCACCCGCGAGGGGGCCACGCTGGTGCTCAGCAGCGCCACGCCCAGCATCCTGTCCTTCGCCATGGCCCGCCGGGGCGACTACACGCTGGTGGAGATGCCCCGCCGCGTGCGAGGGCTGCCTCTGCCGGATGTCACTGTGGTGGACATGCGGCGCGAACTGGAGGCTGGAAACCGCTCCATCTTCAGCCAGCTGCTGATCGAGCGGCTGGGCGAATGCCTGCGGGCGGGGCGGCAGGCCATGCTGTTTCTCAATCGGCGCGGGTACAACACCTTCGTCAGCTGCCGCAGCTGCGGATACGTGGTCAAGTGCGAGCGCTGCGATCTGAGCATGACGCTCCATCGCGAGCCGGGCGGCGAGGGACCCGGAAAGCTTCGGTGCCACATGTGCGGTGCGGAGCGTACCCCGCCGGAAACCTGCCCCGAATGCGGCAGCCGCTACATCCGCTACTTCGGCAGCGGCACCCAGCGCGTGGAGGAGGAGGTGCGCCGCCTGTTTCCCGGGGTGGGGACCGTGCGCATGGATATCGACACCACCCGCGGCCGCGACGCGCACGCAAAGCTGCTCGACCGATTCGGCCGGGGCGAGGCGCAGGTGCTCATCGGCACGCAGATGATCGCCAAGGGATTGGACTTTCCGCGCGTGACGCTGGTGGGCGTGGTTGCCGCCGACATGACGCTCAACCTGCCGGATTACCGCGCGCCGGAGCGCACGTTTCAGCTCATCACCCAGGTGGCGGGCCGGGCGGGCCGCGCCGGGCTTCCCGGCGAGGTGATCGTGCAGACCTATAAGCCGGAGGACCCCTGTATCCAGGCCGCCGCGGCGCAGGATTACCGAACGTTTTTCGAGCAGGAGTTCAGCCGCCGCCGCGCGGGATTGTACCCCCCCTTTACGCTGCTTGCGCGCCTGCTGGTGGAAAGCCCCGACGAGGAGGCGGCCCACCAGACCGCCGAACGCCTCTACGACGTGGTGCGCACCTACCTACTGTCGCACCCCGTCCAGAAAAAGCGCACGCTCATGCTGCGTGCCGATGAGGCCCCGGTCAAGCGCATCCGCGGCCAATACCGCTACCATGTGCTGATGAAGCTGTTCGATCACCCGGACGTGTCGCCCCTGCTGGCCCTTCTGGCCGAGCTGGCGGGCGTACAGGACGGCGCGTGCACCATTTACTGTGAAGTCAACCCCGCCACCATGATGTAGGGGGAACAAGGAGTTTGGTCTGAAATGGCAACCAGAAAAATTGTGGAAATCGGAGACGAGAAGCTGCGCAAGCATGCCAAAAAGGTAGAGAAATTCGACCTGCGCCTGCGTATTCTGCTCAAGGATATGGCAGACACCATGTACAAGGCCGACGGCGTGGGCCTGGCTGCGCCGCAGGTGGGCATCCTCAAGCGTGCGGTCGTGGTGGACGTGGGGGAGGGCCTGATTGAGCTGGTCAATCCCGAAATCGTATCCGCCGAAGGCGAGCAGAGCGGCCCTGAAGGGTGCCTGAGCGTGCCCGGCCGCTCCGGCATCGTGGTGCGTCCGGAGCGCGTGACCGTCCGCGCCCAGAACGCGCATGGCGAGCCCATCGAGGTGACGGGCGAGGGCTTCCTCGCGCGCGCCTTCTGCCATGAGATCGACCATCTGGACGGCATCCTGTATGTAGACAAAATGGTGCGCGAAATCTTCCCCGACGAAGAGGAGGCGGACGGCGAAGCGGAGACGGATGGGGAGGAGGAAGGCGAGTGAAGGTTGTTTTTATGGGCACGCCGGACTTTTCCGTGCCTACGCTTCAGGCGCTGGTGGACGCGGGCTACGAGGTGGCCGGCGTCTTTACCCAGCCGGACCGGCCCAAGGGGCGCGGCGGCAAGGTGCAGATGAGCCCCGTCAAGGAGCTGGCCCTGCGCCTGGGCATCCCCGTGTTTCAGCCGCTGAAAATCCGCGCGGACGGGCTGGAGCCTTTGCGCGCCCTCGCGCCGGACGTGTGCGTGACCGCTGCCTTCGGGCAGATTCTCTCCCAGGAGGTGCTGGACGTGCCGCGGCTGGGCACGGTGAACGTGCACGCTTCCCTCCTGCCCCGGCACCGGGGCGCGGCACCCGTTCAGTGGGCCCTTTTGAGCGGCGACGCCGTGACCGGCGTGACCACCATGTTCACCGACCGGGGCATCGACACGGGCGATATGCTGCTGCGCGCCGAAACGCCCATTTTGCCTGACGATACCGCGGGAACCCTTACCGACCGGCTTGCGAAGATGGGGGCGGAGTTGCTCATCGAGACGCTGCGCCGGCTGGAAGCGGGCGATTGCCCCCGCGAAAAGCAGGACGAGGCCCTTGCCACCTATGATCCCAAGGTGGATAAGGAGATGGGCCGCCTGGATTTCACACAGACCACGCGAGAATGCGTGAACCGCGTGCGCGCCATGTCGCCATGGCCGTGCGCCTTTGTGCCGCTGGCGGAGGGCGCGCTCAAGGTATGGAACGCCGCCGCGTTTGAGGGGGCTTCGGGCGTGCCGGGCACGGTGCTCCGGGCCAACAAGCACGACGGACTGGTGGTGGCCACCGGTGATGGGGCGCTCTCGCTGCTGGAGGTGCAAGCGCCCAACGCCCGCCGCATGGACGCGAAGGCCTTTCTGCTGGGACATCCCATCCCCGAAGGAACGATGCTTGACGAGGTGCGTTTATGAGTGAAGAGCGCAGAGCGAAGGACCGCAGGCCAGGCGAACGCCGGACCACGCCGCGCGCGTCCCGGCCCGGTTCCCGAGCTTCGTATGCCGCGCATGCGGCCGAAGGCGTGCGCCCGACCCGGCACGCCGGTGAGGAGAAACGCCCGGTGCGCAGGCCTGGCGAATATGGCGCTGCGGAGGGCTCCGGTGCGCAGGCGCGCACTCCCCGGCCCCATAGCGACCGTCCCGCGGACCGGCGTCACCCGATGGCGGCGCCAGGCGCAAACGGGCGCCTGCACAGCACCGGGGCATCGGGCGCGTCCCATGCGCTGCACGCGCAGGCCCACTCCGGCCATGGCCTAGCTCCCCGCAGCCCCCGGCCCCGCACGGTCCAAAGCGGTCTGAATGCCCGCCGCCTGGCGCTGGACGTGCTCACCGACGTGCGCGAGAAGGGCGCCTACGCCTCGCTGGCTTTGGGCGAGCGGCTGCGTGCGGCGCATCTGTCGCCGGAGGACCGCCGCCTGGCTACGGGCCTGGTCTATGGCACGCTGGAAAACCAGCTGCAAATCGATTATGCGCTGGATCGCCTGATGGACCATCCCACCCGCGAACCCGTTCAGCGAGACATTCTGCGCATGGGTGCGTATCAGATTCTGTTTCTGGACCGCGTGCCCGACAGCGCCGCGGTGGACGAGGCGGTGAAGCTCACCCGCGCCATGGGCATGGAGGCGGCCTGCGGCTTTATCAATGCGGTGCTGCGCAATCTTTCGCGCGGCAAGGACGAAATCGCATGGCCCGACCGGGAGGCCGATCCCATGACCTACCTGAGCGTGATGGGCAGCATGCCCCGTTGGCTGGTGGACAAGCTGGTGGCGGCTTATGGCCCGGAGGAGGCAGGGCGCGTGATCCTCTACCGCGAAGAGGAGCACCCCGTATGCGTGCGGCCCAACCTCGCGCGGCTGTCCGACGCCGGGTTTGAAGCCCTGCTGCATGAGAAGGGCTGGCGCGCCGAGCGCGGCCTTGCACCGCATGCGTGGCTGATCTATGGCGCAGGCGACCTGGCTGCCGACGCGGATTACCGCGCCGGACGCTTCTCCATTCAGGGACAGAGCAGCATGCTGGCGGCGGAGGCGCTGGAGGCGCGGCCCGGCATGAAGGTGCTGGACGCGTGCGCCGCGCCGGGCGGGAAATCCGCCTACCTGTGTGAGCAGATGCAGCTGACAGGGCGCGTTTATGCCTGGGAGCTGCATGAAAAGCGTGCGCAGCTGCTGGAAGGCGTACGCAGGCGGCTGGGGCTGGACAACCTGCGCATCTCCGTGCGTGATGCGCTGGACTTCCGGCCCGACCTGGAGGGCGCGCTGGACGGCGTTTTGCTGGATGCGCCCTGCGCGGGGCTGGGCGTTCTGAGCCAGAAGCCGGATATCAAGCTGCGCCTGAAGGAGGAGGACATCCCCGCCATCGTGGACACGCAGGGGAGGCTTATCGATACGGTCTGCCGCTATGTGCGCCCCGGCGGCGCGCTGGTGTACAGCACCTGCTCGCTCCTGCCGGAGGAAAACGCGGACCGCGTTCGGGCCTTTCTGCAAGCGCATCCGAACTTTACGCTGGAACCCCTGCCCACAAGCTTCCCGGAGGAGCTGCGCGCCCGGCAGACGCCCTGCGGCCTGCAGCTGCTGGGCTGCCGGGACGGCGTGGAGGGCTTCTTCATCGCCCGGATGCGGAGGGTGCGCTGATGGACGACAAGCGCGTACTGCTCGACCTGACGCCCGAGGAGCTGGGGGATTTTCTCAAATCCCTGGGCCAGCCTGCCTTCCGCGCCGGTCAGGTGTTCACCTGGCTGCACCGGGGCGTGGCCTTTGCAGACATGGGCAACCTGCCCGCCACCCTGCGGGCGCAGCTTAACGAAACCTGTGTGGATCTGCCCATGTCTATTCAGGAGGTCCACCCCTCTAAGCGGGACGATACGGTCAAATTTCTCTTTGCCTGCCGGGACGGCAATGTCATCGAAGGCGTGCTCATGCGCTACCGCTACGGCTATTCGCTGTGCATCTCCACCCAGGTGGGATGCAAGATGGGCTGCGCCTTCTGCGCAAGCACGCTGGAGGGCTGCGTCAGGAGCCTGTCAGCGGGTGAGATGCTCTCCGAGGTGCTTCTGGCCAACCGCTTTCTGGGCGAAAGGGGCAAGGTGGGGCACGTGGTGCTCATGGGCAGCGGCGAGCCCCTTGATAATTACGATCAGGTGGTGCGATTCCTGCGCCTGCTCAACGCGCCCCAGGGGCTGAACATCAGCCTCAGGAACGTGTCCCTCTCCACCTGCGGGCTGGTGGAGGGCATCCGTCGTCTGGAGGGGGAGCATCTGCCCGTTACACTGAGCATCTCCCTGCACGCCCCGAACGACGAGATCCGCCGGCAGATCATGCCCGTGGCCCGCACCTATCCTATCGCCCAGCTGATGGAGGCCGTGCGTGCCTATGTGGCCGGCACGGGGAGGCGCGTGGTGTTCGAGTATGCGCTCATTGACGGCCTCAACAGCCGCCCTGCCCATGCACGTGAGCTGGCCCGGCTGCTGCGCGGCCTGCAATGCCATGTCAACTTGATCCCCCTCAACCATGTGGACGAGCGCAGGCTGCGTCCTGCCACGCCCGACGCGGTGCGCGCCTTCCAGCAGACGCTGGAGGCCGAGCATATCTCCGCCACCGTGCGCCGTGAAATGGGTGCGGATATCGGCGGCGCGTGCGGCCAGCTGCGCCGCAGCCGCCTGCGGGCACAAGCCTGAATTTTTTCATTTCCCCAGCGGGAAGGAGCGAATAGCGATGCGCGTATGTCAGCGTACCCATCAGGGCCGGGTGCGGTCCAGCAATCAGGACTGCCTCCTTGTGGATGGCCGCGTCTACGGGGTGGCCGACGGCATGGGCGGCCATCAGGGTGGCGAAACCGCCAGCCGCGTGGCCGTGCAGGTGCTCAAAAACGCGCTGTGCGGCAAGCTGCCTGACCGGCGCGCCCTGGAAGTCGGCATGGAGGCGGCCAACCGCCGCGTGTATGACATGGCGCGGCACGACAGCAGCCTGAGCGGCATGGGCACCACCGTTACGCTGCTGTGGGAGGACGGAAAACGCGTGCTGGTGGGCCATGTGGGCGACAGCCGCGCCTATCGCCTGCGCGGGGGCGAGCTTAAGCAGATCACGCAGGACCACAGCATTGTGGCCGAGCTTCTGCGCAACAATGTGATCACCGCCGAAATGGCGCGCAACCACCCCTACCGCAACGTCATCACCCGCGCCGTGGGCGTGGACCCTGTTGTGACCCCTGACGTGATCGACGAGGACAAGCAGCCCGACGACGTATGGCTGGTGTGCTCCGACGGGCTGTACAACATGGTGTCCGACGATGTGATCCGCGATACCCTCGCCGGCAGCGAAACCGACGAACAGGCCGCTGACAGCCTGCTTTCGCTGGCACTTGAAAACGGGGGCTCCGATAACATCACCTTTGTCATCTGCCGCGTCACGGAGGTGGACGGGCAATGATGAAGGGAATGGTCTTTGCCGAAAGGTACAAGCTGGAGGATTTCATCGGTCAGGGCGGTATGTCCCTGGTGTACCGCGCGGTGGATATCCGCACGGGTCACAGCGTGGCGGTCAAAATTCTCAAAAGCGAGTACAACAGCGACAAGGAGTTTCTCGAACGCTTTCAGCGCGAGGCCCAGGCCGCCAGCCTCATGTCGCACCACAACCTGGTCAACCTCCTGGATGTGGGCGTGGAGGGGGAATACCGCTACCTGGTGCTGGAATACGTCAACGGCAACACCTTAAAGGATATCATCCGCCAGAAGGGCCGCCTGAACTATCAGACCGCAATCCAGATCACCATCCGCATTCTCAGCGCCCTTCAGCATGCGCATGACAACGGCATCATTCACCGCGATATCAAGCCGCAGAATGTGCTCATCCACGCTGACGGCCATGTAAAGGTTTCAGATTTCGGCATTGCGCGCATGACCAATGCCTTCACCATCAGCAAGGGCGATACGGTGGTGGGCTCTGTGCATTATTCCTCGCCCGAACAGGCCACCGGCAGCGTGGTGGAAGCCACCAGCGATATCTATTCCACCGGCGTGGTCTTGTACGAAATGCTCACCGGCCGCGTGCCCTTCGTGGGGGACACGCCGGTGGCCGTGGCCATGCAGCATGTACAGGACCCGCCCCCGCCCATCACCGATTTTGCGCCTGAAACGCCGCCCGCCGTGGTGGCGGTGGTGATGAAGGCGCTGGAAAAGAATCCGAAAAACCGTTTTCAGAGCGCCCGTGAAATGGCGGACGCCCTCATGAAGGCCAAGGACGGCAAGCTTGATCCCGCCTCGGTTGTGCTGGAGTCCTCCGGCCCCCGTCCGGCAGTCAAGCCCGCGCAGCAATCCGCACGCATGCGCGAGCTCAGCCCTCGCGGCGCGCAGGGCACGGCTCGGCGTGCGCCCGTGCGCAGGCGGCGCAGCCGCCGGCGCATTGCAGAGCTGGTGCTGTCCGGCCTGGCGGCGGCAGGCGTGCTGGCGGCGCTGGCCTTCGGCGTGGTGCAGGTGTATACCCGCGTCAGCCGCAGCGCCATCGCGCCCGATGTGGTGGGCCTCAGCGTGGGCGATGCGCAGACCCTGGCCCGCCGCGAGGGCCTGAACTGGCAGCAGACCGATATCAACCACGATACCATCCCCGCGGGGACTGTCATCTCACAGATTCCCGAACCCGACACCCCCATGGAAAAGGGCGACAGCCTGCTCGTAGCGGTCAGCCTGGGCCCCGTGAGCACCGCCATGCCGGACCTGAACGGCATGAATTACGAGGACGCCACTGCGCGGCTGAAGGACCGCGGGTTTGGAAACATCGTGCTGATCAAAACGGTCTCCTCCTCTCCGGTGGGCACCGTGCTGGGACAAAGCCCCAAGGCGGGCGATAGTTTCATTTCCGGTCAGAGCGTGGAGCTGACCATCTCCGGCGGCAGCACCATGGTGCCGGACCTCGCGGGCAGGTCACACGAGGAAGCAGCTACGCTGCTCAAGGAAAGCAGCCTCACGGAAGGTACCCCCGTGTACGTGGAGGTGACGGATGCTTCCCAGGTGGGACAGGTGCTGGCCCAGATGCCGGCAGTGGGCACCATGGCCGTTCTGGACGCGTCCGTGACCTTGACCGTGGGCATCGAAAGCGAGCCCTATCAGGGGGAGGTCAGCCTAGATCTGCCGCAGGCGGATCATGACCGCGTCCTGCGCGTGACCCTGGAACTGGACGGTGAGGAACGCGTGGAATATGAGGGCACCGTTGATGCAGCCGGCGGCAACGTGCTGATTCCGCTCAGCGCCACCGTGGAGGGCGAGGTGCTCTGCCGTATATACCTGGACGGCGAATTGTATCTGGAACAGACGGTGACCCTGAGATGAGGGGGAGGGAAGATGACTTGCAAAGCGCCGAGGGCGTGATCGTCAAGGGTGTGGGCGGCCTGTATTACGCCCGTGGAGAGGACGGGGGCACGCATGTGCTCCGCGCCCGCGGCATCTTCCGCCGCCGGCATATAACCCCCATGGTGGGGGATCGCGTGCGCTTTACGCCCGGTCAGGGCGAGGAGCACGGCTGGGTGGAGGAGATTCTGCCCCGGGAAAGCCAGCTGGTGCGCCCGCCGGTGGCGAATGTGCGCTATCTGGTGATCGTGCTGGCCCCGGCCCCGGCGCCGGACTACCTGCTGATCGACACGCTGATCGCCATGGCGCTGCGGCAGGGCATCCGGCCCGCGCTGGTAGTGAACAAATGTGATCTGGATGGCGGAACCTATGAAGCCGTGCGGAGCGATTACGCCGGACTGGGCGCGCCTCTGCTGGCTGTGAGCGCGCTGTCCGGCCAGGGGATGGACGGCCTGCGGTCCCTGCTTGCATCGGGCGTTTGCTGCCTGGCGGGGCAGAGCGGCGTGGGCAAGAGCACGTTGCTCTGCGCTGCCACGGGTCTCAGGCTGCAGACCGGCGAAATCAGCCAGAAGATCCACCGGGGCAGGCACACCACCCGCCATGCGGAGCTGCTATTCAGCGGGGAGTACCGGGTGCTGGACACGCCGGGATTCAGCCTGCTGGAATTGTGGGAGGGGCTGGAGCCCATCCGGCTGAAGGAGTATTATCCCGAATTCGCTCCCTATGAAGGGCAATGCCGCTTCTCGCCCTGCTATCACCTCAGCGAGCCCGGCTGCGCGGTGCTTAAGGCTGCGCGCTCGGGAGAGATCAGCCAGGCGCGGCTGGAGCGCTATCATCTGCTGTTGAAAAAGGCACAGGAAGCATGGAGGAATCGCTATGATTAAATTATCCCCCTCGATTCTGGCGGCGGACCCCCTCCGGTTGGGGCAGGCCGCACGCATGGCCCAGGACGCGGGCTGTGACGAATTGCACTTTGACGTAATGGACGGGCATTTCGTGCCCAACCTCACCTTTGGTCCCCATATTCTCAAGGCCATGAAGCAGGAGCTTCCCCAGATCGTCTACGATGTGCATCTCATGCTGGACAATCCGGCGGAGTTTGTGGACCCCTTCATAGACGCAGGAGCGGATATCCTGACCGTGCATGCCGAAGCCGATGGCTTTGACCGCGCCCTGGACCGCATCCGTGAACGCGGGGTGCAGGCGGGCGCCTCGGTGCGCCCGGCCACGCCCGTTGAATGCCTGCGGGATGCGCTTTCCCGGCTGGACCGCGTGCTGCTGATGACGGTGGAACCCGGATTTGGCGGGCAAAAGCTCATACCGGAGGTGCTGGATAAGGCGGCGCAGTTGCGCGCCCTGGGATTTGCGGGCGAGATTGAGGCCGACGGCGGCATCACGGAAAGCAACGCGGCTCTGCTTAAGGAAGCGGGGATCGGTGTGCTGGTGATGGGCACGGGATTTTTCCGCGCAAAGGACCCGGCCGAAGTGGTGCGCCGGGTGCATGCGCTCTAAGCCCGGTCGGGCATGCTAACCGTGGGAGCAATCCGCTCCCGGTAAGGAGGCATGCCCATGAAACGGACCAGACCTGCTACGCGGCTTTTTACGCCGCCCCCCAAGCGCAGGCGCATGGCGCGCGCACCTGTGCGGCACTGAGCGCGCTCTGAGAATTCACGCATAAGAAAGGAACCGCATGCATTTTGACGATTTGAACCTGATTCCTCCCCTGCTGTCCGCTGTGCGCGACATGGGCTACGACCAGCCCACACCCATCCAGCGCGAGACCATTCCGCCCGTTCTGGCGGGGCGCGACGTGCTGGGCTGCGCCCAGACGGGCACCGGCAAGACCGCCGCGTTCGCCCTGCCCATCTTGCAGCGCCTGAGCCAGGAGCGCAAGCAGCACGCGGGCCGGCGTACCATCCGCGCCCTGATTCTTACCCCTACGCGCGAACTGGCGCTGCAGATCTTTGAAAACTTTGAAAGCTACGGGAAGAACCTGCCGCTCACCTCCTGCGTCATTTTCGGCGGCGTGGGGCAGCAGCCGCAGGTGGAAGCCCTCTCTCGTGGGGTGGACATTCTGGTGGCCACTCCCGGCCGGCTCAACGACCTGATCGGTCAGGGCCATATTACCCTGGAGCATATTGAAATCTTCGTCCTGGACGAGGCCGACCGCATGCTGGACATGGGCTTCATTCACGATGTGCGCAAGGTTATCGCGCTGCTGCCCCGCAAGCGGCAGACGCTGCTGTTTTCCGCTACGATGCCCGCCGAGGTGGAGAAGCTGGCCCTGAGCATCCTTGCGGATCCCGCCAGCGTAAAGGTGGACCCTGTGTCCAGCACGGTGGACCGCATCGAGCAGCGCCTTTATCTGGTGGACAAAGCCAATAAAAAGCTGCTGCTGGCCAAATTGCTCAAGGAGCCGGAGGTGGAGAGCGCGCTGGTGTTCACCCGTACCAAGCACGGCGCTGACCGCGTGGTGCGCGAGCTTGCGCGAGCGGGCATCCCTGCCCGGGCCATCCATGGCGACAAGAGCCAAAATGCCCGCCAGCAGGCCCTGTCGGACTTCAAGAGCGGCAAATCCCGCGTGCTGGTGGCTACGGATATCGCTGCTCGCGGCATCGACATCGCAGGCCTGTCGCATGTGTTCAACTACGACCTGCCCAATGAGCCAGAGGCTTATGTACACCGTATCGGACGCACGGGCCGTGCGGGCCTGGATGGAAAGGCCATCAGCTTTTGCTGCATTGATGAGATGAAGGAACTCCAGCAGATCGAAAAGCTGCTGGGGCGCAAACTGGAACGAGCAGAAAGCGAGTGGCCCATGCAGGTATTCACCGAAACGGTCAAACAACCGCGTCCGCCCCGGCCTTCCCGTCAGGAACGGCAGAATCCGGCCCCGACGCCGTCCGCAAAGCCGCCGGCGCAGGAGGCCGCGCGGCAGGCGGCATGCAAGGTGGCCCCGCGAGGCGAAACGGTACCATCCCGCCCAACGCGGGAAAAGGCACGCCCCGCAGCGCACGCCGGGAACGAGCCTTCCCGCGCCACGCACAGTAAGGCGCCGGACGCGCCACGCCAAAAAACACGCGGGGATGCGCATGGCGCCAATGAACCGGTCCGCATGAGCGCTACGCCGCTGGAGCGGCCCACGCACGCCCTGCCATCCCGCGCGGACGTTCCTCAGCCGCCGCAGGAGTCCGCCGCGCCGCGCGTCACATTCCATCAGGACCACCTTGCCTACGAGGAACTCATCCGCCGCCAGCGGCCCCAGCGCCGCCGCATCCTCTCCACCGGCAACGACCGCCGGTGATTTCCCTCCCGCCACGCAAAAGGAGACGCATATCATGCCAAAGCAGATGACCGCCGAACAAAAGTTGACCTACATGACCGAAACGCCTCTCCCCCGGCTGGTGCTCTCGCTTTCCGTTCCTACGATTGTCAGCATGCTCATTACGTCGTTTTATAACATGGCCGACACCTACTTTGTGGGCCTGATCGGCTCGGCCAGCGCGTCGGGCGCCGTGGGCGTGGCCTTCCCGCTGATGGCCATCATGCAGGCGGTGGGCTTCATGTTTGGGCATGGCTCGGGCAACCATATGGCGCGTGTGCTGGGTGCGGGAGACGCGGCAGACGCGCGCAAGATGGCCGCGACAGGATTCTTCAGCGCGTTCTTTGTGGGTCTGGCCATTATGACCATTGGCCTTCTGGCGGCAGAGCCCTTGGCCTATGCCCTGGGATCTACCCCTACCATCGCGCCCTATGCCATGGAGTATCTGGGCTATCTCATGCCCGGCGCGCCGTTTCTGATCGCCAGCCTGGTGCTCAACAATCAGCTGCGCTTCCAGGGCAGTGCCTTTTATGCGATGATCGGCATCACCTCCGGGGCGGTGCTCAATATCATCCTGGACCCGCTGTTTATCTTTACCTTCGGTATGGGGGTGGCAGGAGCCGCGCTGGCCACCAGCCTCAGCCAGGTGGTCAGCTTCTTTCTGCTGCTGAACGGCACTCGCCTGGGCGGCAACATTCGCATCCACTGGCGGGATTACACGCCTACGCTGGCCAATTTCCGCGAAATTCTGCGCGGCGGTGTGCCCTCCCTGGCGCGGCAGAGCCTCAACAGCCTGGCCACCGTGTGCCTCAACCTGGCCTCCGGTGGCTATGGAGACGCGGCCATTGCAGCTATGAGCATCGTTACCCGCGTGATGATGATGACGGTGAGCGCCATCATTGGCTTTGGACAGGGCTTCCAGCCCATCTGCGGATTCAATTATGGGGCAGGCCTGTATGAGCGGGTCCGTCGGGCGTTCTGGTTCTGTGTCAGGCTCTGCTTCTGCGTGCTGGTGCTGGTAAGCGCCGCGGCCATCGCACTGGCGCCGCAGATCATCAGCCTGTTTCTGGCAGCCGACCCGCAGGTACAGGAAATCGGTACGCTGGCGCTGCGTCTGCAATGCGCCCTCATCCCCCTGTTTGCCTTTACCTGCCTGTCCAACATGATGCTGCAGACAATGGGCATCGCAGGGCGCGCCACGGTGCTGGCCATGGCCAGACAAGGCCTGTTCTTTATTCCGGCGGTATGGGTGCTGGAGCATGCCTTTGGCCTCCTGGGCGTGCAGCTGGCACAGCCAGTGGCCGATGTGCTTTCCTTCCTGCTGGCCATTCCGCTGACGCTGCCGGTTTTGCGCAGGCTGCGCGAGAGCGAGGCTGCAAAAAAAGTTTCAAAGACGTGAACGCTTTACCATCTTTCTCCGTCTTATCTGCGGAGGCATTGTCAGCGATGCCGCGCGCATGCGGGGAGGGAGGAGAAATGCCCGTCAAACTGGGAATCGTTTCATATATTACGCAAGTATTACGTTGACAGTCGCTTTCCAAAGATGGTATAATTAGAAACGATTGCGGCACCCTGTGTGCTGCGTATATGACAGAAATACGCGAGGAGGTCCGACTGTGAAAAGAATCCTTTCCATGCTGCTCATCGCTGTGCTGGCGCTGACCGCCGTGCCCGCGCTGGCCGCGAACGACGCCGGCACCAACTATACCCTTTCGACCGAGGGTGTGGTGGTGCTGCAGGATATCGCCGACCGTAACATCACCCCCGCTGCGGGTGCTCTGGATGTGAACCCCGTCATCGAAGGCCGGAGCCCCACCACCGGCATGCCGGTGAGCGGCGATTCGCTCTATATGCCCATGCTGGTGCAGATCAGCAACCCCGAAGGCTCCGTAAAGGTGGACGGCAAGAACGTGACCGCCGCCGGTATCGGCCAGCGTGCGCCCTGGGGCGGCCAGTACGCGGATATCGTGTACGAAGGAATCCTTTACCGTTCCGGCCAGACCCGTATCACCTTCCTGTTCAATGACAGCTTTGCCGAGGGTCAGCCTCTGAGCGTGGGCCCCGTGCGTTCCGCCCGTATCGGCCACGTGCTGCTGCGCGAGGAGTGGCAGGGCGGCATCGTGTATGCCGGCGGCCCGCGCCGTGAGGAAAACAACATCGCGGCCATGTTTGCCGAGCTGGGCGCCAGCGACAAGGGCGTCACCTTCAACCTGCTGGACGGCAAGTATCAGGAATACAAGAACCGCGTGAGCGGTGTCAAGTCCCCCGACAACTACAACGTCAACGTGGTGGGCATACGCTCCCTCATCCCCGCTACCACCGTGGCCACGGAGCATCCCTTCCTGTTCTCCGATGCCAGCCCCTATGTGGACGGCTACGAGGTGGCCTACAACATCAATCTGGACTGGGGCCACAAGGTTTATATCTCCCACTTCTACTATGACGAGGCCAACAACCTCTACCTGCGCTATTCCGGCGACGCGCCCTACATGACCTTTGCCGAGGCCGAGGACCGCAGCGAGGAGAACCAGGAGCAGATGTCCTTCAGCAACGTGATCATCCAGCGCGTGGGCTATGAGTACACCAACAACTCCAAGATCATGCCCGTGATGCAGAGCGTTGGCAAGGGCAATGCGGACATCTTCATCGGCGGCCGCTACATCCCCGGCTACTGGGTGCGTGAGTCCATCGAAAGCCCCACCATCTTCCTGGATGACAAGGGCAACGAGATCCAGCTCACCCCCGGCAAGACCTTCATTGCGCACTTCCCGCCTGAGAGCCTGCTGACCTATTCCGCCAGCGCTGCGCAGTAATCGGATTCTCGGACAGGCAGTGTTTCGGGCCGGACGGCTATATGCCGTCCGGCTCTTTTTCGGCTTTTGCCGGCATTGCGCAACAACGCGCGATGGGGTACAATAAGGGTAGAATCGATGCGAAACGCAACAACGTTCCATGCAAGGAGGTATCCATGACTTTGCCCGTTACGCCTGAAATCTCACAGGCCCTGCGCGATATTGCAAAGGATTATGTCATCATGAAATGCCGCTACCAGTCCGCGCTGCGGGAGGTGCGAACCAAGCTGGAAATTTTGGACGACGAGTTCCAAATGCGCCATAGCCGCAACCCGATCCATCATATGGAAAGCCGGATCAAAAGCCCGCAGAGCATTGCCCAGAAGCTCAAACGCAAGGGGCTGCCCATCACCCCTCAGGCGGCAATGGACAATCTGAACGACATTGCGGGCATCCGCGTGGTTTGCGCCTACCTCAACGATACCTACGCCATCGGCGAGCTGCTCACCGGACAGGACGATATCCGGTTGGTACAGACGCGCGACTACATCGCCTCGCCCAAGCCAAACGGCTACCGCAGCCTGCACCTGATTGTGCAGGTGCCGGTGTTTTTGAGCGAAGGGAAGCTCATTTTGCCCGTGGAGGTACAGATCCGCACCATCGCCATGGACTTCTGGGCCAGCCTGGAACACCAGCTGCGCTACAAGGAAACCGCGCACGTTCCCGAAGAGCTTAACCGCCAGCTTCTGGACGCAGCCAACCGTATCGCCGCGCTGGACGGAGACATGCAGCATATTCATGACCAGATGGCCGCGCTGGCCAATCGCATCGGCGATCTGAAATAGTACGTCTGAAATAGTACGTATGATAGAAACCGCCTTCCCTGCGCATACTGGCATGGGGAGGCGGTTTTGTTGATCGGGTTTCTTTTCAGCGTGATTGCAGGAGCGGCCATGAGCGTACAAGGTGTCATGAACACCCGCCTGCAGGAGCACGTGGGGCTGTGGGAGGCCAACGCATACGTACAGGGCACGGCCTTTGCACTTTCGCTGGTCGTGATGTGGCTGTTTGGCACAGGCAACCTGGGCGCCCTGGCGAGCGCTCCTCGCGGCTACCTGCTGGGCGGTGCGCTGGGCCTGGTGATTACCGTAACGGTGATGCTGGCCATCAAGGGACTGAACGTAACGGTGGCGGTGTCGGTCATCCTGATCGCACAGCTGCTGGTGGCGGCGGTCATCGACGCCCTTGGCTGGATGGGACAGGAAAAGGTGCCCATGGGACTTTGGCAGTACGTAGGGCTGGCGCTGATGCTGGGCGGCGTGGCGCTGTTCAAGTTTCGCTGACCAGCGCTTCTTCGCCGTCGAGCAGGACGGTGGTCATGTCGCTGAGCTGGTTGATCGCTTCGCTCAGCGAGGTGAGGGTATCGCTTACCTGCTGACCGCTGGCCAGCTTGGCATCGTAGGCCTCAATGATGGTATAGATGTTGTCAAACACGCTCTGGTCATACAGACGGCCGATTTCTCCATACATGCCCACGTTCAGGTCGTTGAGCACCTCCATGCCGTGGACATACTGACGGATGCGGCCCAGCATGGCTGAAGTGGAACTGGCGCCCAGGCGGCTGAGGGAATTGACGCTGCTGACGGCGTGCTGTACTTCGCTGCGAAGGCGGGTGTTGCGTTGCGCCTCGTAATTGCTTTCATTGATGCCGCCTACGCCCGCGACCTTGAAAATGAGGAACGCGGCCAGCAACACCAGCAGAATGATGAGAATGGGCCGGTAGCGATGAGAGCGCATCACACTGTGATAGCCACGGGAGCGCATATATCTCGTCATACCGTCGGCCTCCTTTCAAAACAATGTGGGAATTGTAGCCATTATACCACAGTTTGTCCAAGTGGTAAAGAGCATGCAAATCGGAGCACTTTTTGATCCGGCTGTGGTGGAAGATGCCGTTCTTTCGGTCAAAATGAGGCGCTTTTTGGCATAAGGGGGCGAAAGAAGTGGCGGGGGTGCTGCTGGGACTGTGGAGCGGCGCAGTTTGGTGGGGCGCAGGCCGGTCCGGCCGCGAGCACGCTGTCCGCGCAGCCATGGCGATAGGGCTGGCCGCATCCATGGCTATGCAGATCATGCTTTTGTGGCTGGATGGACAGCTTACGCTGCAAACCGGACTTCCGCTTCATCTGTGCGGGCTGTTTGGGGTGCTGTCCATCCCGATGCTCCTGTGGCGCGCGCCGCAGCCTCTCTACGAACTGTCCGCATTTCTGGCAGGCCCGGCGGCGGCTGTTACCCTGCTGTTTCCGGCGGTGATCGAATCCTCGCGTCCCGTGCTGATGCGGTTGGCTTTTTTGCAGTTGCATGTGCTGGTGGCGCTCACGCCCGTGATGCTGTGGCGCGCAGGAAAGCCGCTTCCCACGGACCCGCGGCGTGCGCTGGTCCTGGCAAGCGGCTATCTGCTGGCAGTGGCGGCGCTTAACCGCGCACTGCATACGAATTATCTTTTTTTGAGCGCAGCGCCCGCAGGTACGCCGTTACAATGGCTCTATGCCCGGGGCGGCGGGTACTATGTGTGCGCATTGTCCATGCTGTGCATGACGTTGTTTCGACTGCTGGCAGATGCATACCGGCGCGCGGCTATTTCAGGAAATAGGTGAGCATATAGCCCGTCGTGCCGCCATAGGAAACCTTGGTCCATTCCGAGCCGGGAATGAGCACCTGCACCGACGCGCCGCTGGGCATGCGCGAAAGCACGTTGTTGATGGACATGTTGGCTGAAGAGCGCAGGTTTACATAGCTCCCGCTGGGATGGCTGACCGTGCGCCAGGGCGTGGAGGGCAGATTGTGCAGCTGAATGTAGGCGGTCATCACATAGCCCGTCATGCCGTTGGTCTGGTTGGTGACCTGACACCATTCGCTGCCTTGCGCGTTGACCCAGAGGCGGGTGCCGTTGTAGAGCTTTGCGAGCACCTTGGAACCGGTGGAGGCATACTGACGCAAATTGAGCGCCTGGGTGCTCTTGGGATTGGCTACGACGGCGTAGGCTGTGTTGGCCGTGCCGCTTCCGCCCTGCGCGGCCTGATCGCGCGCCGCGCACAGGCCCTCCTGCAAAAAGTCGCTGCTCATGAAGCCCCAGTATCCGCCGATGCTGACGCACCACCAGCCGTTGCCCTTGGCGATGACGCTCACATAGCTGTCGCCGGGGAACTGGCGGGTGACGGGATAATTCATGCCGGGGCCGGAGCGCATGTTCATGGCGGTGTTGTTGGGCGTTTTGATGGTGGCCACGGTGCTGCTGCCGGGGTTTTTACGGCCCCAGTCGGCAACATATTCTCCGCGCACATAGCCTGTCTGGCCGTTGATCTGGACGCAGTACCAGCCGTTGGAGGCGCTGAGCACGTGCAGCGGCACGCCGTTGTAGAAAATGCCCAGCACCTGCGCATTGTAGTTGGGCTGGGCGCGGAAGTTGAGGAACGCGCCGCCGTTGTTGTTGGTTACCAGCGCCGTCCAGACAAAGTCGCTCTCATCGACCACCTGGTCGATGTAGTTTTTGCTCATGTATCCGGTTTTGCCGTCGGGCGTGCGCACGTAATAGAAGTTGTTCTGACTGCCGTTGATCTCCACCCACGTGCCGCGCGTACAGCTGCCCAGCCACTGGCTGGAGGAGCTTCCCTGCGCGCGCAGGTTCAGGGTGTCGGTGCCGTAGATCACGCCAAAGGTACCGGAGGACGCCATGGCGCTGCCGGCCATGAGCAGGAGCAGAAGCAATGCGGCCAGGGCACAGAGGCATAGCTTGTGGTTTTTCATGGGTCAAACCCTCCTTGGGTACGGAATTCCTTGCCTACCATGTAAACGGGAGGAGAAAAGCAAATCTTCCCGCATGGAGAGACATTATTTTCGGTATTTCGGCAGGGCGAGGGCGCGCGACACCGCCGCCGCAATGGCCTCGTCCTTCACGGGCGGAAAGGAGCCCCCACCGAAGCGGACGTGCAGGAAGAATTCATGCGTGCCATGATTGCCGGTGACAGGACTGTGGGTCACATCCACGGCATGGGTGTCCGGCTGTGCATCCAGCGCAGTGCACAGGGTGCGCAGAAGAGGCGCATAGCGGTCCGGTGAAAGCTCGCCCGTGCGGCGTGCGGCAGGATCGTCGATCTCAAAGAGCGGCTTGACCAAGCACATCAATTCACCCTGGCCATGCATCACGGCACGGAACTGCGGCACCGCCTTCACCAGGGACAGATAGCTCAAATCCACGCTGCCCAGCGTGGGAACAGGATTAAGCGAAAGCAGCTTTTCATCGCCCAGGTTGGTGCGCTCCAGATTGACCACCCGTGCGTCCTGGGAAAGAGACCCGGCCAGCTGACCAAAGCCTGCCTCCACCGCGTAAACCAGCGCCGCGCCGTGCTTGACCAGGCAATCGGTGAATCCGCCGGTGCAGGCTCCTGCGTCGATGCATACGCGGCCCTCCACCGCGATGCCGAAATCGCGGATGGCGCCTTCCAGCTTATATCCGCCCTTGCCCACGTAGCGGTCGTACAGGCCGCGCACCGTCATGGGTTTGTCGAGGGGCACCAGCTGTCCGCCGTTGGATACGGGCTGCGCGCCGCAGTAGACCGCTCCGCTCATCAGATAGGGCAGGGCGGCTTCCCGGCTGTCAAAAAAACCCTCCTCCAGAAGGCGGTCCATGGCGGAGCTTTTTTTCATACGCCCTCCGCCTGCTCCAGGGGCAGCCAGGCCAGAATGCGTTCAATATAGCGGTCCCAGAAATCCCAGGTGTGATTGCCAGGCTCGGTGTGATATTCGATGGGCAGCTCCTTGCCGAAGCGGGCAAAGAAATGCTCGTTGGCGTCAAAAAGAAAATCCTCCGTGCCGCAGGCCATATACATGCGGGGCGCGCGTTGCGGTTCCTTGAGGAAACGGTCTGCCAGGCCGAACAGGCTGCCCGGCCCGCGCAGCAATTCCCGCTCGCCGCCATAGACGTTGTCCAGTTCCTCCAAAACGGAGGGATTCTGACGGCGGAAGGTCTCATAGCCCCGTTCCATTTCCACACAGCCGGAAATGCTGGCGGCCGCCGCATAGCGTCCCGGATAGCGCAACGCCAGCCGCAGCGCGCCGTAGCCGCCCATCGAAAGGCCGGCAATGAAGCGCCCGCTGCGCTTGCGGCAGACGGGAAAGTAGCGCTCGATCACGGAAGGAAGTTCGCGGCTGACAAAGGTTTCGTACTTTGCTCCATGCGCCATGTCCATATAGAAGGAACGGTTGGCCGCAGGCATGACCACAGCCAGACGGTAGCGCTGGGCATACTGCTCCACGCGCGTCTGACGCAGCCACATGGTATGGTCGTCGCTGAGCCCGTGAAGCAGATAAAGGACCGGTATGGGCGAGCTGGACTGTGCCGCCACCTGCGGCTGGGGCAAAAGGATGTAGGCCGCCGTTTGAATGCCGAGAACCTCGCTGTAAAAATGGAAATCAGAAAAGACCATAAAACACCCTCCTGCAAGATGAAAACTGTGGAATGCTTTTTGTATCATATCACAAAACACGCTGATTTCCAATATCCTATCAGCGTTTGACGGCTGTTGTCCGTCCTATCCGCCAGGAGAGGGAGGCTTTGACCTGACGCCATGAACGGCCATTTCCGAAATGCTTGACTTCCGTACGTTTTCGGGGCATAATACAATCTGCCCAATTATGGCTAAAGAAGGGGGAGAGCACGTGCGGCATGTGATTGAATCGGTGGAGCGCGGATCGGCGGCATACCGCCATGGCCTGCGCGCGGGCGACGCGCTGATCTCCCTCAATGGCGAAGCGATCGTGGACGAGATCGACTATCAGGCGCTGATTGCGGGCAGCCGCGTGCATGCCGTGGTGGAGCGGGACGGCCGGGAGGTCGCCGTGGACATCCGCAAGCAGGAGGGAGAGCCGCTGGGTTTGCACTTTGGGCCGGAGATGGCGCTCTCGCCCCGCACCTGCCGCAACAACTGCGTCTTTTGCTTCATCCGCCAGATGCCGCCGGGCCTGCGCAAAACCCTCTATGTGCGCGACGACGACTGGCGCTTTTCCCTGATGATGGGCAACTTTGTGACCCTGACCAACGTGGATGACGCCGAGTTTGACCGCATCATCCGCCGCCATGCCTCGCCGCTGTATGTGAGCGTGCATGCCACCGATCCCGCGCTTCGCTGCCGGATGATGAACAACCGCTTCGCGGGCGACATCCTCCAGCGCCTGACGCGCCTCAAGGATGCAGGCATCCGATTCCACTGCCAGATTGTGGTGTGCCCCGGCTGGAACGACGGCGAGCAGTTGCTCAGAACGCTGAGCGACCTGCGTGCCCTTGCGCCCGCGGCACAGACGGCGGCCATGGTGCCCGTGGGCCTCACGCGCTTTCGTGAGGGGCTGGAGCAGCTTCGCCCCTTCACCAAAGCGGAGGCGGAGGCGCTGCTTAACGCCATCGCGCCCTTTCAGGAGCAGTGCCGCCGCGAGCTGGGCACCACCTTCGCCTTTCCCAGCGACGAATTTTTCTGCATCGCCGGGCGGCCTATCCCTCCGGAAAGCTGGTATGAGGACTTTCCGCAGATCGAAAACGGCGTGGGGCTGCTGCGCCGCTTTGAATGCGAGCTGGAGGAGGCGGAACGCTTTGAGGTGCCCGACGGGCCCGCGCCTGCGCGCCGCTATCTGATTCCTACAGGGGTGAGTGCCGCGCCGCACCTCATGCGCATGGCGGAGCGCTTCGCGCCGCCGGGGGTCAGCGCGCGGGTACTGCCGGTGGCAAACCACTTTTTTGGCGAGACGGTCACGGTGACGGGCCTGCTCACCGGAGGCGACGTACTTGCCGCGCTTACGCCCGACAAGGTGGCGGACGCGGACGAGCTGCTCCTGTGCTCGGTGATGCTTCGCCATGAGGGCGATCTGTTTCTGGACGACATGCACATCGACGATTTCCGCAGGCGCGCCCCGCTGCCCCTGCACGTGACCGGCTGTGACGGGCAGGCGTTTTACGACGCGCTGCGCGGCCGCTTCGACGATTGAAGGAGGGAACCCCATGGCCAAGCCGCTGGTGGCCATCGTAGGCCGCCCGAACGTGGGCAAATCGACATTTTTCAACAAGATCGCGGGACGGCGCATCTCCATCGTGGAGGATGTGCCGGGCGTGACGCGCGACCGCGTCTATGCCGACGTAGAATGGATGGGCCGCCGCTTCAGCATGGTGGATACCGGGGGCCTGGACATGCGCAGCGAGGACGTGCTCCTCTCCCAGATGCGCCGCCAGGCGGAAATCGCCATGGACACCGCCGATGTGATCTGCTTTTTCTGCGACGGGCGCACGGGCCTGACCTCCGAGGACGAGGACGTGGCCAACTACCTGCGCCGCACGCGCAAGCCCCTTCTGCTGGTGGTCAACAAGATGGACTATCAGGGGATGAATGATCAGCTCTACGAATATTACAACCTGGGCCTGGGCGATCCCATCGCCATCAGCAGCACCAACATGCTGGGCCTGGGCGACCTTTTGGAGGAAATCGTCAAGCGCCTGCCCCCGCCCACGCCCGACGAGGCCGAGGAGGAGGGACATGTCATCCAGCTGGCGCTGGTGGGTCGGCCCAACGTGGGCAAAAGCTCGCTGTGCAACCGGCTGCTGGGGCAGGAGCGCACCATGGTCAGCGACATCCCCGGCACCACGCGCGACGCCATCGACACCACCTTTACCGACGCGGACGGCACGCGCTACAACATCATCGACACCGCCGGCATGCGCAAGAAAAAGGCCGTTGAGGATGAAACGCTGGAACGCTACAGCGTGCTGCGCTCGATCGCGGCCATCGACCGCTGCGACGTGGCCCTGCTGCTCATTGATGCCCAGACCGGCGTGACGGAGCAGGACACCAAGATTGCCGGACTCATCCTCAGCGCCGGCAAGGCGGTGCTGGTGGCCGTCAACAAGTGGGACGCCGTGGAAAAGGACACCAACACCATGGAGCAGTTCCGCAAAAAGATCTTAAGCGATCTCAAGTTCATGAGCTACGCGCCGGTGCTGTTTTTGTCCGCGCTTACCGGCCAGCGGGTAAATACCGTGCTCGCCGCCGTGAAGGCCGCCTATGAACAGTACAGCCGCCGCATCCCCACGGGCGTGCTCAACGAGGCTCTGGCCGATGCGCAGGCCAGCCTCCAGCCACCGGTCTCCGGCGGCCGCCGCCTCAAGATCTACTATGCCACGCAGCAGAGCACGTGCCCGCCGACGTTTGTGTTTTTCGTCAACAGCGAGGAGCTGATGCACTTCGCCTACGAGCGCTATCTGGAGAATCACCTGCGCAAGAGCTTCGGTTTCGAGGGAACGCCCATCCGCTTCATTCTCCGGGAAAAGACCAAGGACTGACCCGAAAAAAACAGGCGCCGCACCGGAAACGCATCCGGCGCGGCGCTTTTGTCCGTCAGTCCTTTTTTTCGCGCCGGCGCTGGGCACGGCGCTCCTTTCCGGCCTCAAAATCGGCGCGCTCGGCGCTGGTTTCAGGCACCAAAGCCGGCACACGGGCGGGACGGCCGTCCGCACCGATGGCCACCATGGTCAGGTAGGCGCGGTTGACACGGCTGCGGTCGTGGGGGCAATCCAGATGCTCCACGTAGGTGTCCACGCACACCTCCATGCTGGTATTGCCCACGTAGGTCACGCGCCCCTGCAGGGTGATGGTGTCATTGATGTGGGCCGGGGCCAGAAATTCCAGGTGGTCCACGGCGGCGGTGCGGGTCTCCATACCGCTGTGCCGGCGCGATACCACGCCAGCGACCACGTCAATCCATTGCATCAGGATGCCGCCAAAGAGCGTGTAGCTTCCGTTCACATCCGCGGGCATGACGATGTGCACCTGCTCGGTGCGGCTGGCGGATACGGGCTTGGAGGGACGGGGTAATTCACTCATGGGTTGGGTTTCCTCCTTTAAAGGCAGGTTTTTGGGGCGGAGGGGGCAGGATGGGCTCCGGAAGGGACGAAAGCAGCGCTCGCAGGCGCGCGCCCAGCAGCTGCGGATCAAAGACGGTCAGAAACAGGAGCCGCCGTCTGGGCATGGGATGAAGGGCAAACAGGTCTGGCGCCTCGTCGATCAGGCGGGTCCAGAGCACCTCCTCGCTCCATCCCCGCTTGAGCTCCGCGTCCAGCTGGGTGAGGGCCTTGGTGCGGCTGCACAGCCTCGGCAGCAGATCCACCGGGGCCACCAGAAAGCTGGGGTCCGGCACGCCGTCCACGGTGGCCAGGTGGATGCGGTCGTCCATCAGCCTGCCAAAGGACGGCACCGCTTCCGGACAGACGGGATGCGGCAGAATGTCCATATCCACCCAGGCGGCGTGCGTAAATTCGGGCCGGCGGCTGGCCGCCCGGAGCATCAGGAGAGGCTTGCTGCGCCGGAAATGGTCCGTGGGACTCATGCCCATGCCCAGCAGGGCACGGGGCAGCACGGCATTGTCCGGGTAGCTCTGCGTGTTGGGAAAGCCCGCGCGCAAAAGCCGCTCCTGTGCGCCGCCGGTGTAGAGCAGAAGCGGCAGGCTCTCTACCGCCTTAAGAAAGCCAAAGCGCAGGATGTAGGCCGCCACGGGCCGCCGGGGGCTGGGCAGGTCCACAAAGGCGGTCACCAGCAGCGGCATGTAGCGTTCGCTGAGGTGGATGCGGGTGGCGCGGGCGTGCTGGGTCAGCCGCAGCCCTCGCGGCAGGCGCTGGGGATAGGTGTTATCCACGCCAAACAGCCCCCATGTTGTGCGTACGCCCGCCCTTTGCCGGTCATAGCGGAAGCCCGCCAGCTGCTCAAACCGGCTGAGCGTGGTGCCGGGCAGCGCATCGGGTACAGGGCGGCGAAGCCATCGCCGGGGCGGCTCGGCAAGCGGCCACAGGGGCGCGTCCGGCAGGGCATAGACCGAAAAATCCGCCACATACGCCGCGATGGACAGCGTGGCCAGCGCGGGCTCCGCCTTGCGCAGAAAATCCACCGGACCGAACAGCAGCGCCGGGTCTGCCGTCAGCGTGCGCACGGGGGACGCGGCGCATACCAGCGGCAGCCCCCGCACGATCTGTACGGCGTTGTCCTCAAACCGGTCGGCCAAAGCCGGCAGGCAGGCTTCCGCCTCTACCGCCGGCTGCGGAAACGGGGTAGCGCCGAGCGCCGCACGGTCGTATACGCGGGTGTCGGCATCAGCGTCCGCCGAGGGCTCGGGCGTGCCCTCCACCGGGGGACTGACGGAGGCCGAAAGCAACGCTGGTCCGCAGACATGGCGCAGCGCGGCGTAGAGCCGCGCATCCCACTTGGGAGCGAAGCCGTGCGCGCCCATCAGGTGCAGAAAGAACGTTTCATCGGTCAAAAGGGGGAGCACGGCTTCAAGGGGTTCCTCGCCGGAATAAAACAGCGCGTCGCCCTGGCCAAACCCCTCCCGGCATACTTCCGGCACGGCAAAGCGCAGGCCCGTGGGCCGCGCCGCCGCCGCCAGGGCCCGCTGCGCCGTCTGCGCCGCCTCCGAGGCATCGGGCAGCGAGGAAAGAATCACCAGCATGCGCGGAGCCAGCACCGCGCGCACCCCCTTTGCAGGCAATGAATGGTCTCATTATAGGCCATGGCCGCGCGCCCGTCAACAATACGTTGACAGCCGGGGCCGGTCCTGATAAGATGAACGCACAGGGCCCCGGCGGGCCCGGACAGGGAGGCGAACACCTATGCGCATCATGATTACCGGGGCAGGCGGCTTTATGGGCCGCAACCTGTGTGAGGTTCTCCGGGAGCAGCACCCGGAGGACAGGCTGGATCTGATCGATCTTGCCACTCCGCGCCAGACGCTGGAGGCCGCCGCGGTGGAGGCGGACTTTGTGTTTCATCTGGCGGGCGTGAACAGGCCCAGGGACCCGGACGAGTTTATGCGGGGCAACGGCGATTTCACCCTGGAATTGACGGCCCTGCTGGAGCGGGGCAAAAGGCCGCCTGTGGTGCTGGCCAGTTCCATTCAGGCTGCGCTGGACAACCCCTACGGGGCCAGCAAGCGCGCCGCCGAGGATGCGGTGGCGGCCTATGCGCGCCGCTGCGAAACGCGCGCGTATCTCTACCGGCTGCCCAACGTGTTCGGCAAGTGGAGCCGCCCCAACTACAACAGCGTGGTGGCCACCTTCTGCCACAACATCGCGCGCGGCCTGCCCATCACGGTCAACGACCCGGCGGCGCAGGTGCCGCTGGTCTATATCGACGATGTGGCGGCGGCGTTTGTGCGCGCGCTGGAGGGCGCAGCCATTCCGGATGCGGAGGGGCGCTGCGCCGTCAAACCCGAATACCGCATCACTGTGGGGGATCTGGCGGCGATGCTGGGCTGCTTCCGCGACATGCGGGACCGCCTGGAGTGCCCCGACCAGTCCGATCCGCTCACGGCCAAACTCTACGCCACCTACCTGAGCTTTCTGCCGCCGGAGGATTTCGCCCGCCCCACGATCACCCATGCCGACGCGCGGGGATCGTTTACGGAGCTTTTGCATCTGGGCGGCCATGGACAGGTCAGCGTGAACGTCTCTCGTCCGCACATCACCAAGGGGGAGCACTGGCATCACACCAAGCATGAGAAATTCGTGGTGCTCAGCGGCGAGGGCGTGATCCGTTTCCGCAGGCCCGGCGACGCGACGGTGATTTCCTACCGGGTGTCGGGCGACGTGCCGCAGGTGGTGGACATCCCGCCCGGATATACCCATAACATCGAAAACACCGGCGATACCGACATGATTACTCTGATGTGGGCCAACGAATGCTTCGACCCCGCGCGGCCCGATACCATCCGTCTGCCCGTGGAGGCGCCAAAGGAGGAAGCAAAATGACCCGCAAGCTCAAGCTCATGACCGTGCTGGGCACGCGGCCGGAGATCATCCGCCTGTCCGCCGTGATGCGCTGCGCCGACCGCTACTTCGACCATGTGGTGGTGCATACCGGCCAGAACTACGACCCCGCGCTCAACGAGGTATTCTTCCGCGAGCTGGGCCTGAGAAACCCCGATTTCTATCTGGATGCCGTAGGCGCGGACCTTGGCGAAACCATGGGCAACATCATTGCTCAGAGCTATAAGGTGATGGTGCGCGAACGGCCCGACGCCGTGCTCATTTTGGGCGATACCAACTCCGCCCTTTCGGCCATCTCCGCCAAGCGGCTGAAGATTCCCATCTTTCACATGGAGGCGGGCAACCGCTGCTGGGACTGGAACGTGAGCGAGATGATCAACCGAAAGATCGTCGATCATATCAGCGACATCAACCTGCCCTACACCGAGAACAGCCGCCGTTACCTGCTGGGCGAAGGCATCGACGGCAAGACCATCTTCGTCACCGGCTCGCCCATGCGCGAGGTGCTGGAAAGCCACCGCGAACAGATTGCGCAAAGCGATGTGCTCAGCCGTCTGGGGCTTGAGAAGGAGCGTTACATCCTCGTCAGCGCCCACCGCGAGGAAAACATCGACATCGAGGAAAACTTCCTTTCCCTGATGCAGGCCATCAACCACATGGCCGAGGTCTATCAGGTGCCGGTGATCTATTCCACGCATCCGCGCAGCATGAAATTCATCCGGCAGCGGCATTTCCAGTTTCACCCGCTGGTGCGCAACCTCACGCCCTTCGGCTTCTTCGATTACAACTGTCTGCAGATGAACAGCCTGGTCGTCCTCAGCGACAGCGGAACCCTCAGCGAGGAAAGCGCCATGCTGGGCTTCTGCGGCGTCTTGATCCGCACCTCCACCGAGCGGCCCGAAGTGCTGGACAAGGGCACGGTGGTCATCGGCGGCATTACGCAGCAAAGTGTGGAGCAGGCGGCGCAGCTGGCTATCGCCATGCAGCGCGCCGGCGAGCCCCGCGCCATGCCTGCGGATTATCAGGACACCAACGTGAGCGTCAAGGTGGTCAAGCTCATTCAGAGCTATACGCCCATCGTCAATGAGACCGTATGGCTGAAGCGCTGAGACATGATTTCGGACACTTCGCGCGCATTGTCATGGCTTTTGCTGGCACGGGGATGACAACCGGCCCCCGTTTGCGTTATACTGTATAAGCCAACCAAGGAAGGCACCAAACCCCATAGAAAATACAAGGAGGATTCGATTATGACCCGCAAGCTGATAACCACCCTGCTGTGCCTGGTACTGGCTGTGGCGCTTCCGCTGGCGGCGCTGGCCGATACCCGGCATACGCTCACCCTGATTCCCGGTGATGACCTGAGCGCAGTGCCCGCGATTGCAGACCTCTGCGACGCGCTGTCTTTGACCCTGACCAAGGGCGAGAAGTCGGGCGGGCTTACGCTTTCCGTTGGCGGAGAGGACATTGCCACCGTTGCGCTGGGCGCGGACAGCACCGGCCTGTACGTGCAGTCCACGCTGTTGGGGGACGACGTGTACTATGTCAACTGGGATGACGGCTTCGCCTACGTCTCCGATCTGGTCATGGAAATCGCCGAGGCAAACGGCATGGAAACAGACGCGGGCATGGCCGCCACGCTGAAAAACACGCTCGACCTGTATAAGACCAAAATCGTGGAAACCCTCGGCGCAGCCGGTTATGCCGGGTCGTCCACGGTTACCGGGACCCTTGACAGCGCAATGAACGATCGCGAAGCGCTTAAGGAACTGATTCAGGAAAGCTTTCCGGACGATCCTGACATGGTGGCTGTTTATGAGCGGCTCTTTGACAACATGACCCTTGAGGAAGGCGAGTTTACCGATCCCGAACGCGATCCGGCCACCCGCCATATGTCCATGGTCCTGACCTCCGAGGATATGGCGGACATGTGCGATACGCAGTATATGCGCGGGGTTATGGAGATGACGCTCAAGTCCCAGAACCCGGAGCTGGGGGAGGAGGAACTGTCCGCGGCGGTGGATGAGGCGATTGAGCAGGCCCGCAGCGTCTACGAGGAGAGCGACCTGCAATTTGTCATGAATATCTACACCAGCGATGAGGACACCAACCTCGTGGGCATGGACATGGGCATGGAGATGACCATTCCTGCTGATGAGGGAACCGAAACGAAGGCGATCCTGAACTTCAACTATGACCGCCTGACCGGTAACAACGGTGTGGATCATCGCGCGGACATGAGCATGATTGCCGATGATGAGACACTGGGCCTGATGGGCTTTCAGCTCTCGCAGGGCAAGGACGGCGTAAGCGACGGCTACTTCGCCGTGCTGGCGAATCGGCAGCAGGTGACCTTTGCCTACCATGCCGAGAACCAGGGCAACGACCGCATACGGACCCTGAATCTCTATAGCCGCGGCAACGCTGCCGCCATTATCGCACCCGCGGCCTCCGACAGGCCTCTCTTCGGCTTCCAGCTGGTTTCCGGACCTGCCGAGGACAGCGTGCTGGATGCGATCGACAATGCGACCGGCGATACCGCTATCGATCTGATGAAGCTGTCCGCCGAGGAAATGCAATCCCTGTTTATCGATTTGCAGGCGCATGTCACCCAGGCGGCCTTTACCGCGCTGGGCAACCTGCCTGAAAGCGTTATCCAACTGATGACGAGCGGTACCCCAACGATCGAAATCGAAGAATAAATTCCTGACTGTCGTACACAAGGCCCAACAGGCTGCGCCCGGCCGCTTCCTATCGGGGGGCGGCCTTTCTCATACAAAAAACCGTGGGAGAGCTTTGCCTGGAGCCCTACCACGGTTCAGCCATCATTTTGCTTTCTGACCGATGCGGTTTTCAGTGCCGCTGAGCAGGCGCTGGATATTGCTGCGGTGCCGCCATACGCACATGGCGAACAAAACCACCGTAAACAGACACACGGCCCACTGTCCCCAGTGGGCGATGCACATCAGCACCATGTAGCAAAACAGCATCGTCATGCTGCCCAGGCTGATGAAGCGCGTCAGCGCGATCACCGCCAGGCAGGCCACAATGGCGGCCGAACCCCACAGCGGGTCCACAAAAAATACCACAGCTGCCGAGCAGGCAACGCCCTTGCCGCCCTTGAAGCCGTAAAAGACCGGCCAGTTGTGCCCGATGATGGCAAACAGCCCGGCCAGCATCATCCCGTAACGCGCAATGCCAAAGGTGGTTCCCGGCAGAATCAGGCTGCCGATCCAGCAGGCCAGCGCAGCCTTGAGGAAATCGCCCGCGAAGGTGATCAGCCCGCTTTTAAGCCCCATGACACGCAGCACGTTGCTGGCGCCCGTGTTTTTGCTGCCACGGTTGCGGATATCCACGCCCTTTGCGCCGGATACCGTGAGCCCCGTGGAAAAACAGCCAAGAAGATAGGCGATAGCGGCGACCAGTATCGAAAGCAGAGTTTCCCGCATATGTTCCTCCATCCGCGGCACATGCCGCCCGTGATTCATTCTTCCCGATGCAAACCGCGATTATTATAGCATAGCCGGAACAAAATGCAAACCTGTCATTTGGACTGCCGGCAAATATGCCGCGGCGCTTGCAACGCGGGGCTGAATCGTCTATAATAAACCATGTATGTCTATAGACCCAAGTACAGGGAGGATGGAAACCGGTATGCAACACACGACCGCCAAGCACAATCCGCTCACGTTTTATCTGCGGATGCTTCTGTATATGTTTGTGGCGCTGCTCCTGCGCCTGTTGGCGCTTGCGCCGCTGGCCTGCCTGTTTGTTTTTCCTGCGGGATCGCCGCTGAAACTGCTGGCGCTGCTGTGCCCGGTCCTTTTGGTGCTGCTGGTGTTACCGCTGCGCTATTCCTTTGCCGAGGCGATGGTGCGGAGGGACGGCCGCCGCTATTTCAGCTTTGACACGGCGCTCAATCTGGGCAACTATGGCGAAAAACTGGCGGAGTCCCTGCTGCATGCTGCGCATGTGATCAAATGGGGGATTCCCTTCTTTGCCATGCTGATCTATGGGTACTACTGGTATAAAGAGGTAGACGCCCTTACTCTGTTCAGCACCCTGACCCGGCTGGGCCGGGGATGGACCAACGTCTGGTGTTCCGTGGCCAATTTCTTCCTGGGACTGGTGGGAGGGGCTCAGCTTACGCCGCCCCAGAATACTTTGATGGACGGCGTGGCTGCGGTGCTGGCTGTGCTGGGGCTGGGCGTGGCCGTGTGGCTGTATGGCGCGGTGCGCAACAGTGCGGCGCGCTACGTATGGGCCTATGCCAACCGCAATGATCATTCTCCCCGCAAAGAGCTTCGCCGCCGTCTGCGTGGCCGCAGACTGGCCCAGCTGGGCGTGAGCCTGATCAATCTGGTTTTGTGGATTCCTTTTGCCATCGTGGCCGTGACGGCGGTCAAGGGTGCGGTGAGCGACGCGGCGGAAGCGCTGAGGGCGGCCATTACCCAGCAGGGATCGGCCGGGCTGGACATGGCGGCGGCTGTGGTGCCGCTGCTGGCCGCGTTCGTGTTTCTGTACATGCCGCTGCTGCCTATTCGCCGCATTCTGACGGCTGCCTTTGCGCTGTGGGATCATCATCCGAAGGCCCGCAGCGGAGCCTCTTTGCAGCAGACGGCCTCCGTGCCTGCCGGCGAGGCAGCGCCCGCCTTTACCCCCGGCGAAAACGGAACCCGTCCGTGAGCGCCGTCCGGCTGGATAAGTACCTGGCCCAGAGCGGCGAACGAACGCGCAGTCAGGCTGTGCGCGCGATCAGGGACGGCCTGGCGCGGATCAACGGCACAACCGTGCGCGATCCTGCCGCCAAAGTGGGGGAGGGGGACGAGGTCACCCTTGCAGGGGAGCCCGTATATGACGAGGCCCTGCAATACTACATGCTTCACAAACCTGCCGGCGTGCTCACCGCCGCCCGCGACGGACGCGCGCAGACGGTCATGGACCTGGTTCCCCCGGCGCTTCTGCATCGCCGCGTGCTGCCTGTGGGAAGGCTGGACAAGGATACCACCGGGATTTTGATTCTGACCAACGACGGCGCGCTGGCGCACGCCCTTCTGGCTCCGGGCCGGCATGTGTGGAAGCGCTATGTGGCCTGCGTAACCGGACGGCTGGACGGGGAGGACACGGCGGCCTTTGCCGCCGGGGTGCCTTTGAGCGATTTTACCGCGCTGCCTGCCACCCTCACCATTCTGTGTGCGGACGAAAGCGAAAGCCGGGCGGTTGTAGAGGTGCGAGAGGGCAAGTATCACCAGATTAAGCGCATGTTTTCCGCGCGCGGACATGAGGTTACGGCTCTGCACCGCGCCTCTTTTGGTCCGCTGGAGCTGCCGGATGATCTCCCGCCCGGCGGCCTGCGCCGGCTCTCCGCCGATGAGGTGGCCGCCCTGCGTGCCGCTGTTCTGAAACCGAACGATAAGGAAGGGTAAGCCATGCCGCCTGCCAACGATCATTACTATACCGCAGAACCCTCCAGCGAGCACCGCCCCGGCGAGGTTCGCTTCTGCTATGGTGGGCACGAGTTGGTCTTTGCTACCGACAGCGGCGTATTTTCGCGCCGGGAACTGGACCGGGGTACGGAGGTGTTGCTGGCTGCGCTGCCCGAATCCGTCCCTGGGCCGGTACTGGATATGGGTTGCGGGTACGGGACCATCGGCGTGGCCGTAGGCGCGCGATGGCCGGGATTGTCGGTTACCATGGCGGATGTGAACCGTCGCGCCTGCGATTTGGCGCGCGAAAACGCCCGTCGAAACGGCGTTCGGGCTGAAGTGCTGGAAAGCGACGGATATATGGCGCTGACGGGAAGGCGCTTTGCCACCATCCTGCAAAATCCACCCATCCGCGCGGGCAAGGCCGTCATCTACCGCATGTTTGCCGATGGGGCGGCAAGCCTGTTGCCGGGGGGCCGGCTGTGGCTGGTCATCCGCAAGCAGCAGGGCGCGCCCTCGGCAATGAACTATCTGGCCACACTTTTTGATGAGGTGGCCGTGGTGGAAAAGAAAAGCGGTTACTGGGTGCTGCGCTGTGCCGCGCCCCATCAGGATACAGAGGAGGATACCAAGGATGTATGACCGGGCTTTTTTTGACCATCCCATCGACCGGCGGGGGACGGCATGTGAGAAATGGGATGTGGCCATGGCGCGTGACGCGCGTGTGAGCAATCCCATGTGGGTGGCGGACATGGATTTCCGTTGCCCTGACGAGGTGGTGAACGCCCTGTGCGAGCGTGCGGCCCATCCGGTCTATGGTTATACCGAACAGACGGACAGGGCGGTGGAAGCCATGCTGGATTTCATGGAGCGTCGCCATGGGCTCAAGCTGACCCCCTCGGAACAGATCATGCTGCCCTGTGTGGTTTCCGGGATGAAGGCGGCGGTACAGGCCTTTACGCAGCCTGGCGACCGCATCATCGTGCAGCCGCCGGTATATGGACCGTTTTACGCGTCCGCGCGCGATAACGGCCGCGAAGTGGCGGAGTGTCCGCTCCGGCGCGACGACGCGGGCCGCTACACCATGGACCTGCAAAGCGTGGAGGATGCCTGTCGCGCGGGCGCGCGCATGATGTTCCTGTGCAGCCCGCATAATCCCGTGGGACGTGTGTGGAGCCGGGAGGAGCTCAAGGCGTTGTTTGCCGTGCTGGCCCGGTATGACGTATTGCTTGTATCCGATGAAATCCATGAGGACTTTGTCTATCGGCCGGGGGTGTTCGTCCCGGCGCTGGATCTGGCCGTGGAAGCGGGCGTGCGCGCCATCTCCATGACCAGCGCCAGCAAGACCTTCAACCTGGCGGGTCTGCAGCAGGCGACGGCTTTCTGCCGCGACAGGGCGCTGCTGGACCGCCTGGAAAAAACGCTGCGTGACGCTGGCGTGGTATCCGGCAACATCTTCGGCATGACCGCTACCGAAGCGGCCTTCGCTCACGGCGATGCGTGGCTGGATGCGATGCTGGATTATGTGGCTGAAGGCTACGCCATTTTCCGTCAAGAGGTGGAGACCCGGCTGCCCGGTGCGGTCCTTACCCCGCTGGAGGCTACCTATCTGGGCTGGCTGGACCTGCGCGCCTGGGGCCTTACCACCGCGCAGCTGATGGAGCGCACGAGGGCTGCGGGTGTGGAATTCACCCCCGGAACCTTCTTTGGTGCGGCTGCGGGCGAAGGATTTCTGCGCGTGAATCTGGCCTGTCCTCATGAACGCGTGCGCCTGGCCGCCGAGCAGATCGAACGCGCCCTGAAACAGCAGGACGAAAAATAACATGGAGAGATGGAGGGACACAAACGTGCAAGACCTGAGCATCATCATCGACGAGCTGCGGGAGGAAATGATCCAGACCCTGAAGGAATGGATTCAGGTGCCCAGCGTGAAGGCGGCTCCTGAACCCGGCGCTCCCTTTGGCCGCGAGGTGCGGCGGGCACTGGACCTGGTCCTTTCGGACGCGGCGGCCATGGGCTTTGAAACCCGCAACTTTGACGGCTATGCCGGCGATGTGCGGATGGGTCCGCTGGGCGTGGACCCGCTGGCCATTCTGGTGCATCTGGACGTGGTGCCCGCCGGCGACGGCTGGACGGTGCCCCCCTTTGCCGCGGAAATCGAGGATGGACGCATGTATGGCCGCGGTATGTCCGACGACAAGGGACCTGCTGCAGCGGCGCTGTACGCCATGTACGCCATGAAAAAGGCCGGCCTGCCGCTTAAGCGCGAAGTGCGCCTTATCTTCGGCTGCGATGAGGAAAGCGGCTGGGAGTGCATGAAATACTACATGGCGCATTGCGACATGCCCCGCACAGGCTTCAGCCCCGACGCCAGCTACCCCGTCATCAACACGGAAAAAGGGCTTCTGCACCTGAGCCTGCGTGCGGGCTACGCTTCAGACGGCCTGCGCGTGAAGGAAATCAGCGTGGGCGAGCGCTGCAACGTGATCCCCGGCATCGCCACCGCGCTGGTGGAGGGCGATGAGGCCCTGTGCAGCAGGATCAACCATCTGGCGGGCGATATGCACATTCAGGTGGAGGCGAAGATGCAGGATGGCCTGGCGCTGCTCACCTCTACGGGTGTGCCCGGCCACGCGGCCTATCCCGAAGCGGCCCGCAACGCCATCGGACAGCTGCTCCTGATGCTGCGCGCACTGGGCGTAACCGGTCCGCTGCGTACGTTGGCCGATCAGGTGGGCATGGAATATGACGGGCTGGGTCTGGGCATCCGCTGCATGGATGAGACCAGCGGCAGCCTTACCTGCAACCTGGGTATCCTGCGCTACAATGAGAAGGACGGGCTGTACGCCACGCTGGACATCCGCTATCCGATCCTGTGCGACCACGCCGCATTGACCGCCTCTGTGCGCGCGGCACTGGAAGGCGTGGAAGTCACCGTGGATGAGCAGAAGAACCCGCATCATGTGGCGCCTAACAGCAAACTGGTCATGGCGCTGCTGGATGCGTACCACGAGGCTACCGACCGCCCGCGCGAGTGCGTGGCGACCGGCGGCGGCACCTATGCCCGTGTGCTGGAGGAGGGCGTGGCCTTTGGCAGCGTGTTCCCCGGCGAGGAGGAGCTGGCGCATCAGGCCGATGAATATATGTCGCTGGATAGCCTGGTACTGAACATGCGCATCTTTGCCCGCGCAATTGAGAAGCTCCAGGACTGAGGCTCCCGAAAAGCAATTCAAAGCGGGACGTTTTCCTGGCCTTTCAGGCCGCAGGCAGGCACCCCGCATCTTTTTGGAAAGATGGATACGCAAACGCGAGGACTCCAACCGGAGTCCTCGCGTTTTGCATTGATCGGTGTCTCAGACCTCAGTGAAGGCATCCTTGCTCAGGCCGCACACAGGGCACACCCAATCTTCGGGCAGATCTTCCCATGCGGTGCCAGGGGCGATGCCGTTATCCGGATCGCCTACAGCGGGATCATACACATAGCCACAGGGGCACTCATACTTCATGGTGATATCCTCCTCGCGTTTGATTGTTCTTAGCCGAAATAACGCTTGAGCAGACCGTCGAAGCCCTTGCCATGGCGGGCCTCATCCTTGCACATCTCATGGACGGTGTCGTGGATGGCATCCAGGTTAAGCTCCTTGGCCAGCGTGGCCAGCTCCTTCTTGCCGGCGGTCGCGCCCCACTCAGCCTCAGCGCGCAGCTCCAGGTTCTTCTTGGTGGAGGGGGTAACAACCTCGCCCAGCAGCTCGGCGAACTTGGCAGCATGCTCGGCCTCTTCCCAGGCATAGCGCTTGAAGGCCTCGGCCACTTCGGGGTAGCCATCGCGATCGGCCTGACGGCTCATGGCCAGGTACATGCCAACCTCGGTGCACTCGCCGTTGAAATTCATGCGAAGGCCCTCGATGATGCGGGGGTCAACACCCTCGGCAACGCCCACACGATGCTCGTCCGCATAGGACTTCTCTTCGCCCATGAGCTGGAACTTGCTCTTGGGAGCCTTGCACTGGGGGCAGAATTCAGGGGCTTCGGGACCTTCATAAACATAGCCGCAAACCTTGCAAATCCATTTCATGATCAAATGACCTCCTTGGAATTGAAATCCGAATCTGGGGGGCATCTCTCGCCCCGCGCCTATAGTATACCCCACTTGCGGAAAAAGTGAAACATAAATTTGCGCAGAATTTCTCAATTTTCAGGCGGAATAGGCGGCGAGCAACGCTTCTTCCATGCCATCGGGATCGCACACGGCAGTATGGCGGACCGGCAGGCTGGCCAGACCGCGCACCTGATCGGGAACGGGTACGCCGCTGAGCTGCTCCACCTTCTGCGCGCACGCCAGGAAATCGAGTCCCGCCACGTTCTGTACGCCCAGCAGGCTGGCCGCTACATCGGGCGCGAACTTGTAGGGGCTGGCCGTGGACACCAGAACGGCGGGCGTCTGGTCACGGGTCTGGTCGCGGTACTGGCGCAATACGCAGGAACCTACGGCGGTATGCGGGTCCATGACATAATGCGTGCGCTCGTATACCAGGCGGATTTCATCAGCGGTCATCTTGTCGTCGGCGTAGCCAGCCCAGAATACCTTTTGCAGACCGGTCAGCCGCTGCCCGCCGATGGAGAAACTGCCGCAGGAGGAGAGCTGCTCCATCCACGTGCGCACCAGGGCGCCGTCGCGGTCGGCACACTCGTAGAGCAGGCGCTCCAGGTTGGAGCTGACCAGAATATCCATGCTGGGGGACATGGTCTTGAAGAACGTGCGGTGGGTGTAGTACGTGCCCTCGCGGAAGAAATCGGTCAGCACGTTGTTACGGTTGCTGGCGCAGATCAGGCGACGGATGGGCAGGCCCATGCGCATGGCATAATACCCGGCCAGGATATCGCCAAAGTTGCCGGTAGGCACCACGAAGTTGACGCCCTGCCCCATGCGGATGGCGCCGCGCTGGACCAGGTCGGTGTAGGCGGTGAAATAGTATACAACCTGGGGAGCCAATCGTCCGAAGTTGATAGAATTGGCCGAGGAGGGCAGCTTGCCCAGCCGGTCCATGCGCTCGCGGAAGGCAGGGTCGCCGAAGAGACGCTTGACGCCGGTCTGCGCCTGATCAAAATTGCCTCGTACGCCGATGACGTGGGTGTTGTTTCCGCCGGTGGTGGTCATCTGCAATTCCTGCACGCGGCTGACCCCGCCATAGGGATAGAACACCGAGCAGCTGGTGCCCGGCACGTCCCGGAAGCCTTCCAACGCGGCCTTGCCGGTATCGCCGCTGGTGGCCACGATAATGCTGACCTCGCGCTTTTCGCCATTCTTTTCGGCAGCCAGGCGCACCAGATAGGGCAGGAGTTTGAGCGCGATGTCCTTGAAAGCCAGCGTGGGGCCATGAAACAGTTCCAGCACATGAACGCCTTCGATGAGCGTACGCACCGGAGCCACATCGGGGTGATCCCACGCATCGGCGGCATAGGCCGCGTCTACCGACTGCTCGATTTCAGCGATGGAGTAGTCCTCCAGAAAATCGCGCAGGATTCGCGCGGCGCGCTGACGGTAGCTCTGTCCGCACAGGGCGGCCAGCCGCTCGCTGGAAATCTGGGGAAACAGACTGGGTACATACAGGCCGCCGTCCGCAGCCAGGCCCCACAGGATGGATTGAGACGCGGTTACACAAGCGCCGCCACGCGTGGAAAAAAAGGACATGTGATCACCCTCCAGACAGGTTTCGGATGCTTCATAATTGGAAGTGGTTCCATCATACACGGTTTTGGGGCGCGTGTAAAGCCGGAAATGCACGAAAAAGGGGACGGCCTTTCCAGCCGTCCCCCTCATCATGCGAAGGTTCAGATCACGTAGGGCTTGATAAAGTCCGGCAGCTCTTCGGGACCGGCGCTGACGGAGATCACGAAATCCACATTGTGGTTGGTGCTGATGGTCTCCAGACGCTTGAACACCCATTCGCTGGTGGCCAGCTCATTGTGAATCAGCTTTTTGAACGCGTCGATGAAGATGAGCCCCACGTCGAAGTTCTGCGCTACGACGCCGCAGAGAAAGCCCATGAACATATGGTCGCTGAGCAGCTCGTATTCGCTGGCGTTGATAAAGCGCACCTCGTGACGAAGGTCAAACATATAGCGATTGTCATCGTCGATGAAAACGATGTCGTGCTTGCTTTCCTGGCTAGCCTGGTTGGCCATGTCGATGATGCGCTTGGTTTTACCCGAGCCTTTTTTGCCGGCAATCACCTGAATCAATGGTAACGCCTCCTTACACTGTTTTGTTATCTCCGGGCGGCGCCGCGCGCCGCCGTGCTTACACCCCCATTATACATGAACCGGGAGAGAATAGCAACGCCCCTCATTGTTTTTCTTCCGGCGCAGACGAAAGAGCCTGCCGGAGCTCCTCCATGCCCATTTCCGGCAGATCGCGGAAAGGCGCGTCGGGCGATGTGGGATCAAAACGGCACACGGCGCGAAAATCGCATCGGTCACAGGCGCAGCGGTCCGGGTCACGAGCGGGGGAGATGGCTGTCTCCCCCCCGAAGAGCCGGTCCGCCAGGGCCACGGCCACCTCGCGCGCATGGGAAAGCAGGGCGGTAAGCTGGGGCATGTCCAGCGCGCGGGCTGTTTTTTTCAGCTCGCCGCTTTTGAGGTACATGGGCGGCAGCACCCAGGGGACATCCCCGCCGTCCATAGCGGAGAGAATCTCCACGTCGCTCAATGCGACGCCACGCAGCTGAAAGACCTCACGCAGCTTGCCCTCCACGATTTCGGCGGCATCGCTGGCGCTTTCTACCAGCGGGTCGGCCACGTAGAAGTAGAACGCACCGGCGGGTTTACCGCCGGGAATGGCACTGGTGCATACATCCAGATACAGCAAAAGCTGCAATTGCAGACCCCACCAGGCGCGCGCCGCCTCCAAGCTCTGCCGGGCGGATTTATAGTCGATTACGCGCAGATACACGCCATCGGGCGCGTCGTAGCGGTCGATCCGGTCGATCCGGCCACGGAGGGCCACCTGGCGGCCATCACTTAAAAGCAGCACGATGGGGGGCATGCCGCCTTCATAGCCGAAGGCGGCCTCCGTGCGGAAGAGGGAAAAGCGCCCCGCCGCCAGTTGCCGGGTGATGGCCACCGCCGCGCGTCGGATAGCGCCGCGCGCCGCCTCAAAGCGGGCCAGGCTGCGGTCGCCGTCGCCCATGGGGCCTGCGAGCGCCTCCTCCACAAGAGGCTCCACGGCCTCGTCCGCCAGGCATGACACGGCCTCGTCGGGCAGGTTGGGATAGGCTGCCTCGCGCCGGACAAGCCGCGCAAAGCCATTGAGCGCCGCATGGTAGAAGGTGCCTGTTTCAATGGGGTCCACCTTCCATTCCCGCAGCACCTGGGGGCGCAGGCCGTAGGTGACGAAATGCTTGAACGGGCAATCCGCAAACTGCTCCAGCCGGCTTACGGACAGGGTCTCATCGCCATAAAGGGCACGGGCCGTGCCGGGCGCAAGGGGCTGGGCCTGTCCGTCGAAGCCCAGCGCGCGCAAAAGCCGCATGGCGGCGGGTGCGGTATCCGGGGAAGAGAGCAGCTTGTCCATGCGCTCGCGCCAGCGGGGCGCCAGGGGAACCGCGCCGTCGGCATGGGCGCGCAGCAACACGCCCAGCGCTCCCAGCGCCTGCGCGGAGGACAGGGGCAGGTCATCCTCCGGGACAGGCGTACGGGCGAGCCCCGGCATCAGCCGGTCACGCAGCTGTCCCAGCAGTGAAAGCGGCCGCAGGGCCGTGCCGTCAGGCGCGGTTTTGGCTGAGCTTAGAAAAAGCCAGCGCCTGGGCAGCGTCATGGCGCGCTTTACATCCAGGCGGGCCATGAGGGCGCGGCTTTCGTCCGTCAGGCCCAGAAAAGTCCGGGTGTCCTTCTGCGTCTGCGCTCGTTCCTCCGGGGTGAGCAGGCTGTCGGTGACGCGGGAAAGCAGGCCATCGTTCATACCCAGCAGAAACACCGCGTCCGCCTCCTCGGCCAGAAGGTGGCCCAGGGCGCCTGCGTGCACCATGCCCGCGGCGGGCGGCAGCGACTTGAGCGAAATGGCGGAAAGCCCGCATTCCAGCCGCGAGGCGATGTGCTTAAGGGGGATACGCGCACCGCCGCTGAGCTTGACCAGCTGGTCTATCAGCCGCAGCACGGCCTGCCATACCTGGCTGTTCTGGCTCGCGCGGGTCATAAATCCGCTTTCCAGCAGGCGCTCTTCCTCGCGTTTCAGCGCGTCATAGGCGTGTACGTCCTGCAAGAGCCCAAAGGCCGCAGTCAGCGAGGCCGTGGCATCGCGCGCAGCGACCAGTGCGGCCCGTGCCCGCAGAAGCGGTTCCATCAGCCGCACGCGCAGCGCCTCCGCGCGCGTGGCCTCCGGGCCACGGGTGAAGGGACGCGTCCAGCGCGCACGGTCCACGCCGTAGCAGTAGGCGTAGTTTTCCAGCTCGCACCCTTCCTCAAACGTCAGGGGCGCGTAGCCGCTTTTGATCAGGCAGAGCATGTCGCGGTTGCGCCAGCCGCCCGCCATGGCGCGCAGGGCCGCCAGCCAGAACTGCGCCAGCCCGTGCGAGGCGGCGGAAAGCTGCTGGTCGGTGTAGAAGGGAATGCCGCTGTCCTCCAGGGCGGCGGTCACGGCAAAGGCGTAGCCACCCCCGTCGGGATAGAACACGGCCACGCGCTCCGGGTCCACGCCCTGGGCCAGCAGCCAGCGCACCTCGCGGGTCATCAACGCTGCTTCCTCGTAGGGCGAGAGGCCGTCGGACAGGTACACGCCCTCCGGCCTGCCTGCAAAGGCGGGTGCAGGATGGGCAAACAGCGCCCGGTCCAGATAGGCGATCGCCTCCGGACGGTCTGGCAACTGCGGCGGCAAGGCGTGCAGCTGCGCGCTTTCGCCGCTCAGGAAAAGCATCTTCTGAAACCGGGCGATCCCCTGCCGCACGGGGGCGTAGAGTTCGCCGTCCGGCGCGGTTTTAGCGTCGCAGATCAGTGCGATGGTGAGGCTTTTGCACAGCGGCGCAGCGGCGCTCAGCAGCCGCATCAGCTGCTCGGGCAGGGTGTCGAAGCCGTAGACAAACAGGTGTTTATCCCGTAAAAAGCCGCTGTCCGCAAGCCGGCCTGCCACGTAGGCAAGTTGGTCCTCGCTGTCGCTGAAGCGCCCGCGAAGCACTTCGCGGTACTGGGCATAGACCTTGGCCAGGTCGGTCAGCTTGTCGCGCGACGATCCCGCCGGAAGGGTATCCGCATAATCCTTCAGCCTGTCCGGGTCCAGCCCGCCGCGCTTCATATCCGTGATCAGCGCATCCAGCTTTTCCACAAAGCCCCGGCGCTGGGCGATGCTGCCGTAGTAGGGGAGTTTATCCTCCAGACGCTCCAGCGCCTGACTCAGCGCCATGCGGCGGCCTGCGGCATCCAGCGGCTCGCGCCCGTCCCGCCCGGCGGCGGCCAGCACCTGCTCAGACAGCCGGGAGGGGCTCATCACATCAATCAAAAACATGCCGGTGAGCGAAAGGCGTTCCATTACCCCGCGCTCGGCGGCTAAAGTGAATTGCTCCGGGACCAGCAAAAGCACATCCTCGCCCTTCCTGGCGCATTGGCCCAGAGCCTCCACCACGGGGGCGAACAGCCGATGAGCGCGCGCGGTCAGAATGGTAACGAACATGGGAAAAGCGCCCCTCCTTTGCGGTTTTTGCCCTTTCGGCTGGAAAAGGCCGCGTGAACATGATATCATAAACGCAGGCGGCGCGCAAAGCCCGCCCGTGATTTTGCCGGTTCGTTTTTTCAGGGCCGGGAAAGGGTGAACAGAGTATGGAGGACACCATCGTAGGCGTGGCCACGGCGGCGGGCGAGGGTGGCGTGGCCATCGTACGCGTGAGCGGGCCGGAGGCGGTGCGCCTGTTTGAAAAGGCATTTCGGCCGAAGGGGGCCAAGCCGCCCTACGAAAGCCACCGGCTGATGGTGGGACACGCGGTGGACGAAACCGGCCCCATTGATGAGGCCATGGGCGTGGTCATGTATGCGCCCCGGTCCTACACGCGCGAGGACGTGTGCGAAATCCACACCCACGGAGGCGCGGCGGCGGCCTCGCTGGTGATGCGGCAGCTGGTGCGGCTGGGCGCGCGTCCGGCCGAGGCGGGCGAGTTTACGCGCCGCGCGTTTATGAACGGCCGCATCGACCTGATGCAGGCAGAAGCGGTGATGGGCGTGATCTCTGCGCGGTCGGCGGCGGCGCTGCGGGCAGGGGAACGCCAGCTGGAGGGCGGGCAAAGCCGTTTTATCCGCAAGGCCCAGGAGGACTTGACCGCGCTGCTTTCCGGGCTGGAGGCACACATTGACTATCCTGATGAAATCGGCGAGGACGAGGCGCTCTCCGGCCTGTGCGAGGGGCTGGACAAGCTGATTGCGCGGCTGGATGGGGCGATTGACGAGCGGGGCGCGCGCATCGTGCGCGAGGGATTGCGCGTGGCGCTGTGCGGGCGGCCCAACGCGGGCAAGAGCACCCTGTTCAATGCCCTTCTGGGCGAAGACCGAGCCATCGTGACCGACATACCCGGCACCACGCGAGACGTGCTGGAGGGGGCCTTTATGCTGGACGGCACGAACGTGCTGCTTCAGGACACCGCGGGCCTTCGCGACAGCGGCGATGCGGTGGAGCGCATCGGTGTGGAGCGCGCCCGGGCGGCGCTCGGCCGGGCGGATGTGGCGCTGCTGGTGGTGGATGCCTCGCAGGACCCGGACGATGAGGCGCTGGACCTCTTGCGCATGGAGGCGCCCTGTCCCTGCGCCGTGCTGCTCAATAAGGAGGACGCGGGCGAGCGCTTCACCGCTTCGCAGGCGGAGCGGCTTACGGACAAGCGGCCCATTTTGCGCGTGTCCGCGCGCGAGGGCGAGGGACTGGACGCGGTGCGTGAGTACCTGCGCGGCTTCCTTCGCAACCCCGATGAGCTGGCCCTCACTCATGAGCGCCACATGGCCGTGGCGCGGCAGGTGCTGGACAAGCTGCGCGACGCGCGGGCGGGTCTGGCTTCGGGTGGATTGATCGACCTGGCGGCCGTGGATCTGCACGAAGCGCTCTATCTGCTGGGACGCATCACCGGCGACAGCGTGGACGAAAAGCTGCTGGACGATATTTTTTCGCGTTTCTGCGTGGGAAAATAGGGTGGAGTGCCCTTGCGAGACGCCGTGTGGCGCAATCATCTGACGTTTCGAGAGGAAGCAACTTCCTCTGGACAGAACATTGACAAACAAGGGGCACTGTTTCTTTCTTTATTATTGTGGCTTGCGGCAGATGAGAAACGCCCGCTTGTCCGGCCGGGAATCCCCGCTCTTGTGAAGAATATGGTTTTTGCGCCCTTCGGGCGCTCATGGCGCTGGCGAAAGGTGTTGTGGTATAAGGAGCGCTGCCGCAACTCCCGACAGGACGTGAAGGCAGGCGCCAGCCCTACGGGCTGTTGCGCGAAGCGCAAAGCAGCCCGTAGCGAGGCAGCAAACCATGAACGCAACCGTCAGGGAAGCGCGAATGATTGAGCAACCGATGATCCCCCTGCGTCCTGCAATTTGTCAGCAGCTTGAACCTTGCTGCGCAAGGCTTCCGAACCTACCGCACATGTCGCTGGGTTCGGAGAATACAGATCAGAGGGCTGCGCCCCTCCGAACCTCCCAAAATGTTCTTTTGCAGCCTCCGTTTCGCTCAGACTTCTCTCTTCCAGCGCTTCAGCTGAGGAAAGAAGCTCAGCATCCGCGCGGCTGCGTCCGACTCGGTCATGCCCGGGTGGTTTTGGGCCATGATGGGCGTGCAGAAATCGATCATCTCCTGCATGGTGCAGTCACGGGTAAAGGCTCCGTTTTGATAGCAGTAGGTGCAGTAGTCGGGATTGGGCGAGCCGTCCTTCTCGGTGCCCAGCTCCTGCGGAGCGCCGGTGAGGGGCATGCCGCAGCTTTGACAAAATTTCTGTTCCAATATAATACAAGCCTCCTGTCCATCCTGTTGTTCCTCCGGGGGACAGGAACAGGGTAACACATCAAACCTGACATCCTCCGTCAGGTTTGATACTTCCGGCACATCTTTTTCATAGCGCTGGCACGCCATCCGGGCAAACTGCGCAAGCCCCCTGCGCACATGCAGCGGAGATAGCACCTCAGCAGTCCCGCCGAAAGACAGCAGATAGCTGTACAGCCAGCCGTCTCCCAGCGGCATACGCGCAGTCACGATGAAGGAGCCGTCCTGCCCGATGCGGATCGATTCGCCGGAAAATTCGTCATATACGCGAAAGGCCGCATCCGCCGGAAAGCGCAGCGTCACTTCACACTCGGTGAGTCCGCCGGAGGCGGGTTCGATCGGTGGAGGGACGAGGGTTTCCGAGAAGCACTCCCCCGTCAGGTGCAGGCTGCTCATGCGGGTGAGCTTGAAGGTGCGCCACTCCTGGCGTTCCAGGCATATTGCCTGCAGATACCAGGCCGAGGACTTGAAGCACAGCCGCCCCGGCTGAACTTGCCGGGTTCGCAGGCCATTTGTCCCCGCATAGTGAAAGGCCAGAACCCTCTTTTCCAAAATGGCTCTGCGGATTACATCAAAGCGCATATCCTGCTTTCCGCTTTGCCCCCAGCGATCCAGATCGACCGACAGCCAGTCTGCCTCGGGCGTGCGAAACAGCGCGCCCAGCTTTTGCAGCAGTTCGCCGCTGTCGCCGGCTGCGTTGCCAAGCGCCTTGACCGCCAGCATCAGACGCTCCTGTTCGGACGCGCTCATCAGGGCGCGATCCAGCACATAGCCGTCCATCAGACGGATGCCCCCGCCCTGCCCCTGCCCGGTTGCGATGGGCACGCCCGCCTGACACAGGGCCTCCACGTCGCGGTAGATGGTGCGCACCGAAACCTCCAACCGGCGCGCCAGCTCCGGCGCAGTCATGCGTTCCCCGCTCATCAGCTCATAAACAATTTGAAACAGGCGGCTCGATTTCAAGGTGCTGCGCCTCCTCTCCATCCTCGCATTATACCATGGTTGAGCCGATTATGAACAAATGTTGAATTCGAGCAAGAAAATTTCAAAAGCACTTGACAAACAGGGACCACTGGCATATGATATGCATGTGTTAGCACTCGACCTTAACGAGTGCTAACAACCCAGAAGCGTGAAACATACCGTCAGGGAGGTGGAAAGGATGACGATGGACGCACGTAAGTTTCGCATTCTGCAGGCGATCATCGATGACTATATCCTGACCGCCATTCCGGTGGGCAGCCGCACCATCTCCAAAAAATATGAGATGGGTCTGAGCTCGGCTACCATCCGCAACGAGATGAGCGATCTGGAGGAACTGGGTTATCTGGACCAGCCGCATGTGAGCGCGGGGCGCATCCCCAGCGCCAAGGCGTATCGGCTGTATGTGGACCAGCTGCTTCAAAACGGGTCCATCCGCACCGGTGATGCCGCGGATGTGCGCGCCTACTTTACCAACCGTGCGCAGCAGATGGAGGATGTAATCAGCCGTGCGGCGCAGGCGCTGTCGGGGCTGACGCATTACACATCGCTGGTGATGAGCCCCAAGGGTGCGGAGCTTCGCATCCGTACGCTGCAGCTGGTACCGGTGAGCAGTCAGAGCGCGCTGTTGGTGATCGTTACCGATGGCGGCATCATGCGGGATTCCGTGATCCGCGTGGGGAACGATATGGATTCCGATGCGCTTTACGCCGTCAGCCGCATGCTGACCGAACGGCTCAGCGGTCATACGCTGAGCGAGGCGCTGGCCCTGATTAAGGAAACGGAGCGCGACATGCAGGCAGAGCGCCCGGTGCTCAGCGGTGTGGCGGAGTTTCTGAACGCGGTGGACAGCGAGGGCGGCAAGGCCAAGCTCACCTTGGGCGGTGCCAGCAACATCCTTAACTTTCCCGAGTACTCGGATGTGGAAAAGGCCCGCTGCTTCCTCAGCGTGCTGGAAACCAAGGATAAGCTGCTCAAGCTGATGGAAAACCATGGCGAGATGGCCTTCACCGTGCGTATCGGTCCCGAAACCGGCATTCCGGAACTGGAAGACTGTTCGCTGGTCACGGCCACCTACCGCCTGAGCGACAACACCCATGGCACCATTGGCGTCATCGGTCCCACGCGCATGCAGTATGGCCGGGTGCTCAGCGTGCTCAGCGCCATGGGCAAGCAGCTCACCGACCTGCTCAGGCAGGACAAGGAGTAAAACAATATGGCAAAGAAGAAAAGAAAGCAAAGAGGGGACACCATGCAGGACGTTACGCAAAAGCCGCAGGCCAGCGAAGCGGAAGAGGCTGTTGAGACCATGGAAGCAGCCGTAGAAACCGCCATGGACGCCGACGAGGCTCACGAGCAGGCCAAGGAGGAAATGGCGCAGGACACCGCCGCCGCCGAAGCGGCCGAGGCGCTCGCTGCCGCCATCGCCAAGCAGGAAGAATACCTGGCCATGGCCCAGCGCGTGCAGGCGGACTTTGAAAACTTCCGGCGCCGCAACCAGAATGTCCGCAAGGAGGCCTTTGACGACGGGGCGCGGGCGTTTGCCACCACGCTTTTGCCGGTCATTGACAATCTGGAGCGCGCCATCACCGCTGCGGGCAAAAATGCCGGCGAGGGCGATTCGCTGAAAAGCGGCGTGGAAATGGTGCTTCGGCAAATGTGTGAGGCATTCGAAAAGCGCGGCATCACCCCCATCAGCCGACAGGGTGAGAAGTTCGATCCCAATCTGGAAAACGCGGTGATGCAGGGTGCGCCGGAGGACGGCGAGCCCGGTACCGTCTGCGAGGTCCTGCTCAAGGGCTACCAGATGGAGGGCACGGTGCTCCGCCACGCAATGGTGAAGGTCGTTCCTGAATAACGGCCTCTTTCCCCGGTAAGCGGCACCGCCGCATTACATAGATTCCCAAAACGGACAACTACCAAATTTGCGCAAGCGCGCAAGCATTTTGAGGAGGATAAAGCATATGTCTAAGATCATCGGTATCGACCTGGGTACTACCAATAGCTGTGTGGCCGTCATGGAGGGCGGCGAACCTACTGTTATCCCCAACGCTGAGGGTGCGCGCACCACGCCTTCCGTGGTCGCTTTTACCAAGGACGGCGAGCGTCTGGTGGGCCAGATCGCCAAGCGTCAGGCCATCACCAACCCCGAGCGCACCGTAATTTCCATCAAGCGTGAGATGGGCACCTCGCACAAGGTAAACATCGACGGCAAGGAATACACCCCGCAGGAAATCAGCGCCATGATTCTGCAAAAGCTCAAAGCCGACGCCGAGAGCTATCTGGGCGAGACCGTGACCCAGGCCGTCATCACCGTGCCCGCCTACTTCAGCGACAGCCAGCGCCAGGCTACCAAGGATGCCGGCCGCATCGCGGGCCTGGAAGTGCTGCGTATCATCAACGAGCCTACCGCCGCGTCTCTGGCCTATGGCCTGGATAAGGAAGGTGGCCAGAAGATTCTGGTGTACGACCTGGGCGGCGGCACGTTCGACGTAAGCCTGCTGGAGATTGGCGACGGCGTGTTTGAAGTGCTGGCCACCAACGGCGATACCCGCCTGGGCGGCGATGACTTCGACGAGCGCATCATCAACTACGTGGCCGACACCTTCAAGAAGGAAAACGGCATTGACCTGCGTCAGGACAAGATGGCCTATCAGCGCCTGAAGGAAGCTGCCGAGAAGGCCAAGATCGACCTGTCCGGCGTGATGTCCACCAACATCAACCTGCCCTTCATCACCAGCGACGCCACCGGTCCCAAGCACCTGGATATGACGCTGACCCGTGCCAAGTTTGACGAACTGACCGCGGATCTGGTGGAAAAGACCATCGGCCCCGTGAACAAGGCACTCAAGGATGCCAACCTCACCCCGGACCAGATTGATAAGGTCATTTTGGTGGGCGGCTCCACCCGTATCCCGGCTGTGCAGGCAGCAGTGAAGAAGATTACCAACAAGGAGCCCTTCAAGGGCATCAACCCCGATGAGTGCGTGGCTGTGGGCGCTGCCATTCAGGCCGGCGTGCTGGGCGGCGAAGTCAAGGACGTACTGCTCCTGGACGTGACGCCGTTGAGCCTGGGCCTTGAAACCGAGGGCCACATCTTCACCAAGCTCATCGAGCGCAACACCACCATCCCCACCAGCAAGTCGCAGGTGTTCT